>Ga0105095_10000646_pt1 | contig 17225 bp, 13 predicted proteins | sample PPLLak2March2015_2_FD_79180 | JGI IMG/M metagenome (GOLD analysis project Ga0105095, IMG submission 79180) | Freshwater sediment microbial communities from Prairie Pothole Lake near Jamestown, North Dakota, USA - PPLs Lake P8 Core (3) Depth... | ecosystem: Environmental > Aquatic > Freshwater >...
CCCTGGCGGGCTACCTCGGGCCGCCGGAGCGGGCGGGCCTCGAGAGCTGGGCCGCGAGAGCCTCGCGCTTCTGGTCTTCCTCTATGTGGGGCTCGAAGCACTTGCGGCAGCGCGCCTCGTAGGACTCCACTCCGCCGACCACCACGCGGTCGGTTTCCCCCTCCCCCAACCAGCAAAGGCGAGAGCCACGGGGCGCCGCGTGTGGCTGGCGGGGCTGCCGTCAGCGCATGCCGATCGGGAGGGCTCAGTCGCTTCGATCGCACGGGCTCTGATCGACGCCGGGGCCGACGTGAAAAGCACCGCAACCGGCGGGCCTCTCGCGCGCGCCCCATGCCTCTTGACCAGCTCCGCGTTCCCGACGATCGAGTCGAAGGGAGGGCGGTGATGACGTATCGCCGCCCCCCCGACCGTCTTCTGAACCCGCCTCAGTTCAGTGTGGTCGTGCCTGGCGGCGACTCGTTGTCCGCGGTATCGACGGCGATGACCGCGATGTCGCTGTCACCGAATAAGCTGTCGACTTCCGGGGCGATGGTCTGGCCAACGACCACGGCACGCAGCTCACCGTTGACGTACACGTCGTAACGGATGAGCGACTGTGGGGCGAGATCATCCGTCGAGGGCTCCCAATCCACGATGATGAACCCCCCATCGTCTTCTGCCGTGACGTTCATGGGTTGTGTCGGAGGAGTGTGGTCGTTGGGGTCGGCGGGGTCGGTCGTCACGAAAACGGGGTCGCTCATGGGCGAGTTGTTCCCGTCAAAGTCCCGGGCCCGCACGGTGAACGCATAAGTCGTATCTTGATCCAGTGGAACACAGCCCGTGGGCACCAGGACCACGGCGCAGGTAAACGTCGCCGTTCTCGAATTCAGCGTGACGACGGGCTGCCCGTCGATGAAGGTCGTGTACCAGATGATCGAGCCGTCGTCCGTGGACGACCAGCTCAGCGACGCGTGCGTCGGGCCGACATCCAGCAATTCCACGACGGGCTTCGTCGGCGCGGCGATCTCCCCGGGTAACGTGACCGTCACGGGGTTGCTGGACGAGGACAGGTTCCCGGCAGCATCCCTCGCGTAGACACGGAAGGTATACCTCTTGCCCGATTGCAGGCCCTCGAGGGTATGACTCGTCTCCGTCTGAGGGACGGTCACGTTCGTGGGAGCGCAGCAGACGAGGTAGACGAAGCTGCCCGAATTGTCCGTGGAGGGTCCCCATGCCAGCGACACGCTGTGCTCGGTTGTCGCCGTGACTACGAGGCCGGTCGGCGCCGTCGGTTTTGTGCGATCTCGAAACCGGAAACTTTGGGCCGAAAGGACGGACGAACAAAATAAGACGGCGAGGGTCAGCATGAAAGCGATCGTGAACGACGAGTGCAATGTTCTCTTCATATCGGCTCCTCTCTATGACTCGACCTTTTTTTGCGCCAGGGCCGGGCGGATTAGCGGTATCCGGTCAGAGGGCTGTGCAAAGGCCGTGCCCAGGCCGTTTGTCCCTCGCAATGGCACTGTCGCGCGCATTCTCGGGTTTACCCGACGAGAGCGATTTCGCTTTTCGGTAGGCGTTTACCGGAGCGGTAACGGATGGGAATTCGTGGCCGTGGGCCCGATGAATGCCGGTCGTCTCAACCAGTCGGCCGCAGCGGTCGTCGTCGGCGGGCTACCCCGGGCCGCCGGAGCGGGCGGGCCTCGAGAGCTGGGCCGCGAGAGCCTCGCGCTTCTGGTCTTCCTCTATGTGGGGCTCGAAGCACTTGCGGCAGCGCGCCTCGTAGGACTCCGCTCCCCCGACGACCACGCGGTCGGTCGAGGCCACGAGCCGCTGCGTGTGGTTGGCGGGGTTGCCGCAGCGCATGCAGATCGCGAGGGTCTTGGTGATGTACTCCGCCACCGCCAGGAGCTGCGGCATCGGCTCGAAGGGCTTTCCCAGATAGTCGGTGTCGAGGCCCGCGAGGATCACGCGCTTTCCGCTGTTCGCCAGGACGTTCGAGACCTCCACCAGCCGCAGGTCGAAGAACTGACCCTCGTCGATCCCCACCACCTCGGTGCGGGGAAGGATCTTCTCGAGGATTTCGTCCGCGGTCTTCACCAGCTCCGCGTCGATGCGCATGTCGCTGTGGGAGACGATGTGCTCGAGGCTGTAGCGCCCGTCGATGTCGGGCTTGAAAATCTGGACCCGCTGTCTCGCGATCTGCGCCCGCCGGAGCCGCCGGATCAGCTCCTCGCTCTTGCCGCTGAACATGCTTCCGGTGATGACCTCGATCCAGCCATGACTCGCCGCCTGAGAACGCACAACGTCCATTTCGGTTCAGCCCCTGTTTTCCATTCCGTAGCCAGGCGCATTATAGAACGGGGCGAGGGCGTGGATCAGCGATCGCACGAACGCCTCCTCCCGGCTCACCAGCATCCGCGTCAGGATTCCGAAGGTGCCCTCGTTCGCCGCGATCTCCCGCCGTCCGAAGTATCGATCCGCCGCCGGGCCGAGCTCGATGCCCGCGAGCACCGGATCCGCCAACCCTCCGGGGAGCGGAATCGCGCCGCTGCCGCCGAAGAAGCCCCGTCGCCCGTCGGTGACATGGGCCCAGGCCTCGAGGAAGAGAAAGCCCCCTGCGCTCGCGACGCCGCCTTCCAGACCTATGCCGAGAGTCGGGCGCCTTCCCTCGGACAGGAGCGCCTGATATACGGACGAGGCGCGATTCTGCGCGCCGCGCATGGTCTCCTCCGTCGATCGGGGTGTCGAGGAGACCCCCGAGGGGACGCTCCGCGTCTGCAGTTGGATCCCGCCCGGCAGGAAGTCGGGCAAGCGCTCGCGGAGCTCGGACAGGGCGCGCTCGACGGCGCGAATCTTGGGGGCCCGCGTGGTGCCTACGGCGATGACCGCTTCGACGTCCGTGGCGTCCTTAGAGGGGGTCATCGAGAACGAGCGAAAGCCCCCGCTCGACGAGGTGATAGGTGAGGACCGAGCCGCCAGCGGCGCGAATCGCGTCCTCGACGGCGGCGCGCCTGCCGTCCGGGACCGCGACCACCATGCAGCCGCCGCCCCCGGCACCGCAGACTTTCGCCGAGACGGCGCCGGCCGCACGCGCCGCCCCGATGATCGCTTCGAGCTCCGGGCTCGAGACCGCTGGCGCCATCGCCCGCCGGGCATCCCAATCCTCTCCCATCAGGGCGGCGACGCGATCGAGATCTCCCGCGGCGAGCGCGTTTCGCAGGGCCACGGCGGTGCGTCCGCTCTTTTCCAGGGCACGCCTCGTGCCCTCGTCGCCTTCGAGGAACCGGCGCACCACCTCCCAGTTCGTCGCTCCCGAACGGTGGGGCTGATGCGAGTAGGCGAGCAGGAACCGCTTCTCGAACTCCGCGGCGTCCACCGCCAACGGCTCTCGCCGGTGCCGGAGCTTCTCCCACCACAGGCACGATGCGCCGCCGTAAACGGGAGGGTAGTGATCCTGGGCCCCGGTCATCGTGCCCAGCACCTCGACTTCCACGTCCTTCACGATATCGATCAGGTTCCGCTCGTGATAGCGGAAGCCCGTCAATCCGTTCAGCGCTCCGGCGATGGAGACTCCGAGCGACGACGAGGCCCCGAGCCCCGCCTGGGGAGGGGCGTCGGAGTGGGTCACGATCGATAGAGGCTCGCGGGGAGCGAAGAAGGTCAGGAGGCGCCCCGCGATCTCGGCGCCCTCGAGCTTCGCGAGCTCTCGAGGGCTGGAAGCGGCCCTCTCTCGCCCCGAGATCTTTTCGCGCACCCGCCATTTTCCATCGGTCGAGGGGGAGATCTCGGCCTCGGTATAAAGGTCGATCGCGAGGTTCACCGTCGCCGCTTCCTCGATGAGGAGGTACAGAGGCCAGAGATCGACGGTGCCGCCGGCGAGATCTATGCGCGAGGGGGACCGGGCGCGGAGGGTCATCTACCAGACGAAGCCGACGTACGCGCTGAACTCCGTGTCGGCGCCCGATTCGAAAGCGCCCTGGACCTGGAGCTCGAGAGACAGGTGACCGATCTCCACCCCGCCGAGAAAGTGATAGCCGATGTCGTTGGCCCAGTCGGTCTCGTTCGAAACGAAGTTGAGGGTGCTCACCAGGCCGAGGCCGCCGCCGACGAAAGGACGCGCGCCGAGGCTCCCGGACTTGTACTTGATGTTGGCGAACCCGTTGATGGGAACGACCGTCGCCGTCGGGCCCGAGGCAGTGACGTCCTGCCGATAGATGGACGTCTGCACTTCGAAGCCGGCGAAGAGCGTCTCCGAGAAGTTGACCGGATAGTCGGCTCCGAAGGCGGCACGCCAGCGGCCTTCGAACCCGACGTCCCGCGGATGAAGAATGACGCCGCCCTTGAGGAAGGTGTCTCCGGCGAGCGCCGGACCGGCCACCGCGAGCAGGGCCGGCACGAGCGCCGCCAGGAAAAGCCGCGCGTGACGAGCTTTCTCGATTTTCATGTGCCGGGAATTATAACCCACCGTGAATGCTATCCTGGAGGGTTGTGGGCGATCTGGTGAAAGCGGTGGGGGAGCGGCTTCAGAACCGCGTCCCCGCGAGCGCCCCCCCGGAATTGCGGCCTGCCGCCGTCCTGATCCCCATCGTTGTCGAGCCCGAAGGACATTCGCTCCTTCTCACCCGCCGAGCCGAGAACCTGCGGCGCCAGCCCGGGGACATCTCCTTTCCCGGGGGCGCAGTCGACCCGTCGGACGAGACCCCTCTCGCGGCAGCGCTCCGCGAGAGCCGCGAGGAGGTCGGGCTCGATCCGGGTGCGGTCACCGTCCTCGGGCAGATGGACGAGCGCGGAACCATCACCGGGTTCCGCATCACTCCCTTCGTCGGAGTGGTCATCGGGCCGTACGACTTCGCGCCGAACCACGAGGTCGGCGAGCTCCTGAAAGTCCCGATCGCGATGCTTTCCGCCCCCGCGGCGCTCTCGATCGAAATCCGGCGAATGCGCGGTGTCCCCCGCGACGTCTACCACTACCGCTACCGCGAGCACGACATCTGGGGCATCACGGGGCAGCTCGTCAAGGATTTCTTGGAGCTCATCCAATAGAAGTCATCGGTCATCAGGTCATCAGTCGGACGTTTCCGAGGCTCAGCTGCGGCGCCCAAGCTTCGGCGTCTCCGAACCGGTAACTGGAAACTGACAACTGACAACTGCTTTGTCCACGAATCCAACGAAAACGGGATGCCGGAGTCTCCGCTCTCTCGTGAGCCCGGTGTACTGGACGCGCACCACCAGACGCGGAGCGATCCAGTCGATCTCGCCCGGGGCCTCGGCCTCTAACCCCGGGGGCGGCTTCGAGCGCAGTCCGTCGAGAGCGGTTTCCAGATCTTTGAGCGTGGTCTGATCGATCCCGCTTCCCGCGTTTCCGATCCAGACGAGCCGTCCTTCCCGGTGGGAGCCGAGCACCAGGGATTTGATCCGTTTCCCTCCGCGCTCGCGGACGAGGCCTACGAGGACCGCGTCCACCTCGCGCCGCACCTTGATCTTGAGCCAGTCCTGAGTTCGTTCGCCCGGGAGGTAGCGGCTTCCCAGCCTCTTCGCGAAGATTCCCTCGAGACCTCGCTCCTTCGCCTCTTCGAACAATGCCGTGCCCCGGCCGACCACGTAGGCGCTTTCGACGATGGGCGAGGGAGGATTCACCAGGAGCTCCGAGAGCAGGCGGCGCCTCTCGACCAGAGGGCGATCGAGGAGCGACTCGCCGTTGCGGTGCAGGAGATCGAAAGCGATATAGACCGCGGGGTGCGCGCGGGATTTAACCCCTGCGGTGCGAGTCAGCTCGCGCACCAGCACCCGCTGGAAGTCCGGCCGGCCCTCTTCGTCGAGGACCACGATCTCCCCGTCGAGGATGCCCTCCCCGTCGAGCGCCCTCAGGGCCGTGAGGATCTCCGGATAGCGGTCCGAGCTGTCGGTCAGCTTCCGCCCCTGCAGGCGGGCGAGCCCCTCGCCGAAGAACGCCAGGGCGCGGATGCCGTCCCACTTGATCTCGTAGAGATAGTCGTCCGAATCGAAGGGCGAGCCGGGACTCGCCAGCATCGGCGGGATTCTCGACGTGCGCCAGTCGGACAGACCTCAACTCGCCCGTTCGAGGCTCTGCTCCAGGCTCGATTTGAGCGCCTCCATGAGGTTGATGACCTTGCCGGTCTCTACCTCGGGCGGCTCGACGATTTCCTTGCCTTCCGCCTTGGCCTTGATGATCTCGAGGAGCTTCTCCCGGTAGTTGTCCTTGAACTCCTCCGGCTGGAACGGCTTGGTGATGGCGTTGATGAGCTGGGTCGCGAGCTTGAGCTCCTCGGGGTTCACCTGGGGCTTGGCCTCGAGCTCCTCGATGCCGGAAAGGGCCCGGATCTCGTCGGCGTAGTAGAGCGCCGACATCACGAAGGCGTTGTCGCGCGGCCGCACCGCGACCATCTGCTCCTTGCCGTTCATCACGATGCGGGCGAGGCCGATCCGATCGGTCTCCTCGGCCGCGGTGCGGATGGTGGCGAAGGACTCGATGGCGACGGGTCCGTCGGGAACGAGGTAGTGCGAGCCGTGGTAGTAGAGGGGGTCGATCTCGCCGCGCTGGACGAACTGCACGATCTGGATCGATCGGGTGGACTCGAGCCGGACCTTGGCGAAGTCCTCCTCGTCGAAGATCACGTACTGCTCCTTGGCGTACTCGTAGCCCTTCACGATCTCGTCGCTCCCGACGCTCCGGTCGCAGGTGGGGCATCTCTTGTCGTAGCGAATGCGGGTGTTGCACACCTTGTGAATCTGGTTGAACGAGAGCGCCTCGGAACGGGCGGCGGGGTACATCCGCACGGGGATGTTCACCAGCGACAGCTTCAGGAAGCCTTTCCAGGTAGGTCTCACCGGCACCTCCTCCGTGTTCCCGGAGTGTAGAAGTCGCAGCCGCGGCTGTCAACGCGACGGGCGGGAAGAATTCGCGCGACGCCGTAAATGACGGACAATAATGAACCTCGGCAGACGCGAGTTTTTCGACCGTGCCTGGATTTGCTATGATTCGTGTGAAAGCGGGGCGCTCGCGAATCGAGCTCGCCGAAAGACGATTATCCCTCGCGACTGGAGAACTCAACCACATGTCAACCGAGACCCTCGAAGGTGAGGCACGGCCGGACGTCAAGCCCACTCTGATCAACGATTTTTCCATCCAGGTGGCGACGGTCAACGGCTCCGGAAGCCAATCCTCGAACAGCGTGCTGATGCGATCGATTTTTCAGATGGGAGTGCCGGTGAGCGGGAAGAACCTCTTCCCCTCGAACATCCAGGGCCTCCCCACCTGGTTCACGATCCGCGCGAACAAAAAGGGCTATATCGCCCGGAGGAAGGAGATCGATCTCCTGGTGGCGATGAACCCCGCGACCGCCCGCGAGGACGTGGCCGCGCTCGAGCCCGGGTCCGCCGTAGTCTACGAAGAGAGCCTGGGGCTTTCGAAGCTCCGGAGCGACCTCGTCACCTACCCCGTTCCCTTCGCCGAGCTGGCGAAGGAGGTGGTGGAGGACACGCGCCTCCGAAAGCTCCTCGCCAACATGATCTACGTCGGCGTCGTGGGACACCTCCTCTCGATCGATCGCCAGGAGATCCGGACCGCCATCGAGAAGCAGTTCTCCGGCAAGGCGAAGGCGGTGGGCCTCAACGTCAAGGCGGTCGACGTCGGCTTCGATTACGCGGCCAAGCATTTCCAGATCTCGGACACGATGCGCGTCGAGCGGATGAACAAAACCGCCGGGAAAATCCTGATCGACGGCAACGCCGCCGCCGCCATCGGCTCGATGTTCGCCGGTGTCACCGTCGTGACCTGGTATCCCATCACTCCGTCTTCGAGCCTCGTCGAACAGCTCATCGACTACCTCAAGGAATATCGGGTCGATGAGGCCACGGGGAAGGCCACTTTCGCCGTGGTACAGGCCGAGGACGAGCTCGCCGCCATCGGCATGGTCCTGGGGGCGGGCTGGGCGGGTGCGCGCTCGATGACCTCCACCAGCGGCCCGGGCATCTCGCTCATGTCGGAGTTCGTCGGCCTCGGCTACTACGCCGAGATTCCCGCGGTGGTGTGGAACATCCAACGCGTCGGACCCTCGACGGGACTTCCCACCAGAACCTCTCAGGGAGACGTGCTGAGCTGCTATCAGCTTTCCCATGGCGACACCAAGCACATCCTGCTGTTCCCCTCCTCCGTCGCCGAGTGCTTCGAGCACGCTGCGACGGCCTTCGACCTGGCGGAGCGCTTCCAGACGCCGGTTTTCGTGATGTCGGACCTGGATCTGGGGATGAACGTCTGGATGTCGGACCCGTTTCCGTATCCGGAGAAGCCCATCGACCGCGGGAAGGTATTGAGCGCGGCGGACCTCGAGAAGGTCGGAACCTTCGGGCGCTATCGGGACGTCGACGGCGACGGCATCCCCTACCGAACGCTCCCCGGGACCAACCACCCTCTCGCCGCCTACTTCACCCGGGGAAGCGGCCATACCCCCGAGGCCGAGTACAGCGAGCGGGCGACGGACTACGTCTCGAATCTCGACCGCCTCGCGAGGAAATACGACACCGCCCGCACCTTCGTGCCCGCGCCCGTCGTCGACAACGAGAAGACGGCGGAGGTGGGCATCATCGCCTACGGGACCACGGACTGGGCAGTCCAGGAGTCCCGCGACCAGCTCCGCGAGGAGGCCGACCTGAAAACGAGCTACCTCCGGGTCCGCGCGCTTCCGTTCAACGCCGACCTCGCGGCCTTCGTCGCCCGCCACCGGCGGGTGTACGTCGTGGAACAGAACCGCGACGCGCAGATGCTCCAGCTGGTGCGTCTCGAGCTCGCGTCGCGCCCCGAGCTGGTGGGCCATGTGGAAAAGCTCCGGAGCGTCCTTCACTACAGCGGGCTTCCCATCGACGCCCGTTTCGTAACCGAGCAGATCCTCTCGCAAGAGCGGGCAGCCTCGAAGCCTCGATGAAGACTGGAAGTGCGTCATGGGAACGATAGTCGAAGAATCCGCGTCGCCGAAGAAAGTGAACCGCGTCGGACTCACCCAGGCCGACTACAAGGGAAAGCCATCGACCCTCTGTAAGGGCTGCGGCCACGACTCCATCAGCAGCCAGCTCATCAAGGCGTTCTACGAGTACGGGGTGGAGCCCTACAAGGTGGCGAAGCTCTCGGGAATCGGCTGCTCGTCGAAGACGCCCGCGTACTTCCTCAACCGCAGCCACGGCTTCAACGCCGTGCACGGCCGCATGCCCTCGGTGGCGACCGGCTCGATTCTCGCGAACCGCAACCTGGTCGCCGTCGGCGTCTCCGGGGACGGTGACACCGCGTCCATCGGCATCGGTCAGTTCGTTCACCTTCTGCGGCGCAACCTCCCCATCGTCTACATCGTGGAGAACAACGGGGTCTACGGTCTGACCAAGGGCCAGTTCTCGGCGACCGCGGATCTCGGCTCCAAGCTCAAGACCGGAGTGGTGAACGATCTCCCGGCGATCGATCTGTGCGCGCTCGGCATCGAGCTCGGCGCGACCTACGTCGCCCGTTCGTTCGCCGGCGATCCGAAGCAGGTGGTGGCGCTGCTGAAGGGCGCGTTCGCCCACAACGGCACCGCGGTGCTGGACATCATCAGCCCCTGCGTCACCTTCAACAACCACGAGGGCTCTACCAAGAGCTACACCTGGGGCAAGGAGAACGAGGAGATGCTCCACGATCTGGACTTCATCCCGTTCTTCGAGCCGATCGAGGTCGATTACGAGGAGGGGCAGGCGATGGACGTCGAGCTCCACGACGGGTCGCACATCCTCCTGAGGAAGCTCGGTCGCGACTACGATCCCAGGAACAGGAGGGTCGCTATCGAGCTCCTCATGGAAGCCCGGGAGAAGCAGCAGTTCCTGACGGGCCTGCTGTTCGTCGATCCCGACGAGAAGAACTTCATCGACCACCTCAATCTGGTCGACGAGCCGCTGGCGACGCTCCCGCTCGAGAGGACCCGGCCCAAGAAGGCCGCCCTCGACGCGATCATGGAATCGCTGAAGTAGAACAGCTCCAACACACTCATCTGAAACGATCCCGAGCCGCGGGGCCCTGAAGGAGGTCCCCCGCGGCACGAATTCACTCAACGAAACCGGTACTTCAGCTCGGCGACGACCTGCCTCTTGATGATGTCGCCGAAGACGTGCTGCTGCGCGTCGTCGTTGTTCAGATTGACGAGCTTGATCGACGCGGTGATCCGGTCTTCCGCCAACCTCACTCCGAAGCCTCCGTTCACCATCGCGTAGGATTCCGTCGGTCCGTGATAACGGGCGTCGAGGACGTCCGTCCAGAAGGCGGAGTCGGTGTAGTTGAACGACAGGTTCCCGAAGAACCGCCCTACCGAGAGATTCGCACCCACGTTGAATCGGTTCGCCGGAGGAATGTTCAGCTCGGAGAAGTCCGCCGGATTGTCGGGCTCCGGCTCCGCCTGCCAGGAGTAGTTGGCGAAGAGGCCCAAGTCGTCCGAGATCCGCGCATCGAGCCCGAGCTCGATTCCCCAATCCCTCACCCCCTCGAAGTTCAGATAGGTGAAGCCCGACGGAAGCCCCCGTCCCGCTTGATTCAGGAGATCGAGGACCACCGGCGGCAGCGGCCATCCGGGCGGAGGATTGCCGCTGCTGTAGGTCCCCGACTGCGTGAAGAAGATGTTGTCGCTCGTCTGGTTCAGGTACCAGGCGGCGCTGAGATTATATCGATCCGCGACGGTACCGGTGTAACCGACCTCGTACGCTGTCATGCTTTCCTCGTTCAGCCCCTCGTTCCCCACGGCGGCCACGGGAAACGCGTACTGTCTTCCGGCGAGCGCGGGGTTGAGGAGGCCGAGGTCGATCGCCTGCACGATGGTGACGTCTAGGAAGCTGTTCACGAACGACGGCGCCCGGAACGCCTTGTTGTAGGAGACGCGGAACGCGTGCTCCGGCGTCGGCTTGATCATGAACGTGGTGCGGGGCGAGAAGACGACCTTGTCGATCACACTGAAGGCGTCGGCCCGGCCCCCCACCAGCCAGCGGAAGTGGTCCGAGAGAAAGATCTCGTCCTGAATGTAGAAGCCTCCCTCGGTTCGGTTGTCGCCCCGGGGAGCGATCGAGAGGTCGAAGCCGTTGTACCGGAAGTTGCCTCCGTAGGTGAGGATGTGGCGGGTGCCGAGGACCGACGAGGTTCCCGCCTCGAAGTCGTAGGTCTTGTTGTCGAAGAGGAACGTGATGGGCCGGCCGTCGGGTCCGACGGCGAGGAGCGCCGGGGCCTCGCCGTCGAGGAGGTTGGTGAAGAAGTTCACCTTCCAGCTCCCCCGCTCGTAGTTGACCTTTCCGTAGCCCGAAACGGTCCCCGACTGGATGTCGAAGGGGCCGATCCCGGTATGGATGATTCCCTGGGTTCCGGCGAATCCGCCGGCGAAGATGAGCTTCTGGTTAGAGTCGGCGAAGTCGTAGTCGACCCGGGCGTCGAGCTTCGGCTGCGTGGTCTCGGTGTTGGGAAAGGGCGGGTACTCCCCGCCGCCCGTGCCCCGCTCGGGGTCGACGGGAATCCGGCCCGTCGGCCGCGCGAACGCCTCCATGTTGAAGACGCCGGCGGAAATCTTGTAGGCCCAGCGGTCGTTCAACGCCTGCGCGTGGGTCAGGTGGATGTTGTACGTCTCGCCGCCGTCCTGGTCGCTTCCGGGCACGTCCCGATTCACTCCTCCGTAAGCCAGAGTGAGCGTCGTGCCGTCGATCTGCCGGGGGGTCTTGGTGATGACGTTGACGACGCCGGTCATGGCGTTCGCTCCCCAGACCGCCGAAGCGGGGCCGCGGATGACCTCGATCTGGGCGATCTCGCTGGTATCCACGGGGAGGAAATCCCAGGCCACGAAGCCGAAGAAGTCCTGGTAGATGCTGCGGCCGTCCAGGAGCGCGAGCTGAGACGTCGACAGGGTCGAAGTGGCGCCGCGGGTCACGATGTTTATGTCGCGCGCGGAGGTCTGCGCAACGTTCACCCCCGGCACCGATCGCAGCAGGTCGCCGTAGTTCGAAGCGGGCGAGCTCTCGATCGCCTCCGAGGTCACGACGCTCACCGCCGCGGGTGAGTTGATGAGCTGCTGCTCGACTTTCGAGGCGGTCACGATCACCGTTTCGGCGTAGGTGAGCTCGTCTTTTTCCTCCTGCTCCTCGGGCTCCTTCTCTTCCTGGGGCGGCGGCTCCTCCTGGGCTCCGGCGCGAGCGGTCCAGACGAAGGTCAAAGCGGCGGCGAGCAACCAAGTGGGTTTCATACGGTGGGACCTCCTGAAAGAAGAGCCGGGGCGATGGGGAGAACCGGCGGCGACGACGAGAATTTATTTCACAGCAGGACCCGCAGTTTCAAGGCGGCTGCGGCTGCGGCGAATGCCTATAATGGGCGGCCATGTCCAATGTCACCGAAGCGGCCGTTCTCGAGAAGCTCTCGAGCCTTCACGATCCCGATCTGGGCCGCGACATCGTCTCGTTGGGCTTCGTGAAGAACGTCCGAATCTGCGCGCCCATCGTGAGCTGCGACATCGAGCTCGCGAATCCCGCGAGCCTGGTGAAGGAGCGACTGCAGCGGGAAGCCGAAGCCGCCCTTCGCGAGATTCCCGGAATCGACCAGGCGAACGTGAAGATGACCTGGGCGGTGACCGCCTCTCCCGAGGCCTCGCAGAGGATCCTTCCCGGCGGGCAGACCCTGCCCGCCCCCCAGAAGCCGCCCGGGGTCAAGAACCTGATCGCGGTGGCCTCGGGAAAGGGAGGAGTCGGCAAGTCCACGGTCGCCGCGAACCTCGCCGTCGCCCTCCGCGAGACGGGCGCTTCCGTCGGCCTCTGCGACGCCGACGTCTACGGGCCCTCCCAGGGGACGATGTTCGGCTTGTCGGACCAGCCGGAGGCGGACGCCGAGAGGCGCCTCATCCCGCTCGAATCGCGCGGGGTGAAGATCATGTCGATGGGGCTCCTCACCTCGAAGGAGACTCCAGTCATCTGGCGCGGGCCCATGGCCACCCGGCTCATCCAGCAGTTCCTCTCGGGCGTCGCCTGGGGCGAGCTCGACTATCTGGTGATCGATCTACCGCCGGGAACCGGCGACGTGCAGCTCACGCTCACCCAGAGCGTTCCGCTGACGGGCGCGGTCATCGTCACCACTCCCCAGGACGTCGCCCGGACCATCGCCGAAAAAGGTCTGCGGATGTTTCAGCCGGTTCAGGTCCCGGTCCTCGGGGTCATCGAGAACATGAGCTATTTCGTCTGCTCCCACTGCCAGGAGAAGACGTTCATATTTCGCGAGGGAGGCGGAAAGCAGATCAGCGACGAGCTCGGGATCCCGTTTCTCGGCGGAATTCCCATCGATCCCGAGGTGGTTCTCGCCGGAGACGAAGGCGTTCCGATCGTGGCGCGCAACCCCTCGTCTCCCGCCGCCGTCGCTTATCGGGAAATCGCCTCGAAGGTGGCGAGCGCCGTCGCCCGGGCGAACTTCGAGAGCGGTTCGGCGAAACGTCCGAAGGAGATGGTAGGCGAGGCGCGGGAGCTGCGGATCGTCTGGAACGACGGTTCGGAGTCGTCCTACCCCTACGACTTCCTCCGGAACCATTGCCCCTGCGCTCTCTGCGTCGACGAGTGGACGGGCAAGCGGAAGAGCCTGGTGCTCCTGCTCCCGTCGAACTTCCGCGCGATGAAGATCGACCCCGTCGGCAACTACGCGATCCAGATCGGCTGGTCCGACGGCCACAACTCCGGGATCTACAGCTTCAGACTGCTGAAAGAGCTGGAAGAGAAGCTTCGAGCCAAGGCTTAAATACAAGGGGGATGTGGAGACCGGGGGGATAAGGGGATAAATCTTTTCCGGTCTTATCTCCACATCCCCCTTCTTACACTCCTACCGCATTCCCGGTCGTGCTACGTCGAGGACGCCTTCCACCGAGCGTATGGACCGCGCGATGCGGTCGAGCTCTTTCACGTTGCTGATGGAGACGGTGACGTCGATTGCCCCCTTCCGGTCCTCGAAGGTCTTCGCCTCGATGGTGCGGATGTCGGTGTTCATGTCGGCGATGATCGAGGTGATGTCCGCGAGGATCCCCTTGCGGTCCTCGACGTTCACCGAGAGGGTGATGTCGTACTTCGCGTCCTTCTCGCCCTGCCAGGACACTTCGACCCGGCGCTCCGGGTCCACCATCAGCTTCAGGAGGTTGGGGCACTGCGCGGAATGGACCGACACCCCCTTGCCCCGGGTGACGTAGCCGGTGATGCTCTCGCCCGGGATGGGGTTGCAGCACTTCGCGCGATAGACCATGAGGTCGTCCATGCCGTCGACCTTGATCTTGTCGTCCGCGCCCTTCAGCACGCGCCGGACCGCGCGGGCCAGGCTGGCGCCGGCGCCGGTCTTTTCCTGCAGCCGATCGGGCGGGACGAGCCGGGCGAGCAGCTTTCTCGGGGAAAGCTTTCCGTACCCGATCGCGGCGAACAGGTCGTCGTTCTTCGAGAAGCCGTACTCTCTCAGGATCTCCTGGAGCGGGGTCCCGTCGACCGCTTGCTTCAGGCTGAGATCGAACCTCTGCGACTCCTTCTCCAGGAGTTTCCTTCCGATCTCGATGCTGCGCTGGCGCTCGGCGGCGTTGAGGAACACCCGAATCTTGTCGCGGGCCCTCGAGGTGACGACGAACGAGAGCCAATCGCGGCTGGGGCGATGGCCGCGGGAAGTGAGGATCTCGACGATGTCCCCGTTCTTGAGCTTGTAGCGAAGGGGGACCATGAGCCCGTTGACCCGGGAGCCGACGCACTGGTGGCCGACGTCGGTATGGATGGCATAGGCGAAGTCGACGGGAGTCGCCCCCCGGGGAAAGGACTTCACGTCCCCCTTGGGGGTGAAACAGAACACGTCCTCGGGATAGAGGTCGACCTTGAGGTTGTTGAGGAACTCGTGGGGGTCCTTGACTTCGCGCTGCCATTCGATGATCTGCCGGAGCCAGGCGAAGTTCTGGATGTCCTCTTCACCGAGGGGCCTTCCTTCCTTGTACTTCCAGTGGGCGGCGATTCCCTGCTCGGCCACCCGGTGCATCTCCTCCGTTCGAATCTGCACCTCGAAGGGGACGCCGACGTCGGTGATGACGCTGGTGTGGAGCGAGCGGTATCCGTTCGGCCGGGGCATGGCTATAAAGTCCTTGATCCGGCCCGGCACCGGGCGCCAGGTGTTGTGGATGATGCCGAGCGTGGCATAGCAGTTCTTGACGCTGTCGGAGATGATGCGGAGAGCGATGAAGTCGTAGACCTGATCGAGCTCGATCTGCTGGCGCTTCATCTTCTGATAGATGCTGTAGATGCTCTTGGTGCGCCCGGTGATGTCCGCCGGGATTCCGTTCTCCGCCAGGTTCTTCTCCAGGACCCCCTTGACCTCGGCGATGAACTCCTCGGTCCACTTCCTCTTCGCCTCGACCCGAGCGGCGAGGACCCCGTAGGCCTTGGGCTCCAGGTTCTTCAGGCAGAGGTCCTCGAGCTCGTTCTTGATCTTGCCGATGCCCAGACGCCCGGCCAGGGGAGCGTAGATCTCCAGGGTCTCGTTGGCGATGTGTACGCGGCGCTCCTCGGAGAGGTGCTGGAGGGTCCTCATGTTGTGAAGCCGGTCGGCGAGCTTCACCAGGATGATGCGAAGGTCGTCCACCATCGCCATCAGCATCTTGCGGAAGTTCTCCGCCTGGTGCTCCTCGGCGGAAGAGAACTTCATCTTGCTGATCTTCGTGAGCCCCTCGATGATGTGCGCGACTTCCTTCCCGAAGAGCTCCTCCACGCTCTCGATGCTGGTCAGGGTGTCCTCGACGACGTCGTGGAGGAGGCCGCAGGCGACGGAGGCCTCGTCGAGCTGCATCTCCGCCAGGATATTGGCGACCTCGAGAGGGTGAATGAGGTAAGGCTCGCCCGACTTTCTAAGCTGGTCGCGATGCTCCCGGGCGGAGAACACGTAGGCCCGGCGCAGGAGCTCCAGGTTTCCGTCCGGCTGGTAGGCACGGACCTTCTCCAGGATGTTCTCGAATCGGATCATAGAGGGGGGCGGAGGCTCCGAAACCAGAGCCCCGAGAGCCCCAAGAACCCCATGATAGAGAGAGGGCGCAAGCGGATCAAGACGATGCCGGGCACGGGCTTACCGGCGATACCCTCTTTCTTGACTGACCTGGTACCCCATACTATACTTCGCTCCCCAATGGAGATCTCCATGGGAGTAGGGGGTTTTTCGGTCATGCAGACCCATCGTGGGAAAGTAATCACAGTCTCACTCGTTGCGCTGGTCGCGCTCGGCGGTTGTGCCAACCTTCAGCAGAAGTGGAACATGCTGAAGTCGAGGCGGGCTTTCAAGCAGGCGAACCTGGACTACGCCAACAAAGATTACCAGGGCGCCATCGACCTCTACAACACGACGCTCGAGCTCGATCCGAATCCCGATCCGCGGGTGCTCGTGACCACCCATTTCTACCGCGGAAGCAGCCAGCACCTTCTTTACAAACCGTCGAAATTCGACGACCCCGAGAACGACGCCCTGCTGGAGGCGGCGATCAAGGACTACGAGACGGCGATCGACCTATCCCGCGAACATGCAGCCGAGTTCGAGATGCTCAAGCCCTACCAGCAGTACGGCATGGAGCAGCTGGCCGCGATCTACCGCGACAACCTGGACGATTTCGAGATGGCCGAGAAGTACTTCAAGGCGCTCATCGAGTTCGACCCCAAGACCCCCGAGCGTTATTACGCCCTCGCCGACGTGTACGAGCGGTTCCACGATCCCGAGGAGCTTCCGCTCCTGGAGCAGGCCATCGAGTGCTACAAGAAACCGGTGGACCTGGCCCCCTCGGATCCGCTGGCGTACCGCCAGGTCGCGAACCTCCTGAACAAGTACGGGCGATTCGACGAGACCATGGAGTGGCTCGGCAAGGCTCGCGACGTCCAGGCGACCAACCCCGAGGGCTACTACCTCATCGCCGTCCACTACTGGGACAAGGTCTACCGGGATCCCGACCTGACCCCGGACGCCAAGAAGCAGTACATCGAGCTCGGCATGGCGCAGCTCGATCAAGCTCTCGGGATCGACGACCAGTACGTCGACGCGCTGATCTACAAGAACCTTCTCCTTCGCGAGCAAGCCAAGATCGATCCGCGGCGAAAGGCCGAGCTCGAGGCGATGGCGAACGAGCTCCGCGACCGCGCGATGGCCCTTCGTGAGAAGCAGCAGGAGGCGGAGAAGGCCGCCGCCGCCGCCGCCGCGGGCGAGGCCGAGG
>Ga0105095_10000648_pt1 | contig 17205 bp, 16 predicted proteins | sample PPLLak2March2015_2_FD_79180 | JGI IMG/M metagenome (GOLD analysis project Ga0105095, IMG submission 79180) | Freshwater sediment microbial communities from Prairie Pothole Lake near Jamestown, North Dakota, USA - PPLs Lake P8 Core (3) Depth... | ecosystem: Environmental > Aquatic > Freshwater >...
GCTGCTGATTTCATTAAGAAAAATGTTAAGAAACCTGTTGTTGGCTTTATTGCAGGAAGAACAGCTCCTCCCGGAAGAAGAATGGGACATGCAGGAGCTATAATTTCTAGTGGTAAAGGAACTGCTGATGAAAAAATGGCTGCAATGAAAAAAGCAGGAATTAAAGTTATTGAAAGTCCGGCAGAGATTGGTTCTGCAATGCTGAAAGCTGTAAAGACTAAGCCTGAGATAAAGACTAAGAAATCAAAAAGTAAAAAGCTTGTCCCGAACCTGTTTCGGGATCAAAAATCAAAAGTCAAATCCGTTACAGCTAAAAAGAAAACTGAAGTTAAAAGTAAAAAGAGAATTGTTAAAAAAGTAAAATTGAAAAAGAAATAAAGAAAGAATACAGGAGAAAATTTGAACAATAAAACATTAGCTATAATTAAACCTGATGCGGTTCGTGATAATAAAATTGGTGAAATAATTGCAATGATTACACAGGCTGGTTTTAAAATTAAAGCTATGAAAATGGTAAGATTGACAAGGCAATCCGCTGAAGGATTTTATGAAATACACAGAGAAAGATCTTTCTTTGGGGAATTAATAGCATATATGACATCAGGTCCTTGTGTACCTATTGCACTTGAAAAAGAAAATGCTGTAGAAGATTACAGAAAATTAATTGGCGCAACAGATCCTGCCAAAGCCGATGAGGGAACAATAAGAAAATTATTTGCACGCAGTATTCAGTTTAATGCTGTACACGGTTCAGATTCTGATGTAAATGCCGAAAAGGAAATTGTTCATTTCTTTTCAAGGAAAGAGTTGCTGGAGAATTATTCTGATTAATTCCATTTTAATAATCTGTTTTGCCGGACTCAATCCGGCATCTTTTTTTATTACCAAAGATGTTGAATTCAAAAAAATAACCTTAATATTTTTTGGATTATTATTTTTCTACTTTCCTATTTCATTTACGCAGGAAAAAAATCTCTTAACCGGTGCAGATATTCTTATAAAAGATCATCTTGATTTACTAAAAGGTAAGAATATAGGAATAGTTACTAACCATACCGCTGTTCTTAAAAATGGGACTCATCTTGTTGATACTCTTAATTCAATAATGGATATCAATATTATTGCACTATTCGGACCTGAACATGGAATAAGAGGCATTTCTGAAGCGGGTAAAGAAATTAAAAATGATGTTGATCTGAAGACTGGAATACCTGTTTATTCTCTCTATGGGAAAAATAAAAAGCCAACTGAAGAAATGTTAAAAGATGTTGATCTCCTTTTATATGATATTCAGGATATTGGGGTAAGATTTTATACTTATATATCAACTCTGTTTTATCTGCTGCAAGCAGCAGCTGAAAATAATATTCCTGTTATCGTTCTTGATAGACCAAATCCAATTGATGGTGTTACAATTGAAGGACCGGTTCTTAAAGAAGAATTAAAATCATTTGTGGGAATTGCAACTTTACCTGTAAGATATGGAATGACTGCCGGTGAATTAGCAAAATTATTTTTAGGAGAAAAGTATTCAGGAGAAAATCTAAAACCTGATTTAACAGTCATTAAACTTCAGGGATGGGAAAGAGAAAGTTTTTATAATGACTATGATTTTAAATGGATTCCCCCATCTCCAAATATTCCTACTCTTGAATCGGCTTTAGCATATCCAGGTACATGTCTTCTTGAAGGAACAAATATTTCTGAAGGAAGAGGTACAAAAAATCCTTTCGTTACTGTTGGATCTCCATTCATTAACAATAGTGAATTGGTTGAAGAAATGAATCGTTGTGGTTTGGAAGGTGTAAAACTAAAAGCGGTTTCATTTACTCCGGTTAAAATACCTGGCGTTGCTGAAAACCCAAAGTATGAAAATCAACTCTGTAATGGAATATTCATTGAAATTACAGATAAAAGAAAATTTAAAGGATTTGAATTCGGAATAAAACTTCTTTCATCTTTAATTAAATTGTATCCCGAATCATTTAGATTTAATTCTTATTTCGATAAGCTTTCAGGTGATAAAACTCTAAGAGAGCTTTTGCTCAAAGGTATTCCTGCCAATGAAATTATTTCTTATTGGCAGAAGGAAACAGAGAATTTTAAATCAGTACGGGAAAAATATTTACTTTACTAAAAAGGAAAAGGAAATGAAATTTTTATTTGGCTTAATCTTAACAACTTTAATTTTATTCGGGTGTGGTGAGGAGAAAAAGGAAAATGAAAAAACTTCAGGAGAAAATTTATACAAAATTGATTCTGCAGAAATCAAAACAGAACCGGTGGAAAATCCTAACCAGAATTTTTTAATGCGTTATAGATTAGAACCAGACAAAGAATATAAATACAGGATAGCAACTATATCTGATAACCGCCAAACAATAAAAATGGATACAACTATATCGCAGGTTGTAAATCAAAAAATGATTTACCTGATAAGTGTGAAGCCGACAGAAATAGATAAAGACAGTATATATGAAGTTATCTGCACTTTCACATCAATTAAGCTTGATGCACTAGCTAATGATCAAAAACATTCTTACCAGAGCGGGGTTACAAAAGATTCTGCACAGCTTTTAATGTTTGCAAATTATGAAGCACTGATAAACTATCCATTTAATATACGCGTTGATAATTTTGGGAACATCATAGAGATTTATAAAACAGATAAAATTATTTCAAGATTTCTTGAAATACAGAACCTGAAAGATTCCATAAAGACAGAAGAAAGAAATGTTTTACGCGGACAGATATCAGAAGGAGCTATCAGACCTCTGCTGACACAGATATTCAGAAAGCTCCCTGAAAAAACAGTAGCTAAAGATTCTTCATGGACAATCTCCCAGCCCGCTCTTCCTTTTTTAGTTTTCCAGTTTCAGAATGATTATATCTATAATATCAGTTCGCTGGAGGAATATAATGGAGATAAAGTAGCTGTAATTGATGCAAAGCTTAACGCTAAAATATCGGGCAATCAAAAAGTTACCGAACAGGGAATAACTTACGAATTCAGTAAACCTTCATCAGAAGGGACGGGAAAAATTTATTTTAATGTTGAAGAGGGATGTGTTATTAAATCGATGTCTAAAAGTAAAACCGTAATTTCTTACACAATGGAAGGTGATACTCCAATGGGAAAACAAAAAGGTTCACGTTCAGATGTTATGGAGTATACTAATATTGTGGAATTGCTATAAGGTTCTGAATGAAATGCCAGACTTAACTGGTATTTCATTTTTTTAAATGTTTAGGTTACTTCTTTCACAACTACTTTAATTCCTTCAACCCGGATAACTTTAACTCTCTTTCCTCTTTCTATATAATCCCAATCAGCAATAACATCAATACGCTGCCCATTTATTTCGATCGAACCGGCTGGTCTTAAATCTGTTAAAGCAACTCCTTCAACACCAATCAGTTCTTTTTCAGAAGGATAAGAAACAAATCCTTTATCAGCAGATTCCTCTTCAGCAAGAACAAGCCTGTTAAAAAAAGTGCTTTTAGGCAAAAACTTTGCAAGGAGTAGAATCGAAATAAAAGCTCCTGCTAAAGCTATAGCCAGTTGCATAATCGCCATTCCGATAATATTATAATCAAAAAATTCTAATCCACCGGTTAAAGCAAGAAACAGTGAAGCAATAATTAATATAATACCGCTGATGCCGGCAACTCCAAAACCAGGAATTACAAAAATTTCAACTGCAATTAAAATTATTCCGGCAATAAATAAAAGTATCTCAACTATTGAAGCAAGCTCAAGTATGTATGATGAACCAAAGAAGAGAGCGAGTGCAATTAAACCTGCAGTGCCGGGAACTCCCCAGCCTGGCGTTTTTACTTCAGCCATTAAACCAAAAAATCCTATCATAATAAGTATTGTTGATACAATAGGATTATTAAGGAATTTAACCACATCCTCCGCCCAGTTTGAATGAACTGATATTATCTGTGCGCCTTTCAGATTAAAAGCAGCAAGAACATCATCCAGATCATTTACTGACGTATCTGCAATTCCATACTTCAAAGCTTCTTCTGTTGTAAGAGTTATAAGAGTAGTACTGTCATCCAGACCTTCAACAACAATTCTCTCATCAACCATACCTTGAGCAATATCAGTTCTTCTTCCATTCCTTTCAGCAGTAGATCGCATTTCGGATCTCATATAAGATTGATACTTTTCACTAAGCTTCTCTCCAGTTTGCCCAACAACAGTTGCAGCTCCAATAGAACTTCCCGGAACCATAACAATTTTGTTACAGGATAATGCAATTAAAGCGCCGGCAGAAATAGCCCTGTTATTTATAAAAGCAATTGTAAGAATATCACTTGAAAGGATTGCATCTTTAATTTGTGTTGCTGCATCAACTCGTCCGCCAAAAGTATTTATCTTAAATATTATTGCATCCATATTTTGTTCATTAGCTTCCTTGACAATCCTGCTAACATAAGGAGCCATACCAAGATCAATTTCATCATCAATCTCAGCATAATAAACTTTTTTGTTTTGGGAAAATGTGAAAGGATTAAGAAATAAAATCAGCAAAGTACTAAATAATATTCTTTTCAAATTAAACCCCTTGGTTTTTTATTTAACTGAAAGATTGGAAAATAAATCTTTAATTTTTAATCTTTAAATCTTTTTTACTGCAAAATCAGATGTCCCAGCTTATCTCTTTTTGTTTTCAGATAACGTTCATTATCTGAATTGGGAGATATTTCAATCGGGACACGCTCAACTATTTCAAGTCCGTAACCTTGTAACCCAACAACTTTTTTAGGATTGTTAGTTAAAAGTCTTATTTTCTTTACACCAAGATCAAGAAGGATTTGTGCCCCGATACCGTAATCGCGAACATCAGCTTTAAATCCTAAAAACTCATTCGCTTCAACTGTATCTTTTCCTTCCTCCTGGAGTTTATACGCAAGTATTTTATTTGTTAAACCTATTCCCCTTCCTTCCTGCCGCATATAAACAAGAATACCGTTTCCTTGCTTTTCAATCATATCCAAAGCAGCATTTAGCTGGTCATGGCAATCGCATCTTAAAGAATGAAATACATCTCCTGTCAGACATTCGGAGTGCATTCTCACAAGAACAGGTTCTTTTGGATTTATTGTTCCTTTAACTAAAGCAACCTGCTTTTTCTTATCAAGGGAACTTTGATATAAATATAATCTGAACTTGCCATGCTTTGTAGGGAAGTTCACATCAGTAATTTTATTTATGAGCCTTTCTTTTTTGAGCCTGTGGCTAATAATATCTTTTACTGTAATAATTTTAAGCCCAAACTTCTCTGCAATTTTAATCAGTTCCGGAACTCTTGCCATCTCTCCATTTTCAGCAAGTATTTCACATAAAACTCCAGCCGGCTGCAGACTTGCAAGCTTGCACAAATCAATTGCAGCTTCAGTATGCCCTGCTCTTCTTAAAACACCTTCGTTAAAAGCTCTTAATGGAAATATATGTCCCGGGCGGGCAAAATCTGTAGCTCTTGAGTTTCTGTCTATCAGTTTTTTTATGGTTAAAGCTCTGTCGGCTGCAGAAATACCAGTTGTGGTTCCTTCAATTGCATCAACAGTTACTGTGAACTGCGTACCATGAAGAGCAGAGTTCTGATCAACCATAAGAGGAAGTCCTAATTCATCGAGTCTTTTCCCATGAAGAGCAACACAGACCATTCCCTTTCCATTAGTAACCATAAAGTTTATGATGTCCGGAGTAACATATTCAGCAGCACATACAAAATCCCCTTCGTTTTCCCTCTCTTCATCATCAACAATAATAATGATCTTACCGTTTTTTATTTCTTCGATTGCTTCTTCAACTTTACAAAACATTTTGGATCCGGATATTTTTTATAATTAAGATTTAACTTCCTTTGCTGATAATTGCAGTAATTGCAGAGCGTTCAACTTTCACTTTAACATTATCGCTTATTGAAAGAAGAACAGTTTTTTCATCTAACCCTGAAATTGTACCATGCATACCGCCGCTGGTAATTACTTTATCTCCTTTTTCAATGTTAGATAACATTTTTTCCCTCTCTTTAGCACGTTTTTGCTGTGGTCTGATAATCATAAAATAGAAGATTAAAAAGATCGCACCAAACATTATTAAAGTGCTCATAAGATTGCCGCCGCCGCCATCAGGTGAAGGCGCCATTAAAATTAAATTCAACAAGTTATTCCTCCGTATTTATTTTATTATTTATTATTCTTTTCACTATTTCTTCTTTCCATTCGGAAAAATTTCCGTCAAGTATTTTTTCTCTTGCTGTTCTCATCAGGCTCAGGTAGAAGTTCAGGTTATGAATGCTTGCAAGTTCCAAAGCAAGAATTTCACCTGCAATAAAAAGATGTCTCAAATATGCTTTTGAAAAATTTCTGCAAGTGTAGCAATTACAATTTCCATCTATAAACGAAAAATCATCTTTGTACTTTGCATTTCTCATTGATAAAATTCCATTAGAAGTAAAAAGATATGCGTTGCGTCCGTTTCTTGTCGGCATTACACAGTCAAACATATCAATACCTCTTTCAATTGCTTCAAGAAGATTTTCCGGTCTTCCAACACCCATCAGGTACCTTGGTTTATTTTCGGGCATCAGGCTTGTAGTAAAATCAACAATATCATACATAGTTTCTACAGGTTCTCCAACAGCAAGTCCGCCAATTGCATAACCATCAAAATCCAGAGTAATAAGATCTTTTGCAGACAATTCCCTGAGATCTTTATAAACACTTCCCTGGATAATCCCGAACATAAACTGCTTATGATCATAAAGAGGAAAAGATTTTTCAAAAGCTTCTTTACTTATTGCTGCCCAGCTTGAAGTTAGATTAGCAGAGTTAAGTGCATAATCATATTCACAAGGATAAGGTGTACATTCATCAAGAACCATCATTACATCTGATCCAATACTCCTCTGTATTCCCACAACTTTTTCAGGAGTGAAAAAGTGAGTACTGCCATCAAGATGAGATCGAAATTCAACTCCTTCGGGTTTAACTTTTCTTAACTCCGAAAGACTAAAAACCTGAAATCCACCGCTGTCTGTAAGTATTGGTTTATTCCAGTTCATAAACCTGTGTAGACCACCGGCCTTTTCCAGAACTTCTGTTCCGGGTCTTAAGTAAAGATGATAAGTATTTGAAAGAACAATTTGAGTTTTAATTTCTTCTAAGTATTTCTGATTTACAGCTTTAACGGTTCCTTGCGTACCAACCGGCATAAAAGCCGGGGTTTCAACTACTCCATGATCAGTTTCAAAAACACCGGATCTCGCTTTATTATCTTTACCAATAAGAGAAAACTTAAGCAAAATTACCCATTAAAGGTTCATAAATCAATTTAATTAAACATACAAATTTACGTGTATTTGGGCTCAACTGCTAAATACCTCATAAGCCATGAAAGAAAAAAGGTAAGGTTATAAAAATTTATTTCTTTCTTCTGATGTTGGTATCCGGCAGGCTTCTCTCTTTCCAAATAACTTATAACGGTTTTTTGCAACAAGATTATAGAGAGAATCTCTGATTGGTCCGGGAATTATTATAAAAACATATAGCATCTTCCACAATCCCGTAAGATTTTTTGCAACGATTAAAGCTGCGGTAGATTTGATATAATACTTATCTTCATCAATCAAAACGAATGTATCAAAATCTTTTGTTGAGATACTAAATTTTTTAAGAAACTTTTCTCCTATCTCTGACTGAAGCGGAGTAAATCTGAATTTATCTTCTTTATCTCTATCCAATAAAAAATTAACCCAGAAATTACAGAAATTGCAAACTCCATCGAAAAGGAGGATGAGATGTTGGTTAGTCATTTGTAACTGGTCGATAGTCATTCAGTTGTTATTTATATTTATCGTTTATCTAAACAATGAATGACAGCGAAACGAATGACTATGCATGGCTTAAACAATCGGATTCGATTCTCTGTTATCAGTTAATTTCACAATATCTATTTTTATCTGGTTGGCACGTATAATTAAAAAGGTAAAGCCCTCAAAAGAAACTGTTTCACCCTGCAAAGGTATTCTTCCAAGCTTAGTAATTATATAACCAGCTATGGTCTCATAATCACCAGTCGGAATATTGAGACCATATTCTTCATTTATAAAATCAATCTCAGTTTTTCCGCTGATGATATAATTATTATCCGATATTTTTTTTATAATATCCTCTTCAATATCATATTCATCTTTTATTTCACCGAACATCTCTTCAAAAATATCTTCCATTGTTACAATTCCAGCAGTTCCGCCAAATTCATCAACAACAATTGCAATTGTTACCTGCCGGTTAAGAAATTCATTAAGCATCTCGAAACTTTTTTTTGTTTCGGGTACAAAAACAGCATCATGCAAAATCTCCTGGATATTCTTTGGGGATTTAAAAAAATCGTTGGCGTATATTATTCCTTTTATATTATCAAGATTCTCTTCATAAACAGGCAGCTTTGAGTACCCCGAATCAATAAATAATAAAAGTGCTTCTTCAATTGAACTATTAATTTCAATACCAACAATTTCAGTTCTTGGACGCATAGCTTCATACACCCTCTGATCACCAAGCGATAAAACTTTACTGATTATATCACTCTCCTTTTTATCAACCATTCCTGCTTTATGACTTTCCTGGACTAACACATCAAATTCCTCTTTACTAAAAAGGAACTTTACATTTTCAGCCTTCATACTTGATGACTTTGCCAGGAAGGATGAGATTGAAGAAAAAACTTTTATAAAAGGATAAAACACAAGTGTGATAATTCTTAAAGGCAGTGCCATAGGTAAGACTAAACGCTCTGAAAGTTCTCGTGCAATGTATTTTGGAATAAGCTCACCAATCATGAGTATTATAAGAGAAGATATGAGGAGTATTTCAAATTCATTCAGCGAAAATATTGTTGAAAGGAATATTGCGCTAATGGAAGCAAAAGCAATATTAACAATATTATTACCCACAAGAATTGTAGAGAAAAAGATTTGAGGATGATTTATAAAATAAAGTGCACTTTGAGCAGCAAGATTTTTCTTACGTGCTTTAACTTCAATTTTTATTTTGTTAGTAACAACAAAAGCAATCTCGGTTCCTGAAAAAAATCCACTGATTATAATTAAGAAAATAAGAAGAATGATTTCTGTACTCATTTCAATAAGTTTTTTCTATTTTGATATCGGGAATAGAATATTCAAATATCTTTTCACCTGAATTGAATATCAGCCGTACAGTTATAGATTTTTCAGAATTAAGTTCTGGTTTAACTTCTAATCCGGATTTTACTCCAAACCGGAATTCTTTTTCTTCTCCGGCTTCTAAATTTTTACCGGACATACTTTCATTTATAGATTCAAAGACGGGCTCAAAGCGGTAAACAGGTTTATCTTTCTGAATAAGAATTATTTCAATCAGATTTAATTCTTTTATTTCATAAGATTCTAAATTTTTTATTGTAAGATCTCCTGTTATATGAAAAGAGGGTGGTCCTCCCGGCATAAGATTCAGCCAGGAATAAATATAAGAGTGTTTGATGGAAATCTTTAATTGATCTGACTGAGATTTAAAAGTTCCGCAACTGCTCCAAAAAAATGAAACTGCCGATATAAAGAAAATCAATTTTAGCATCATTACAACAAATCATAAATAATTAACACTGCAGTTAAAATATAAAGCGCGAGAGTTAATATCATTTGAATATCTTTAATCATTATCTGTGTTGTATTCTCTCCCTCTTCAGTAATATAAACAAGATACATATACCTGAAAATGCCAAAAACCACGAAGGGTGTTGTGTAGATAAGATTCTCATTTCCAAAAATTTTAATTGTTCTTTGTGAAACCGTATATAGAGCATAACAAATAATTACAGTTGAAGCTGCGACAGTTGAAATTTGTCTTGCCAACCGTGTTGAGTAATCTCTCAAAACTTTTCTTGTGCTCACACTATTGCTGGCATTATCCAAAGTTAGCCTTAACTCAGAATATCTTTTCATTGCTGCAAGAAATAGTGAAAGGAACATAGTTGTTAAAATAAGCCAGCTCGATATTTCAACTTCGATTGCAAATGCTCCGCCGATAACTCTTAGCATAAATCCGGCAGCAATTGAGAATATATCTAACAGCACAATGTGCTTAAATGAAATTGAGTAAAACAGGTTCAAAAGAAAAAATAAAATGATGATTATACTGAATTTTAATTTAAAAAAAGGAAGAGAAACCAAAACAGGAATGCTTAGCAATAATAAAGAAATATAGGCATGTTTTTTAGAAATGGTTTCTGCTGCAAGAGGTCTCAGCTTTTTAACAGGATGTGACCTGTCAGCTTCGATATCACTTATATCATTTATAATATAGATTATGCTGCTTGTTAAACAAAAAACTGCAAAAGCAGCAAGTGTAATAAGTAATAGATTTGTTTTAAAAAGATTTAATGAAAAAAGAAGAGGAACAAATACAAAACTATTTTTAATCCACTGCGGGATCCGGAAAAGGGAAAAATAATTTTTAATCATTAAAAAACCACAGCTTCTTCATAAACCCCGTAAACTTCCTTAAGCTGGTTTACCATCTCACCGAGTGTTACATAGTTGTGTGCTGCTTTAATAAGTACAGGCATTATATTATTTCCATTAACGGCAGTATCTCTTATTTCATTAAGACTTTCAGAAACAGCTTTTTCATTTCTGCTTTGTCTTAACTCAGCTAATCTCTTTTTCTGTTTCTTTTCAACTTCCGGAGAGATGTAAAGAATCGGAATATCTACTTTTGTATCCCCTTCAATAAACTCATTTACGCCAACTATAAATTTTTCTTTTCTTTCAACTTCTTTCTGATACCGGTAAGCTGCATCAGCAATTTCTTTCTGGAAATATCCTGCTTCAATTGCAGGAATAACTCCACCGAGTGCATCGATCTGGTCAAAAATTTCGTTTGCTTGCTTTTCCATTTTATCTGTTAATGCTTCCACGAAATAACTGCCTCCCAGCGGATCAACAGTATTTATCACACCTGTTTCGTAAGCAATTATTTGTTGTGTTCTCAAAGCTATCTTCACTGCTTTTTCACTTGGAAGTGCAAGAGTTTCATCCATTGAGTTCGTATGTAAAGATTGAGTACCACCAAACACACCTGCAAGCGCCTGGAAAGCAGTTCTTATAATATTGTTTTCAGGTTGCTGTGCAGTTAAAGTGCAACCAGCAGTTTGTGTGTGAAAACGGAGCCACCAGCTCCTTGGGTTTTTCGCTCCATATTTTTCTCTCATCCGTTTTGCATAAATTTTTCTTGCTGCCCTGTACTTGGCAATCTCTTCAAAAAAATCAAGATGAGAATTAAAGAAGAATGACAGCCTTGTAGCAAAATCATCAATGTCCATTCCCCTTTCTATACAAGCTTCTATATATGCAAAACCATCAGCCAGTGTATAAGCAAGTTCCTGCACTGCAGTTGAGCCCGCTTCGCGTATATGATAACCGCTAATTGAAACAGGGTTCCATTGAGGAATTTCTTTAGAACAGAACTCAATCATATCTACAATAATTTTAAGAGAAGGATTTGGAGGGAAGATATATTCTTTCTGAGCTATATATTCTTTAAAAATATCATTTTGCAATGTACCTCTGAGATCTTTGAAATCAACCCCCTGCTGTCGTGCAACAGCAAGATAAAAAGCAAATATCATTGCAGCAGGGGAATTAATTGTCATTGAGGTTGAAACTTTATCAAGTGGAATTTTATTAAACAATATCTCCACATCCTTTAATGATGATATAGAGACACCACAAATTCCTACTTCACCTTCACTCAATTCAGCATCAGCATCCCAGCCCATTAATGTTGGAAGATCAAATGCTACTGAAAGTCCGGTTTGCCCATAATTAAGAAGATAATGAAAACGTTCATTTGTATCTTCGGGTGAACCGAAACCAGCAAACTGCCGCATAGTCCAAATTTTTCCTCTGTAGCCATTTGCATGAATTCCTCTTGTATAAGGATATTCCCCAGGGAAACCAATTTCAGTCAGATAATTTATCTGCTGAATATCTTCGGGAGTATAAAGACCTTTAACATCCTCACCACTTACTGTAGTAAACCTGCCTGCCGGCAAGTCAGGTTTCATCCCGGTGTTTTTAGTGTTCTTTACTTTTTCTTCATATTCTTTTTTTCTTTTTAAGAATTCTTCATTCAACATAAAATTCCTTCAAGTTTTTATTAACTAGTTCTGCCGAATCTTCTATCAAACTCAGTTAAAGATATTTTTACGAGAACAGGTCTTCCATGAGGACAAACATAAGGCATCGAGGTCGCAAAAAGCTGATCAATCAAAAGCTTCATTTCATTTTCTGAAAGCTTATCCCCTGCTTTAATGGCCGTTTTACATGAATAAGATTTAGCAAGATTATCTCTTATCTCAAGCTGTTTTTCTCTCTGGTTTGTTGAGTACTCATCAATTATATCCAGTAGAACCTTTTCTTCAGAACCCGGTTTAATATCATCAGGAACGCCTTCAATAATAACTTTATTTTTCCCTGAAAACTTTAAAGCAAAACCCAGTCTATTTAAATAAGGTTCAACTTCTTTTATTAAAGCAAATGTTCCCGGATCGGGTTCCAATGTTCTTGAAAAAAGAAGCTGTTGTGAAAACGGGAGATCATTTTCAAGTCGTTTCATTGCTTTCTCATATAAGATTCTTTCATGAGCAACATGCTGATCAATTATCATCAAACCTGATTTAATCTGTGAAAGAATGTATTTATTATGCAACTGATAAATAAAAGAAACCGAATCCTCAGTTATTTCAGATGATTTTTCATGAGGCTTGTGAAGAATCTCCGTTGTAACATTTTCAAAGGGAGATTCTTTTATATCACCATCAGTTGGTTTAATAATATCATGTGTAACGGAACTGAATATCAGATCAATATCTTTATCGGAAAAATCTGTTTTTGCATAAGATTTCTTTGATTCAAAATAAGGTCTGTCTGAAAAATCCTCTCTCTCTGTTCTCCTGAAGTTATCAACTCTCATTTTTTCGGTTTCATCGGTGACTTCAGTAAACATCATTGAAGGAACAAGATCGTGAGTACCAAGACATTTCTTTACAATAGCAAGAACGAAATTGTAAACATTCTTCTCATCATCAAATCTAACCTCAAGCTTATTTGGGTGAACATTAACATCGATTTTATGCGGGTCAATATCCATAAAAAGAATGAAGAAAGGATAGTCACCTTTTTCAAGAACATTTTCATAAGCAGTAAAAACTGCATGGTTAATTTGCCTGCTTACTACAAACCTGTTATTAAGGAAAAAATACTGCTCGCCTTTGCTTTTTTTAAGCATAGAAGGTTTACCAACATAACCATACAGGTTTGCAAAGTCAGTCCTTTCTTCAACAGGGATCAAAGCATCAAGCATGTTATCGGCAAAAACCTGTGAGATTCTTTCTTCAAGCGATCCCGATTTGTAATCGAAAATCAAATCATCATCATTAAAAAATTTAAAAGATATATCTGGATGACTAAGAGAAATTTTATTAAATGTATCAATGATATGCTTCAGTTCTGTTGCATCGGTTTTAAGAAAATTTCTTCGGGCAGGAGTGTTATAGAATAAATTCTTAATTGAAATTGAAGTCCCTTTTGGAAATGAGCCTTTTTCTTTAATAATTTCTCCTGAATCAAACCGGATTGAAGTGCCGATTTCATCTTCATGGGTTTCGGTTTTAATTTCAAGCTGGCTTACTGCAGCAATTGAGCTAATAGCTTCTCCCCTGAAACCAAATGTATAGATTGCTTCAAGATCTTCATAAGAAGAGATTTTACTCGTAGCATGTTTCTGTATGCAGAGAAGAGCATCAGTTTCATTCATTCCAATGCCGTTATCAATTATATGAATCAGAGATTTACCAGCCCGCTTAATATAAAGTTCAACATTTTGTGAACTAGCATCAATAGAATTCTCAAGAAGCTCCTTAACAACAGATTCAGGTCGTTGAACAACTTCTCCTGCTGCTATTTTATTAACAACATTTTCTGGTAATATTTTTATTCTGTTACTCATCTTCTTTTATAATGAACAATTTCAAACTGGCTTCTCTTTTCTTTTGATTCCGGTTTCCAGATTTTTTCATCTATTTCCGGAAAACAAACATCACCTTCAGCTTCAAAATCCAAAAACGAAATTATCATTTCATCAGCTAAATTTATTCCCTGTCTGTAAATTTCTCCTCCGCCAATAATAAAAATTTTTTCCATATTCAGGGTTCTGCAATATTCAATTGCTTTATTTAAACTATGAAATTTCTTTACATCATCAAACTCAAAACTGCGTTCCTTATCTCTTGTAATTACAATATTTAATCTTCCTTTTAAGGGCTTACCAAGAGTTTCAAAGGTTTTTCTTCCCATAATGATTGGAAAACCAAGGGTTGTATTTTTGAAATGCTGAAATTCCTCCTTTATATGCCAAGGCATATCACCATCAGATCTGCCGATAACACCGTTTTGTGCGACAGCAGATATTATAATAACTTTCAAACAGCAACCTCAAATCTGATCTTTTCATGATAGCGATAGTTAATCAACTCAAAATCTTCAAACTTCAATTCATTAATCGGTTTGTATGCTATCTTTAATTTTGGAAGCGGAAGAGGTTCACGTTTCAATTGTTCCTTCAGTCCCTGGAGATGATCATACTTTTCAAAGGGACTCCCTTTCTCTGCAACATAAATGTGCGCATCAATAATTGTATGAGCAAAAAAGCCAAGTTCAAGATTTGTTTCCTGAGCAATTATCTGGTTAAGTAAAGAATAAGCCGCAAGATTAAATGGAATTCCAAGCGCAATATCGCCGGAACGCTGAGTTAAATGACAGTTAAGCTTTCCATCATTAACATTGAAAGCAAAAGAATAATGACAAGGAGGAAGCTTGCTCTTAATTGCATTACCAGGTTCCCAGGCAGTAACTACTAATCGGCGACTGTAAGGTTTTCTTTTTATCTCATCAATTACATATTGAATCTGATCTACTTCTTTTACCTTCCATTCACCATTTTCATCCTTCCGGGCACTTGGAAATTTTCTCCAATAGTAACCATAAGCTGTTTCAAGATTTCCATCTTCATCAGCCCAGGCATCCCATATTTTTGTATGTGTCCTCAGATTCCGAATATGATCTTCTCCTGATAAATACCAGAGAACTTCATACAGAAGAGACTTCCACTCAATTTTTTTTGTCGTAAGAAGAGGAAAACCCTTTGATAAATCAACTTTATAAAAAGCACCGAAGTATGAAATTGTATCTATTCCAGTTCGTGAAGGTTTTCTTGTCCCTTCATTAATTACCAAACGTACAAGATCAAGATATTCTTTCATTAACTGAATTCCTGTTTAGATTTACTGAGAAGATTTTTTTAAAAACAAATTTAAGAAATTTTGGTTAAAATATCGGTCATCCCAGATATTTCATTGCAGGCAATTTTTAAAGCTTCTTCAAAATTGTTTATTGGGTCTTCAACAAAAGTCTGCAGTTCAATTGGAAAAACATTCATACTCAGATTCTCTTGAACCCGTCTATCAATTTTTCCGCAGCAAAGAACAACCGGGATATTATCCTTCTCAAAAAGTGAAATTACTATTCCTGCTCCCTTTCCCATCATGCTTTGTTCATCAAAAGAACCTTCACCGGTAATTACCATACCAATGTCTATATCATTTGTACCTACTTTTAGATCATCAGAAATGAAATCGAATGCATGTTTTTCGTTCGTTCCCGATAAAAGATTTAAACCAATAGACAATCCTCCACCAGCGCCTGATAATTCTTTAGCTGTACCTATTAACATATTATTATGTAAAGAATTAACAATTTTGCTCCATCCTACTTCAATTACTTTAAGTTCAGCAGTTAAAGCCCCTTTTTGTTTTCCATAAATAATCCCTCCTTCTTTTCCTAATAAAGGATTATTAACATCTAAAACAACTTCAACAGCAAATGGTAAATCTTTTTTTGCAAACTCAATCTCATTTACTTTAAGATAATTTTCCGGGATTATTTCAAGCTCTGAACCTTGAACATCATACATTTTTAAACCAAAGCGGGAGCACATTCCTAAGCCTAAATCCATAGTGCCAGTCCCCCCTATTCCTACTACAATTTTATCAGCCTCAAATTTATATTCCTCAATATCCCGAGTAATTAATTGTAACATATCCCCAAGTCCTTTAGAACTTAACTGAAGCGGATGTCTTTTATTATGGGGGATTCTTTTTAACCCAAGCACATCTGCCGACTCTATGTATAAAGTCTTATTCTTTCTGTCCAATCCAACTTTGCAATCTATATATGTTTCATCATAAGGAGTAGTAATTGAATAGTTAATTATCTCAAGTTCGAAATAGAATTTACACACTTCTAAAAAACCATCTCCTCCATCTGATATTGGTTTTTGAATTACATTGAAGAGGGATTTATCAAGATATTTATTAAACAATCCTGAAACTTTGACTGCATCAGCAGTTTCTTTAAAACTATTTACAGCAACTAAAATATTTTTCATAAGTATCTTTATCTATTTAGAACTTCATTATATATATTAATAGTTTCATCAGCAATTTTATCCCACAAGAAATTTTGTTTGATATGCTCTTTAAGTTTATCATCTTTTTGTTTATTTAAAGTCTTTTCTATTCCATCTCTTATGGAATCAACAGAATAAGGGTTTACATACTCAGCCATATCTTTAAAATAATCCTTTGTACCACCATAAGGAGTGATTACAATCTTAGCTCCGGCAAGTGCAGCTTCAAGTGCAGCAATGCCTGGCGTTTCATATAACGAAGGTAAGACAAATGTATTACAAGCAGCATAAGCAGAAGCAAGTATTGGTGAATTATTATCCATTGCATCTATTATTTTCAGATTCTTATTCTCTCCTGCATATTTAAGAATTTGTTCAGATTCTGTTGAGGGAATTATTTTTCCTATAAAAACTGCCGGATGATTTATTTTACTCAAAGCTTTCACAAGTGACAGAACGTTTTTTCTTGCTGGACCAAGATGACCAACACAAAAAATAAAATCTTTCATCCCATATTTTTTTTCAAATAAGCCCGGGTCAGCATTCAAAAACCTTTCAGAAACTCCATTATGAATAATTCTAAACTTTTCCTTAGTAATTGAAAGACCTTCAGAAATA
>Ga0105095_10000650_pt1 | contig 17164 bp, 15 predicted proteins | sample PPLLak2March2015_2_FD_79180 | JGI IMG/M metagenome (GOLD analysis project Ga0105095, IMG submission 79180) | Freshwater sediment microbial communities from Prairie Pothole Lake near Jamestown, North Dakota, USA - PPLs Lake P8 Core (3) Depth... | ecosystem: Environmental > Aquatic > Freshwater >...
TCCCGCTGCAGATGGCTTACCGCTTCCCCGAGCTGGCCCGGTTCATGGCCGGCCACTGGGCCACGGAGGCGGTCCACGTCGTCCCGGTCTTCGGCGAGCGCGGCGCCTGGCTCGAGCACGCCGTCTTCGACGCCTTCTACAACTACCCGCTGAGCCTCGGGATCAGGATCCGGAAGCGTGACGAGCTTGCGGCCGCGAAGAAGCCCCGTTGGTGGTCGGTTCCCCTGTCCGCCCTTATCGGATCGAGCTTCGTCACGTTCGTGGATTATCTCTTCGTCCGCTCGGCCGGCCGCGTACCTGTCCTCAAGGACGTCTGGTGGGCGGTCTTTCTGGCGCCGATAGCCGCGGGTTATCTCACGTCTCTATGGTCCCGGCGTAAGAAGATGGGCCAGCGCCTCGCTGCCGGGATCATGGCCGGCGCGCTCGTCGGGCTCGCCTACGGCCTCGTCAACGCTTTCCTCGCGCCGCAGTTCCCCGGTCTGGCCCAAGCCGCCGGAGCGGCCGCTGTGAACGGCGCCCCGGCCTTGGGCATTCTTTGGAAAACCTTTATCTTCGCCCTCTTGGCGATCCCCGGCGCCTTCGTCGCCGAGACCCGCCCGCCTCGCGCCTGACCGGTTCTTCTGACGATCCTTTCCCGGCCCTCTTGAAGGCCAGTCGACTGGGACCTGAGCAGGCCTTCGGAGACGACGGACTTGAGTGTAGCAGGTCGTTGACCGATTTTGCGGCCGGCCTCCGATACGCCCCTTGGGGAGCTAAGGCATGAGTGGGGCCAATGGATGCGGGAGACCCTGCTTCTCGACGTACCGCATCGCCAGGTGGTGTTGACGATCCCCAAGACGCTGCGGATCTTCTTCAAGTACCGGCGCCGTCTCTTGGGGGAACTCAGCCGGGCGGCGGTCAAGACCCTCGTGGTCTACTTTGAGGCGCTGGCGGGCGAGCCGCTCGTTCCCGGCATCATCGTTGCCGTCCAAACCTTCGACGACCGGATCAACTTCCACCCGCACCTGCATCTCCTGGTGACCGAGGGGGGAATGGACCGGGTGGGAGCTTTCCACAGGCTGCCGCGTCTGGACGACGCGCGGCTGGCCGAGATCTTCGCCCGGGAGGTGCTCAGGCTTCTCGTCGACAGGGGCTTGCTCAGTCCGGAGTGGGCGGAGCGCATTCTCTCGTGGCGGCACACCGGCTTCAACGTCCACAGCCGGGTCCGGGCCCGGACAAAGACGGAGGCCGAGCGGGTGGGAAAATACATGGTCCGGCCGGTGCTGGCCCTGGAGCGCCTCGCGTTCCTGGAGCTGGAGGGGAAGGTCGGCTACCGGCACGGCCCCGACGGCGCCGAACTCGAGCGGATGGACTACCTAGAGCTCATCGCCCGGGTGACCTCTCACATCCCCGACAAGGGCCAGGTCATGGTCCGGTATTACGGGCTCTACGCCAATGCCCACCGGGGGAAGGTCAGGAAGGCGGACCTTGTTCCTGTCCTCCTGGGGATGATCGAGGAGGAGCCGAAGCCCATCACTTCCAAGGGCTGGGCCGAGATGATCCGGAAGGTCTACGAGGTGGACCCGATGATTTGTCCGCGATGTGGCGGCAGGATGAAGGTTGTCGCCTTCTTGACCGAACCTGAGGTCGTCGACCGGATTATCCGTCACCTGGAGTTGACGTTCGCGGCTGCAAAGCCCCCGCCGGCCCAGGCCTTCGAGCAAGTCGCCTTGACGGCGGCCGAGGAGAGCGGGGACTACGATTAGCCGGCGAATTGGAGAGGGGAGTGGCCTGACCTCGTTTGGCCGCATTCCGGGCTGACCCGACCGAAAATCCGCCGCCGGCAGCCAGGTCGGCCCGATTTCGAAATGTTGATATCCGCTCGGGGCCGGAATATTTTCTTTTTCGCGATGGGAAGGGCTAATCCTGAGGTCGCGGCCGACGCTTTCAGCCGGGCGCAAAAAGGAAATTCCTATACGTACGGCTTGTCGAGCCAGAATGCGAACGAGTTCATGGGCGTCTCCGTGAGCCCTCATTTTCGTTCATGTCAGGGGCAAGAGAATCCCCTTTAACGCGTATTTCCGAAGGGCAAAACAAGGCCAATTACGAGAATTCGGAAGATGCCGATGTTGAAAAGATCGGGCCCCGACTGTCTCGACGGTACCCCAGCGAAAGATGGGGAAATATGAGGAAAAGATAGGACAGGAGGCTCGTCCCGCTTGACGTTTCTCTCCTGCAACGACAATATCTTGTATGGGGACAAGGAGGGTCGTCCCCCCGGATTCAGGCGATGAGAGGAGCCGACCGTGGAGAAGGGGGGTGGTGCCGTTGATCCTGATCGGCCGCGAGGGGAGAATTATGTCGCTTATGGGGGGCAAGAACGGCTTGAAGAGAAGAAACGATTTGGGAGGGAGGATATCATGAAGCGTAAATTCATATTCTTAGGGATGCTTCTTGGGGCCATGGGAGCGGCCCTGCTGCTCGGTCAGCAGCTTCCAAGCCCGTTTGCCGAGCGTCTGCTCGCGAAGGACAGCGCCCTGGGGTCGCTCGGGGCCGGGAGGTTCCCGGACTTCATCGCCATGCCGGGCGTCATTCCCAGGGGAGTCGCGGTCGATAAGGCCGGCTACGTCTACGTCAGCGCCAGCGTGGGCTCCGGGGCCAACGAGCGCATCAAGGTTTGGAAGTACACGCCAGCCGGGGAGGAGATGTTTTCCGTCGATATCGGCCAGGGGACGATAGGAGGGCTCATGGTCAGCGCTGAGGGAGACCTCTATATCGCCTTGGCGGCCGGACGCGATAGAGGAGTCTGGCGGATGGACCGGAAAGGGAATATCGAACTCCTGCCGGGCAGCAACCAGATCTTCTTCGCCAACGGCCTCGCCTTCGACTATTGGGGCAACCTGTATGTCGCCGAATCCGTATCGGTGGCCTCGCCGGGTCCCCCGCCTAGCTTCGGGCCGGGCGGCATCTGGCGCATCCGGCGCGGGGGCCAGGTGGAGCTGTGTCTACGAGATGAACTCCTCAGGGGGACCGGTGCGCTGGGCCAACCGGTCCCAATCGGAGCCAACGGCATCGCCTATTTCTTCGGCAACCTCTTTGTCACGAACACCGAGAGGGGCACGGTGCTGCGGGTCCCGGTGTGCTGGGACGGCCGCCTAGGGCCCCCCCAGGTTTGGAAGCAGCTCGAGGATGTGCCGGAATCGCCGCTGGCCGGGGCTCCAATCCCCGTGTGCGGGGACGGGCTTATTCTCGACGTGTTCGGCAACATTTATATCGCCGTGCTGACCCGGTCCGCCGTCGTCCGCATAAACCCCTGGCATCGATCGCAGACGACGGTAGCGGCATTCCAAGTCTCGGATACTTTGCCTCGCTATGCCCCGTTTGACTTTCCTGCCAGCCTCTTCTTCGGCAAGGGGAAGGGCGAGCGGATGAACCTCTTTGTGACCAACATGGGCATGGGGGCATCGTTAGTACCGGGACTTCCGTGGCCGGGCCCCGGTTTGGTGAAGATCAAGGCAGGCGTGCCGGGCCACCCGTTTCATTGATCGGGCGCGGCCAGCCTGATCCGTCATCGGGCGAGTCGGTCCCAGAGGCGTAGCGGGGAGACCTTCCCCATGAAGAAGGGCCAAGCCCCCGGGAAGAAGTCTGCCCTTTGCGTTCGAATAGGGAATTTTGGATGATTTGACAAATCATCGCCCCGACGATTATCCTGAATGCAGGGAAGGGGCGATGCCAGAGGGCCCGATCTTTGATTCCTGGAAGGAGATCGCCGTATACCTGCGCCGGACGCCTCGAACCTGCCGGCGGTGGGAGCATGAGCTCGGCTTGCCCATTCACAGGCTCGACGGCTCTCCCAAGGCCAGCATCTTTGCCTATAAAGAGGAGCTCGATCGTTGGCTCGACGAGAAACTCCACGAGAAGCGGCGGATCACGATCTCGTTCGTCCCACGGAAGCTTGTCGTCCCGGGCGTCTCCGTCCTGGCCATCGTCGCGGCGACTATCGTCATTCTCTCTGTTACGCCGGGCCGGGAGACGGTCCTCCCTCCTCCCGGGAAGCCGTCACTGGCTATCCTCTATTTCGAGAACATGTCCGGAGATCCCTCTCTCGATATCTGGAGAACCGGCCTCACGGAATTGCTGATCACGAAGCTCGCCCAATCGAGGTTCATCCGGGTTCTGGACGCGAATTCCCTCTACGGCATCCTGAACGGATTGAAGCTGACGGAGGGCCATAAATATACCAACGACGACTTGATCAGGGTGGCGGAGGAGGCCGACGCGGACTTCACCTTGACCGGAAGCCTGATCAAGGCGGGGGACAAGATCATCATGACCTTGAGCCTCCAGAGGCCCCGGGCCCGCGAGGTCATCAGCCCGCTCGATGTCGAATGGGGGAGCGAGGCGGAGATCTGGAAGAAGGTCAACGAGGTCGCCGCGCGGATCAGGTCGGCCCTGATCCTGAACGCGGAACAGAGCGCGTCCGATATTGACAGGACCATCGGCGATATATCGACCCCGAACGCGGAGGCCTGGGGTCATTACGTCGAAGCCCGCCGCTTTCACTTTCGCGGCGAGGCCCGGAAAGCCATCCCTCTCCTCGAAAAGGCCCTGGCCCTCGATCCCGCGTTCATCATGGCCATGAGGGCCTTGACCGTGGCCCATCTCAATATCTCCAACTATGCCGAAGTCGAGCGGTGCAGGGTGAGGACCCTCGAGCTGATTCAAGCGCATCCGGAGCGGATATCGGAACGGGAACGATATCTCTTCGAGATCGACTATTACTACGGCAGCGGGACGGAGCCCGTATGGGCCAAGTCGTTCGAAGCGGGGCGGAACCTGCTTGCTCTTTATCCCGACGACACTACGGGCAGCGCCAACCTGGGCATCATCTATCGGGAGATCGAGGACTGGGAGAGCGCCCTGAGATGCTTCGAGCAAGCGCTGCGGTGGCGGAACCGTTTTTGGGGGACCTTCAGAAACATGGCGGAGGCTTACCGGGCCATAGGCGAGCCGGCGCAGGCCCGGAAGGTCCTGGAACGATATCTTCGTGAGGTCGAGGACACGGCGGTCGGCCATTTGATGCTGGCGCATCACCATGTCACCCAGAATCGCCTGGATCTGGCCGGCCGGGAGCTCGAAAAGGCAAAAACGCTCGCCCCCGACTATTACCAGAACCGGGTGTCCCGGGGTGACCTGTTCTTGTTGCGGGGCGACGCCCCCCGGGCGGAGGCCGAATATCGGGCCCTGATCGAGGAGAAGGTGCCGGAGGCCCTCTACCCCGGGTACCAGGGCCTTGTCACCGGGCTGCTCCTGGAAGGCCGCTACGAGGAGATCATAGGGACCATGGGCCCGCTCGCCGAAGCATTTGGGCGCTCCGGTGACGCCCGAGGCGAAAGGCTTTGCCGAGGCGCCGTGGCCTATTCTTTGTTGCGATCGGGCCGGGCCGAGGCCGCCCTCGAGGAATGCGACAAGGCCTACGGGATCGACACGGGAAATCATGACCTCGATAGCAAGCGCGGGGCGCTCCATCTGAAAGGCCTGGCCTACGTGGCCTTGAAGCGGACCATCGAGGCCGAACAAACGGCCGAGGACCTCAAAGCGCTCATCAATAAAGGATTGAATAAGAAGGCGATCCGCCTGTACGACCATCTCCGGGGAGCGATCGAGCTCGAAAGGAACGATGCGTCCCAAGCGCTTGAGGACCTCGAGAGGGCCATGAGATCGCTTCCTTACGGGCCGTTCGAAAAGGACGCCGGATTCATCTATACCCTGGCGGAAGCCTACGCCCGGGCGGGCGATCTGAGGAGAGCCCGGGAACACTATGAGAGGATCGGGACGCTGACCACCGGCCGCCTGGGCTCCGCCGACCTCTATGCCCGGAGCTTCTACCAACTCGGCCTGATCGACGAGGAACTTGGCGATAGGGCCAGGGCCCGGGGGAGCTATCAGAAATTCCTCGACCTCTGGAAGAATGCCGACTCCGGGCTGCCCGAGGTCGAAGACGCTAGGGAGCGGCTGGCCGCTCTAAAGGGCAGTTAGACCTCCGTTCGGCGCCGCGACCGCACGCTTTTCGAATGGTTGGCCAGCTGCCTTCTAAGCAGCGGGTCGGGGGTTCGAGTCCCTCCCGGCGTGCTCTCCTATTCCCGATAAACTTCCATTTTGTCCACCCACCAACCTATTTTCGTCCTGACGAACGGTTGACACAAACGCGGGGCCGAAGGATAATCTGGCGGCCATGTGCGCAGATCGCAGGTCCTTCGTGAAAACGGCGTGCTTGGCAGGCCTCTGTGGCTGGGTCGGCGAAAACACGGCCGCGGCATCCGGGGAAGTCCGGGCACAGCCTGAAGCGCCCACGGCGGCCGCCTTGGCCCAAAAGTGGATCGCGACCTTGCTGCCCGTACTGGCCACGGGTGACCGGGAGCACGCCAAACGCGCTCTGAAGCGCTGCTCGAAAGCCCACTACGACGACCTGAATATGCAGGTGACGGTGGATCGATTCCGCGGCCATTTGGACGAATTCCTGGCCTTCCTCCGCCAGGAATGGGCATGGATAATCGACTATGACCGGGATCGGGGCATCATCGAGGTCAACGAGAACAAAAGAACGTGTGTCTGTCCATTGGTTCAAAAAGGACATGGCGCCGACCTGGGCTTACTCTGCTATTGCTCCGAGGGATTCGCCGAAACGATGTTTTCGGAAGTCTTCGGCTCCCCGGTGCGTGCCGAGGTCACAGAGTCGATTCTCCGCGGCCACAAGAGCTGCAAATACCGGATCGAGCTCAAGCCATCCCGGCCCTGAAACCCGACAGAGGCGCGATCTCCTCCGGCTTCCCCGGCCCAGGGACCCATTCATCTTCCATCAATGGAGAAAGCAGCTTAGGTTGCCTTTTAAGAAGAGGGTCGGGGTTCGAGTCCCTCCAGGCGCGCTCCCTCATTTCCCCTAGCCTGCAATTGAGGATCGTCTCCGCCCCCCCCCGGGCCGGCCGCGATCTAACGGAGGATCCCGGCGCTCCCGCCCTTGTAAGCGACTTCGTTCGCATCCAGGTTTTGGCTCGACCGTTCGCCTATGACATTCGACATGATGGCCAGAAGCACGATCACGATCAGGGTCTTGATCGCCGACCGCGCGAACGAGCCTCGGTATCGAATGGTCACGAAGCGGGTTCTGCGCCGCATCTGCTTGGAGGCGCGGCGTGGATTGAACGGCTTGTCGAGCCAGAATGCGAACGAGTTCATGGGCGTCTCCGTACCTCTTAGTTTCGCTCACTTCAGGATCGGAAGAATCCCCTTTAACGAGGATTTCCGAGGGGCGAGACAGCGGAGACTATCCTGTCCGGCGGTATCATCGCTGGATATGAGGCCCGGTTCGAGAGGGAATACGGCTATTTCCGGCCGGTCGTCCGGGAGGTCGTCGAGCGTTACCTCGATTGCGCCAACCCGCGCTCCGGCTTCGCCCGGATCCGCTGCCTGCCGCATCTGGACGACGCGCGGCTGGCCGAGATACAAAAAGGAAATTCCTATCAAATATGCCTTTCGCATATCATGATATTTCGGTCATCGACCCATCCCCTGTTGTCGGAGCAGATTATCATGCCGAACTCGATACGCTGTCAATGGGAGGAAATATTCCCGGGGAATAAGAAAGCGCGTCTGGAGGGACTCGAACCCCCGACCCGCTACCCTGATTTCGTTGAGGTCGTCGGGCGTGAGTTCGTAGGTCGCTGCTTTAGACCCGCGCATCCGCCGGCTCACGACTTGCCCAATATGGCCTTTATATCAGAGGTCGGCGATCCTATTGAGCCTGGGCCGGGGGACCAAATTAGCCAAACCGTCACAGTTTCTTGACAATTTCTTGACAACTTTGCCAGGTGCTCGATTTAGATTTCTCTTGAAGGCCAGACTTGGTGGGCATTGACAGCCCGGGGAGGGACCTTATACTCGGCTCACAAGCAGAGGGAGAGCGGGACATAGCCTCAGGGAATTGAATTCTGCTCATCGGTTTTAAAGGAGAAGATAGTGCGTCCATAAAGGGGGGCCGATGGATTTATTCGAAAAATGCCGCGAGTTCTATGCCAATCCTCAATTTGCCCAGAAAATCGGGTATCCGACCAATCCCCGCCTCGCCCAGGCTTTGGGTATCTATCCCTATTTCATCCCCATCGAATCGGCCGAGGGGACAGAGGTTGTCGTCGACGGCAAGAGACTCATCATGTTGGGGTCAAACGATTATCTGGGGCTCACCCATCACCCCCGGGTCAAGGCAGCCGCCGCGGAAGCCATCGAGCAATACGGGACGAGCTGTACGGGTTCCCGCTTCCTCAACGGGACGCTCGCCATTCATATCGAACTCGAGGAGCAGCTGGCCGAGTTCACGGGTAAGGAAAGGGCGTTGGTTTTCAGCACGGGGTTCCAGACAAATCTGGGGACGATCTCATCCCTGATAGGCAAGGACGACATCGTCATCACCGACAGGGACGCGCATGCCAGTATTATCGACGGGATCCGGCTCACCCCGGCCCAGAAAGATGGCAAGACGAGATATTTCCAGCATAACGATATGGAGGACCTGGAAAATATCCTTCGCTCCTATCCCCTCGAGCAGCGGAAGCTGGTTATCGTGGACGGCGTCTTCAGCATGGGAGGAGACATCGCCCCGCTGCCTCAGATCATCCCCCTGTGTCGGGACTACAATGCAAGGTTCATGGTCGATGACGCCCATGCGATCGGCGTCCTAGGCCGAGGGAGAGGGACTGCTTTCCATTTCGACTGCGTCGAGGGCATCGATCTCGTCATGGGAACGTTCAGCAAATCCCTCGCTTCCATCGGCGGTTTCATTGCCGGGACAAAAGAAGTTATCCACTGGATCCAGCATTTCGCCCGTCCCTTTATTTTCAGCGCCAGCCTTCCCGCCGCGAATGTCGCGCCCGTCCTGGCGGCCCTCGAGATCATCCGGGAGGAGCCGGAACGGGCGGAGAAGGTGAATCGGCTGGCCCGCAGGATGCGCGCGGAGTTGCAGGCCCTGGGCTACAACACGGGCAACAGCCAAACGCCGATTATCCCCATCGTCATCGGCGACCAATTCAAGACCCTGCAGGCCTGGGATCTCCTGGCCAAGGCGGGCGTTTACACCAACGCCGCCTTGCCCCCGGCTGTCCCTTCTCACCTTTCCATGCTCCGGACAAGCTTGATGGCCACACATACAGAGGATCAGTTGGACAAGGTGCTTTCGGTCTTCAGGCTCGCGAGAAAGAAACTCCGCCTCCAGGATCAGCAGCCGCCGAAGGATGAAACCCATGGATGAGACCCGTCCGAAAACGGCCGGCCATCGCCTAACGCACCTGGCGATGATCTTGGGCACCGGCTTCTTCCACATCGTCTGCTACGCATCCGTTAACAAGGTCACCCGTTGGGCTTCCTTGCCGATCCATGACTACAGCCTTTTTATCGACACGTGGATTCCTTATATGGGCTGGACCTGGATGTTCTACTATCTAGGAAACTTCTATATTCTTATCGGCGGGGGATGGATTGTCTGGAGACTGCCAGACCGGAAATTCCACAGGGCCGTTTATACCTATCTTGTCATGATCCTTACGGGTGCCGTCCTGGAGGTCGTGTTCGCGGCGGCCTCCCCCTGGCCGCCTGAGATGATCTCCCTCCAGCGCCACATGCACGGATTACTGGCCCTCGATCTTTATGCGTGCCTGCCGTCCATGCATGTCGCCCTGACGGTCTTTCCGACATGCCTTTCGTTCTCTGTTTTTCGCTCGCGGCTCCCTCGGGCGTTTCTGGTCATCCTAGCCGCGCTGGTTACGATCTCTACCCTGACATTCAAGGAGCACGTCTTCCTGGATGCTGTCGCAGGAATCCTCTTGGCTTTTATTTTTTATGCCGTCTGGCGCTTCGGAGGCCGGAGGGAAAACACCGCGGCGAGGCGGGCTCATGGTTCTTGACCGGAACAAGCTCTACAGGTTTCCATGGTCGAAATCGGACAACCCCGGCGGCTGGGTCGAGGTGACGGACGAATGCGACCTCGCTTGCCCGGGATGTTACCGACACCGTCTCGAAGGGCACCGGCCGTTGGACGAGGTGAAAGAGGATATCCTGGCCTGCCGGAGGCTGACCAACTGCGACCGCATCGGCATCGCCGGTGGGGAACCTCTGATCTATCCGAATCTCCTCGAAGTCGTGGAATTCATCTCTAGGAACGGAATGAAACCCCTTTTATTGACCAACGGGGAAAAACTCACTCGGGGATTCGCTAAGAACCTGAAAGACGCCGGCCTGGTTAAATTTCATTTCCATGTCGACAGCGGCATGCAGCGGCCGGGATGGACCGGAAAGACAGAAACGGAGATGAACGAGCTCCGGCAAAATTACGCCGACCTGATCCGGGAGGTGGGGGGAATGCAATGCGGATACAACATCACGATTTTCCCCTCCACGGTCCAGTTCCTGCCTGATATTGTCGGCTGGGCTCGACGCAACATGGACAGGGTTCACCACTTGTCCTTGATCGCCTTCCGCGCCATTCCTCTAATCCCGGAATGGGATTTTCGCGTTTTTGATAAGCCCGTGAATCCTCGCATTTTTCAGCACGCCACTGATGAGCCCGAATTGCTGAGCCTGACCTCGGAAATCATGTACGACGCGCTGGCCCGCTGCTTCCCCGAATTCAGGCCGTGCGCCTATCTGCCCGGCACGGCTGCGCCGGAAAGCTATAAATTCCTGGTGACGGTTCAAGTCGGCTCCCAGGATCCTCCCTATGGATTCCTCGGTCCCAAAGCCATCGAAATCGTCCAGGTTTTCCATCATCTCTTCCAAGGCCGGTATTTCGATTTCCTGAAGAGCCCTGTCGCCGGCAGGAAGCTATTCCTGTTGTCCCCCTTCGATCGCTCCTTACGCGGGGCTTTCAAGGAGTTTCTTCTGGAGGCACTCAAGAGCCCGTCGAAGCTCTTCCATAAGGTTTACGCTCAGAGCATTTCGCTCCAGCAACCTAACGAGTTTTTCAATGAACAGGCCAACCTCTGCGACGGCTGCATGAACATGATGATATTCAAAGGGGAGCTCATTCCCTCCTGCCGGTTGGACGAATACCGGATTCTGGGCGGCCCGTTGATTCCGGTCAGGCGCAATGAAGGAGGGTCTCCGTGATGCGAACAATATTCCAGAAGGTGGACGATGAATCTCGATAGAAGAAGTCTCTATCGGTTTCCCTGGTCACAGACGGACAACCCCGGGTCTTGGGTTGAAGTGACGGACGATTGCGATCTAACGTGCGAAGGGTGTTACCGCCACAGGTTGCAGGGCCATCGTCCTATGGAGGCCGTCAAAGACGATATCATCGCCAACCACAGGCTAACCCGCTGCGACAGCATGGCGATCGCGGGCGGGGAACCTTTGATTTATCCCCAGATCATCGAGGTCGTGGATTTCATCGCCAAGCGCGGCATCAAGCCGGTTATCCTGACGAACGGCGAAAAATTGACGCCGGAACTGGCCGCAGCCCTCAAGAAAGCCGGGCTGGCCAAGTTCCACTTCCACGTCGACAGCGGCCAGGAACGGCCGGCATGGAAAGGCGCGAACGAAAAAGATATCAATCGCCTCCGGCAGCACTTTGCCGACCTTATCTGGGAACTGGGCGGTGTCCAATGCGGATTCAACGTCACAGTCTACAGGCGGACGCTCCAATATCTTCCCGTTATCGTCGAGTGGTGCAGGGCTAACATCCACAAAGTCCATCACATTTCGCTCATCGCCTTCCGCCTCATCCCGTTTGAAGCCGGGACAGAATATTGGGTCAACGGGCGGAAGCTGGACATCTCGTCCTACCAGACCCGCCGCCCGGATCCTGGGGAGATCAACATCACGACGGAAGAGATGTTCGGCCTCATCCAGACCCATTTTCCGGATTTCCGCGCCTGTGCCTACCTCAGCGGGACCTCCGCTCCTCAAACATACAAGTACTTGATCACGGCCCATGTCGGATCGCGCCGAAAGATATACGGGGTTCTGGGCGCGAAAACCATGGAGGCGGTCCAGGTCTTCTATCACCTGGCCAAGAAACGCTACTGCGCTTTCTTGAAAAATCCCGTGGCCGGGAAAAAACTGTTCGTCCTTTCCGTTCTTGACCGGGAGGTCCGGCGCGCCTTCGGGACTTTCGTCCGGTCTTCCGTGAAGAACCCGGCGCGGCTCCTGGACAGGATCTATGTCCAGAGTATCCATCTCCAGCAGCCGAACGAAATCCTGGACGGCCGGGTCAACCTGTGCGACGGCTGCGCTAACATGATGCATTACCAGGGCCGCATGATCCATTCCTGCCAGCTCGACGAATACCGAATGTTCGGCGGCGAGATCGTCCCGGCCCGGCACGGAGGAGAAGCATGAGCGTCCCGGTTGCAGCCCCCTACCGGTTCCCCTGGTCCAAGACCGATAACCCAGGAGCGTGGGTCGAAGTCACAGACGAATGCGACCTCGACTGCCCCGGCTGCTACCGCCACAGGCTCGAAGGCCACAGACCGCTCGACGAACTCAAGCGGGACATTCTGGCCCTCCGAAAGGCCCTCAACTGCGAGCGGATCGCCATCGCCGGGGGCGAGCCGCTCCTCTATCCTCAGCTCGTCGAGGTCGTCGACTTCATCGCCCGCCAGGGGATGAAGCCGATGATCCTGACCAACGGCGAACGGCTGACGCCGGATCTGTTATCGGAGCTCAAAAAAGCGGGGCTGAAGCTGTTCTATTTTCATGTCGACAGCGGCCAGCAGCGCCCCGGATGGGAGGGAAAAACCGAGGCCGAGATGAACGGCCTGCGCCAAAAATTCGCGGACCTCCTTTGGGAGGCCGGCGGTCTTCAATGCGGTTACAACATCACTGTCTCTCCGTCAACGCTGTCGTCCATTCCCGACATCCTCTCGTGGGCGCGGGCAAACATCCATAAAGTCCAGCATGTCTCGCTGATCTCGTTCCGTTCCATCCTTCTCCAGGACGGGTGGACGTACGAGGTCAACGGATGCCCCATCGACACGACGAGGTTCCATTGTGCGACGGCCAACCCGGACGATCTGGATGTTTCCGTAGAGAAAATGGCCGAGGTCGTCGGGGAAGCGTTCCCGGACATACGCCCCTGCGCCTTTCTGAACGGGACGACATCCCCCGGAACGTATAAGTTTCTCATCTACCTCGTCCTGGGGACGAAAAAAAAGATCTACGGGTGCCTGGGGCCGAAGACGGTTGAACTGGTGCAGGTGTTTTATCATTTCGCGAAGGGCCACTATCTCTCGTTTCAGGATAAGGCGACGCCCGGGAAGAAGGTCTTCCTCCTCGGCCTTGTTGACCGCGAAGCCCGGAAATCCTGGTCCCGCTTCCGGCGGTCCCTCTTCCGCGAACCGAGGGGCACCTTCGAAAAAATATACGTCCAGTGCATCAATCTTCAACAGCCCAATGAAACCCTGAACGGAAAAACCAATCTGTGCGACGGGTGCTTGAATATGATGTTTTATCACGGGCAACTCATCCACTCCTGCCAGCTCGACGAGTACCGTCTCTTTGGCGGGCCCATCCAGCCGGGCCGCCCAAATAAGAAAGATGAATCCGGACCGCAGGAAGGACTCTAAGGTGAAGGGGGAGATGGCCATGCCGGTGGACATCCGGAAAGTCACAACCAAGAAAGCCCTGAGGACGTTTATTCATTTGCCGGAACGCCTCCACGCGGGCCACCCGAACTGGGTCCCCCCGATTTACATGGATGACAGGACTTATTTCAACCGACGGAAGAACCCGGCTTTTGGATATTCGGACACGGAGCTCCTCCTGGCCTATCGGGACGATCAACCTCTGGGCCGAATCATGGGCATCATCAACCGCCGCTATAACGCATATCGGAACGAACGGAACGCCCGCTTCGGATACCTGGAGTGCCCGGATGACCAGGAGATCGCTCACGCCCTGCTTTCAACTGTCGAAAATTGGGCCCGCAAACGGGGCATGGAGATGCTCGTCGGCCCGATGGGTTTTTCGGACCAGGACCCGGAAGGTTTCCTGGTCTCGGGCTTTGAACATCCGCCGACACTGGCCACATATTGTAATTTCGAGTTCGTGCCCCGACTTCTCGAAAACGAAGGCTATGACCGGGAGGTCGATTATGTTGTGTATAAAATCGAGCTCTCGCGGGGAATCCCCGATGTTTACAGAAAGGTCGACCAACGGCTGGCCGGGAAAAAAGAGGTCGAGGTCGTCGAGTTCGGTCGACGGCGCGATCTCAAGCCTTTCATTCTGCCCATTTTCAGGCTCATGAACGAATGCTTCAAGGATATCTACGGCTACCTGCCCCTCGACGAGAAGGAGATAAACGACCTGGCCAGACGCTACCTGCCGTTCGTCGACCCGAGGTTTGTCAAGATCATCCGGAGCCGGGGTGAAGTCGTCGCATTCATCATCGGCATCCCCAACCTGGCCGAAGGCATCCGGAGAGCGAAAGGCCGTCTGTTCCCGCTCGGGATATTCAAGATTCTCAGAGCCGCCAAAAAGGCCCGCCAGCTGGACCTCCTTCTGGGAGGAATCAAGGAAGGATACCGCGGCCGCGGCCTCGATGTCGCCATGGGATTCCGGATGTTCGAAGAAGCCCGAAAAGCCGGCTTCGCATATATGGACAGCCATCACGAGCTCGAGACGAACCTCAAGGTCCGCGGCGAAATGGAGCGGGTCGGGGGTGAAATCTATAAACGCTTCAGGATCTTCCGTAAGCCGCTAGATCCGTCATCCGGACATCCGTCAATGGAGGGGGTATGAAAAAAGTTCTGGTTTTGGGTTGTGGGCAGATGGGCGAAGAGGCGATTTCGGACCTCTACAGGTCCGGCAAATTCGGCGAGCTTGCGGTCGGCACCCGCAGCCTGGATAAGGCCCGGGGGCTCCTCTCGAGGCTTCAAGGCAAGCCGACCAAGGTTGGCGCTTTTGCCCTCGATCTGAGGCAGGCGCCCGATCTCTCCGAAATCATGAGGGGCTTTGACGTTGTCGTCAACTGTGTCGGACCGAATTACAAGTACGAGGTTCTCGTGGCCAAGGCCTCCATCGGCGCCGGCGTCTCCCTCGTGGACATCAATGACGATTATACGACCACGTTCGAGATGTTCGACCTCGACGAGGCGGCCCGAAAGGCCGGCGTCGCGATCATCCTAGGGCTGGGGGCTAGTCCCGGTGTTAACAATGTCCTTGTCCGGGCCGCCGCCAATCAACTCGACGAAGTCGAGGAGATCCATACGGCCTGGGTGATGAGCGGGTCGGACCCCGGCGGCCTGGCCCTGAGCTACCACCTCCTCTATTCCCTTTCCGGCCGGGCCCTGACCTATCAGGACGGGAAGCTCATCGAAGTCCAATCCTTTGTCGACGGCAAGGAACGGCTGGAATTCCCGGAGCCCGTGGGGGCGATCGACGTCTTCCATATTGGACATCCGGAATCGATCACCCTGTCCCGAATCTTCAAAAACGCCAGGGTCGTCGATGATAAGGCGACGTTTCATCCGGCGGTTGTTAACGATTGGATCGTTAGCCTGGGTACGATGGCGCGGGAGGCTGGCGGGTCAATCCGGGTTAATGGCCAGGATATCGACCCTTGGGATTTCGCCGCCGCGCTTTTTCATCAACGGTGCGAAGGCCTGAAAAATGTCCCCCAACAAGGCGCCCTGCGTGTGGAAGTGAAGGGAAGGAAAAGAAACAAGGCCAAGAAAGTCTTTTTCTCTTCGGCGGGCCGGATTGCCCAGGGGACCGGAATCCCGGCTTCGGTCGGGGCGCAAATGTTGGTCGAGGGGAAGGTTGAGGGGGTCGGCGTTTTGCCTCCCGAGGCCTGTATCGAACCCAACGAGTTCCTTTATGAGCTCCTCAGCCGGAATATCGGCAAGCTCAACGGTTGGGTTGAGGATATTTGAGCGAGGCCGCCCCTGCGCCTCATGGCGCGGGCAACCGGAGCCTCGCCTCGTGGAGTTAGCGGGGGTCAGGCAGTGGGCGCGGTTGCCGTGAAGATTCCTAGTTGCCTTCGCTCCGGGTTTCGTTCGACAACGGAAGCGGGGTCGATCTGCCCCGGACGCACTTCCGCTTGGTTTTCTGGCGGGGCGACCTTCCGCTTTCCAGGTCGGACGAAAACCGGACGATCAAGGCCGCCGAAAAGCGCGACTTCGTGTTCCTGACGATGCCGTTGGATTCGGCCCGGGCCGCGCGCCCCGCCCCCGGGACCCGATTACGCTACGCGCTGGATGTCTTTCCCTCATCTAAGGATTCTTTGCCCACGATCCGGGGAGAGATGGTCCTCGAACAACCCTAACCCGCCGCCGCCGCGGGTGCGGCCGAGTTCGCCTTGAGCTGATTCAGCGCTTCGGGGCGTAGGACAGATCCGGACGGTAGCGTCCGGTCTTCGTTTCCTGCCTCCGGATGAGCGCCCGGGTCCGTTTGGACAGGGCGGCCCCCTCGGCTCCCAATGCCTTCCAGAAAGCCTCCTCGGCTAGGGCGTAATCCGCGGCGGATTTCCCGTATTCGAACCAGACGTAGACCGGTTCGTCCGTGCCGATGCCGCCCCGGTAGGTCATGAAAGGGTCGCGGGCTTTTCTGGCCGCGCTCAGGGCGATCCATTCTCCGTTGAGCGCCTCGAACTCGGCCTCTTTGCCCGGAATGACCGAGACGAAATCCCAGCTGTAATAGGCGAACTCGCCGGGCTTCAGGCGCTCGGGGACCGGGAGGAAGGAGATATCGGGACGGAACGTCCAGAACTTAAGGACGCGGCTGATCTCCGCGGCCGTCAGGCGGGTATGCAGGGTCTGGTACATCATGTTCGTCAAGCCGTTCCAGCTCTATTTCAAACCGGCCGTGCGCGAGAAGTGGCTCAAGGACATGGTCGAAGAGGGCCGCAAGAACAGGATGCTGAGCGCCGAAGACGCCCGGGGCATTCTGGCCCAGATCGACGAGCCCTACATCCAGAAGTACCTGAAGAGCCTGGCCGTCCACATGGCCACCCTTTTCCTGTCGGAAACGGTCTTCCTGACGATCGCCGTGATCTACGTTCTCGGACATCCGGAGTTCGGCTGGGCCGAAGCGACAGCCCGGGCGGCCCTCATCATCGGTGCGTTCAATTTGCTCCCCGTATCGCCGGGCTCGCTCGTGCGGGGTTTCTATGTCGTCGGGCTCTGTGTCAAAGAAAAGA
>Ga0105095_10000654_pt1 | contig 17099 bp, 9 predicted proteins | sample PPLLak2March2015_2_FD_79180 | JGI IMG/M metagenome (GOLD analysis project Ga0105095, IMG submission 79180) | Freshwater sediment microbial communities from Prairie Pothole Lake near Jamestown, North Dakota, USA - PPLs Lake P8 Core (3) Depth... | ecosystem: Environmental > Aquatic > Freshwater >...
ATTCGCCTACTCTCCTGAGAGACTGAAACCGACAGCAGATATGGAACTTGCCATGGGACTGAATCGCTTCGTAATCCATACATCAGTGCATCAGCCTGTTTCGGATAAGAAGCCCGGACTTGGACTGGGTCCCTATGGACAATGGTTCACAAGACATGAGACCTGGGCAGAACAGGCTAAACCCTGGATCACTTATCTGTCACGCAGCTCATTCATGCTTCAGCAGGGAAATTTTGTAGCTGATATCTTATATTATTATGGTGAGGATAATAACATAACAGCCCTGTTTGGAAATAAGCTGCCTGATATTCCGGAAGGCTACAAATTCGATTTTATTAATGCCGATGCCCTTATAAATCTTTTATCAGTTGCAGACGGCAGGATCATTACCCCTTCGGGAATGAGCTATCGCCTTCTGGCTCTTGACCCCAACAGCCGGAACATGTCCCTGCCTGTTTTAAAAAAGATCCGGAGTCTGGTTAGGGAAGGAGCAATTGTTTCAGGCCCGAAACCGCTACAATCTCCCAGTCTCTCTGACGATCAGGCTGAATTTCAGTCAGTTGTAAGCCAGCTCTGGATCAATGAAAAGGGTGAAAACACCATAGAGCAAGGCAAAATATATGCAGGTCATACTGTTGCCGAAGCGATGGATGCATTACAGGTCTCTCCTGATTTTGAATATGCTGAAACCGCCGGCAATACTCAGCTTCTTTTCGTCCATCGTAAGCTCGCAAAAGCCGACATTTACTGGGTCAAAAACAGGAATAACCGCGAAGAAAAACTTGAGACAACTTTCAGGATTGAAGGTAAAATACCGGAGATCTGGCATCCCGTGACAGGTAAGAGAGAGCCGGTTTCATATGTTATTGAAAACGGATTTACAAAAGTGCCCTTGAACCTGGAACCAAATGATGCTGTTTTTGTAGTGTTCCATAAAAAGGCCAGAGAAAACTCACTAACACTTCCAAAGAAAGTTGAAAACGGGTTACTGACAGTTACCGGACCCTGGGAGGTAAGCTTCCAGCCCGGGTTGGGTGCACCGGGTTCTGTCACAATGAATGAACTGATTGCATGGAATGAAAATCCCGATCCGGGAGTGGAATATTTCTCAGGCACCGGAACCTATCAAAAAAGTATCCGGGCAGAAGAAGACTGGTTCAAGCCGGAAAATGAGCTGTGGCTCGACCTGGGAACAGTCAAAAATCTTGCAGAGGTTATAGTTAATGATAAATCCCTGGGGATTGTCTGGAAAAGACCTTTCAGGGTTAGCGTGACAGATGAACTGAAGCCGGGCGAAAACAAACTTGAAATAAAAGTCACCAACCTGTGGGTAAACAGGCTTATTGGCGATCAGCAGCCGGGGATCACTGAAAAATATACCTATACAACAATGCCATTTTACCAGGCTGACTCACCACTGCTGCCATCCGGATTACTTGGACCGGTTCAGATCATAAACCTTTCAGTAGAACAGAAATAAGACCGGCTAAAGATTTTTTATTTCCCGCAGTCGCGATAGCAATCGGATCTGCGGGAAAATTTTTATGACTTATTTTTCGCCTTCTTATTCTTCCAGGCTTTGAAGATCAAATAGATGACAAAAATGACGCCAAGGCCAATAAGAATATGTCCCAGGTATGGAAATATCTTGTCCCTTAATTCATAAACATAATAACCTATGATTGCAAGGATGATATTCCAGATCCCGGCTCCGATAACCGTATAGAAAATAAAATCGCGGAGATTCATCTTTGACAATCCTGCAGGAATGGAAATCAGATGCCGTACTCCCGGCACCAGACGTCCAATGAATGTAGATGATTTTCCATTTCTTCTGAAATAATCCTCGGCACGAAGAACCTTTTCTTTCGAAAGAAGGAATAATTTTCCGACTTTTGAATCTGCAAAACCATAGACAATCGGACGTCCCAGATAATAGGCCAGTGTATAATTAATAAGCGAACCACACAGAGCTCCAATAGTCCCGAAAAGAATCACAAGAAGGGCATTCAGATCTCCCTGAGCTGCTTTATATGCTGCAAAAGGAATAACCACTTCGGAAGGCATCGGAAGAAAGGTACTTTCAATAAGCATTAAAAGAGCGACTGTAAAGTAATTAAGATTGGCCATGTACCAGTCCAGGATAGTTTGAAAAAGCTCCATCAGTTAGTCTGCATTTGTGATGCGACAAATATAATAAAAAGTATTACCGGCTGCCTTTGTTTCTCATAGTCAAGCGTAATCACGTTAACAGACCCCGGGGTGAGGTCAATATTAAGCTTTCAGGCATTTATTAAAACCGGCTTCAATGACGGGCATATGAGTTTTGGATCCGGAAGCTCAACCTTCATTGTGAGATCCCGGTCTGAAAGATTTTCCATAACCTTATACGATGAAAATGACCATTATCATTTTATTGTAAGTAAAACCACTGATTTTGAGGGCAATATAACATTCAGAATATCACCTGCTTTTTTGGCGCCTTCGAATTTTGCCGGCTTTATGGTACCGGGTTTATCAAAAGTATTGATATCTGTGATCTTTGCTGAGGTAAGCACTTGTCCGGTAACTGTTGCCCATTTGACCTGGTTCATGGTTGCGCTTATTGTTATGGATTTGTTCGGATCAATATTCACAAGTGTGATGTGAATTACACCTGTAGAATCCTGTGATGCTGAAACGTTTAGAGCCGGCATTTTCTTATCGCCTGCCACATAATCAGGGCTGAAGAATTTCACCGGCAACATTTTTGCATCATGGTGTACTTTATAGAGGTCGAAAACATGGTATGTCGGGGTCAGAATCATCTTTGTACCTTCAGTAAGTATCACAGCCTGAAGTACATTGATTGTCTGAGCAAGCTGAGCCATTTTAACCCTGTCGCAATGATTATTAAAAATATTCAGGTGCGAACCCGCAATAATGGCATCACGGAGGCTGTTTTGCTGGTATAGGAATCTTGGATTTGTCCCGGGTTCCGGGTCTGTCCAGATACCCCACTCCCCAACAACCAGGGCGACTCTCTTCTGCGGGTCATATCTGGTCATGACCGAATCATGTCCGGTAATTATTTCATCAATCCGGAGTGCATTCTGCATAGTTGCAAAATAAGTCTCCTCGCTGAAATCTGTTGCCGAGCCGGTACTCCGGGACTGAGCTCCCTGACCGCCCGGACCCATTCTGCCTCTCGGAGGGCGCGTGTAATAATGAAAATCGAGTCCCCACACTCCCCCTCTTCCTCCGGCTCCGACCAGTCCTTTCATCAAAACATCCGTCCACTGGTAGTTGCTGCCGTTCGGACCGCAGGCAATCTTTCTAAGGGCAGTTCCCGGATAGTTCTTGGCAAATGATGAATATTGCCTGAACTGGGTTACATAATACTCGGGAGTCATATTTCCGCCACAACCCCAGTTCTCATTGCCTACTCCCCAGAACTGCACTCCCCATGGTTTTTCCCGGCCGTTCTGCTTTCTCTGGTTTGTCATGGGGCTAATCCCGTCAAAGTTGAGGTATTCAATCCATTTGCTCATCTCCTCAACGGTGCCGCTGCCGACATTACCTACTATAAAAGGTTCTGTATTTAGCAGCTCACATAATTCAAGGAATTCATGAGTGCCAAAACTGTTATCCTCTGTAACGTTTCCCCAGTTTGTATTAATCATTGTGGGACGCTGATTACCTGGTCCTATTCCGTCGCGCCAGTGATATTCATCGGCAAAACAACCGCCCGGCCAGCGCAGGTTGGGTATCTGTATCTTTTTCAATGCTTCGACAACATCAAGCCTTATGCGGTCTTTCTTTGGAACCTGCATGCTTTCGTTCACCCAGTAACCATCGTAAATGCACCTGCCGAGATGTTCTGAAAAATGGCCATAGATATGCCTGGAGATGGTGTATTTTGCTTCGCCGGCATCAACAGTCAGGCCGACAGATTGACTTAAACATCCTGAACTGATAGTCAGAGCGAGGAGGACCGACAATATCTTTCTCATACTCAATATTTTATTATTATTTAAATATTACTTGCCTGGCTGCATCGTACATTTTCCGGCTCGATGCTTTCAGCTTCTCCTCCGGAACCTTAATGACTTTCCTGTCATAAGTCATTAGACCGTTAGTCTCAATTTCAACATCCGTTGTCTGCGTATAGATGGCAGCAGATAAAGCCCTGTTAATAAAATTTACAATCTGATTAATATAGCTGTCATAGGTTTTATACAAAGTATCTGCATCCGTAAATGTCCGGTAACCCCAGTTGTTTTTATCGAGCCAGGTATGCCCTTCAAGCGGAAGACCGAGTCCGCCGAATTCGCCGAGTACGAGAACCTGTTTAGTTCCAAAAATTTCCGGCTTTGCCATGACAGGTCCCGGGTAATTGTGAAGGTCAAGAATATGTCCGACTTCATGGAAATTTCCTCCGCTTGCGCTGTTCACAAGCCTTGACGGATCCTTATGCATTGTCCAGGTAGTGATCTCGGTAGTCTTGAACTGTCCCCAGGCCTCATTGAAGGGTACCCACACTACAATGCATGGGAAATTGTAAAGACTCTCTATTATTGCATTCCACTCGGTGCGATATATCATTTCGGATGTTTGGGTGCGTGTTCTGTCGGACCCTCCTTCCATCCCGGGGCGTGTATTCCACTGCCCGCCACCCAGGTCCCCGCTTGGCATATCCTGCCAGACAAGTATTCCTGTTTTATCGCAATGATAATACCATCTTGCCGGTTCCACCTTTACATGCTTCCGTATCGAATTGAATCCCATTTCCTTTGTTTTCACAATATCAAACAGAAGTGCTTCATCGGTTGGAGCTGTATAGAGACCATCAGGCCACCATCCCTGGTCAAGCGGCCCATACTGGAAAACGAATTCGTTGTTCAGCATCATTCGAAGGAAGCCGTTTGCATCAGGCTTCATGGATATCTTGCGCATTGCAAAATAACTTTTTACCTCATCCACCGCCTTACCCTTACGATTGACAGATATCCTGAGGTCATAAAGAAAAGGATTATCCGGAGTCCAGAGTTTTGCACCGCTCACAGGCAGGGTGATTACAGAACCTGATCCTGATTCAGCCTCTGAGACCATTTTAGCACCATCCCAGGCTGATACGTGAATCATATCACCGGGCTCAGGATTTTGAACAGTTACTTCGAGTTTGAGTGACTGATTGTCAATATCCGGTGTCTGCCTGGTTGAGGAAATATAGGTTTTCGGAACAGCTTCCAGCCAGACTGTCTGCCAGATGCCTGTAACTGAAGTGTACCAGATACCACCGGGTTTTGTAACCTGTTTCCCCCTTGGCTGTTGGCCTTTATCTGCAGGGTCAGTAACCTGAAGTTCAAGGAGTTGTTGTCCGTTTCCTTTAAGCCAGGGAGTTACATCGAAATAAAACGGATCATAGCCCCCCTGGTGACTCCCGACCTTCGCACCATTTATATATATTTCCGACTTCCAGTCCACCGCTCCGAAATGAAGCAGAATAGTCTTCTTTCTAAAGTTTGCCGGGAGAATGAATTGTGTCCTGTACCACAGGATATTTTCCTGACCGACCGGCTTATTCACACCCGACAATGCCGACTCAACAGCGAACGGAACAAGGATCTTTCCCTGGAACACCTCAGGCATTACGGAACCAGCAGAAGTAATGGCGTAATCCCACAAACCATTAAGGCTTTTCCATTCATTCCGGACCATCTGGGGCCGCGGATATTCCGGTAAAGGATTAAGTGGATTTACGTTGGCTGACCATTGGGTTGTGATCCTGTCACCGGCAATTTTCCATCCGGAGACCTGTGCATAAGCTAATCCTGAACAGATAATCAGGAATGTCAAAAGAATTGTAAGCTTTTTCATCATTGTATTTGAGTTACTATTTAATTTTGTTTTCATATCCGTTCAATTCTGTTAACTACAGGCTGGTCAATTATTATCGGGACTTTCTCGACAACAGTGCTCGAGGTATCGAGCTGCAGCGACTTCTCCTCAGGGAGGCTGAGGTGTTTAACCAGCTCACGCAAGGTAAGGATGAAGTTTTCAATATTTGAAAGCTTGAAATCGCGGAGCATGATCCTTTCGATTAGAACAAACTTGAAATCACCGGGTAATCCGAATTTTTTGAGCGAATCATAACTGCTTTCCAGTTTTATCTCTCCCGCTTTGACCATATCTTCAAGAACCTCCCTGAAGTAGAGATTGATCTTAGGATCGACCTTGAATCCTATATGAAAATCGACTCGAATCAGTATCCCGGGGATTATCTGTTTGACTCTGTATTCAAAGCGGTTTGGATCATCAACTCTGTCCACGTGCAGGAACCAGTAGGTACTTGCGCGTTTTGGCTGTTTCCGGAATATTGAATAGATCACTTTCGATTCGACCTGATCGGTTCTGTTTGCATGAATAATGTAAACCAGATTTGTTGCAAACATTGGGACAGACTCATCCTTACTGAGATCACTGAACATATCAAGGTACTTGTCGAGATCGGCAAATGTAATATAGCGGTTTTTGATTTTTCTCCCGAAATACCATCCGATCATTACAAGAAATAATAGTGAAGCCATAAAAACCGTAAACCAGCCTCCGTGATTTAATTTGTCAAGATTGGCTAATAGGAAGCTGCCTTCTATTATAATATAAGTCATGAAAAGCAGTAGTACCAGTCTGTGGCTCACACCTTTTTGTAATAAATAATACGAAAGAAGCAGGGTTGTTGCTATTTCGGAAATGTTGATTGCCAGTCCATATGCAGAATTCATGTTCGATGATTCCTTAAAGAACACAACGGTCAGACTGCATGCGATCCACAGGAACCAGTTCACAAACGGAAGATAGATCTGCCCCCTGACCAGGGTAGGATGCAATACCCTTATTTTAGGCCAGAAATTAAGTGACACCGCTTCACCCATCAGGGAAAATGAACGCGTAATAATAGACTGGCTCGCAATGATAGAAGCCGTTGTCGCCAATATGATACCTGGAACCAGGAACCAACCCGGCATTATTCCGAAGAATGGATTTACATTATGACCGGATTCAATATTTCTGATGAGCCAGGCGCCCTGTCCGAAATAATTAAGGATCAGGGCTGCTTTAACAAATATCCATGTAATACGGATGTTGCTTCTGTTGCAACTTCCGAGTCCGGCATAGATCACTTCAGCCCCCGTAATGCACAGAAAAACAGCCCCCAGCAAAACAAATCCGCCTGGAAATGCTGTAATAAACCGGTATGCATGCACCGGATTCACTGCAGTGAAAATATCAGGAGACATAATTACCTGATTTAATCCAAGGATTGCGATTACCAGAAACCAGGTGATCATCACCGGGGCAAATGCTTTTGCAATGTAATTGGTACCGAAGTGTTGTGTAAAAAACAGAATGCCGATAATCAACAGAACAATCGGAATAACCGGCGTTTCCGTATTAAACAATCTCAGCCCCTCAATGGAAGATGAAACTGTGATTGCCGGGGTTATTACTCCGTCTGCCAGAAGCGCAGCACCGCCTATCATAGTCAGAGCGGCTGCCCAGGAGGCTTTATCTTTTATCAGTGCTATCAGGGCAAATATGCCTCCTTCCCCGTTGTTGTCGGCTCGAAGTGTAATCAGGACATATTTAATTGTAGCAGAAAAGGTAAGTGTCCAGAATATGCAGGATAATCCCCCGTAAATAAGTAATTCATTGAAATTTTCCGATCCGCCGTTAATGATTGCCCGCATTGTATACAGAGGACTTGTTCCGAGTGATGCGAATACGATTCCAAGAGTAGCCAGTACACCTGCAAAGGAAATTTTCTTAATTTCCGGATTTGGTTCGGCATTATTCATGATATCTCGTGATTTATTTTTACCTGCTTTATTGTGTGAAAATAATTCAATAAATTGGAACATCAAATATCCACTGAACCTTGTATTCATGAAGGCAGTGATAAAAGCAGGGAAGTATCAGAAATCATTTTCCCGAACCTGAATAATAGAGCCAGGCCTCATCGTGCATTGTATAAAGACGATAATTATCGCCATCGTAAACCAGTATCGGACTTGAATGATCACCTTCCACGATTGGATTCTCCGGGTATTTTGTCCAGTTGACCAGATCAGTTGATACAGCTACATTGGAAGTCCAGATCGATTTGGCTCCCGGATCTGACCAGCCTGCATCTGAAGTACCATGGTAGTACATATAATACCTGCCTTTGAATTTCATTACCTGATTCGACGCAACTGCTCCGGAATCATAATTACCCGGTCCCTTTTTAAGAACAGGTTCATCCTGAACATTTGTCCATATTTTATGGTCATCAGACACAGCAAGCCATATACCTTCGTCGTTTCTCTCATAAAACAGGTGCCATTTCCCGTTCTCTATCAATATTGATGGCGTTCCATAAGGACCGGGTATGGTGTCTCCTTTGGTTGTAAGAATTTTCAGGTCTCCCTGTTCCTGCCAGTTAATGCCGTCATCGGAAATAAGTAAATGAGCAACATCGTGTAATCCTTCGGCGTACATGTAATATTTACCTTCAATCCGGAAAACGAACATATCTTCTGTCCATTTCTGGCTGAAAACCGGGTTTTTTTCATATCTGGTCCAGTTAATGCCATCCTGTGATGTGGCAAGGCCCAGGTATTTTGTTTCACTTTTATTTTCATTATATCCGGTATACCACATCCTGTATAATCCGTTTTCAAAAAGTATGAAACCTCTTTCACGGATGACTTTATCCCATGTTTCTCCTTTGGTCCCGCTAAAAACAGGATTATGCTCATAGGGAGAAAATTCGACCATTTCATTTGGAAAATCCTCCCCGCCTTTTGTACCTGAATCGGGCTTTTGTTTTTGCCTGCAGCACAGCAGGATAGAAAATGCAAAAAGCAATGCAGCAATTTTATAATTAATCATTTTCATATTCCTTATCATGAGAATTGTTTTTATGCAGTATCAACGTACAAATAAGCTCAGGCTGACCCTGACCGGGATCATTCTATTTAAATGGTGTAGTAAGATAGCCTTCAATATCGGTCCAATGTGCAAGCATGATCTTCCGCTTCTTTTTGAGCTGGTCAATAAGATCAGGACCAAGAATAAAAGTATCTTCAGGAAATGGGGGCTTTGCATAGCAAATCATTTCCATGCCGCCATCTTCCAGAATGTCGATCATGTCCTGGGTATTATCCAGTTCGTCCCTCATGATCTCATTGAAACTGAGAAGATCCTGGTCGCCGGTCCATGTAGGAATTTTGTCTGGCCGGTGAAAGAGGCCTGCCAGAACTTCTTTATTACGGTTGCGGATAACCTGTGCATCATTAAAATTACCGCAGGTTTTTATTACGCATGAATATAACCTCAATGATTTTGCCAGGTTATTCAGGAATTGTTGTTCCGGGGCATTCCCGATCTTTTCGATCCCGCTGTAAACACGCTTAATCCCTGCAACCAGGTTATCAACGGCATCCAATGGTAATTCACGGTTGCCTCCGTGAATGTCCAAATAATCATTGCGGGCCTCTTCGATAGAAATATTGAAGATATTTGGCAGGAAATGCTTCTCTTCTTCCGGGGTAAGTCTTTGAGGGGCAAAAACCAGCGGGCGTGTGATATGCCTTGCTGAAACACCCCAGTAAAGAGCACTCAATCCCCTCAGTGGTGCGTTGTTCTCCTTCAGAACCCTGTCAAAATTTACTAAAGCATCATACAGTAAGTCCGCAGATTCGTTTCCCGCCCATTTTATACAAAGCTCCTTTAGTGATTGTAACGCATTAAGCTCTCCTTCCCTTACAGGTTGTTTCAGGTGGTTCTCGACTATATCAACAACTTTTTCAATAACCTCTATGCCTTCATGCCCCCTGCTGTATGAACTACAGAAATTCAAAAAATATCTTTCAGTATTTGTATCAATCTGCCTGCCTAAAATCCGAAGTATTTCAAGCGGATTAATAATGCCGCGGACCGGGTATGCAAACAAGGTTGATATTTGTTTAACGGGCTGCGTGTTCCTGTTCTCAAGAAAGCAGTTCTCAGGCAATTTAGCTGCAAGGTCATCCATTTCAGCATCAGTAAACATACCTCTGAATGAAATATCAATATCATGCCCGGTTTGTTTTGCTCCGTTTTTGTAAACATTCAGCATTGATAAGATACACTCACTTTTATTTATGTTTTTGCATTCTGCTGGTCCGTTGGGGCCTGAATATAACCAATCTTCCCAGCAGAAGCCTGAGCCTGCATCATTCATGCTGAAGTAAAAAGTATGAATTTCAGGGATATTTTTAAAAAGCTGGCCGACCATGTTCCTGTACATCTCAATTGTTCCGGTCTGATGGAAACAGGGTGCAAATTCTTTTCTCACACTACGTCGCGGATGATCTACACGCGGACCACGCAGGTGGGGGTACTTATCAAAAAAAGCTTCGGGAAGAAATCGCGGTTCATTGCTTCTGAAGTATGCACTTAATCCAAGATCCCTCAGGACACTGGCTTTATACAGGAGAAGCTGACGATTTTTCGAGACGAAATCGGCAGGAACGAAAGGGATCAGTTTTTTATCAGGAAAAAAACTTGCAACACTCCGGTTATAAGAAGCATATTCATGCCAGTCACAGCTGTTCGGCGGAATTTCAAAATCTGATTTCAATGAAGGGCTGTTTATACAAACGTCCACCCTTCCAAAGGATTTCAGACGAGCCATCTGTGAGGCATAGGCTTTAAATTCCTGTTGTTCTTCTCCTGTATTGTAAACAACAAAAACTCTGTTTATTGTTTTTCCCTCGTATTGTGCCTGCAGGGTTATAAATGACGAACCGGTAAACAGGCAGGTTAACGCACTTATTGTTAATACTTTAACAGCAATTTGCATAGCTAATAATTGACGGTTAATTCATTTGTGTTACCTTCTACAGAGCCATATTACTTCTTTTTAATGCAGGAATTTGCATAAGGCAATATCAAAAGAATTGGAAATATCCAGATGGCGATGTAAGAAAAATCTTCGAATGACTTTTTCATGTAATAAATATGATTCCTGTCTTTTTCATACAGGTTCACAATATCTTCAGTATGTCTGTGATCTTTATAATGATCTGCGTAGACAGAGTCCTGATTTTTATAGAATTCCCGAATTATATCCAGATTAGCCTGTAAATGTTCCACTCCATACGGAACATGATTTCCATAGTCAGGATCCAATGTGTACTTTGTTCCGTCACTGAATCCGGCTTCAACAACCACATGACCCCAGAGGTCCCATAAATCAGCCTTGATATCATTATCATTCAGCAGGTATTTCAATGCAATACAGGGCTGTGAGCAAATGCCAACGCCTCTTTCAATTACTTTTTTGTAATTCCTGAATTCGTATTTTTTATCTCCGGAAAACATCTGTTTGATTGATAAAATATAATTTTCCCATACAGGCACCTGCAAGTGATATTTCTTAATTCCTTCATCTTTCCAGTAGTGAGCCATGGCATGGTTAATTACCATGGTTACTCTTATAGCGAAATCTTTGTCGGTTTCATCAGACATACGGCTCCATTGATCCCTTGCTTCCGAAAGTGAAATGGAGATATCGTTCTTATAAGGGGTAAGTTCGGTGTTCAGTTCCTCATTTCGAAGGGATTTAAATAATCCAACTGTATTAAGGAGCAGAAGTGCAATACCTGCAAAAAGAAGAAATAATCCAGGCCATTTCATGAAATTAAATCTTTTTAGTCAGAAAATAGAAAATGATGAAGGTTAAAGGGGCGTTCTTACAAATGTAATAAATTAAAGGATGGTTCTCGCAATCATTTTTTACAATCCTTACCGGAAGTATCTGATCCTGTGGAGAGAGTCAGGTTATCAACCCAGAATGTCTGTTCAACCGGAGCCCCATCACCAATATAAGGAGCTATCATAAACTGGTTAAATTGCATGTCCGGATGCTGCGCGGTGCGAAGAATGACATTGGTCCTTTCAATGATCAGTTGCTCATCGTACCAATACCGGATTACTCCATCAGGATTTCCTTTGGAGTTTGCAATAGTGTTCAGTTTGAAGAAGGCAGTTATATGATGCCAGTTATTCTGGCAATATTTACCTGCCGCAATCTGAAAATATACCTTATCGGCTTTCCATGCTTTACCGTTCCAGTAAGTATTGCTACTGGCCTTATAACAATCCACAAAAGTTGCCTTTTCCTCCGTATGAACACCATTACAACCACATACGGAACGTTTTTCTGTTATATTGGTAAGATCCGTATTAAGTTTTAAAACCTCGATATTCATCCCATCCTGAAGAGCAATCATCGGGATTCCTTCGTTCTGTTCAATATAAGCTGTAAGGTGTGTAAAAGCAGGACCAGCAAAAGCGCTCTCTTCGGTAGTGAGGATCTGAAACTCGTGTGGATGATAAGGTTTGTTGGAGCCGGTATAGCTGGCGCTGTATTTTATCCAGAAATCAATATAAACAGAACTGGCCGGTGTAAATAACTTTCTTATTGCCCCTCCTGAACCGGCTGTTGTACTCCCCTGTAACCAATGAAATTCGGCTGATCCATTGCTTCCGGTAATATGTTCTGTTGTTGAAATAGCAACATTGGTATTGTCGTACCATCCCCGGGAAGCAACATCAGGATCATCAAATAATTCCCTGAATAAAACTGTTTGAGACTTTCGGATCAAAGCTTTATCAGCAGGGATCTCTTCGTAACTTGCCTGGAAATTTATCTGATGACCTTGAGGGCACTCTTCTTCTTCCTGGGCGGTCGGACAACCTGACCCGATCAACAACAAATATAAAGAAGCCAATGGCTGAATGAGGTTTCTCCTGTGCTGGTATTTCATTTGGATTCAAGCTAAAACTAACAATTTAGAAAATTCCCCCGGGATTTCAAAATCATAAGGGAAAAGAATTTAAATCAGGTATCTTTTCTGATATTATCTTTCATTTACTTGCATTATTTTGCATTATATTTATGAAATTGTTTCAGGAACATGTACAGATATGCTGTGCTTCTTTTCGGTAAAGTCAACTTTAAATGATTTGCATTGTTTCATTAGAAATCAACATTTATTATCCTATTGTATCAGATCAATTTAGTGTAAAATGGATATAAACTAATTGATAATGAAGAACACAGGTTTGTTATTGATAATTATTGCTTTCTTAATGCCGGACATCATTGAGGGACAGGACCATGCCTATATTAACCGGACGCTTCAGGATTTCGCTGCAAAAATGCAGGTTTCAGGCACAGGTATGATCAGTCAAAGGGCTCAGGTATTAAGTACAACTATTGAGGGCTCTGAATTTTTAAATAATGAGTTTGAAGAAGGAGAGATTTTTACTGCAGATAATGTACGTTTCACAGGAATCCCTATGCGATTCAATGCTTACCATAGTGAGATTGAAGTGCTTATGCCAGATAATAAAATTTATTATCTGACAAAGAATGATAATATAATTAAAATCTTATTAGATTCATCGGTCCTGTATTATACACATTTTATTTCTGAGGATGGAGAGAGATCAGGATATCTTGCCTTAGTTTATAATAGTAAAAGTATACTCTACAGGAGAGACTACAAAATATTTAAAGAGGGAGCGCCCTCCAATGGAATAATAAATGAAATACCTGCCAGGTTTATGAACGGACCAGAAGAATATTATGTTAAAACCGATCCGGGATTGCCCAGGTTTTTCAGGACATCCAAAGATCTTACAGAACTGCTTGGCATTCCCACCTCTGAAATAAAATCATTTCTAAAAAAAGAAAAGATCAATGTAAAGAAGGAAGCCGACTTAATTAAAGTCCTGACATATTTCGATTCATTAAATTAAGTTAATTCCCGGATAAATGAGTTTGTTGCCGGCAGCTTAAATTTCAGGGTTGCTAACATGACTTTCTGTTTATTCAGGGCTATTAATTGACGCTGACCCTGAAAAAATCAATGTATGCTTTCAGTTTTTCAAGATAGCCCTCCATGTCCAGTAATTGTTCGTCATAGATGAGGAATGACATATCGGGCCGGCGGAATGCAAAATGCCTTGCCCTGTCCTGCTGCCAGAAGAATGACTTATCAGTGGTGGACAATCCTTTGGGTAAACGGGTCACTTCATAGGTTTTTACCAGGTCATTAAAAACAGTTTCACTTCTTTTCAGAATGGTTTCAATGATCTGTTGTGCCTTAAGCAGGTTGTCAAGGGAGACATTGTAATCCACAAACCGGCTTACATGGGCTTTCCTTATTGTATATTCGAGATTTGAAAGGTCAATATATGTCAGACAGGTGTGCCTGACAAGCTCAGCTGTGGTTCGAAAGATCTCAAAATCGTAACTATGATCCGCCCCGGCTTTAATATTCTCCTGTATGATCTGCAGCGCCCTGTCCATTCTGGAAAGCATATCCTCCGATTCGGTAACTTTTGCTTTATATTCCGTATTCCAGTACGGATCATACTCCAACGCATCACCCCTCGGAAGATCGGGTAAATGTGTTTGTCCGATCTCGCCATAATGCCATACATTCCGTTCCATGGTTCCGGCAAAATAGTAAACTCCTTCATTAAGGATTCTGAAAAGCTCTTCTATATCTATTGCCGAACTGCCATAGTAGCCCGCAAAAAATGATTCCCTGAATTCATCAAGTGACGGAGCGCTTCCGTTCCATGACCACGCAGCCGAATTAACAAAATGCATCATCCACATCTGATTATGCAAATCATCATCATCCCATGAAGTGCAGATCATTCCGTCGAACGCTCCCGACCTGGCTGCATGCGATAAAAAACGGTACGATTTTTCCAGACTGCCGGCGCTCAATTCCCCACTCTCTCTCTTTTCGAACATATATGGAACCATCATTGGCACCACTCCCGGATTCGGATCATATGCAAATACCTCAAATCCTCCGGACCTTGCTTCTATTGCATAAGTCAATTCCGGAGTTTCGTAATTATAGCTTTCAGTCAGAACCAAACCCTTAACCGGTTCGATCCCTTTTGCCGGAGATTTACCCATTGTCCAGCCCATTGGAGTTTCCCATGCCATTACTTTCCTTCCTTTCGGCTGAAGGAACATGGCTGATTTGTTGATGAACAACTGGTACAGTCCGCTTCTTCCGATCTCTTCTGATTTAGCTTTACACTCTTTGCATGCACCCAGTTCGTAGGTTTCGTCAGAGCCGATATGGATGTACTCCGAACCTGGCGTAGCTTCAATGGCATCCTGCCAGAGATCAAAAAGCAGTTCATAGCTTCCCTGTTTAAGGGGACAAAACTCCCAGTTCGAAGCTTCGATCTCCCTCAGATGTTTATGCTGAGGCCATTTCAGAATGAAGCTTACGTGCCCCAGACCCTGAACAAGCGGAACTATTTGTATATGGTATTTCTGTGCGTAGCGTGTCAGTTCCTGCATCTCCGACATAGTGAAAGCCCCGGGTGCACCAATCTCAGGATGGCTGGGGTAGTCGAATTTATCCTCCCATTCCCAGACGAGCATATTGATTTTGTAACCGGCCAGTTCTTTGATAAAGCTTTTTACATACGAAGCTTTGTCCTGGTGGTGTTTGGTATCATAATGCACTGCACGCTTTTTTATGTCCGGCCAATCGGTAATTGTTATACCCTGTACTTTGTGAGATGAGGCATCTTCCTTAATAAGCTGTAAAAGCGTCTGAGTGCCATAAAACAGCCCTTCATCGGAACCGGCATTTATCACAATCTTATTCTTTGAAGTTGTGAGCTGATATCCCTGATCCGGAATAGTTTTTGGGGCATGGCGGCGGGTCAATACTATGGCAGGACCTGTTCCTTCATTTCCGATTTGAGCCTGAATGTTCCATTTCGATTTAAGATCTCTGACCAGCTCTTCTGCCGTAAACCTGTCGGCTGCTACGGCATTCTTATCATTAACGATCATCAGTTTGCCGTTAATGCGAAAATCCTCACCTTCAAACTTAACGTTCCGGGGGTAAGGTATCACATTTAAAACAGAAAGTGGTATTACGCTGGTATTTAATGCGTTACCTGCCTTGGGTCCATAATCCACTTCTCTGACAGCATTTAACTGCCTCACGTGGTCGCCGGTTGTAAGATTAATGTTCCTGTACCTTTCAAGGATTGGTGGATTGGGATCGGTCAACGTTTGATAAATCGCAGGACGGCGTGATTTATAATGAATTGCTCTGACATTATCCGTTCCGTTTATAGTTTTCCACCATTCACTTTCCTGGATCCTTTCTTTTGCAAAATCAATCTCAGCCATGATAACAACATTGTTCCGGCCTGTCGCTTCTGCAATAACATTCCCGTCGAAGTCAATAATTCCGTTACCCTCCTGACCCAGAATGACCGGTGCAATATGAACCGAATTGTCCCTGGCTCTTGTAATATAAGTTGATGCAGTCTCCAGACCCTGTCCTGGTTTATTATCTCTGGCCATGGTGGGATTAAAAATTATATCAGCCCCTTTCAGCGCATAGATGGTTGAAATCTCAGGGTACCACAGCTCCCAGCAGGTAGCAACGGCAATAGTGGCGAAGTCGGTCTCAAATACATTCAGTTCATCTCCGGTGGACACCAGCCAGGTTTCCATAACCGGTAATAAAGTCTTTCTGTGCTTTCCGATAATATTTCCCTGACGGTCAAATATAACTGCTGTATTATATATTTTCTCACCGGTTGCCTCATAAACAGGCGCAATGATGTACATGTTGTATTTTTTCGCTATTGCTGCTATCTGATCGGTAATTGGTCCGGGTACTGATATTGCAAGTGAGTTGAATAGAGTTTTTCCTGAAGCAGGATCTCTCTTGTCGATATGAAGTCCGTAAGATCCGATGTTTTGTATATCCTCAGGTCCGCATACAAGGTCTGCATCCATCTGACCGGCTTTTTCAAACATGCTCAGAATGTTCTCAAAATTTTCAATCATCAGGGGACGAACTTTTTGAGGTACATAATCTCCCAAAAACGGATCCTGGTTTTGTTTAGCCGTTGTCTGAACAAGCGCGATTTTTGCAATGCCCTTTTTCTGACAAAATAATATGCCAGGGAAAATTAAAGCCAGAATTATCAGTGTTGGAACTTTTTTTTGAATTTTCATC
>Ga0105095_10000655_pt1 | contig 17077 bp, 12 predicted proteins | sample PPLLak2March2015_2_FD_79180 | JGI IMG/M metagenome (GOLD analysis project Ga0105095, IMG submission 79180) | Freshwater sediment microbial communities from Prairie Pothole Lake near Jamestown, North Dakota, USA - PPLs Lake P8 Core (3) Depth... | ecosystem: Environmental > Aquatic > Freshwater >...
ACTGCCTCCGTTCTGACACAACAATTAATGCAAGAAATATGGATAACGATAAGGATATAAGAATCTTAAACATAAACAACATTTCATATAAAACCCGGTTGAGCAAAAAGTTTACCGGGAGGAGACTCTATAAACCTGCCGATCCTAAAATGATCCTCAGCTTTATCCCCGGAACTGTCCTGGATATCCTCGTAAAAGCGGATCAGCCCGTATCAAAAGGTGATGATCTGATGATCCTCGATGCGATGAAGATGCAGAATAAGCTTAAATCGCCTGTCGACGGAAAGATCAGGAATATCCCCGTAAAAAAGGGAGATAAAGTGTCGAAAGGAACACTATTGATAGAAATGGATTAGACGGAAGTGTGTCCGCAGGATTAATGGCCGATCCTAGAAACTTCCCTGATAAATCACAAATTTCTTCATCTCATCCGGAACAACCGGTTCACCCGTGAAGATCCCGTAAACAGAGGAACCACTTCCCGACATCGAGCTGTACACTGCTCCTGCCTGGTACAATTTATCCTTGAATGAAGCAATAACCGGGTGCTTCCTGAAGACTGTCCTTTCAAAATCATTGACCAATAGCTCCTTCCATTCCGGAACCGGCATGGTTATTACTTTTCCGGGACTGATTCCCGGTTTACCCGGTTTGCAATTCTCATAAGCCTCTTTTGTAGATATGTTTATACCGGGATTAATTAGCAGCAAGGTGTAGCCATCCAGAACATTTTCAACAGGCTTAATGAGTTCCCCTCTTCCGGTGGCAAGCGACGGTTTGCATTCTATAAAAAAAGGACAGTCGCTGCCAAGTTCGCCGGCCATCCTCATAAGTTCATCCCTGCTGCATGCGAACCCAAAGAGCCGGTTTATTGCGCTCAGTACAAATCCCGCATCGGATGATCCTCCTCCAAGCCCGGCTCCGGAAGGAATGGCCTTGTGAAGATGTATTTTCAGATAAGGTACCGGGAAAGTCTCCCTGAGTTTCTTTACTGCCCTTAGCACGAGGTTTTCCCCTTTTTTCCCCTGCAGCCTCATACCGGTAAGGGTAAGGATGTCTTTTTTAATTCCTTTTACCTTTGGCACCATTTCCAAAGCATCGCTGAGGGGAAGAGGATAAAAGACAGTTTCAATATCATGATACCCGTCACAACGCCGACCTGAAATAAGTAACCCCAGGTTTATCTTCGCTTTTGGAAAAATGACCATCCGCGCATATTTCCTGCAAAATTATCATATGGATTGGATTTTGATGCCGGTTAACCGGAAAAATGGATTTTCAACAAGTTTTTAACAGAAGAATGTTTGTAAGAATAGAGATTGATTTGAACCGTGCAAAGAGGTTTCGTTTACCTTTGGACTACCTGACTATTTTTCCAGTGTATCTATTAAAAACCAATAAATCAATAATATATAATTGATGGTAAGACAAAAACCCAGTACCGGAACATTTATTGCGCAATTACCTGATTTTGGGAAGGTCCCTCCCCAGGCAATCGATATGGAGGAGGCGGTGCTTGGTGCCATAATGCTTGAAAAGGAGGCAGTAATCACCATTCTTGATATCCTCAGGCCTGAAAGTTTTTACAAGGAAGCAAATCAGAAAATCTTCAAGGCGGTCTCAGATCTTTCAGCAAGGGAGTATCCGGTCGACCTTTATACTGTAACTGAGGAACTCAGGGCACATATGGAGCTTGAGAGCGTTGGCGGCCCGGTCTATCTTACCCAGCTCACCTCCAAGATCGTTTCAGCAGCCAACGTCGATTACCATGCGAGAATTGTTGCCCAGAAGTATATCCAGAGAGAGCTTATAAGGGTTTCAACAGAGATCCAGACGCGATCGTTCGACGATTCAATAGATGTAACCGAGCTGCTTGATTATTCCGAAAATGCCCTTTTCCAGATTGCGGAAGGGAACATAAAACGGGAAGTTTCGCCGATAAACCTGGTCATAAAGGATGCGATCAGGGAAATCGAGGAAGCAGGCAAAAGGGAAGATGCCCTTGTCGGGATTCCCTCGGGTTTTACGAAGCTCGACAGGCTTACTTCGGGCTGGCAGAAGTCCGAACTTGTGATAATTGCCGCCAGACCATCGATGGGGAAAACCGCGTTTGCACTTTCAATGGCAAGGAATATGGCGATTGATCATGGCAGGAAGGTTGCAATCTTCTCCTGCGAAATGTCTTCGATACAGCTTGTAAACAGGTTGATAATTGCAGAAACCGACATAGCGGGTGAAAAGATTAAAAATGGCAGGCTCACAGAAGAAGAATGGAAGCAGCTTGATACCAGGATCAAGAAACTGGTGCAGGCTCCCATCTTCATCGATGATACCCCTGCAATCTCAATTTTTGAACTGAGAGCCAAATGCCGGCGCCTAATGGCACAGCATAAGCTCGATATTGTGATAGTTGACTACCTTCAGCTGATGTCGGGACCTGAAAATGCCGGGAGCCGCGAACAGGAGGTAAGCAACATCTCCCGGTCGCTGAAGAGCATAGCCAAGGAGCTGAATGTTCCGATCCTGGCGCTTTCGCAGCTTAATCGTTCGGTTGAGATGAGGGGAGGAGCAAAGAGGCCCCTGCTGTCGGACCTTCGTGAATCGGGCGCGATAGAGCAGGACGCCGATATGGTAGTGTTTATCCACAGGCAGGAAAAGTTCGGCATGCTTACATTCGAGGATGGCTCCTCCACAAAGGGTATAGCCGAGATCATACTCGCCAAGAACAGGAACGGTCCCGTTGATGATGTCAAATTGAGATTCCGCGAAGAGAAAGCCCAGTTCACCGATATTGATGATTTTGATATCGAAGGAAATCCGGAACTGAGTGAAAGCGCACCCAGCATAACGCTTGGTTCGAAAATGAATCACGACAAGATGAGGAATCTTGGCAGCGGATTCGACCACGAATCGGATCTGCTTAACGAACCGCCCTTCGTATAGGTCAGTTTAGCCTGAAAATAATTTTTATCCCCGCAGATGAGTATTTGAAGTCGTTAAATCCGGCAAACACTCCCAGTTCGGCAACAAAGAAGATTTCGCTCAGGCTGTACCCGATCTCTGTGTATGCAGGGTGAAAGCGGGAACCGAGAAATGACAGTGAAAGATTTTCGCGCATAAGAGTATTGCTCAGTCCGGGCAAAAGTTTCAGCAGGATGTAAGGCGATGTATATCTTACATGCAGTTCCGCGAACATTTCCGGAGTGCTCAGCGAATAGTATTCCGGCAGCATGAAGGCGTCGCTGTAATCGTCAATCAGAATATACGGCGGCTGGGCATTGAAATGGAAGAAATCGAAGTAGGGCAGGTTCCGTTTCCCTGTAACGGCGCCTGTTCTGATTTTCCACCTGAATTCACTGAAAGCCGGGATCTCTTTCCGCTGCGACACTTCGAGCCTGAACATATCGAAGTGCATGTATTTGTCCGATCCCCGGGGTATCTGATTCATTCCATGCTTCCAGATGAATTTGAATTCAGGCCAGTCCGACCCGGCAGCTACCTTGTTGCCGTTGAACATCCTGTACTTCCTGAAAGGCGTATATGTGACGTTTGCCGTAAATTCAAAATGTTTCTGGTCGGTAAAAAGACCCGACGCAATTGAATCTGACTCAAGGAATCGGTTATCAGGAATGTTGTCGCTGAAATCCCTTTCCGGCCTGAAAATGGAAAAATCAGTATTGTTTTCAAGCAACCTCCTGTCTTCAAATCCGGCATTGAACTCAAGTTCCAGCCCGTTGGCGGCCTCCTTCGCATACCCGAGGGTAAGGAACCTGCTTTCGTAAAGCTTCATGAAATTTCTTCTCCTGACTAGTGACGATACGGTATTAAGAAAAGGATTTATTCCTCCTCCGGTATTGATATCCCTGCTGGCCATCCCCGAGTTTATATAGAAGCGCCCGGGATTTATTCCCGCCATTGAGTAGTTCGCATTCAACCTCCACATGATCTTATCCCTGCTGAAGGCATATCTGATGTCGGGATATAATGACAGGTTACTTCGGTCCCTGAATCTTTTGGAGATCCTGAAATCCATGCCGCATATAAATCCGTCAACCGTGTTAAAGCTGAATTTCTCAACGTCAATAATGCCTCCGTTTGTGAACCTGAATCCAGTAGTATCGGTCCATGTGTGGCCAAAGGCAATATTTTTAAATGTCCGCCTGAATTTGCCTTTGCTTTTTGTTTTTCCGGCAGTGGTATCATTTGCAGAAATGGTAATTCCTGAAGAAACTGCCTTAAGGCTGTCGTTCTTCCTCATGCTCCTCAAGTCAATATCCGATAAAGGTATGGGCCGTATTTCAGCCCAGTATGCACTGTCTTTCACGCCTGCATCCTTCTCGATTATACGGGTTGTGTTATCTTTAATTTCAAGATTCTTTTTGATGGTATCGTGAACGCTTTTTTCAGATTCCTTCTCCAGCAGGTTGGCAAGCTTCATCATATCGCGGTTGGTCATCTCCTCCTTCTGAAGTATCTTTTCTATCTGGAGGGCTGACCTGGATTTCACCGTATCACCGGCAAAGGTGGTCCCGCCTATGCCCGAGGCTATTTCGGAAGGTTTTTGAAGATCGCTGTTCGGTTTTACATCGAGGTATTTTACAGAGCTCCCATAACCGACATCGGCCCTGATGCCCAGGATTGCCAGGTCAATGTCGAACTGGTGACTTACAGGCATCCAGATATCCTGATCGAAAGGGACATATAATTCCCTTACCCTTATTTTGCCGGCGAGGTTCTCGTTTGTCAGATCCACGCTGTGAAGGCACCACAGATCCTCTACCAGGAATATTGTCCCTGAAAAAAGCTGCTGACTTTTCCGTTTCGGAATGACCTGTATCTTGTTGACAGTATAATTTCCCTGGAGGGAAGCACCAAGATATTTGAAGTTGTAATGTGAAAATGCCTGGGGCGACAATGGTGAGATTGCCATATCGACCAGTACAGGCTGATAGAAGCTGGCGTTGATGTAGTCCATCGGGGAGACATCATTTCCCTGATCCGGGAAGGTGCTGTTGAATGATATCACCCTCTGAACATATTTATCAGGTGCAGTGAATTCTATTTCATTGAATGACTCCATCAGGAATGAATCGCCTTCCTTCAGTACGCGGGCGTCGGACTCAGGTTTCCCTCCGGCCGAAACCGAAGTGGATTCCTCTGAGGTGTTCATTCTCATTGACCGTTGGAGCAGTTTCGGAATTCTGTTTATCAGCAGGTTTCCCTTCAGATAGACATTCGCTTTATAATAATTGACCTGGTTGAGATAATACGGGGCAAGACCGATCGCCCTTCTCATTATAACATATGCCGGATCCTCCCCCGAACGTGTGATCCTTACCTCCGGAATTTCATAGTACTGCTCCGTCAAAATTACATCGCGGATAACCAGAGTGTCGGAGAGTCGTATATCCATCATAACCGGCTCATATCCGAGGCTCTGGTATAAAACTGTGTATTTGCCTGCCGGAAGCCGGACTTCATAATCGCCTTTTGTATTTGATGTCGTGCCCTGTCTTAATTCCTGGATGAAAACCGTTGCATACTGTACAGGCTGGCCTGATTTATCGGTTATTCTTCCTTTAAGTACCTGTGATTCAGTAGTCAGGTTGGTTAGAAATAACAAAAGGAAGCCCAGGACAAGGGACTTTCCCACAAAAAGTATATGGACAGGATATTTCAGGGTCATGATTTATTACCTGCAACAACAATTACAATTTCACCTTTGGGCGGATGGGCTTTATAATGTTCCGAAAGGAATGACAGTGTCCCTCTTTTATTTTCTTCAAAAACCTTTGTAAGCTCGCGGGCGACCGATGCTTCACGTTCAATCCCCAGTACGGAAGCCAGATCGCCGAGTGTTTTAACAAGCCGGTAGGGCGATTCATAAAATATCATGGTTCTTGATTCGTCTGCCAGGGCGGTAAGCCTTTTATTCCTGCCTTTTTTAGGGGGAAGGAATCCTTCGAAGCAGAATCTTTCGCAGGGCAGACCTGAATCTACAAGTGCGGGAATCAGCGCTGTTGCTCCCGGCAGTGTCTCGACTTCTATTCCGTTTTCAATACAGGTCCTGACTAGCAGGAATCCCGGATCGGAGATCCCCGGGGTACCTGCATCAGAGATAAGTGCCACATTAATGCCTGAAGCGATTTTTTTGCAGATGGCCTCGACGCTCTTATGCTCATTGAACATATGATGCGACTGAAGGGGCGTTGATATTTTGTAGTGACCAAGCAGTTTTCCGGCCTGCCGGGTATCCTCGGCAAGAATAAGATCTACCTGTCCCAGCACTTCGACAGCCCTGAATGTTATATCGCGCAGGTTGCCAATCGGAGTTGGAACAAGGAAAAGCCTACTCATTAGAATGGAACTTTCGTTTCAGAAGATCCATGAGCTGTTTAACAGCTTCATTATCAATATTATCTCTGGTGTAATCGTCTATCATCGCCTTTGCATCTGTGAGGCTTGGGGCGGAATCGAGCCTGATGATCGTTGCGTTATATGAATCCTGGTCACCATTGAATATCTCCCTGATAAAAAGAAACCTGTCATTGATCCCAATAGCTTCCGACAGGTTGGCCAGTGGTTTTGACTTCATCATTTCAACAATGTCGTCTTCATGCTTCACGTTCCCCATTTTCTCGTTGAAGCTTTGGTCCATACCGCTGAACTGATCCGCAAGTATTGCATTTTCAGATGGTTTCCTTGTTGCAGGTTTAGGCTCGAAATTTATTGCAGGCTTGTGTTCCTGAGATATGACTACTTTAGTTTCATTCCTGATCTCCAGGGGTGCGCCGGCTAAAATACCAACAGGCGGCTTAACTTCTGATACGACAGGTTCTTTCTTTATTTCCGGAGGTTTTTCCTCCTTCTTCTCCTGTGAATTTTCCCTTGCTGCATTGACCTTTTCCGGCAGATCTTTAAGAAGCGAAAGGACTTCTGCAGCACTTCTGCACTTCGATTTAGCCAGTTCCACCTGAAAAGCCGGTACTCCGGGGTATCTCTTCAGGTCCTCAATAATTTCCCTTGCTTCGTTGAGGTCTTTAATTATTATATCAATGGCTACATTTAAATCCATGCTGTTTGGTGTAATATAACAAACCATTTTCCTTATTTTGCAAAAGTAAATATAATTCTATAAGTCATAACGGAATAATCGCACATTTAGCATTCCTGGAATCAGGATAATAGCAAAATGGATTTTATCGAGACCACATCCAGAACATTCGGCAAAAGAGGATCAATTGAGGTCATTACCGGATCTATGTTCTCAGGAAAAACCGAGGAGCTTATCCGCCGGCTCAGGAGAGCCCAATATGCAGGCCTGAAGGTGGAGATTTTCAAGCCTTCGCTCGATAAGCGGTATTCCGAAAACAGGATAGTTTCGCACGACGAAAAATCAATAGTGTCGACTCCGGTCGAAAATGCTTCGTCCATCTTATTGCTTGCCGGAGATGTGGATGTGGTTGCGATCGATGAGGCGCAGTTTTTTGACAATTCGCTTATAAATGTTTGCAACAGTTTGGCTGATAATGGAATCAGAGTAATTGTCGCAGGGCTTGATATTGATTTCATGGGAAATCCGTTTGGTCCGATGCCTGCTTTGCTTTCAATTGCCGAGTTTGTTACAAAAGTTCATGCCATCTGCCTGAGATGCGGGAACCTTGCACACTATTCGTACCGAAAGTCCGAAGAGTCGCAGGTTGTCCTCCTGGGTGAAAAGGATAAATACGAGCCTCTCTGCAGGAGCTGTTATATTAAAGCATTAAGAAAAGAACAGTGAAACTGACATCACTTGATATTTCTGCAATAACAAAAAGCAGACTTTACGGGCCTCCGGACCTTGAAGTCAGTGAGCTTGCAACCGACAGCAGGCAGGTAAGCTTTGCGGAGGGCGTTGCATTTATTGCCATCAGGGGAGAAAATCATGACGGACATAAGTATATCGAATCGCTTTACCGGAAAGGCGTTAAGGTTTTCATAGTGAGCGATCTGCCCGCCGATGCCGGCAGTTATTCAGATGCCGCTTTTGTTGTAAATTCCAATACAGTAGAAGCTCTGCAAATGCTTGCAGCCGATGTCAGAAAGGGATTCAGATCGCCGGTTATAGCGGTGACCGGGAGTTCGGGGAAAACAATTGTCAAGGAATGGCTTGCCGAGGTTATCGGCCGTACCGTCCCTGTTGTCAGAAGCCCAAAAAGTTACAACTCACAGATCGGGGTTCCTCTTTCAGTTGTAAAGCTTGAAGATAAATTCAGATTCGGGATATTTGAAGCAGGCATCTCATACCCCGGTGAGATGGGGAAACTGCAGGCGATAATTGCCCCGGATATTGGCATAATAACAAATATTGGTGATGCTCACAGCGAGAATTTTCCTGATAATGAATCGAAAGCACGGGAAAAGCTGAAACTTTTCGCAGACGCATCAACGATAATCTATTGCAGTGATCATTCTCTGATAAGGGATCTTATTTTGAACGATGCCGTCCTGAAAGACAAGAATCTTATCGACTGGTCGGCAGGCGATCGCAATTCAAGGGTATTCGTTGAGAAAACAAGGTTGCCGGGAGGCCGGACCGGTCTCGATATGGTTTACGAGGATACCTGGTATAGTTTTGAAATCCCCTTCAGCGACAGGGCTTCAGTGGAAAATGCAGCAACCGTTGCTGCCGCCTGCTTTGCCCTGGGAATTGATCCTGAAAGCATCGGGAATGGTCTTTCAGAACTTACTCCGGTAGCCATGAGAATGGAATTGAAAAATGGTATAAACAATTGCCATCTTATCGAGGATTTTTACAATTCTGATCCCGGATCGCTTGTTATGGCCCTTGAATACCTGAAATCGATGAACAACAGGAAGACTACGCTTATACTTTCTGATTTTGTTCAGAGCGGAAGGAATGAAGCGGAACTTTACAGCGAAGTTGCAGCCCTGGTCGGGAAAACCGGGATCGATAAGTTAATCGGCATCGGGCAGGCGCTTAAGCGGAACAGCGCACTTTTCGGAAAAGAGGCTATGTTCTTTTTCACAACTGACGATTTCATCCATAGCATGAACACCTCATGGTTCAATAATGAAATTATACTTTTAAAGGGAGCCAGGATATTTGAATTTGAAAAGATAGGCAAACTGCTTGAACAACAGATCCATATTACCGTTCTGGAGATAAACCTGGATGCAATTTCGCACAACCTTAATGAGTTCCGGAGGCGCCTTGATCACGGGACCCGCATAATGGCAATGGTTAAAGCATTCGCCTATGGCGCCGGACCTGCTGAAATTGCCGGTTTGCTTGAATATCACAGGGTAAGCTATCTGGCGGTTGCATACTCCGATGAGGGAGTTGAACTGAGAAATGCAGGCGTTACTCTGCCCGTGATGGTCATGAATCCTGACCCTTCATCGGCATCATTAATGATACAGTACAACCTTGAACCTGAAATATACAGCTTTTCATCACTTGACGACTTTGCCGGGGTCGCTTCCAGGTACGGGCTTTCACAATACCCGGTGCATATCAAGATTGATACGGGAATGCACAGGCTTGGTTTCATGCCGGAGGATGTTGATAAGCTTGCAGAGTCGATTAAAGGCCTTGATTGCCTTAAAATTGTTTCTGTTTTTTCCCACCTGGCAGGCAGCGAAGATCCTTCTCTCGACGAGTTTACACACCATCAGGTCAGGGTGTTCCTTGAAGCTGTGAGTAAAATAAGAGCAGCGGTGGGATACCCCTTCCTGAGACATATCCTCAACACATCAGGTATTGCACGCTTTCCGCAATACCAGTTCGACATGGTCAGACCTGGAATAGGTATTTATGGCGTGGGAGTCTTTGAGGGAATTGATCTGCGTCCGGTCGGAAGATTCAAGACAAAGATATCACAGGTAAAAAAGATCCCTGCCGGAGACCCTGTAGGTTACGGATGCCTCGAAAGGTCTGAAACGGAGCGGACCATTGCGATACTTCCGGTGGGTTATGCCGACGGGCTCAACAGGAAGCTCGGGAACAGGAACGGCAACCTCTACATTAAGGGGAAACGTGTTCCCCTGATAGGCAATATTTGCATGGATATGTGCATGGCCGACATTACGGGCTCAGATATCAGGGAAGGCGACGAAGCGGAAATATTCGGCCGGAATATTCCGATAGATGAACTTGCACTTCAGTGCACGACAATTCCTTATGAGATACTTACATCGATACCGGGAAGGGTCAAAAGAGTGTTTTACAGGGAGTAGAAATTGCCTATTGTCCTGATTCACTTATCGATTCGAGCATATCGACATCAAGGATAATTATTTTTCTCCCATCGAGTCCGACCAATCCTTCGGCAGCAAAGCCTGACAAAGTACGGATTGCATTGGATGTTGTCATGTTTGATAGATGGGCCATATCTTCCCTGGTTATCAATACCCGTAAAGTCCTTCCGTCGACTTCAACTCCGTAGGTGTCGCGGAGCAAAAGAATCGACTCGGCAATACGACCCCTCACATGCTTCTGCGTAAGTGATATCAGTCTGTTGTTTGAATACAGAAGCTCTTCGGAAATGGCTTTGATGAATTTGGTTGCCAGTTCAGCATTCTGCTTAAGGATCCGTGACATGCAGTGCTTTTCAAAGATCACGATTGCCGAATCTTCAATAGCAGTCACCGTAAAAGGGTATTGATTCTCCGAAAAGAGAGAGCGGTAACTGATAAAGTTCTGAGGCCTGAGCATCCTGATTATCTGTTCCCTTTGTCCTGCCCCGACTTTGAAAACCTTTGCTTTCCCTGAGGCAAGGCAAACGAGGCCATGTGTTCTCGCCCCTTCCCTTACCATAACATCGCCCTTCCTGTAATATGCTACCTCGTGGTGCGTGTCAATCTGTTCTTTATCAGCCTGGGGAAGTCCCTTAAATATCGAGTTCTGCCCTTCAATGCAAATTTCTATATAGGGGTCCTTATATTGCATGAAAACGAAAATAAAATTATGCGCAAATTTAACAATAAAATTTTAGCTCAACTAAATTAACATTTTTTAACACATTCACATTCAGTTACTTGTAAAAGTGAAATAATAGTTTAATATCTGGCAACCAATGGCATCTTCCTCCCGTCGCCGAAGGCTTTTGAAGAGATCCTTAAAACAGGAGGGGCCTGGTATCTTTTGTACTCGTTGTTATTGATCATTTTAAGAACTTTATCAAGAACTGATCCATCACACCCGGTCAGCTCTATTTCAGCGGCCGGTCGCTGAAGTTCAATATACTGATACAATATTGAGTCGAGGATTGCATATTCGGGAAGGGAATCGGTATCGAGCTGGCCGGGCTTTAGCTCAGCTGAGGGTGCTTTCCGGAGAATATTTTCCGGAATGATTTCACCATTCCTGTTGATATACCTGGCAAGCCTGTAAACATCAGTTTTATAAACATCCCCGATTACAGAAAGGCCCCCGGCCATATCACCGTAAAGAGTTCCGTAACCCACGGCTGCTTCACTTTTATTGGAGGTGTTCAGCAGTATGTAACCAAATTTATTGGCATAAGCCATCAGCAATATTGCTCTTATTCTGGCCTGTATGTTCTCTTCGGTAACATCGCATTTTTTCCCTGCAAATGCCGGTACAAGGATTTCTTCGAATGCGGCGAACGGCTTTTCAATATTTATTATCTCATAACCAACGCCGGTATTGACCGCAAGGGCGACTGAATCAGTTACCGAATGGCCCGATGAATAACGGGAGGGCATTAGCAGGACCCTGACATTATCGCTTCCCAGTGCTTCAGCGGCAAGACAGGTGGAAACCGCTGAATCGAGTCCGCCCGAAAGTCCGAGAATGCATTTTTTAAAACCCGTTTTTGAAAAGTAATCCCTGATTCCGGTCACCAGTGCCTTATGGATCAGCGATATGGGATCAGGCTTTTGTTCCTGTTCGGCAATGGTGCCATTCATCAGGTCGTCGGTTGAAAAAGTGAACAGTTCCTCCTTAAAGTATTCGAGGTGCCTGAAGATGCTGCCCTCCCTGTTAACTATAATCGACGCACCGTCGAAGATAAGCTCGGTGTTGGCACCTGTCTGATTGACTGAAATGACAGGGATCCTGTACTTTTTCGCCTTGGAAATAAAGATATTTTCCTTGGCCTCGGTTTTTGTATAAGAGAATGGGGAGGCCGAAATATTTATTACAAGATCGGGGTTTTGCCTTGCAAGCTCCTCCATGGGGGAAACCGTATACAATCTTGACTTCTCAAACTTATTGTCAAACGGTTGTTCGTCCCACAGATCCTCGCAGATTGTCAGGGCGATCTTCAGCCCCCTGAATGAAAAGGTCCGGAAGTTCTTCTCAGGTTCAAAATATCTGTACTCATCAAATATGTCATAGGTAGGGAGAAGAGCCTTATGCGCCTTAAAAACCACTTTGCCTTCCGAGATCACAAGAGCGGAGTTAAAGAGTTTCTTCCCTTCGGGGTTGGTGTTAAAGGTCGGAGATCCGACAATTGCAGTTATTCCGCTGCAATAGGCTGCAATTTCAGCTACCGTCCTGTCGCATTTTTTAACAAAGTCGACCCTGTCGAGTAGATCGAGCGGAGGGTACCCCGGTATGCACAACTCTGAAAAAACAACAAGATCGGAACCGTCTGCCTTCGCTTTATCAATCGCCTTGCAGATCAGATACTTATTTCGCTCGAAATTACCAATATGATAGTTAAGTTGTGCAACGGAGATCTTCATATATTATAATTCAAAATTAACTCCGAAAACGAATTTCAGAAATTTATGTGATGTTCGGTCGGTTTCCTGATCTCCAATATCTTTTGTGATATCGAACATATTGCTTTCAAATCCCAGTCCGACAACAAGTGAGGTCGATCCGTCAATCGAGTAATCAATGCCCCCGTGCAGGTGATATCCAATGTTGAACCTTTTGATCTCGCTCATAGCCTTTTGTCCGTCAATATCGATTGAAGGGATATCGACCCTGCCTCTGACCACTATTTTCGGGTCAAATCCGAATTCCCCCCAGTAGCTGAAGAGCCCCATCTCATATGTTTTGAACTTTATTCCTACCGGTATGGAGAGGTATCGAATCTTATAGATAACAGGATTGTTTGCCGCAATGACTGAAGTGTAACCCGGAAACCTGAACATTACCGGATTACGGCTTACAGTCCTGCCGCCGGTACCGGACAGGCTCATTCCTCCAACCACTGAAAATCTGTCACTGAGATATTTCTCAACCGTGAGGTTTAAATTAATGCCTGCCCTTGATCCTTCGTTCCTGACTTCAACAATATCCGTATTGAACCAGGAGATGAGGGGGTTGAGAAAAACCCCAAGCCTGTAGTCCTGGGCAAACATTGATTTCCCCGGGAGCAGAAGGAACAGTAAAAATAAAACCGCTTCCTTTCGTACTTTTGATTCTTTCAATGGTCTCATATCAATAAATTTAGAAAATCCTCAAATCAGTATCAATCAGTTCCTGTGCCCACTGATATTTCTCTGATAATACTATAATATATCCCAAAAATAACAAATATTAACAGAAGTTACTGTGACGTTCCCGATTGTTATAATTAAATTAAAAGTAACTATTTTAGAAGTTTGAAAGTTTTTATGAAAATACGGCTTATTTACCTTTTTATCTTTCTGCTGACAGCAGGAGGTCTGGCTTCGTGTAAAAAGAATCATTACAGGGTCAATACATCTTCCATAAAGGCTGACATAGAGATCATTCGCCTGGAACAGGATCTGTTTGGCACAGATCCTGATGAAATTGCAGGGAAGTCAGGCTTTTTAAAGAGCAAATACGGGGAATTTCTCCAGCTTTTCAGTTATGTCATCAACACCGGAGAAATTAATGATCCTTCTTTCGGAGATTTTCTTGCAGGATTTTGCACCGACCGTCAGAACAATGATGTTTATGTTTTGACAATGAGCATGTTTCCTGATCTCGACGATATTGAAAAGGAGCTCGGGGAGGCATTCAGTCATTACCTTTATTATTTCCCTGAAAAAAGGATTCCTTCTGTATTTTCGTGTATTACGGGTTTCAATTCAAGCATTATTACCGGTGATTCAATTCTCGGGATAGGTCTGGACCGGTATCTGGGAGCCGGTTGCAGGTATTACAGGCAGCTTGGTATTTATAATTACCTTACCGCAAAGATGACTCCCCGGTATATTGTTTCTGACTGCATGTACGGATGGGCAGCAACTGAGTGGGATTTCAGTTCCCTTGATTACGCTGAGGAGAATGTTCTTTCAGTTATGATCCACGAGGGCAAGCTGAAATATTTCCAAAAGTGCATGCTCCCGGAGACACCTGACAGCGTAATTTTCGGTTTCAATCCGGGCCAGATGAATTTCTGCACCAATAATGAATCAAGAATGTGGATGTATCTTATTGAGAATGATATGATTTTCAAGACCGATCAGTTCACCATAACAAAGCTTACGGGTGAAGCTCCGTTTACAGGCTATTTTACAAATGAATCACCAGGGAAGGCTGCCGTCTGGATCGGCTTCCGTATCGTGGAGTCGTATATGATGAAGAATCAGGATGAAAGCCTGGCCAGCCTGATGAGCAACGTTAATGTTCAGGGGATCCTTGAAGAAGCCAGGTATAATCCTCAATAAAAAAGGGACCACAGGGGTCCCTTTATCTCATCTGATTGACATACTATTCAGGATGAATTGCCTCAACCGGGCAAACATCAGCACATGCACCGCAATCAGTGCATATATCAGGATCAATTTTATAGATGTCACCTTCTGATATTGCTTCGACAGGACACTCATCTATGCATGTTCCGCAAGCAGTACAATCTTCGTTAATTTTGTAAGCCATTTCTATTTTTTTAATTTAACTATAAGATCAATTGTGCAAACATATTCTAAATTTTTCAATTGAAAAAGGATCTTTACAATTATTCTAAAATTTCTTCATTTCGGGCGAATCTTCTGAAGGAAAACTATATACAAGCCATGACATGCCAGCCATCCCTGTCCCGGGACCATCCTCGTCAATGTCAAATTCCGGAGTATTTCTTCCTTAAACCTTACCACTTTAAGTAAAAATGATTTATCCAGGATAGTTCCCTTTATCCCGTTCATAATATTAAAGATATGAAGCAGATTTTAGAAGTCGAGGCTGAATGACAAATAGAATATCCTGGGAAGAATAAACCTGTTTTCAATTCCCCACGCCCAGTCAGCTCTGATAAAATAACCCATTAGCTGGGCCCTCAGTCCTGCCCCGAAACCTGCAACTATAGGCTCCCTGTGCGAATCGAGAGTGACCGTAACCGTACCGCTCTTGTAAACTTCGGTGTCATAGGCATTGACGCCCGACCATGGACTGCGACCCGTCCAGGCAGCTCCGATATCTCCGAATCCGACAATCTGGAGGCTGTTAAGGAAATTTGATCTTAAGGGATGCCCTGCTATATATCTCACGAATGGCCATCTGACCTCACTGTTGATCAGGGCAAAGCTGTTCCCGTTCCTTATATTTTGTGTGAATCCCCTCATGTTGGTGGCCAGGGCCTGGAAGCCATAATTCTCAGTGGGACTAACCGGAATGGTCTGGTCGAACATCGGAGTCCTGGCAAACAGGTATCCCATCCAGTTGTCAACACCACCGAGGTAATATACAAGCTTTGTCGGTCCGAACGAAGTGCTGGCAGCAAAACGGTTTGCCCAGATCAGTTCTCTGTGTATCCGGGTGTAATGCCTGAAATCGCCCCCGATAACGAACATATCCGATTTTTTACTTGTTATCTGCCTGTAGTATTCTCCGAAAACCTTAAACCGTGTTCCAAAGTAGATATTGACACTCCGTTTCCTTGTGTTGTCAAAGATCGCTTCCCCCTTCAGGCTGGCCCAGTGTTTTGAGAATGAACCTCCGGCCAGGGAGATAATATCCTGCGAAAGAACAACATGTCGGTCGTATCTGTAGGTTAAAGTTCCCTTAAGTGCAAAAACAGGAGTGATGGGCTTTGAAAAGGAAAGATAAACATTATGGGTATGCGATTTGAAAAGATCTGTATCGTTTGAGCTGAAAAAGGCCTGCCTGTGGACGATGATCTGCTTATCGAAATTGCCCTTGAGACTTTCGAAGCTCAGAAGATATTCATTGCTGTCAAAATTACCCGAGAACCTGAACCCGGCGGTGAGCCTGTAGTCTTCGAAAAGGTCAAGTATCCCGAACCTTGTAAGCATGTTGATACCCGGATTGAAATATGGTGCTCCTCCATTGAACACCTGGTATGAATTGTTCAGGAATGTGAAATCAATCTGGTTTGCGATGTAGTTGTTGTAAAAAGAAGTCTCATAGATCCTGATAAGCGGGAGATCGATTGTCCCGGTATCGAGGTCAATGTCCATATACTCTTTGCGCCATTGCTGCTCATAGAAGTTCTGTTTCTCCTTTTCGAAAATATAGTGATTGATATCGATGGGTTCATTCTTTGTATAATATTCATAAAGAGGTTTGGTAAGGGTATCCCTTCTTTTTTTGTCCTCCGCGATAAGCCACTTTCTGATCTGTTCGATGCTGTCGTTCTTATGGAAAAGCTTCTCCTGCTCTTTTCTGAAACTGGTCTTTACAATTTCATTTTCCGGGATGGGGGTGAGCCCGCCAGCGGAGCTTTTTCTCAGCTTGTATCTGCCTGTGCTGAATAAGACCTCACCGTACGGGCTTGCACTGTTCGACACCGACTGGTTCAATATGTTCCTGTCGTAGTTGGTAACCGGAACCGAATTGATGAAATAGCGATAGTGTGTCGTGGTGTCGACATAGCTTATTGTACTGTCGAAAACTGCAGTGTACCTGTTCATTATGCCGTTGTTATCGGCAATGTATGAGAACCTGTTTTTTCCTGTCCCCGAAGCCTGGAACCTGCTTGCATACCGGCCTTCCGAAAGTCGCATAAGAACGTTGGTCTTATTTTCAACATTATATGTAAAGAGGTCGAATTGAGGAGAAAGCCTTTCAAAAGGATCGGCTGAGTTGGAGAGGGTGTCACTTAAACGGTTCGATGAAAACAGAATCTCGCCCGGAGAATCCTTAAGATAGGAAGGATCGAGATCATCT
>Ga0105095_10000656_pt1 | contig 17064 bp, 12 predicted proteins | sample PPLLak2March2015_2_FD_79180 | JGI IMG/M metagenome (GOLD analysis project Ga0105095, IMG submission 79180) | Freshwater sediment microbial communities from Prairie Pothole Lake near Jamestown, North Dakota, USA - PPLs Lake P8 Core (3) Depth... | ecosystem: Environmental > Aquatic > Freshwater >...
CAGACAGAGGATTGTCGATTTTTGCTTTTATTTGGTTCATCTCAGCTTTCCTTTCTTTTTGTTTATAATTGTCGCCGCATTGTTACAGTATCGAATGTTTAGAATAATTCCTCCGTGTTTTGTTCCTTTTAATTTAAAACTAAAAAACCGACCAGAGAAGTTCCCTAAAATCGGCGTAAATCTGCTACTCTGGTAATAAAAGTTCCTAAATATTGTTTATTATTAAAAAAGTAGCAAATCGATCAATAAATTAAAATTTTCTCCAATTGTTGCTTCAAATATAAAAAAGAAAACGAAGAAATCAACAATGATTTTTTGCCAAAATCATAGTAAAAAGCTCTGTTTTAATATAGGGGAGGTTCTAAATAGGAAATGAGCATCACTTGACATTGGAAATTATTTTTATTTGTTTTGATAGTGAATAAGCTTAGTTTATTCAAGCGCCCTAATTTTTCAAAAATATTAGGTTAATTTTTTTCGGGGTTTATTATGAAAAAAATACTTTACATGGCCGTCATCTCAGCCTTTCTACCTTTAAATCTTTCTGCGCAAAATTATTGGGAACCAACCAATGGTCCTTTTGGTGGGGATATTACATCTCTTGCTTTAGACAGTACTAATCAAACTGTTTATGCTGGAGGGGATGGTTTATTCTATAGTGTAAATAGCGGAGAGAACTGGATACGGTTTAATAACTTTCCGTCAGCAATTATACGATCAATTTCAATCGATCAAAATGGTCAAATACTAACTGCTACAAATTATGGCGTATACCGTTCGACAAACCATGGCGAAAGCTGGATAATATCGACGAATAATCTACATTATTTTACTAGTATTTGCACAAATATTAACGGATCAATTTTCGCTGGTTGTGGAAATATTTATCGTTCAACAGACAATGGAGAAACTTGGGAGTTGTCAAAGTCGTTAAGCGAATCTTCTGCGATTGGGATTAATTCATTAGGACATGTATTTGTAGGTTACTCGGCTTATCATGGTCAGTTTAATTATGAACATGGTATAATCCGTTCCACTGATAATGGAGAAAACTGGGACACACTCGCAATTAGTTACACTGCTTCTTCATATGCAAGTAATACTGGTGGCGATTTTTTTATCGGAACTTATTCAAACAATATATACCGAACTACAGATAATGGGAATACGTGGGTACAATTAACCATAAATCTTCCTGGAATTAATCCTTACGATATTATAGTTTATAGTCTATATATAGATAAGGATGGAAAAATTTATGCTGGGATAAATGGTGGTCTGATATACTCAGAAGATAATGGAATAATTTGGAATTTTATTAATTCGGCCAAATGGTATAAAACAGTTCAATCAATTCTAAGTACTTCGGATGGTCATATTTTAGCTAGTACGAATGGAAGGGGTATTTTTAGATCAGATGATAACGGAAATACATGGAGACTATCAAATGATGGTCTCAATAGATTTGGTATAACATCTCTTGCCATTAATAAAAATGGCGAAATATGGGTTGGAACTACCTCAAGTGGCATATTTTTATCAACTGACTATGGACAAAGCTGGACAAATAAAAATGAGGGACTGACAACATTAGAAGTTTATGAAATTTTTATATGTGCTAACGGTAATATTTTTACTGTAGCCGGTACCGGATATGAAGATGCTATTTATCGTTCGACTGATAATGGGAATCATTGGGTTCATGTGAGCGAGGGGCTTTACATATATATAACATGTATAACTGAAAATTGTAACGGAATTTTATTTATTGGCACAATCAATAGTGGCATTTTTAAATCTACAGATAATGGAGATAGTTGGATTACGACAGGCGAACTACCCCCTTATATTTATTTTTTAAACATGGGTGTATTTCCGAACAATTATATAATTGCCACTTCTGAAACCTATGCTTTCCGTTCAACTGATGAAGGAGGGTCTTGGGAACAATTAACAATGACAGGACTTAATGACTTACTGATTACTAAAACTGGTGAAATCTTTGCAGGATCTCTAGGATTATATTATTCTTCGGATTATGGAGATACATGGGAATTAACTGGTTTGGCTGATACTGTTTTCGTCTTTTCATTAGCTCAAAATTCCTTAGATTATATTTTTGCGTCTATATATGGGTCAAGTACTGATCTGACTTATTCGAAAGACAATAGACATAGTTGGCAGACACTTAGCTCTAACTCAGCACCACAAAATTTAATTGCATTTAATCCTGAAGATCACCTATTTGGAGGAGGTTCGAATGGTCTATTTTATAATCTTACTCCAACGATTGCTTCTTTTGATAATTACTCACCAAGTATTAAAACATATATCTTAACTCAAAACTATCCCAATCCATTTAACCCAAGCACAACAATTGAATACCAACTCCCGGAAATGAGTTTTGTTACAATAAAAGTTTACGACATTCTTGGGCGAGAAGTTGCAACATTAGTTAACGAAGAAAAACCAATGGGCAGCTATGAAGTACAGTTTATTTCGAACGGTCTAACCAGTGGGATTTATTTCTATCAACTAAAGGCTGGTGATTTTGTTGAAACTAAGAAGATGATCCTCCTACGTTAGCACTTCGGAGGTCAGGTTTTACTCAAATAAAAATGGGTGCAGTTATGAAAAAAATATTTTTTCTTTTTCTAGCTATTCCTCTGTTAATTCATTGCCAAACCAATGTCTGGACTCAGACTAATCTGAATGAAGGTCGATTTGATGCGATAGCTGTAAATGATAGTGGAGACGTTTTTGCTGGAGGACTTGGAAGGGGGTTTGTATATCGCTCAAAAGATTTAGGTAATAACTGGACCGAGACGACTCTTCCCATAGCGTTCGCAGTTATATCCTTAGAGATAAATTTTGATGGAAAAATTTTTGTTGGTACCGATTATGGAATTTTCGTTTCAAGTGACAACGGGTTAAGCTATGCAAATATTGGGCTCCAAGCAGAGAATATTTCAGCAATTCTCCTACTCCCAGACGGTTTAATATACGCAGGCAGTCTTGGTAACGGAATTTTTCGAAGTGCCGATACTGGGCACGTTTGGATACAGACAGGGCCCTCAAATTTAAGAGTATCCGGAATGGCTATTCATCCAAATGGAAATATTTTTGCAACAAATTATGATGGAGGCGTATATCGTTCGGACTCAGGCGGTAATAGTTGGGAATTGGTAGGTTTATCCGGTTCCTCGGTAAGAGACATTACAATAGATACAAATGGGAAAATTTATATTTGTACGATGATTACTGGCTCTGGCCAATCAGGAGTTTTTCGTTCTACGGATGCTGGTAATACGTGGGATAATTTTTGGCCATCTCCAGTATATTTTGCACCGCATGGTGGTATAACTATTAATACTCTAAACCATATTTTTCTTGGCACTTATGGAGGTGTATATAGATCAACTGGTTCTCCTAATTGGGTCTTGATAAATAGTGGCCTGACAGATATAGTCTACGCAATTGATGTGGGGTATGATGGTATTGCCTATGCAGGCACATACATCCAAGGAATTTTCCGAAGTATTTCTACAATATCAAATTTTGAGAATGAGAATTTATTAAACCATCCCTTAGAATTTGATTTGCTACAAAACTACCCCAACCCATTCAACCCAAGTACAACAATTAAATACCAACTACCGGAAATGAGTTTTGTCGTTATAAAAGTGTTTGACATTCTTGGGCGAGAAGTTACAACATTAGTTAATGAAGAAAAACCCGCAGGCAGCTATGAAGTTCAGTTTACAGCAAATGGTTTATCGAGCGGAATTTCCGCCAGAGGCGGATATGCCTCAGGAATATATTTCTATCAGCTCAAAGCTGGCGATTACAATGAAACAAAGAAAATGATTTTGTTGAAGTAAAAATTATTGATTTTTTTTAACATAAGTATCTTGTAATAGGATTGAAATTATGCGAACCCTTAAAATATCTCTCCTGGTTTTTATTTTTACAATGAGTGTATATGCACAAGAACCTGGCTGGTTCTCACAGTATAGTGGAACAACAAATGTTTTTCTTTGTGTTTTTTCCACAGATCCTGATCATGCTTGGATTGGATCTCAAGAAGATGGGATGATTCTTAAAACTACTAATGGGGGTGAAAATTGGAATCATATTATAATCGATCCAAATAAGAGGGTTGCTTCCATCTATTTTATTAATCAGAATATTGGTTGGTGTATTAGTTCTGATTTTTCGACACCGGATATTTATAAAACAATTGATGGGGGCTTAACTTGGGAAAAAAAATTTAGCGATAGTACCGATTTATCATCAATCTATTTTATAAACGAAAACATCGGGTGGGCAGTTGGCCATTCATATACATTTGGTAGACCTGGACGAGTAGTGAAATCGACTGACGGCGGGGAAAATTGGACTGTTACTCATACATTTGAAGCATCTTATTACCAAGAAGATGTCTGTTTTCTAGATGAGGAAAAAGGATTTATTGTGGGGGGATTCATTGGCAAAATTTTGAAAACAACAGATGGTGGATATAATTGGGATGAAACAAATATTTCTACTTCTTTGGATAAAGTTTCTTTTGCAGATTTGCTACATGGTATTGCTGTTGGGGGGCCTAACTTTGTAAGAACTGTAGATGGAGGAGAAAGTTGGGAGGAATTGTTTAGTGGTATTGGGGATTTACAGAGCGTATCGAATCGTTATCCTCTAAGTTGGATGACTGCATATCCATACATCTTAAATACCACTGACTTCGGAGAAAAATGGTTCCCTCAATATAAAACTGATGACTATTTCCAAGATGTTTTTTTTGTTAATGATACAGTTGGATGGGCTGTTGGAGGATTTGGAAAAATATTGAAAACGATAAATGGTGGTCGATCAAATGTTGGCTATCCGCAGATTCCCAATTTATTACTCCCTGCTAATGGTGATACATCAAACTTCCCAGTTTACTTAAAATGGGATGAGATATTATATTCTGCCTATCAGCTTCAAGTATCTTCTGATAGCCTCTTTCTTGATATCGTACTTGATATTAGAATAATCCAAAACGGTTTCTACAGTTATGAATTAAGCGCCTACTCAAAATATTATTGGAGACTCAGATCAGAGAATATTAATGGATATAGTGAGTGGTCGCAAATACGCTATTTTTATACTGGCATCACTAAAATTGAAGATGATAAGAATATAATATTCAAGTTTTCTATTGCTCAAAACTATCCTAATCCATTTAACCCAAGTACAACAATTAAATACCAACTCCCTGAAATAAGTTTTGTCGTTATAAAAGTATTTGACATTCTTGGAAGAGAAGTTGCAACTTTAGTAAACGAAGAAAAACCAGCAGGCAGTTATGAAGTTGTGTTCAACGCAGCTCAGGTCTCCAGACCTGAGATAGCAAGCGGAATATACTTCTACCAGCTTCAAGCAGGTAATTATTCTGAAATAAAGAAAATGATATTATTAAAATGAAAATCGCATAAGAGTAATATTGGTTGAATGAAAAAGTTCCTTTTAGTAATAGGTGTTTTAATAATATTCTTGCTGGCAACGGTTTATCTTGGATTAAATAATTCATCTCGTTTTAACAATTTTGTTTTTTCAAATATTGTTAATCCTTACGATCCTCTTAAAGTTCCACCATCTCGTCCTGTTAAAAAACAATTACAACAAAGTGAAACCTGGGAGGATCCACGCGGGCTATTTCCAATTTTTGCATACAATGTACCGGATGGGACAAAAGACCTCAGTGCTTCATTGAAGATTATTGAAAGAGGCGGAATAAATATTATAGTTAATGGTAATTTAGGCTGGATGCCAGATCCTTATAAACTAAAGCAGGCATTTGAAAGATTGGGAGACTCAGATTTACAATGGCTCGCGATTATTGAAAATGAATGCAAGGATAATTTTATTTATAATAATTCAAATGATGAAACAAATTTCCAAATAAAAGATTACTTAAAATCATTCAATGAAAATTATGTTTATGGCTGGAAAGTTTGGGACGAACCGGGCAGAAACAGAAAGCTTTGCACTCCATTTAATTTATCGCCTAATGATGATAACGCTGATATTAACAGTATGATTAAGCAGATCAGGTCTGATTCTTTGTTAAACAAAAAACTTGATTTTATTAATCTCTATCCTACCTATTGGGATGGCACCCCCACTGCTGAAGATTATGAAAAGTATGTTGATTCATTTTTTGCTTCACAAGAATATAAGCCGAGGGTATTATGCTTTGATCATTATCCTTTATTAAAAACTGAAGCTGGTGGATTTAGAAAAGACTATTACCTGAATCTTGAAATCATCAGAAATAAATCGCTTCAATATAGTGTCCCTTTCTGGATGATAGTATTATCAAGTGGTCATCTTAGCTATAAAAATCCAACATTCGAAGAAATCAGTTTTCAAGTGTATTCGGCTTTGGCGTATGGTGTAAAAGGAATTGGTTATTATTTATATTCAAAAAGCGGGGAACAGGTAGGATATACTTCCTGGATATTGGAGGATTATGTTGACAATCTAAATGTACCTGACTCACTTCACGGTCCACTCTTCTATCCTGTTAAAGAGTTAAACCAAAATATTCAGAGAATTGGTAAAGTGCTATCAAAGCTTAAATCTGTTGATGTAATACATACATCAATCTATCCAAATAAACAATTAGATATTGATGAATCAATCTTTGCACCACATAAAAAAAATAGTTTAATCAAGGAAATTGTGAATACAGATAATGTAAATGTCATCCCTAATATTTTAATTGGTGTTTTTTCTGATGACGAAAGTATAAATATAACTGCGAAATATTTTCTAATTGTGAATAAAGATGTAACAACAAGTTCAAATATCACGATTAAGTTAAATGGACTTCACAAAATTTTTCACTATGATAAAAAAACAGGCGAAAATTTTTTTATATCTGCTAAAAATAACATTAACCTAATGATTCAACCCGGCTCAGGCCAGCTTTTATTTATTGAATAAATTTATCAAACCCCTTAATATATCCAGTATTGATTTCCCAATAAGCTGTTTCCAATAGAGTTTCAAATTCATTATTTCCTCACAAGCACAACTAAAAGATTCGTTCTTAATTTGTTAAGAAATTTTGGCTTTGTAATTAAATGCCAAAACAAAAGAATTAAGAACATCCACTTACGTGTATAATTCAAATCGGAAATGAATTGTATGCGGTTTATCTTATACTCTGATTTCAATTTTTCGAATTTATAGGGCGAATTCAACTGGTGATATGTAGGGAATATATCCTTATTCTGAACCTTAAATATTTTAATAAGTAATCTGCTTTTTATTGATTGCGGTAAAAATACTTTAGGTAAAAAAATAAATGGACTTAAAATGTTTGTGGTCAAGATAATTATTTTTTCACCGGGTTTTAATATTCTATTTAACTCATCAATATATTTTGAAGGATTATCAAAATGTTCAACTACAAATCTTAGCGTAATCAGATCGGCAAAACCGGACTTAAATGGTAAATGTTGTATATCTCCTCTAATAAAATTTTTCTTATATTCTGGTTTTATAAAATCTATTCCGATTGCTGTTCTGGTCAAATGACCAAATGAATCTACTATTCCATTATTACCAGCACCACAATCAAGCCAGACTAGATTATCTCCAAGTGACTCGATAAGAAGTTCATTATATATAACCCATCTGTGCTTAAAGTTAGGATCAAATTTTTGTAGTATCTTTTCAGACCATTCTTGGTTATTCATGCAGCAACAATTTTAAGTGTATAGAAAAAGTGAGAAAATAATATCCCTATCAGGGTTTCGATAACAATCATAAAAATATTAACTTTGTTTTAATTAAAAAAAATCAAATAACGGAATAAAAATGTCTAATTCTGCTGATAAAGAAAAATCGAAGAGGCTTGAAGATTTAATAATTATACTTATTAAGTATCAGAAATTGATTTTGATCAATGTTTTATTAGTTACAGTGGCTGCTGTTATTATCAGCTTAACAATTCCTAATAAGTACACAGCAACTACTTCATTCATTTCTCCAAAGAAAAAAGGCGGACTGTTCGGGGACATTGCAGGTTTCTCTAGTTCGATAAAGGATTTATCCAGAACTCTTGGCGGTAGGCTTGGTGCTGTAACGGATGAAGCATATAACTACTTAGTAATATTGCAAAGCAGGACTGCATCAGAGAAAATAATTCAAAAATTTAATTTGCGTGAAATTTACGAGATAGATGAAGATAAACCATATGAAGATGTTATTAAAGAGTTGGAAAATTTTGTCGATTTTAATATTGCAGAAGAAGGTAACATCGTAATTTCAGTTACGGATGAAGTTCCTAAAAGAGCAGCTGAAATGGCAAACTATTATGTACAAATTCTAAACGAAATAAGTACGGAATTAAGTATAACAGAATCACGTAATAATAGGGAGTTTATTGAGAAAAGGTTTGTACAGGCGCAAAATGACATTTTAGCAATTGAAGATAGTATGGAGATTTTCAGCAAAAAATATAATGTGCTTGCATTGGAAGAGCAAATGAAAGCTGCCATAGAAGTAGCTGCGGCAATAAAAGCTCAACTTGAAATAGCAAAGTTGGAACGTGATATTCTTATAAGAAATTATGGTGAGGAGAATCCTTTAGTTCAGCAAACTAAGTTAAAAGTAGATGAACTCACTAAACAATTAGTCAATTTGAAATTTGGTGACGATAAAAATCTTAAATCCTCTTTGAATATATTTGTTCCTTTTGAAAATGTACCTGAAACAGGCGTATTATATATTAGGTTAATGAGAAACTATGAGATTCAGACTAAAATATTAGAATTTATTTATCCGATTTATGAGCAGGCCAAAATTGAAGAACAAAAAGATATACCTGTTGTTTTAGTTGTTGATAAGGCAAAGCCGCCGCAGAAAAAATCATCACCGAAACGTTCATTAATTGTAATAGGTGCATTTTTAATCTCATTTTTCTTTTCATTGGGTTATGTTCTAATAAAGGAATCTTATTATTCTGTGCAATTAGATGAAGAAAGATATAGGAAAATTAAAAGTGGTATAATAGACCCCCTTAAGTCTCCATTTAGATCAAAGAAACAAAAAAAGAATTCTAATTAATGTTTTTGTCGGAACTCTATAAGCTTAGGTATATCTTATTACTGGAATTTTCACTTCTATTTGTTTTTGCAATATTTAAGTTGGTCCCATTACTGGTTTTAATCTCACTTATATTAGTGATATTTTTATTTTTCTTCATATTTAAATCACCAATAATTGCCGTCCATATTTTAATATTTTCAATATTGGTTGATGCAATCATTCCATTTTAAGATAGTTCAAAAGGTGCGACTTTGCTGGTTGAAGAATTATTACTTCTTCTTTTTTTAACGATCTTTACCATTAAGTTCTTATTAAACATCAATTATAAATATAAGATTCCGATAATCATTCTGATATGGCTACCTTTTTTAGTTTGGAGTTTGCCAATTGGATTAATTGTAGCACTTGAGAAAATTAGAATTTTAGTCTACTGGAAAAATTATTTTGCGGGTTTCTTTAGTCTGATTTTGGTTTATTATGCAGTAAAAAATAATGTTCATTTAAAGTCAATTATTATTGGGCTTATAATTTGGGGTTTAGTACTAGCACTAATTGAATTTAATATACTGCTTAAACTTGGTGGATTTACGTCTGGTATTATCGGACTTTACTTTAGAAAGAATTTATTATCAATAACCTGGGGAAGATCAAATTATCTGTCAACATTCTTCGTTATTATAATACCAATCACCTTTGGGTACCTTTTTTATATAAAATCAAAAAAGCTAAAAGTATTTCTCTCTATTGCTTTAGTTATAATGTCGTTTGCTACTATTCTAACATTATCGAGGGGCGGGATCTTAGCACTAATAATTGCATTAGCCATATTATTTTTTCACACTCTTAAGGCTAGAACATTAATCCCCTTTCTTTCAGTATTACTACTTATAATTATAGTTATACTACTTAATCCACTCACTTATGTGATAGCCGAAGGGATTTCAAATCTTGAAACTAGTCATTCAGTTTATTCCAGAATAAATTTCTATGAAGATACGTGGAATGCATTCTTAACACATCCATTTACCGGTGTAGGATTCGGTAATTTGGGTTATTATGCAACATTCATTTTAGGAAAGGGAGGTTCAGCTTCGGCCCATAATATTATTTTAGGTATGTTAGGTGAAACAGGATTGGTTGGTGGAGTTTTCTTTTTTTCAATTTTAGTAACTGTCCTTGTGCATATGCTTAAAGATTTTCGTTCCGAAAAAGATGAGTCATTAAAATTATTAAAATGGGCATTTTTTTCCTCCGTTATTGGAGCTTATCTTCATTCACTAGTTGAACCAAATTTTGAAGGACTTCAGTTCTCAATAATTTTTTGGACAATGGTGGGAACCTCATTCAATCTTAATTTATTAAAAACCGGTCTAGATAAAAATTTTAATAGTTGAATAAGCGTCAATTAATTAACTGATTTAATGAAAACCATTAATGGATATTTACTTTTATATATTCTTTACACAATCTTGCTGGAATTCTTGTCCCCTTGTTTGTCCTTTTATTAATAATCCATTATTGATTAATTGTTTAGGTGAAGAAAATTTTGAATATTATCCCTAGCTTGGGTCTTGATCAGCTATTCTAATTTGATTGACTTTGGCATTGGAAGAACTCTTATTAAAATTGTGGCTGAAAGAATTGGATTAGAATTAAAATATCGAATTGGTATAGATTAAATAAACATAAAAATTCGTGGAAGATACCGAAAATTTAACTATAGCTTACAGCGGAAATACGATTGCTAAAAATACTATTTACAATCTACTTGGAAATATTATCCCGGTAATTTTTGCCGTGGCTTTTATTCCACCTCTAATTAAAGGACTGGGTGCTGAGAGATTTGGTATATTAAGTTTAGCATGGATGATAATCGGATACTTTAGCTTTTTAGATTTGGGAATTGGAAGAGGGTTAACAAAAATTGTTGCAGAGCGAATTGGATTAAATCAAACCGAACAAATAGCTAAGATTTTTTGGTCTTCATTATTTTTGATGATTGCGGTAAGCATAATCGCCGCCATAATATTATCGTTTTTTATTCCATCTATTGTTAGTCTAATTAATATTTCCGAAAAGTATCGCCAAGAGACGATAGATACTTTTTTAATTCTTGCGTTATCAATTCCAATTGTTACTACTATGGCTGGTCTGCGAGGAATGTTGGAAGCATATCAAAAATTTGCAATGATAAATTTACTGAAGGTTATTTTAGGTGCATTTACTTTCCTTGGTCCGTTACTGGTATTGCTTATTACAAACAGCCTTTTTTGGATAGTTGTCTTTTTAATTTTTACGAGAATTTCAATATGGATTCTTTATCTAATCCAATGCTTTAAAGCTAATAAAGCAATGAGACAGAATATAAGGTTTGATTTAAATTCAATAAAACCGGTTTTAAAGTTTAGCATATGGATCACAATTGGAAATCTGATTTTGCCAATGATTCTTTATTCCGATAGATTTCTGATCGGTGCAATAATTTCAGCGGTAGCAATTACATTTTACGTTACTCCATATGAATTAGTAACTAAATTAATGATGATTCCCGTAGCCTTGTCAGGAGTACTATTCCCAATATTTTCAGCAGGTTTTTTAAGTAAACCTGAGATCATAAAAATAATATTTTTAAGAAGTGTGAAATTTACATTTCTAATAATGTATCCCTTCGTTCTTCTAACAATAACCTTTGCTTATGAGGGAATATATCTATGGTTAGGGAAGGAGTTTGCTATCAATAGTTCTTTTGTCTTGCAGTTATTGGCCTTTGGTATATTGATGAATAGTTTATCTCTGATACCTAATAATTTTTTTCAAGGAATCGGAAAACCAAGAATTCCAACACTTATTAATTTAGCGGAGTTCCCAATTTACATTCTGATAATGTGGTATCTTGTCAAAACTTACGGAATAAATGGCGCAGCCTTTGGTTTTATGTTTATGGCTACTATTGATGCCATTGCTATGTATGTAGTTGCTAAAATTAAGTTTGCATTTAAATTTGAGTCGTTATTTAGCCTTATTGTCTTTTTGATTATGATATCAGCGCTTATTGTTCCCATTTTGTTAAGCGATACCTTGACTAAGGTAATATTATTTATTATAGTCTTTTCAGTTTATTTCTTGATTACATGGAATCGTTTCCTATCGGTTGAAGAAAAAAACTTTGTTATCTCCAAATTGAAATTCAAAGTTTAAATACTTTTAATTAAAAAATGCCAAAAGTTGCAGCTGTAGTTATTTTATATAATCCCGAGCTAAACGTTTTAGATAACATCAATTCATACATTGATCAAATAGACAAACTATTTGTATTTGATAACTCAGAAAGTAGCAATGAAGTTTTAACAGAAAAAATATATCTCCTAAAAAAAACTGAATACATATCTAAGAAAACCAATCTTGGAATAGCAGCCGCACTAAACATTGGCGCTAAAAAAGCAATTGAAGAAGGTTTTGAATATCTGTTAACAGTGGATCAGGATAGCGAAGCATCTCCTTCAATGGTTTCAACTCTAATGGAATGTTTTAAACTTGATCCTAAAATAGCTTTAGTTTCACCAGTTCTACATGATCCAAGTGGGAGAAATTTGACTTTTAAAGCAGATAAACCTTGTGAGCAAGTTATCACAGTCTGGACTTCAGGAAATCTTATTAAGTTAAATATATTCAGATCCACTGGAGGTTTCAAAGAAGAATTTTTTATTGATTACGTTGATCATGAATTTTGCCTGCGATTGAATCAAATGGGTTTTAAAATTTATATCTGTAACAAAACTATTTTAAAACATAACTTGGGGAAGATTGAAGAAGTAAATCTTATTTTTCGAAAAGTGTATCCTACTAATCATTCAGCACTAAGACTTTATTACAAAACAAGAAATCGTTTTTATGTTAAGAAAAAATACAAGAATGAATTCCCGGACTTTTTTAAACAGGATAATAAAGATTTTTGGCGAACCTTTTTAAAGGTTATTCTCTTTGAGAAAAATAAATGGAAAAAGATTAGATATACTATAAAGGGATACAACGATTATCGAAAAAATATTTTTGGTAAATTCACAGTGAAGTGAAATGTTCTCTGATGATTATCTTTTTACTTATATATAATTGAGCGATGAGCCGACCTTTAGTTCATATAATTACCCTGAATTGGAACAGCTTCAATGACACATCTGAATTAATTGAATCGTTATTCAAAATTTCATATGATAATCATAAAATAATTATTGTTGATAATAACTCTTTACAAAATGAATCAGAGAAACTCGAAAAAAACTACGGTGATAGAGTTCATATTATTCCCTGTACAGAAAATCTGGGTTTTGCTGGAGGGAATAATGTTGGCATCAAATACTCATTAGAAAAGAAGGCTGACTATATTTTATTACTAAATAATGATACAACTGTAGAACCAGATTTTTTAGAAATACTTTTAAATACATTTGAAACTTATCCGCAAGCTGGTATAGTAGCTCCACGAATAAATTATTATAATGAGCCAAAAAAGATCTGGAGTGAAGGTGGAAAAGTTAGTTGGATACGTAGCTCAGGCTTTGCTTATTCTGATAAGTTAGAAACAGAAGTCAATAGCGTTGATAGATCGGTGAGCTTTGTCTCTGGCTGCTGTATGTTAATTAAGTATGAAGTTTTTTTGAGAGTGGGTTTGTTTGATGAAAATTTCTTCCTTTATACTGAAGATACCGACCTTTGCCTTAGAACAATAAAAGCCGGATTTAATATTTATGTAATTCCACGATCAAAAATATTTCATAAAGTTGGCAGTTCTACAAAAAACAGAAATACAGCATTGCCTCTTTATTATACCACAAGGAACAGACTGTACTTTGCAAAGAAAAATTTTAGGAACACTTATGCCATCACGGTTACATATATCTTCCTTGCCATGGTATTAAAAAGTTTTATATGGTTATTTTCAGGCAAAATAGCTAATATTAAAGCTGTTAGACAAGCGTTTAAAGATTTTTATGCGGACAGAATGGGTAAAACAATGCACACTTTTTACTCAAGTCAGCGAAATAAGAATGATTAAAAATAGCTGATGAAACATCAATATAAAACAGAATCAAATTGGAAGAGAATTACTCAACAGTTTATTGATTTTTTTGTAGACCTGTATGCAAAAATTTTTGTTAAGAATAAGAAACTAAAAAATTATAGCGATCCAGATAAAATACTTTTTATAATTCTTGCACAATTGGGTGATGCATTAGTGATGTCTTATGTCTTTCCTTTTATTCAAGAACGATTCCCAAATTCAAAAATTGATGTATTATGCGGTGAATGGGCAAAGTCGATTTTGGAAAACAATCCATATATCAGCAACCTAATTTTTTTTAACCATATTCGTATGAATAGATCTAATAGATTTATTTGGGGAAAAATAAAGAGCCATATTAAATCCTCACATTCTGCATTAAAATTTATTCGATTGCAGAAATATGATCTTTCGATTGAAGGAGGAGTAACTCATCCGAATGGTAATATTATAAGTTATCGTGGTAGAATAAAGAGAAGAGTCGGATTTGGTTCGGGTGGATTTGGATCATTTTTAACCGATGAAGTAATATTTCCTGAACAGAAAAATTTCCACATTCTTGAGGCAGTGTTAGAAGAGTTACGAATTATTGGAATTAACAAACAGCTAAACGATATCAAACCTTACTTTAAAATTTCCGAAGCATTTGAGCATGAAGATCTCTCAATAACGAAACTGCCAGATCTTAAAACTCCATTTGTGATTCTTCATCCAGAAAGTGGAAACAAAAAACGAATGATGAGTAAAAACTTCTGGTTACAGGTTGTTAAAAGAATTATAAGTAAGAGCAATTATTATATTATAATATGTGGTTTAAAAAAAGAAAGTTCTGAATTAGCAGAATTTTTATTGTCAAATGTTCCGGGATCAAATAACCGTATTATTGATGCAGTGCAGAAACTTTCTCTTGAGGAATTTTCCTATTTAATTAGTAAATCAACAGCTTCTTTCACAGTCGAATCCTTAGCAGCCCATTTCTGCTCAATCCATAACAGAACTTTATCGTTTTATAATAATGGGTATGGCAGATATTTTTTCCCAATATCTAAAGGATGTGTAACCGTAATCCATAATCACCTACCATCAAAAGAATTATTAAGCACTCCCAATTGCAACAGTTTTTATGTACAAAACTTTGAAGATGAAGGAACTTATATTATTGTTGATAAATTTTTAGCTCAGGAAATCTAATTGTTGAGTTTAATACTATATTAATCGATATGCTGATTTTTCAGTGTTTTGTGTTTATCATATTTCCCTTATCTTGGCTTCCTGATTATATAATTTCAACTTAATTCAACGGAGAAATAATTAATGAATATCGCCTTCATAAATCCCCCGTTTTTTCCTAAATATTCCAGGGGATCAAGAAGTCCTGCTGTAACCAAAAGCGGAACAGTTTACTATCCTATCTGGCTTGCTCTTGCAGCTGGAGTCGCTGAGAGAAATGGACATAACATTATTCTTATTGATGCACCTGCTGAAGCAATTTCTGTTGCAGAAACGATGGGCCGACTTTCCAAATTCAATCCACAGATTACAGTAATTGAAACAAGCACAGGGAGTATAAGCAGTGATATAAAATTTGCTGAAGAAGTAAAGAAAAAATTTGATGGTGTGTTTATATGTCTTGTTGGTAACCACGTAACAGCAGTTGATAGAGAAACACTGGAAAATTCAAACTTAATAGATGCAGTCGCCAGAAATGAATATGAAGCCACCATCGTTGATTTGGCTGAAAGGTTAGAGCGAAAGGAATCATTAGAAAATGTCCACTCGCTTACATGGAGAAATGGTAACGAGATAATATCAAATGGCCATCGTCCTGCTGCCACACAGGAAGATTTAGATGCGATGCCTTTTGCTAGTGAGATATTTAAAAGATTCTGCAATCCGAGAGACTATTTTTTTGCTGCCGGTCGTTATCCGCAAATGATGGTTTATACCGGAAGGGGATGTCCTTATCTTTGTACTTGGTGTGTTTATCCTCAAAATTTTTATGGTCATACTTATCGTCATCGTTCGCCTCAAAGCATCGCAGCGGAATTCAAATATATTGAAGAGAATTTTCCCGAAGTTGTTGAAATAACAATAGAGGACGATACTTATACGGTTTTTAAGAAACATACAATTGAAATTTGTAAGCTTCTAATTGCACAAAACAATAAACTTACATGGACTTGTAATGTTCGTGCTGATTTAGATGAAGAAACTATGCACTGGATGAAGAAAGCTAATTGCAGATTAGTTATCGTAGGATTTGAAAGTGGTTCCAATGAAATACTAAAGCTGATGAAGAAAGGTGTTCGTGTAGAACAATTCACTGCTGCTGAAAATGCAAGAAAGGCTGGTTTATTAATTCACGCATGCTATATGATGGGTAATAGAGGCGAAACTCTTCAAACAATGAACGAAACTCTCACTCTAGCCAAAAGAATGAATACTGATACTGCTCAGTTCTTTCCACTAATGTTGTATCCTGGTACTGAAGCTTATGAATGGGCAAAAAAGGAAAATTTAATTACTGCAAAAACCTGGGATGATTGGTTGACACCCGAAGGATTACACAATACTGTAGTAGGTACACACGATCTCTCAGCTCAGGAAATAGTCGATTTTTGTAACTACGCAAGAAGAGAATATTACCTAAGACCAGCTTACTTTGTAATGAAGACAAAAAATATTATAAAACACCCTTCGGAACTCAGACGAACATTAAAAGCATTTTTTACTTTTTATAAGCATTTGTTTGGCAAAGAAAGCAAGGAAAACAGGAGTAAGTTCAAATCTCGATTAGCACCGCATAAAGTTGAGGCAGGTCAGACTGTGCGGGAAAATGTCGAAAATGATTTTGTAAATAAATCTTCAGAGACTAAGATAATTCACAAAGAAACTGCGATATA
>Ga0105095_10000658_pt1 | contig 17055 bp, 11 predicted proteins | sample PPLLak2March2015_2_FD_79180 | JGI IMG/M metagenome (GOLD analysis project Ga0105095, IMG submission 79180) | Freshwater sediment microbial communities from Prairie Pothole Lake near Jamestown, North Dakota, USA - PPLs Lake P8 Core (3) Depth... | ecosystem: Environmental > Aquatic > Freshwater >...
AGCAAATGATTTTTACTTAAGTAAAATAATCAATCACATATAATAATAGAAATATGATATAAAGAAAGATTGGTTGATTGGAAATAAAAAACCCGTCTTTGCTGACGGGTTTTAAGGTGATTTTTCCCTTACATTTATTTAATGTTAATTGTCTTCGGTTTCACTCTTTCATGCTTTGGAAGCTTAACTAAAAGCTGTCCATTCTCATGTTTTGCTTCGATCTTTGATTCATCAATGCTGTCAGAGATATTAAACTTCCTATAGAAATTACCAATCTGCGTTTCATTAAGGAGGTATTCCTTATTCAAGGATTCCTTGTAATCAATCTTACCGAATATTATTAAAGCTCCTTCTTCAAACTTTAGCTTTACATCTTCCCGTTTTACTCCGGGAAGGTTGGCAATAAGAATATAATCCTCATTTGTCTCATAAATGTCCACTAAAGGAGCATAGCTTCTTTCGGTTTCAAGTATTGTTTCCAAAGAAGGATTCTCTTGTTCCTTAACATTTATCGATTCCATGTTTTCTTTCATTTTTTTTCTCCATTTTTTTATTTATAAACTCTTTGATATATAATTCATGCTCTTATAAGAACGGAACCTGTTCCTAAATTTCATAATTATTTCTTGTTTTTATCTTTATCTTTTTCTTCATCAACAACTTCATAAGATGCATCCTGCACTTCTTTTTCATCCGGTTTTTTATCGGCTTCTTGCTGTGGTGCACCTTGCGGTCCAGCCTGCTGGCTTTGCTGGCTTGCCTGCTGATAAAGTTCGGAAGCCACTTCATTCCAAACCTTGTTCAAAGATTCTGTTGCTGATTTAATCTGATCAGTATTATTTGATGAAATCGCATCTTCAACTTTCTTGATCTCAGCTTCAAGTTTAGAGCGTGAACCGGCCGACATTTTATCCTTCATCTCTTCAATCTGCTTCTTAGTCTGGAAGACTAAGCTGTCAGCCTGGTTTTTAACTTCCACAGTCTCCTTTTTCTTTGAATCTTCGGCGGCATGTTCCTTAGCATCCTTTCTCATTTTTTCGACTTCTTCTTTCGATAAGCCGCTCGAAGAAGTTATTCTAATGCTCTGCTCTTTGCTGGTGGCTTTATCTTTAGCAGCAACATGAAGAATACCGTTAGCATCTATATCAAAAGTAACTTCAACTTGAGGAATACCTCTCGGTGCAGGCGGAATTCCGTCTAAGTGAAATCTCCCTAATGTTCTATTATCTGCAGCCATCGGTCTTTCACCTTGAAGAATATGTATTTCAACAGAAGGCTGATTATCCGATGCCGTTGAAAAGATTTCACTCTTGCGAGTTGGAATAGTTGTATTAGATTCAATCAATTTTGTCATTACCCCGCCTAATGTTTCAATACCGAGAGCTAATGGGGTAACATCGAGAAGTAATACATCTTTTACATCACCGGCTAATACTCCACCCTGAATTGCAGCTCCAACAGCAACAACTTCATCCGGGTTGACACCTTTATGAGGTTCTCTTCCAAATAATTTTCTTACAAGGTCTTGTACCATTGGAATTCTTGTAGAACCACCCACAAGTATTACTTCGTCTATTTGCGAAGTAGGAACCCCAGCATCTTTTATTGCCTGTTCACAAGGATGTTTTGTTTTCTGGACCAGATCGTCAATCAATTGTTCAAATTTTGATCTTGATAAATTTATGTTTAAATGCTTAGGCCCTTCTTGTGTAGCAGTAATAAAAGGTAAATTAACATCAGTGGAAGAAGAGGAAGAAAGTTCAATCTTAGCTTTTTCAGCAGCTTCTTTCAATCTTTGTAAAGCCATCGGATCTTTTCGCAAATCAATTCCTTCCTGTTTTTTAAATTCTTCAGCTAAAAAATTTATTACTCTCTGATCAAAATCATCACCACCAAGATGTGTATCGCCATTTGTAGATTTAACCTCAAATACACCGTCACCAAGCTGAAGAATTGATATATCGAAAGTGCCACCGCCAAGATCATATATAGCAACTGTGTGGTCTTTACCCTTTTTATCCAATCCATAAGCTAAAGCTGCGGCAGTCGGTTCATTGATTATTCTTCTTACTTTTAAACCTGCAATTTCACCGGCATCTTTTGTTGCCTGTCTTTGAGAATCGTTAAAGTATGCAGGTACAGTTATAACAGCTTCTGTGACTTCCTGACCTAAATATTCTTCAGCAGTCTTTTTCATCTTTTGAAGAATCATTGCACTAATTTCAGGCGGAGAATAAACTCTATCTTCTATCTTTACACGAGCGGAATTACTGTCACCGGGCACTAATTCATACGGAACCTCTTTAATTTCCTGCTGAACTTCGTTTATTGTTCTTCCCATAAATCTTTTTATAGAGGAAACTGTGTTTTTAGGATTTGTAATAGCCTGACGTTTAGCTGGTTGTCCAACCAACCTTTCCCCAGTTTTAGTGAAAGCTACCACAGAAGGAGTAGTTCTTCCTCCTTCGGAGTTTGGTATAACCACGGGATCGTTACCTTCCATAACAGCCACGCATGAATTTGTTGTTCCTAAGTCAATTCCAATTATTTTTCCCATTTCAATAACTCCTTATAATAGAAAATAAGCAGTTTTAAATACTGCCATTAATTAATTTTGTTTTCGTTTTATTTAATTTCAATCATTCTTTCACTAATCGGTTTGAGATTAGCTTTCTCCATAACTATTTTCAAAATTCCGTCTTCAAATTTTGCATCAATATTATCTATATTTATTTGCCCGGGAATAGAGAAGCTCCTAACAAAGGAACCGTAAACTCTTTCGCTTCTGAATAAATTCTTTTCTTTTTCATTTGTTTCACTTTTCTTTTCGCCTTTTACTGTTTAAGTATTATCCTCAAACGATAGTTTAATGTCATCCTTTTTAACGCCGGGAATTTCAGCTTCAACATAAATGTTTTTATCATCTTCAAAAAGATCTACTTTAGGATTAAAAGAAAGTCCGAAATCAAAAGAATTTGGAAATTCTCCAAAAAATCTTTGAATGCGGTTATCGAAATTTTCTAATTCCCTCATCGGTTCAAATCTTACAAGAGTCATTTTTAAGTTCTCCTTTTTTTAAAAATCCAATTAAAGTTTTTACATAAAAAATTGATATACTTGAAAACTCAACCATCATGCCAACATAAATAGTCGAAAATAAACAAGTTATTAGGAGTAGTTAATCTATCCAGTTAACCAGTATGTCAGAGTATATGCCTAAATGTCTTCATTTTTATTTTTAATGACAATCAGTATGACACTTTTACGAAATTTATTTTATTTATATTTTTGATTGAAAAAATTCTAAGGAATTGATTTTGTTCGATCTTGAAAAATTTGATATTAAGCTCGATACTGAATTTATCGGGAGGCAGTTCATTTATGCTGAAGAAATTGATTCTACAAATTCTTTTCTTTTAGATAAAGGTAACAAACTTAATTCAAATGGAACCGTTGTTCTTGCAGAAAAACAATCTAAGGGGAGAGGAAGAAAAGATAGAGTCTGGTACAGTGCAAAAGATCAGAATTTAACTTTCTCGCTTCTACTCACAAATAAAAAATATTTTGGGAAGGTTTTTAGTTTAATAAATTTTGCTGCTTCTTTATCCGTGGGCTTATCAATCGAAAATTTATTTCAGTTAAAAGCAGATTTTAAATGGCCAAACGATATTTTAATCAATGGAAAGAAAGTTGCCGGTATTTTACTGGAATCTACTTCGCAGGGAAATAAAGTAGAAAAATTAGTTATTGGAATTGGAATTAACGTAAACCAGGTTTTATTTCAGGGTAATTTTAATATAGGACCCACTTCTTTAAAGCTTGAATTGAATCATCAAACTGTAGAGAGAGAAAAATTGCTTGCAGAGGTACTCAATAGTTTTGAAGAAACACTATTGCTCATGGAAAAAAAACCGGATGAAATTATTAAGGATTGGAAAGCACATTGCAGCATGATCGGAGGAAGAATTGCAATTACCGAAGGAGATCTAATAAAGACCGGAATATTTGATGACCTTGATGAGAATGGATTCTTGCTTTTGAAAATAAAGAATAAAATCGAAAAAATTCACTTTGGTGATGTGAGTCTTAGATAATGTTTCTTGCTATAGACATAGGAAACTCGAAAATAAAAATTGGTAGCTTTAAGAATAATACATTGATTAACATTCAGCGGTTTGACAATGTACAGTCTGCAAATAATTTTATTTTATCATCTCCAGCCAAAGAGATTGGAATTTCGTCAGTCGTTCCGCAAAAAACTAAAGAACTTTTAGAGGGAATAAAAAAATCTTCGATTAAATCATTTATAATAAGTCGAGACCTAAAATTTAATTTAAAACTAAATTATGATTCTATTGAAACCTTAGGCATAGATAGAATCTGTTCTGCGGAAGGTGCATATTTACTTTTTAAGAACGGAAGTGATTTTATAAATTATAATGAAAATATCTATTTGATCTCAATAGACTTGGGAACAGCTTTGACTATTAATGTTATAAATTATCCGGGAGAATTTTCAGGTGGTTTAATTATTCCCGGTGCTAAAATGATGTTTACCGCTCTGGCTAAAAATACAGCACAACTGCCTGAAACAAATCTCTCAGATTATAAAGATTTTATAGGTAAAACCACCACACAATCAATCGCAAGCGGTGTACTGAATTCTGCAATAGGGGCAATTGAAAGGACAATAAATTATATTCAAACGGAATTAAAAGCTGAAGAATTAAGAATATATATAACAGGCGGTAATGCGGAAAGGATTCTACCACACCTAAAATTTAAATTTGAGCACATTAAAGGTTTGGTTCTTTATGGAATAAAAGCAATTTATGAAAAGAATGTTCACTAAATTTTTATAGGTTAATTAAAATATTATCAATCAATCTTGTTTTACCAATCTTTGCGGCAATTAAAACATAGTAATTGTTCTTTCCTTCAAGCCACTCTATCTCAGAAAAAGTTTCTGCATTAACAATGCTTATATAATTTATGTGAATTGTTTTCTCCCCTAAAAAAATTGATGATATGCTTTTCAAAATTTTTTTTACTTCCCTTTCGCCTTGTTCAATTAGTTCTTTTGCTTTGAGTAAAGATTTGAAAAGCAGCAGAGCTTTTTTTCTTTCTTCAATTGACAGATATATATTCCGGGAACTCATCGCTAATCCATCCTTCTCACGGATAATCGGACAAATGACTAATTGAATATCATATTTCAAATCATTAACCATCTGCTTAATAGCCGCAGACTGCTGTGCATCTTTTTGTCCGAAGAATGCATAATCCGGTTTTATACAATTGAACAATATTAAGACAATTGTTGTAACCCCTTTAAAATGAGTAGGACGAAATTCACCTTCATATTTTTTAGTAATATTATCTACACTTACATAAGTCTGAAATCCCTGGGAATATATTTCTTCAGTTGACGGAAGAAATACGAAATCAATTCCAATGTCGGTGAGAACTTTTTTATCTCTATCCAGGTCTCTCGGATAAGTAAGAAGATCTTCATTCGGAGAAAATTGAGTAGGATTTACAAAGATGGAAACAATGGTAATATCAGTAAGCTCTTTTGATTTTTTAATCAAAGAAATGTGCCCCTCATGCAAGTATCCCATAGTCGGAACTAAACCAATTAATTTCCCTTCCCTTTTAAATTGACGGGAGAGTTGATGCATCTCCCTAACCCCATTAATAATCTTAATTGGAAAACCCTCAATTAATTAAAGTCAATATATTAAAGATAGTCTCTTTTAATTCTTTCCTGGGAATTACCATATCAATAAATCCATGTTCCAATAAAAATTCAGCTCTTTGAAAACCTTGAGGAAGATCTTTACCGATTGTCTGTTTAATTACTCTAGGTCCCGCAAATCCGATTAATGCTTGAGGTTCTGCAATATGAAAATCTCCAAGCATCGCATAGCTTGCAGTAGTTCCTCCTGTTGTAGGATCGGTCATAATTGAAATGTAAGGGACTTTAGCTTCGGCAAGACGGGCTAGGCGTGAGCTTGTCTTTGCAAGCTGCATTAAAGAAAACGCACCTTCCATCATTCTGGCTCCCCCGCTTGATGAAATTATTATTAATGGTATCTTACTTTTATATGATTTGTCGGTTAACCGGGCAATCTTTTCTCCAACAACCGATCCCATGCTTCCACCTATAAACTTGAAATCCATGCAGCCAAAAGCTACATCAAGATTATTGAGCTTTCCCGTTCCGGTTCTAACTGCATCGTTTAATCCAAGTTTTTTAATGGTGTCTTGAATCCTGGAAGTATACTTTTTTGTATCTGTAAAATTTAACGGATCTGCCGACCGCATCTTTTTATCAAGCTCCTTAAAGCTTCCGTCATCTAAAATTATATTTACATATTCCTGGCTTCCAATTCTAAAATGATATCCGCATTTCAAACATGTCCAAAAATTAATCTCAAGCTGTTTTTTGTGAATTATTTCACCGCAGTTTGGGCACTTCTCCCATAAGCCGTCCGGCAATTCCTTCTTTTGAGTTTCTGGTGAAATATTTTCTTTAGATCTTTTAAACCAGGGCATTAATTGCTCCCTTTATTCACTTCAGCATAAATGGTGAGAATTTTATCCGGCTCTTTAGGGTCATTGGAAGTGATTGTAATGCTGCGACTCATTTTACCTGTTCTATTCTTTGTATCAAGCTCTACTTTAAGTGTGCCTACTTGGCCGGGCATTAATTTTTTTTCACTTACCAATGCAGCAGTGCATCCGCAGGAAGTTTTAATATCTTTAATTTCAAGAGTTGATTTTCCTTTATTGCTAAATTTGAATTCGTAATCAACTACCTTGCCTTCTTTAACGACTCCGAAGTCATGCTGGGTTTCAGTAAAATAAATTTTCGGCTGCATTTTTTCATCTAAATTACTGCCGGTAGTTAAAATGTTCCCTGTAATTTTTAATTTTAACTCCGGATTTGAAAGATCATTAGTTTTTACATAAACATATTTTTGCTGAGTACCCATACGTCCGGTTGAATTGAATTCAACTTTAATATTTGCAGACTCACCAGGAGCCAATTCATTTTTTTCCGGTTTAGCCGCAGTACAACCGCATGATGCTCTAACATCAGAAATTTTTAAAACATCACCGCCATTATTGGTTATAACAAAATTATGTATTACTGTTTTTCCCTGTTCTATATTTCCAAAATCAAACTCGTTTTGCTGTATTGAGATTTTCGGTCCAACCAGTTGTGCAAAAGCCATTGAATAAAAGAATAATGCTAGCATAAACAATTTATTAAGCATGATATCTTTCCTTTATTATAAAATTTTTTAAATAATTAGGTTCTAAATAATCATAATCAAAACTTAATAAATTATCCCCAAACTTTTTATACCACATAGCAACATACCTTGCATTTGGTGAAGCTATTCTTATTTTTTTATCATTCTTATTATGATCTAAATTTAACGATGCATTCCCAAATAACAAAACCCCATTTAATTTTTTTTGAAAATCATCATTGCTTGTAACCTTTAATTCTTCTATAAAAACGTAACTATTCTGTTTTATTTTAAATTTTGCGAAATATACCTCCTCTGCATTTATTTTATTTGCAATGATAAATTCAGTTTCATCAGGTAAGAAATCGGATAGCTTCAGCGCTAAAGATTCAAAAGTTGGAACAGGAACAATCGGAAGTGATGCGCCGAAAGCAATTCCTTTGGCTGCTGACATCCCGATGCGCAGTCCGGTAAACGATCCCGGGCCTGTAGAAACTGCTATTGCACCAAGTTGATCAACTTCAATAGATGAGGATTTAATGACAAGCTCAATAAGCTCAAATAATTTCTCGGCATGTGAGTTTTTCAAATTAATGTCTATTTCAAAAAATTTTTCTTTGGAAAAATATACACACACACTGCAAAGGCTTTGCGAAGTTTCAATCGCTAATATTGGTCTATCTTCAATCATATTTTTGGAAATAACATTCTCTACTAAAATCTTCTTTTACTGTGATATTAATCTCTATTCTTTTTGGGGGAAGAATTTCAGGAAAAAAATTACCCCATTCAATAAAGATTATCGAATCAGTATCATTCAAGTAATCATTAAATCCTATCTCAAATAATTCTGAGGGAAAGCTTATTCTATAAAAATCAAAATGATAAGCTTTTAATTTTCCTTGATATTCATTTACGATAGCGAATGTCGGGCTGTTTACATTATTCATGCCCAGCTTTTTTAAAGCATGCTTGATAAAAAAAGTTTTCCCTGAGCCGAGATTTCCATTCAGCACAATTACTTCACCGCCATTCAGTAGAGAAGCAAAATCAGATGCGATTTTTTTTGTTTCATCTTCTGAAGCAGAGCTAACTGTAAACGGATAATCCACGACTTTATTTTGGTTCCATTGTTATTACGGGCAATATCATCTCTTCCATTGATATACCTCCATGCTGAAAAGTGTCCTTATAATACGTAAGATATTTATGATAGTCAGTTGGGTAAACGAAATAATAATCTTCTTTAGCAATAATATAATTAATAGTCACGCCTCTCTTAGGTAATTTATATTCGGAAGTATTTTTAATATACACTGCGTGCTTATCATCCACTTTCAAATTTCTTCCATATTTAAATCTCAGGTTAGTTGATGCTTCCTTATCGCCTAAAACTTTAGCACCTCTTAGTGAACGAATGCTGCCATGATCCGTAGTTACAATTATTTTTACATTTTTCATTTTTGCGAGGGCAATGAAAGTAGAAAGCAGAGATGAATGTGTAAACCAGCTGTTTGTTAACGAGCGGTACGCAGCTTCATCAGGTGCAATCTCTTTCAATATATCGGAATCGGATCTTCCATGTGCAATCATATCGAGGAAATTAACAACCACCGCCGTTAGGTGCGTATTCTGGTAAGAAAGAATATTCTGCTCAAAGTTTCTACCGACTTCAGGATCAATAATTTTTATATACTTCAGCTCGTTACGTAACTTTATCCGCTTTCTATCAAGCAAAAGCTGCAGAAGCTCTTTTTCATACTTGTTCATGCTTCGTTCATCGTCATCGCCGGATTGCCAAAGCTGAGGATAATATTTTTCTATATCAGAGGGAAATAAACCGCTGAATAAAGAATTACGTGCATACGGAGTAGCTGTTGGCAAGATTGAGTAATAATATTCTTTATCAACTTTAAAATAGTCAATCAGATGCTTTTCCATTAAGAGCCATTGATCGAGACGTAAACAATCAAGGACAAAAAAGAATACAGAAGTTTTTGAATCATTGAGCAGCGGTGTAACAAATTTTTCTACAATTTCAGTTGTAAGTGTAGGAGTATATGCATCTCCGACTGACATGATCCAATTCTTATAATTCTTTTCCACAAATTTTGAGAACTCTTTATTTGCATCCCGCTTTTGATCATTAAGTGTTTGCCGCAATCCAATTCCAACATGAGTATCAAGCTCAACATCCCAATTAACCAGCTTTAGATAAATGTCTTTCCATTCATCGTAGTCAAGCTGGTTCATTAAAGCCATGGAAATCTGGTTAAAATCCTGCAGATAATCTTTTGCCGCGTATTCACCCGATATTTTTTTCCCTTCTAAAATTTTTTTACAAACAAGAAGCACCTGGCTTGGATTCACAGGTTTTGTAAGATAATCATTAATCTTTCCTCCGATAGCTTCATTCATCAGGGTCTCTTCTTCATTTTTCGTTATCATAACAACCGGAATGTTGGGATCTATATCTTTTATTTGTCCAAGGGTTTCAAGCCCGCCCATTCCAGCCATCATTTCATCAAGAAAGATCAAGTCGTAGGCATTATCTTTTACGGATGAAATAGCATCCTCTCCATTTGTAACCGTATCAACATCAAATCCTTTTTCAGACAAGAATATTATATGTGACCTGAGAAGTTCAATTTCATCATCAACCCATAAAATTTTTTTTGCTTTCATAAAAACCCTCTAATAAGTTCAAGAGTAAGTTCAAGTTCAAGAGCAGAAATAAATACAAGTTCTAGAGCAGGTAAAAAATTAGGTTTATAATTTAATTTTTAATTTTGACCTTTGAACTTTTCATTTTGAACTTTATCATAATTGATTATAAAGTTCAAGTGCAAATTAAAGCCTGACACTATTTTCTTATGTAACTTTTGTCAATTTCTTCTTAACCTTACACTTGAACTTACACTTATTTCACTGTATTGAAATATGCACGTCCAACCCGGCTTCATTTGTAGAAGAAGGAGGAATTCTTGCTGCACCTTCTGGTTCGACCGATGATCGTCTGTAAAATATGGATAAAGTAACTTTGGAACTTATTGTGTATTTAATTCTTGGTTCTATTGTAACTCTCGTAGTTCCATCTTGCGGTGTTCCTTCTTCCGTAAAATTTTCCATATCAAATAGAATAGTTGAGTTCCTGGTGCTTGTGTATGAAAAACTAAATTCAATATCATTTTTTAATGAGATCCCGAATAATGGAATTTCAAATCCTGACTTTGAATATCCTGCCGTAATACCAATATCTCTTGAAAAAGTTTCAGTTATATTTTTTGTTGATTTGCCAAGGTCATAATTCGTACGGGTAGAATATTTAATGCTGCTTATTAAGCTGCCCCCCCATAATTCACCAAATGTAAAATTAAATCCGGCTAAGGGTGAAAATCCATATTCAATTTTTTGAGTTTGAATTTCTTTTGTTCCGGCAGGGTTTATTTTCCATCCCTCTGAGTAGGATGATTTATACTCATGATTGAGGGATACTTTTTTTGCAAAAGCTTTGAATAAAAAGAATGATTCCAATCCGTCCCAGGTAATTCTCCAGTTTGGTCTCGGAACATACTTTGCAAATTCTTTAAGGAAACCAAGATTTGAAATAACCGGAAAACTTTCAAATCCTTTTAAGAAAGCATTTGAAAGATTTTCGGTTGGATTAGCTGCATCAGGATTATACAGCTCACTTACCTGTTTAATCCCGCTTTTGAAAACACTGAGGAAAAGAACAGGCGGTAATGAGAGAAATGATCGGTCAATGGTTCCGGTTGAAGTAATATTCGTTACGAATGTATTGCCAAATTCATCTGTGCGGATAGTAGTGCTTTTGTTAAGCGACCAGCCGACTTTCCAGTTCAGGTCAATCTTTGCGCCTTCCCAGAGGGGACGGGAAGTTTTGAAATCAAAGTTATTTTTTTGAGAGAAAACATCCTGCAAATTTCCATTCGGTGCTCTTCGGCCAACATCACCGCTTAATCCAATCATAAATGAACGCGAAGGGCCATTCCTATCTTTGAAATCAATTCCCCAGAAATTTTTAAACCCGCTTCCTTCACCCAATATTCCCGATTTTGAAAAGTTATTATCACTTGAAAAATTAAATGTGATTGTTTCATAATCGAAGAATAAAACTTTTGCTACCGATTTAAAGAAAAGCAAAGCATTTTTGATTGCCGACTTCTTTGTTGTGGATTCAACCTGTAGCGAATCTTCCATTTGAAGAGTATCAGATTCTATTATCTCCGTTGTGTCTGCAGCAATCTCATTAGTTTCTTTCTCATCTTCAAAAGTTCTATTTCTTCCACGAGTAGTATTATCTAGGTTGGTTTTTATTTGCTGATTGCCTGTTTCTTCAGGCTCTTCCGCAAATAATGGCTGGCTCAATGCTTTCAATCTTAACTGCAAACCAACTCTAGAACTGCTGGCAAATCCTGCTGCTCTTCCCAAAGTTTCCTGCCTGAAATCATTACTCCACTGATAGCTCGAATTATAGCTTGCTGTTATGGTAAAATATTTATTTATGTCCCACAAAGTCGGAAGCTTTGGTGAAGTTCTAAAATCTACCGACTGCTGATAATTATAATCTCTTCCGAAGAAAACTCCCGAAAAAATATCTTTCCAGATTTGACTTTCCCGCCGCTGGACCGGTCTCCCATTAATAGAATCTATCTCAAGGTGAGCAAGTGAAGAGCTGATATTCACATTATATGATGTGCTTAAATTTAAGAAACCCCCCTCAGTTATCTTCCAGGAAAAATTGAAGCCGCGGGTTGCGGTAAAATCTCTTGAAATAACTTCCTGAATAGACTGATTTAATTGAGGCCTCGTTGTACTCTTGTTCCGATTTCTCTTTGCAGCAGCATTAAATGAAAAATTCTGCGGAGAATAATAAATCTTAGCATTTCTATAATCTGAAATCAGTGCGAATATGGTTCCTATTATCGGGATCTGAGATGGATAGAAAAAATATTCCGGGCTTAGGTTTATCCCATAATTCATATTCGCATTCCAGATCCAATTTCTATTATTCAATACTGTGGGGCTTCTGCTGAATGAAGTGTTATAGTTAAATCCGAATGTTAATGCATTAAACGAATCTCTAATCAGCCAATAGCTCGATGGTATTTTAAGTTTTATATTTGAAGATGACCAGGTGTCTGAAATATTTACTGACTGTGATTCGATAATGGTTTGTTCAGGGGTTTTAGTCACTGTAACAGTCGTATCGGATTGTGCATCCCTTATTCTATCGGCAGCTTCTTGAACTTTAACATCGGTACCCGGAATATACAATGGCTTACCTACAGATTCGGTATGTGCATAATTTACTCTAAGATTGCTTTCCGGGATATTTATTGGAAGCAATTTAAGAACATCAAGATCAACCGATGTACCCCAGTTTGTTGATTCATTCCGTGAACCAAACCTATCTGAAAGCCTATGAAAAAATGCATTTGTTCGGCTCATATTAAAATTAACCGTCATCAGATCGGCAAACCTTAGTGACGTAGAAACGCTGTACGCCCAGCCCGGAGAATCGTCTGCACCAATTACTCTTAATTCATTTATCCAGACTTCACCTGAAATACCTCCCCTTGAAAACGGTTTGTCAGGGTCATCTTTATTTAAAATTCCAACAGTTAAAAATTTCACTGAAATTAAAGATGGATTTCCTTTTATTCCGTAAAAATGTCCGGACAGCCCTGATACCGGGAACTGCCTAAGAATATTAATCGAATCGCGTGCCTGCTTAATTGCAGTAAGCTCACTGAAAACAATACTTATTTCATTCCAGTCAGGTTGTACAGGCTGCCGGTATTCATAATAATTATTTGTATCTGTTCCAAATCTGAAATAAACTTCAGCAGAATATAAATTGTGTAAAGTATCGGTATAAGAAACGGAACCAGGCAAAACATTTAAATCACCATGCACAAAAAGTTTCATTTCTCTATAATTGAAAACATCTAACGGCCTGAAAAGATATTTAACCGCCTCACGCGATTGACCATCAGGTAAATTATTAACTATTAAATTCAATGATTGTTCATTCCTGAAGATCTGTTCATCGGGCCTTGTTCTATCTCTCTCCTGCTCGACTCCAGGAGGCCTAACATAGTTTGGATTATCTTCGTAATTAATAACGGAAACAGACATTACACTATCTTCGGGAAGGACTTTCTGCCACTGACTTCCAACTAAATTAAAATCAGCAAATCTTAAACGGACGATATCATTAACGCCGGTGACAAAAAATCTAATAAACTCAACATTAGAAAAACTTGGCTCCCCTACTTTACTAGTAGTATCTTTTAATGGTATTCTGAATAGATACCATTTCTGAGGAGTGTCGCCGCCGCCAGCAATAAATTTATTAGTTGATGAATTTGTATCGAGAGGAATTTCATACCTAAAGTAACTGTTCACTGTATTAATGTTTCCATTTCTATTTAAATCTTCCGTATCAGGTAGTCTGCCAATATCCGTTAAAACAGCATTCCCTTGAGTACCATTAATATTAAAGTAAGCAGATGGTGGCAAACTTGAACCACCAGTGAAGAAAAAATCATCTCCGCTTGGATCAGCTTTTGGACTTGGTTCAGTAATATAAGTATTAATAGAAGGATCTCTTTCCTGATCATCAGTCCATCCATCTAAACCGGTATCTTCATTTCCGTCAACATCAATTAAATCGTTATACGGTGGCTTATCTTCCGTATCAAGCTTATTATTTGGAATAACATCTTCACTAATTCGACCCAAGTCAATATAAACTTTTGTACCGGGTGGAGCACTGGTAATGTTAACCCAAAATTCAATGAACTCGACATTCTCCTCAATTAAATTACTTGCAGTTGAAGAAAGGACTTTCATTATACCGCCCCAGTTTCTTTCTCTCTGCTGAAGCTGCGGAGTCCAATTATAAGTTCCGGGTGTATCGGGCATGAAAACATAATCCATTACAGTTACGTTTTCATCAGCTTTGGCTACTTTTTTTCTATCACCCCAAATATCAATAACTCTAACATCTGAAGGTGTGGCTGTGTACCAAAAACTTTTGGCTTTAAAATTCATTAGTGCTCGATAGCTCGAATCAGAAAGAGTTGGTAGGAGATCGGGAGGGCTAATATCTCTCCAGCCGATATATGAAACGCCAACCGGGATTGTTCTTTTAGCTCCTTCAAAGTCATCTATATACGCAATGCTCTTTCCATTATCTGAAACAATTGTACTTTTCTTTGTATTCGGGTCGGGATTTATATATGCATATTCACCGGCAAGTGTAAAAGAAGATATCTGCCTTGTTGAAATAATATTATCAAGTGCTTTCGTCAAGAAGGGAAGGTCTCCGGCAGTACTAAAATCAACCCCATAAATTGAGTTACTTAACGGCTCCTCTCCAATTCTAACCTTATCACTTAAGGTCTGCTGATTTAAATTTAATATTGAAAACCCAAGCTTAGTTTTATCTGAAATATCAAGTATACCTCTGGCACCAAGTAAAGTTTTTGATGCAAGCTGGAAAAGATCATTCTGCTCATAAGTAATTTTTAAATCTGCCCCGGGAACTAAAGCTGCATCATTACGAATTGTTACCTGTCCTATGTTGTAATCTGCTATATAGTCAACACCGGGAGTGAGCTGCCTTCCATTTAACAAAACTTTAACAGAGTTTTCAACAATATTAAACCCGAGCTGGTAAACCGATGAAGCCTCACCGGAATATTGTCCCGCTAGAATCCATTTATCCTTGGTCTTTTGTTGACGTGCAAAAGTATCTGTTGTATCGTAAACTGCCTGAAACTTAAGCGAATCCTCATTTTGTAAAACTGCAGGAATATTCTGACCAAATGGCTCAAGTGTAGGAAAAATAATCTCCCCGGTTTCAGGAATTATTGTAATATTCGGACGCCAGTCTAAAATATTATCAGGAGTGCCACCCTGGCTAGCATCGTATTTATCTAAACCAAAAGCTTCTAAAAGTTTTTCCGGCCTGGCATCGCCTGGCAATTCTTCAACAGGCTCCTGCCCTTCAATCTCGCGTTTAATTTTAAATTCAAATCCTTCTTTCTTAATATTTCTTCCACCAACTGGATAGATATTCTTCAATAAAAGCTTCCATGCCTGTGCATAACTCCCTCCAGGTTGAAGATTATATGGCTTTACTAATTTAAGCACAAGCTTTTGAGTATCAGATTGTGCTGTACTGATGAATTCACCAAAGAATTGATCATCATTCGGTCCATCTCCATTTTCTATTCTATAAGCGACTCCAATTATATCATCTTTTTGTATTTGTGTCCTAAATGAAATTACACCTGTATATTCATTAAGAATATAATCTTCATTACGTGTTAAAAGCAGGAACCTTCCTTTTTCGCTTATACCAGGCTGCCCGCTTATCTCTTCTCTAAGATTCTCAGAATATTGCGCAAATTCATTAATTGGACCTAAATCTATATAAACATTTGCTTGTCTCTCTTTTGCAGGGTTTTTTCCTATTGTTTGAATTGATTTCCAAACTTCAATATCTTTTATAAGAAATCTGCTATCAACATCAGGTGTTGGATTTGAATAATATCTTTCGAATAAATTAAGCTCCGGGATTGTACTTGCATAAAGAGTATCAAGAAAGTAATGGTTAATAGAATATTCATAAGCTCTTTTTTCAAAAGTTTGCGAAGTAGAGCCGCCTGACACCGATACTTCTTTAATTTCACCTTTCTTCTGGCTGGCAAGAGTTGTAAGAGAAAGAGGACCCATTTTAAAATTAGCTTTAACGCCGAAAAGAGCCTCGCTTCCGCCAACCAAAGGCGAAGTTTGAAGAGATACGTTACCGGCTTCAATGCTTTGAATTATTTCATCCTCATAGCCAGTATATTTTATTTTAAGCTGGTTCTCATATTCAAATGTTCTTTCAGTATTCCAGTCAGCATTTATGTTTAATTTGTCTCCGATAGTCCCGCTTACATTAATTTGCACTTGCTGCTTAAAGTCAGGTTCATTCCTTGTGTTACCCAATCGGGAAGCAGTAACACCTTCAGTAGTTTCACTGCGCCAGGCACCATGTATGTCAACTGCACCGCCTATCTTTAAACTTATTTTGGGTTCACCAAAAATGCTCAACACACCAACACTCGGAAGCGGAATTTCAAAATCGGTAATGTCCTTAATTAATTCTCCCAAACCTCTTTCAGATTCTTTTAGCTCATACGCATACCCAATATCTTCCCATATTCTCCTTTCTTTTTGATTTAGGCGGATATTTATGTAATCTTCAATTGGTACACGTAATAGTACTTTGCTTTCAGTCCCGGAGACAGCTTCTTTAACAATTACAAACTTTCCGGTTGAATCTATTTCAATTGTCCGTTTCTTAACAGTCTCAGGTTTAGGTAAAAAGAAGTTGGATCCTCGTTTCAATTCTAATTCTACATAAGGTTTATCTTCCCTTTGAAAATGGAAATGTTTTAATCGTGCGGTTGAATCAAGTGCCATAGGATCAGGCTTCGTCGTATCCTGTGCAAGTGAATCGGCAGCAAAAGTCGAGTCGTTTCCGGTTAATGTTGTGTCTTTTCCCAAAAGTGTAGTATCGGCAGGAGTTTGGTTTGGAATAGAATCCGGTGGAGCAGATAAAGAAATGTTTATATCGTTTAAATTATTTTCAGCTTCCCCTTTTTCATTCTGTCTTGTTGGTACAATCTTGTTCGAATTATTAAGGTTTAAAGATTTTTGTGCTGCATTAAATTTGAAGAGAGCATCAATCCATAATGACTTATTGATTTGC
>Ga0105095_10000659_pt1 | contig 17051 bp, 10 predicted proteins | sample PPLLak2March2015_2_FD_79180 | JGI IMG/M metagenome (GOLD analysis project Ga0105095, IMG submission 79180) | Freshwater sediment microbial communities from Prairie Pothole Lake near Jamestown, North Dakota, USA - PPLs Lake P8 Core (3) Depth... | ecosystem: Environmental > Aquatic > Freshwater >...
GATCTCTCCTTTAAGGTCACCGAGTGAAGAAAAGGTAAAAGTTTTAAGCGTTGCACCTGATGTTGCATCCACCTTTCCGGTCAGGAATTTTCGTTCATAGCTGTCCCATTTCTTCTTTTTGTAAACTGCGTAAGCAAAAGCACCAAGCAACGGAAGGGAGATCAGATCACGCAAAACTTCCCGCCGCTGCATCATGGCTCCTTCTCTTTTCACTGTTGGTATCGGAGCATGGGGTTTTTCTTCCTTCCAGCGTTTTATGAGCCGATCCAATCCGAAAAATACATCGCTAGGGAAAGCAGCAAAAACCAGCAGCATAAGCAACTCGATCAGGTTCCTGTTCACCCACATATAGCTGCCTTCAACTGAAGTTCCAAAGGTATGGCCGGGAATGGGAGGGTAAGCCACAAAATAAAACAGCAGCAAAACGGCTCCCGCAATTGAGGACCATCTCACCAGGAATCCGATAAACAGTGAAATGCCTATCAGAATCAGTCCCCATACGTTTAAGAAATCAACTACGTTCACAACTCCGGGAGATTCAGCCATCCTGTGGAATATGTCAGAAAATATCCAGTTCGATCCCATCAGGTACATTTTAGAACTCCACCCGGGTGTCATCAATTTTATTATCCCTTCATAAAGGAAATGCCATCCCACAAGGATCCTCAGACCCGTCAACAGATAATTCAGGTACTTTTTCATATATTCCGCTTCCTCAGGTTTCTTAATTTTTTAAAAGAACTTTCAATGTGCAAAACTAACAATAATGATCATATAATCCGGGTAATTTTAAAAGTCTGAAGATACCCGCTTCTTTACCTGAATCTTTTGACATAATCCAGGAATTTCTTCGCGGTCACATCAAGATTAGCAATTGAACCACCACCTTCCAGTACCTCGCACATTTCATAAACAAGATAACCCTGATATCCGATTTCCTTTAATGTGCCAATAAAAGACTGATAATCAATTATTCCTTCTCCCATTGCAGTAGCGCGCATTACAGGTTTATCAGGAACATAGTTGGTAAGTGTGTTATCATAATGGTATCGCGGTAATGTAGCATAGTCTGCCGCAATGGTGTTTACAATGAAAGGTTTCAAAGTAAGAATGGATTGCCTGATTTCCTCCTTTGAAAGTCCTTCCAGTGTTGGTGACCATGCGTCCCAGCCGGCCATAACATTGGGAAGGTTGATCTCTTTCAGCATCCAGTACATAGCATCATGATGAAGAGCTATGTCGTGGTGGTTTTGAATAACCAGTGTCACACCATATTTTTGAGCTTCCTTCGCAGCAAGTGTAATGCCTTCTACAACAGTTGCATACTGTTTATCGTAAGGAATACCGGGACGTTCATAACCTGTAAAAATCCGGACCATTTTTGTGCCAAGATCCGCAGCGAGTTCTGCAACCTGACCGATATACGCTGCCTGCATTTCTGTATGGGGAATACCGGGTTTGTCCATACCGGCAGTAAAATCTGAATACCCTGCCAGTCCGACAAGCGTCAGTCCCAGGTCTTCAATTCTCTTTTTGAGCTTTGCTCTGGCTTCCTTGTTATAGTCGAGAGGTGAAAGATGAGGTCTTTTAGCCATAATCATAACACCCTCATATCCAAGCTCTTTAGCTTTTAAAAGAAAATCATCAACTGATAGAAGTGCCTGTCCTCTCCATAATCCGGCATAACCGATAGAATGAAGACATGTTTTTACTTTGAAATCAGCAGGATTTCCCGTCGGGGTTTTCTGACCGTTTATGACAGGTATCATAATAAGGAATACAGCCAGGTTTAATAGAAATTTTATCATAATTCAATTTTTAAAATTGTGAATAAAGTCGGAAGTCGGAAGTCCGAAGTCGGAAGCATTATAATTTCCATGGTTTGCGGTACTCATAATGGAGGAGTTTATTTGCCTCATCAGAATTAGTAAATACTTCTTTTTCAGCATCCCACTCAAGTCTCTGTTTTACCTGCATTGATATAGTTGCAAGGTGTGCCATATTTGTTGAAAGATGGCCATCCTCCGGTGTACACATTGTTGTTTTCCGCGATTTTATACAGTCAAGGAAATTACGGACCAGATTCGCAGTAGGTTCGGCATAGCTGCCATCTGTCAGTTTTCCGTTATCAGCTGTTTCCGGCTTGAATTCTTCGGCGTCCATAAGTTTGTCCCATGTCTGGAACTGTCCCTTTCTTGTTGGGGCAATCTTATAATCCCCATTTCCGCCTGCCCAGAGAGTACCGTTTGTACCGCGCAGTTCCATCAGGCCATATGGGAAAAATCCACCGGATGAAGCTTCGAGAGTACTGTAGGTCAGGATAGTACCTGAAGGAAACTCAAAGATAGTAGACATGGTATCAGGGATTGTACGATCATCATCAACAACCTTTTTACCTCCGATTGTTGTAATCGCAACAGGGGCTTTTTCATTCAGAAACCATCTGAAAAGATCAAGAAAATGAACACCCTGATTTGCGATCTGATTATCATATTCTTCCCACCAACGGAACATATACGGTGCTATATTATACTGATATGGCCTGAACGGTTTGGGCCCGAGCCACATATCCCAGTTAAAATCCTTTGGCGGCTCTTCAGGCTGAAGTTTTCCAATTCCATTGGGGTACATATTCGATGTATAACCTCCGGCGGCAAATGTTATCTTTCCGATCTTACCGGCAGGAATCTCTTTTGCCAGTTTATGGAATGAACTGGTACCACGACGGCTCAAGCCAACAGTTACAACCTGTTTACTCTTTTTCCATGTATCGATCATTGCCCTACCTTCAACTACGGTTTTAGCCAGTGGTTTTTCAACAAATACATCCTTCCGGGCCTTTATTGCCTCAATTGTCATGATAGCATGCCAGTGGTCTGGAGTAGCTATGCACACTGCGTCAATACTCTTGTCATCAAGTAATTTACGGTAATCAGTGTACCTTGCGACCTCATTCGGGAATGTTTCTCCCATTTTCGGGACAAGGTTGGCAAGCGTCTGAATGTAGCGGGGCAATACCTTTGAGTAATCACGATGGATGTATGGCTCATATACATCGCACAACGCTGCTACTTCACAGTCGGGTTCATTCATAAATAATTTAAGTACCTGAGAGCCCCGGTTACCGACACCAATGAAACCTACCCGGATCTTGTCATTGGCTCCGATAGCCCTGGCACAACTTGCTGCAGTCAGGTTTGCAGCACCGATTGTTAATCCTGCCGTTGCTACTCCGGTTTTAGCAATGAATTCACGGCGTGTTGTGAGGTTTTTTCTTTTTTCCATAGTGATTTTTTTATGATTTGCATATATTTCTCTTATGAACTCAGGAGTTTCGTTTTTCTACTATCAGCGTACATAGTTTTTGAGATGGTATTGAAACTTCAATTTCACGGTATTCCTTATTTATTTCAAAGATACGTTTTTTACTTCCGGTTAGCTTCCAAAGATAATTTCCGTTCTGAAGATTTAAGAATCTCACTTTCATACTTCTGGGTTTGTTTCCAAAATGAAACAGCTGAGCCTGGAATTTCTTTGTTGAATTCACCTGTGTGAGAATTGCTATATCAGCAGGGGAAGTTATCCATTTCACGCCAAAAACCGGTAAGATCTGATGATTACCAACGCTTCCGGTCAAACATGAAAACAGAAATCCGGAATTAAATCCGGGAATCGAATTTTCACTGATTAAATTAAAATATCTTACTGAGGCAAACAACCGGTCAGTCCAGCGAACTTCTGTGGTATAGAATTCCTGAGGCAAAGAAAAAGCTTTCCTTTGTTCATCTATTTCTGTGGTCAGTTGCTGCAGGTCACGGTTAAAAATAAACCGTTCATAACCTCTTGCATCCTTTTGGATTATGGTGTCAAATGAGTTATCTCCGGTTATTAACCGGTATTTAATTAAGATCGTCGGGATACTGTTTTTCAAAACTGAAATGCTCCAATCCAGGCTTCCGGGCTGATAGTCAGCTGAGTTTCCATCACCGATTCCCTTTATTCTCTTTTCCGAAATAAACCGGATGGGTTTCAGGAAATATTCATCCCTGGTAATATGATATGCCTGTAAAAAGCATTCATACATCATGGGCTGCTGGGTTGGAAAATAGTATAGCGTCGGTTCAGTATGATTTTCAGGTTCCCACCAGTTTTTTCCATTGCCCGCTGGCTTACCATCCGGCCAATGGATGGCTGCCGGCACTATTCCTTCAGGCTTTCCGTATTCCGCAGTAAAAGTTGCCTCAACCCATGTTTTCAGCCACCGGGTCATAAATCTTTCCACCCGTTTATTCCCTGTACGCAGCCAGAGCAGCATCAGAGGCTGGACAAGCCGTGTATGATATGGAGTGTCGCATGCCCGGTTCTCGTCCGGATGTACTTTTTCAACATTAAACCAGGTTGATTTAAACTGAAGCTGTCCGCGTTCATTCGTCCCTGTCCACAGATTTTCAATGTAATCCAGAACTTTCAATGCACGTTGCTCCCAAATCGTATTCTCAGGCTGCATATTCAGCATACAGGTAAGCGGATCTGAATATTCCTCAGAAGTGTGTTCCACATCGGTCATAATTGTTGTGTAGCCCTTTTGCATCCGTGATAATCCATACAATCCATTAAACAGTTTTTCCTGGCTGGTTATGGCTTTCTCATCCTCAAATGCAAAAAGGACAGGGATCCAGTTACGCCACATTTCCACATCGTCACCCCATCCTCCACCAAACTGACCGTCGGAGATCTGGCGGTTATCAACCCACCAGTGAATCATCCAGGTTAGTTTTTCCAGTAACATTCTCTGGTAATTAGCCCAGGCAGGGGCTCCGGAATTATACGAAACAAGTTCTTCCCAGGGTTTAAATGTACCTAAGTAATTTTTAATCAGTTCATTAGCTGGAAATGCACTGGCCGTAATTTTCATCAATCGTTTCGATTCTTCCAGATACTTATCACGAACTTCAGGCACATTAATTATGTTGCCGCTTTGAATTAAATGGGCCACCAGCATCCGGCTTCTGAAGAAAGCGATCAATGGGAAAAGTTTATGTTCTTCCGGAATCCGGGGAAGAACAGACCGTTCGAGGGAACATTTAATTAAAAATCCACAAAGATAGCCTTCCGATTCGTTACCTTCGGTACCGGATTTTGCGTATTTTTCAAAACCATTTGCCCAGCGATCGGCAACATTCAGAATCTGTTTGATGATTTCCTTTTCGTCAGCATGGATATCACTTTGCAAAGCCTGTTCGAGGAGTTTTACCCTCTCTTTTTCATCATTTGTATTGCCAATACGGCTGATATAATCCTGCAATCCTGCAGTGGCAATTCCCGATTTCAGGCAGAACTTCATGGGGTACGAAAAATAAAGTCCAGCTGCCAGGCTATATTTAAGAAACTCTTTCCTTTTGAAATTTTTCATATTATTTATTTAATAAATCCTGAAATAGAATTGTCTGGCCGAAGTGGATGAACATATTAGTATTTGGAAGATCGGAAAGGAACATCATATGTTGTCGTAGGAACCTGATAATAGCCCTGGGATCCATGAGCAACATTATTCCTGTATATAGGATCCTGCATAAAGCATGTATGACGGGTATTGGCAAGGATCGGAGTGGAATAAATCCGTAGTTCACCTTCTGCAGATGTAATGATTTCCTCACGCCAGTCACCGAAAATATCTGCTATTGCAATAACTCTCCCCTGAGGTTGTGTACTGAAAACCGTTGGACCCCTTTACGACAAAATCATACGCTCCATCACCATCCAGATCACCGATAGCAAGTCTTTCAAAGTTCCGGATCCCGTCAAGCTTAACAGTCAGGTACGAATTTGGCTGAGTAGCCGGATTAAAAGAATAAGGTTGAGAAGCCGCTCCTTCTTTATCTTCAATTACAGGCTTGACAGTATAGGTGTATTTTTGTCCTGAGGGCAGATCACCATCAATAAAGTTGGTGGAATTGCCAATTGGAGCATCATTGAGCTTTGTTTCTGCCAGGTCATCAACCTGACGATAAACATTGAATGCAACATTTTCAGGATCACTTGCCAGCAGGCGCCAGCCTATAAAAACTTTCTGCTTTTCTGCATCAAATGATCCTTCTCCCCAGAATACTCTTTGTCCTGTTTCTAATAGAAAGGCAACCACACCCCGTCTCAGTTGTTCATGTTTCAGCATTTCGTGATTCAACTGTTTTGTTTTCACGACAGTGGCATTCTTTACATTTTTATCCGGAGTGCAGGAATTAATACTCAAGGCACCAGTAAGCAGGGTCCCTGAAATGAGATATATGATCGATGATCTGATGTTAACTGATGTTTTCATGGTTGAGATACTCTATTGTTATTATTTATTAAGTATTTAATTTTAAGCTATTAACATTTTCCCCCGTACCCGAATGTATATTTATTCCTGTTTCTTCCATACCTCATTATCAATGAAATACACCTCTCCATCTCTGATACATTTAACCGGTTTATTTTCTTTGTACCACCAGTGTCTGTATTCCCTGCTCTCACTATTCCGGGATTGATTATAATATATTGATTCCACGATATCTCCCTCCGGGTTGAAATATTCTGTGGTGGCTAACCATCCGGATCTATGGTAGTAATCTCTTTTATACAGAAGACCATTGTTATAGTAGAGTTTGCGGGTCGGTTCTTCGTTACCAGCACTTAAATCGTAACGTTTGGAAATCTGTCCCCAATTAAACCATTCCCTGGAAATAATCCCTTCATAAACATGATGTATTTCTTTCATAGATTCCTGCCTGTTTCTGGCTTCGGTCTCCGAAACCTCCTGTCCATCGATAAACCAATGTTCCGAAGTCCAGGAAAAATCTGAAGGTTTGTATTTCAGTATCTCAAGTTTTGTTTTTTCATTTATTTTTACCGGGGAGCTCTTTTTACTTTCCAATCCTGACCATTCCTGAGCTGTTGCGGAATACTCTCCAGCCTCCAGGATGATTGTTTCCCCAGCAGTTATTGATTTGTATATTTTGCCGCTGTTTTTATAAATATTATAACACCGGATTTCCAGATGATTTTCTCCCTGAATTAATTCCATAACATTTTTTATCTTTCGTATCAATGGTCTGTCCGGCAAGCGGACAACTGCAATATAGATATCTGTCTGTTTCTGTCTTAGGAGCGGAGTAATTTCGATATCTCCATACTTTCCGATTATTTTTGCAGGGACCGGAAGTTTTTTCCATTCCTCTTCAGGTATAACTCTGCTGTCAAAAGAAGTAATGGTCTGTCCTTTATTCAAATCCACCGGTCTTGCTTCGAATCTTGCCCTTATTTCAGGTGTCAGATGTTCCAGGATCAGAGGATGGGTATCATAAAGGTTCCTTGTTATGTCATTAAAGCTGGTGCTGGTTTTACTCTTATAACCGATCACTTCATTCTGGATGGACAACCGTCCGCTCTCCGGAAATCCCTGTGTTGATTCTACCGGGATTTTTTTACCGGTCACTCCGGGAACAACATCTGTAATTTTTGTAACAGGAGCATCTTTTAAGTCATAATTTGTAACGAAAGAGATTTTAGTTCCGTCCGGACTTCCTTTTGCGTCATTATCTGACAACCCTGATCCCTGGCAATAACTGAACGTGCCTGAATCGTGAATATGAGAAAATGCGTCCAGATATGAAAATCCGTCTCCCGCCCTAATATCCAGTAACCATAAAGCCCCACTGCTGCTGCCGGAAATCCATCTTCCGCTTCTTCCACAGGGGCTGGGATCACTTGTGCGGACCATCCCGCCGAGGATATGCAGATTACCGGGCAAAGGATCATCCCATTTCCAGCCCCGGAATGGTCCATTACCGCATACAAAATAAGAACCATCCCCCGTCCAGGAAAAATGCGCTCCTTCCATTTCAGGAAAAGGCAGGGTCCGGTTACCCCCCTCAAGATCGGAGGTGAAGAAATGACGGGATACAAACGGAATATTATATTTCCCCAGGTACCCTGCCGGTTTCCATTCAGAAGTAGCATAATAATATTGTTTAAACCGGTTATCTCTCGATACTATTACCGGATGAGCCGGATTAAGATAAAGCAGATTACCTCCCCTTTCCCATGAACCCTGCAGGACCTCCGCTCTTGAATCTCCTTTGATTTCCATTCTCACGGCATCCATTTTCCCATCCTGATTTGTCCGGGTACCATATATCCAGTTATCTTCATAATCTGTTGAAAATACCTGGATATCTTCTGCTATTTTCGTAACTTTACCTTTATCCACATCCAGCCACATCACCTCACTGTTTGATGATCTGTTGAAAAATAACCAATTGTGATTGAATGCCCATCTCGGATTGGTAGCATATTTCCCAAAATCGAATTTTACTTTCTGATCCCTGAAGAGATCATATAATATTATTTGCCTTCCCCCCGGGGTTCCGGTTGGATGATATAGATCATCATGTTTCATTTCAGCTTTCGAAGGCAGGTTCAGCTCGTTTGGATCCGCTCCGAAATGGATATAGACGATATATCTTCCATCCGGGCTGAAACATTCGGTACTGTGATAGGATGCCCAATCCCGGCAGGCAGGTTCATTCGTTAACCGCCATACTTCATCCACCTCACTATCCGCCTGCTTAGGCTGAAATTTCTCAATCTGAGCAGTTATTTCATTAGTTAAAAAAAATAACAATAAAACAGAAAAACACAACAAACAGACTCTGTTAATTCTCATTCCGGGTCCTCCAATATTTTACTAATTCTGAATAACTATCGTTTGTACAAGTTCAGAAGGCGGAAGATCAGCAACCTTCCGGAACTTTGTCAGGGCTTGGCTCGTAGTCTCATTATTTATTTTATCCATTCCTTATAGAGATCATCAGGCTTTTTTGTTGATTCCGGTGATACTATACTCAATTGTCCGGCTGCATTTTTAGATTGATAAGCTGTTTTGATTATTGCGAGTTCCTTATCGATACTTTCCTGATCTGTTTTTTCATTGTTTCCATCTGTCGTACCGGCTAACATCAGCTTTCTTGGTGAAAGAGTGGCTGCCAGGTCAGGAAGGTCGTAGGCTGTAAGGGCTCCCGGAACCAGGTTTTGAACAAACCCCGGATAGTAAAAACGATTCATGACAACAGAACTGTATGAAGAATATGGTTCGATAAGAGCTACGCGGGAGATTTCTGCATCAAATGCCGAAGCATAAAGCATCACAGGTGTCATTTCCTTCCTTGCAAGACCATAGATCTCATTTATTCCGTTTCTTTTATGAAGTAACATTCTGAGTCTTATTACATCACCTGCACGAATCCCGACTATGCTTCTTCCTATAATGATGGAGGTGAACCACATATTGTACGATATGCCACCTATTACTGCATCTCCCTGAAAGGTACCTGGTCCCATTTCACCCATCCCGATCAGATCGGGTGCAAGTACCGTAAAGCCATTTTTTACAAACCATTCAATCTCTCCGTCTTCCGGAGCTTCTGCAGATTTTCCGGATGGATGAAGATAAATAAGAGCCTTGTTATTCGGTCTGTCAGGTATCATTAACAGGTAAGGAACCGGATAATTTCCTTCGCCCCTGACAAAATACTTTTCAACAACATAATTCTTTCTCTGAAAACGTCCTGTGAATACCGGATCCTCTACTTCTGCGGGCATCGTGAATCCGGAAAGCCTTTTAGCCGAATTCACAGTTCCCGGAAGGCCGTCAGGGGAATTTACTCTGGATTTCTTTAACCGGTTAATCAGCTCTTCCGCCTCTTTCCGATTCAGGCTGAAAAGAGTCTCTCCCCCAAGTGAGGTTGAAAGTTGCCCGGTGGGGGTTTTCTGTAACTCTTCCGGAGTGGTGAATACGACTTCCTCTTCAAGAGGGGAACCTTGTTGCCGGAGATGTTTCTGGAAGAATGCATACATGGCTTCACGATTCTTTTTTGTATACCCGTGACCATAATCATCTTCAGTTATTTCGATATTCTCCGGCTTGCCGAATATGCTGTAAACACGTTTCAGTTCACTGTATGTTTCACGGCTGCCCTGAATACTGAAAAAATCTCGCGTGGTTGCCATTATGAGTGTTGGCTTTGGCGCCCTGACCTCAATAAAATCGGCATGATCAATGCCGCTGAAAGTCTCATGATAGAGATTTTGCTCGCCATCCTGAACACCATCCGATTCGAGTAACCGCCGGTAGCTTGTGATATAACCGGCAGGGGCAGACGCGGTGACACGTTCATCCATTGCTGAGATGTACGCTGTTTGTGTTCCTCCTCCGGAAAGGCCATGGACACCAATCCTGGTTGGATCCACTTCCTTTCTGCTTACCAGGTAATCGATTCCCCTTATCCCATCCCAGAGAAAATAGCGGGCAATTGATTTTGCTGTAAGGAACACCTGGACAGAAGGGTAGGAGTGTTCCTTTGTGGAACTGCCAATAACAGATTCACCCCTGACAGGATCGAGATATTGAAGGCGCTCCCCCTGACCTGCCGGATCAATGGCCAGGACGATAAATCCTTTTTTCACAAGATTCAGCAAGGGCAGCTGGTAAGACTCCAGTCTGTAGGCTCCGTGACTGTGGCCGCTGCAGAAAAGTATTGCCGGTGCGAGCTTCTTTTCTTTATCCGGTATAAAAATGGATGCTGTTACATAATATCCGGGTAATGACTCATAGATTACATTTTCGACTTTATAGCCATCCTTTTTGACATTACTGGTAATCTTTGCATTGAGAGGAGTTTTTTCAGGAAATGGTCCCAGAATATCCCACAATTTTTGACGGACACTTGCCTGCTTTTTCTGCCACTCTTCGATATTCTGAATCCGGTTGACATTTGCAGCTCTCGTTTGCAGCATTTTAAATGCTTCCCCTGTAAGATGGTGATACAGAGAGTTTGAGGCATCGCTGTAGAGGAGCCAGTTATTCCTTAATACGTCAAGGTCATTCTGATTCTGGGCATTAACTCTATTATTTAAAACAAGCAAGGCCAATAATAAAGCAACAGTCTTAACAAAGCCCTTTTGAATTTTAAAAAGCCTGAATAGTATTTGTTTCACGGTAAAGATTTTATAGTTTGGAAAGTGATAAAAAGTGTTTAAAGTTTCCAGGGACTGCGGTATTCGTAGTGCAGCAGTTTGTTCGCTTCATCAGAATTTGTAAATACTTCTTTTTCAGCATCCCATTCAAGTCTCTGTTTTACCTGCATCGAAATTGTTGCAAGATGTGCCATGTTTGTTGATATATGGGCTTCTTCCAGTCCTATTATCGGTTCCCTGCCTGATTTGATACAGTCAAGAAAGTCGCGGACGAGGTTCGCTGTCGGTTCTGCATAACTTCCATCTTCCAGCTTACCTTTCTCCAGTCTTTTAAGAACAAAATCTTCACCCTCCATCAGCTTATCCCAGGTCTGGAACTGGCCTCTTGTTGCGGGAACAATCTTATAATCATTCGCGCCTCCTGCATAAAGAGTACCATTGGTCCCCCTGAATTCAAGCATTCCGTACGGGGAGAATCTACCGGAACTGGCTTCCAGGGTGGTATAAGTTACAATCACTCCGGAAGGGAACTCGAACAGAGTTGACATTGTATCCGGGATGGTTCTGTCATCGTCAATTACATATTTCCCGCCAATTGTTGTTATTGCAGAAGGAGATTTCTCATTCAATAACCAGCGCAGCAGATCCAGTGAATGAACGCCATTATTGGCTAATTGATTATCATATTCCTCCCACCAGCGGAACATGTATGGAGCTATATTGTATTGATAAGGCCTGTAGGGTTTTGGCCCCAGCCACATATCCCAGTTGAAATCCTTTGGCGGTTCTTCAGGCTGCATTTTGCCTATTCCTTTGGGGTACATATTACTGACATGACTGCCGCTGGCATAAGTGATCTTCCCGATTTTTCCTGCAGGTATCTCCTTTGCCAGTTTGTGATATGTTGTTGATCCCCTGCGGCTTAATCCTACTGAAATTACCAGTTTACTTTTTTTGGCAGCCTCAATCATTGAACGGCCTTCCTTAACGGTTTTTGCCAGAGGTTTTTCAACATAAACATGTTTCCCTGCTTTGATTGCATCAATAGTCTGGATTGCATGCCAGTGGTCCTGTGTGGCAATCATTACAGCATCAATGGATTTATCTTCCAGTAACTTCCTGTAATCAGTGTATTTTGCCACAGAAGCCGGGAAATTCTCTCCCATTTTCGGAACTTTATCTCCCACCAGTTCAATATAACGGAGATTAACTTTGGAGTAATCCCGATCCAGGTATGGCTGATAGATATCACAAAGAGCTGCCACTTCGCAATCGGGTTCAGCCCTGAACAGATCCATTACCTGTGTTCCGCGGTTTCCGATACCTATGAAACCCACACGTATCTTATCATTTGGACCGATCGACCTGCCACAGCTTACGGAACTGATTCCGGACGCTCCGATCGTTATACCAGCCGCAGCAATTCCTGTTTTCGAGATGAACTCACGGCGAGTTGTTAAATTACTTTTTTTTGTCATTGTATTTATACATTAAAATTGATGTTGATTTTCTCTATTGTTCAGGCTAATAATTCATGTGCATCCTTAAGATTATTAATTATAGCAACACTGCTGTCCCAATAAAAAATCTGCGTGTTAGTTTCTTTCTTGCTATTTTGAATGCTGCTTTCGTTGTTATTGGTTGTCTGAATTTTTTACTGTCTGTTAATGACAGAATTATAGCTTTTCAAGTATTTCCAGTGCTTTGTCTTCAAATATTTTCTGCCATTCGGGAGCCAGCTTTGATAATGAAACTTCATAAGCATCTCCGTTGTACGCATCGATAGTTGGCGAATAACCTACCGAGCCATTTGTGTAGCCGGAAACAAATGTATTCTCATAAGGCGATGCCTTTTTGATATTAAGTCCGATTTGGGAAAACACTTCTCCTGAAAATGTGATCAGAACAAAGTCTCCTACTTTCAATCCCATTATTTCAGCTTTGACCGGATTCTGGGGTTTACTGTTTTTAAGGTATCCCAGATTTGCCTCTGTTACAAGTAATTCTTCCATCTTATAAATGCAGTTCAGATATTTTTCCATATCCCTTTTGTTATCTGCATCCATCATCTCAAGATCGTTTATCTCAATCTTTTTTTCCTGCATGTACCTGTAAGAGTAATCAGAAGGATAGTCCGGCGAAATCAAATATTTGATATAAAGTGGTAAAAAAGCTTTAAAGTTCAGCTTTGTTCCTGCTCCGTGAGCTCCGCAGCCCTCTCCTTTAAAATAGTCAAGGATAACAGCTTTCCGGGCTTCAAGGGTATCAATATGTCTCTGAATGTCAGTTCTGGCCGGTAATGATAATTCTTCCCTTAGAATAGTTATAGTGGCATTTTTCTTTACCGCAGTATTTCTCCACCCTTGTAAAGTACTTAACCCCAGTAATGTACCATGCACTTCATCCTGCCTGGGGGCATTTACATCTTTATATAGGACAGGCGTTATATCACCGGCGGCTCCCTGCATGAAAAGAGCAACTGTTCCGCTACCCAGGTTCTCTTCTATTATCTTTGATGCAAAACCGGGAAATCCTGCAGTGGCTCCTCTGTTAGGTACACCGGTATAATTATGGTCAGCAAAAGTGAATAGTACGGCAAGAGGTTTTCCGTCGGTCCGATCAATGCGCAGAATGCCTATTTCCGGGTCAAATCCTTCAGCTATTCCTTTGACCATATGGTCCTGGGGTTCAGATGTTGCGCGTCGTATGGTCCATTCCTTCCCATTTGTAAGCAAAAGCCTGCGGTTCATCGTGATTCTGTTTTCAATACCTGCGCCTCCCCCTGCCTTTACAGGGACCATCTTCCGCACTGCTTCCATCACCCCTTTAACGGTTCTGTCTGCATAATCATCAGCCAGCTGGCCATTTACCCAATGATTATGGGAAGCATTTACCATTACATTATTTACGCTGATCCCGAGCTCGGCCTGAATACGGGTTCTGATCTGAGACAATTCTGCCATACCGATATTTATAATATCCATTGTAATTACAATGGCTTTGCTTTTACCATCATCCAGCACCAGTATCCTGGTATACAAGGGATCATTAACCAGCCCTGAAGGCTTATCCTTTGTAATATTTACCTTTGATACACCTGCACGCAGGGCAGCATCAGCACTCTGGCTGAAAACCAGGAACAGAAATGCAGATAATATTGCACCGGTAAACAGAATTCTCCTGGCATTTAACTCATTCTTCATAACAATATGAAATTTAATTATTTATAGTATATTAACCGATTCACTTACAGTTTCAGCCTGTCCTTTGCGTTTCTTGCCCTAACCATAACTGCTGCCATTTCAGCCGGCCGGCCTCCGTTATTTTTGCTTTCATCCGCGGCTTCCATGAATGGTAATCGCTTCAACTATAGAGGTTCAAATATAAAATTGTTTATATCAACAATAAATAGTTTATTGTAAATGTAATTCTTAACAAAGATTAATACAATTACGTATCATTTAATGTGCATACCTACTGTTTAAAGCTCACATATTAATAACTCAGGTTAAAAAGAAAAGTTATTTGGCCATTCTCACTTGACAGAGCATTACTTAACCATTGCCGGTTGATTCCATAACCGGTAGGGATCATTATTCACTATTTGCTGTTCCAGCAGCAGTTTCTCCATCTTTTTCAATCTGCCGGCATATTTTGGATCTTCTGCCAGGTCAATCTGGCAGGATTCCGGTATGTTCCCAGTCAGTTGAATTATAGAAGGATCATGGTGTTCTTTCAATAACTCGTTTGGATTTTTCTTTAAATTGAATAACTGGGTTTCATGGATCTGGCCATCATAAACATCGTATTTGATCAATTTCCAGGCACCTTTTTTTACTGCACGAATACCTGGTTTTGAGCCTGTTACCGGTACCGGTTTGGGATCACGTATTGTAAAGGCTCCATACATTACATTTCTTATAGTTTTGGATTTGCCTTTTAATACTGCTGTAAAGCTCTTCCCGTCGCAGGCTTCCGGCTTTTTCAGACCAGCCAGCTCGCATAAGGTAGGCAAAACATCCATCAAATAGGTATTTCCAGGTGCACGGGAACCTGGTTCTATTCCCGGACCCTTGACAATCAGAGGGACTCTCCAACTGTGTTCATACAGGTTTTGTTTCCCCATCAATCCATGTCGTCCAACTGCGATGCCATTATCTGCCGTGAAGAATATATAAGTATTGTCCAATTCATTCATTTCTTTAAGTTTGTTTATTACACGCCCTATTTGGTTATCTATATTTTCAATGCAGGCATACATTCTCCCGGTTTCATTTCTTATTGCAGCTTCATCACGTCTTGTCATAACACCCTGTACAAGTGTTTCATCCCTTCCATTATCGTTACCATGCCTGAAGGGATGTACAGGAAGATAATTAACGGGGAGCGGAGGTGCTTCCGGGTCAGGCAAGGAAGGCGGTTCATCAAATGCACCGTATTTATTATAAAATTCCGGTTTCCCATATCTGGGATCATGCGGATGAGAAAAACCAAAATAAACAAGGAATGGTTGCTTCATTGCCTGGGATTCTCTCAGCTCCAGAAATTCCATTACCCTGTCTCCGTGCCATTTACTTCCGTTCTCATCATCTGCCTGTGTGCAGGCTTTATCATAGCGCCAGGTGAACAGCCTGTTAGCATTTTCATAGCTGTTTCCTCTTTTGCATGTTCGGAATGTCACATATCCTGCCCGGTTAAAAATTGCAGGCATGCTGAAATATGCCGGATCGTCAGGATTTATTGCTGCATTGTCTGCTTCCGCGTTATGAACTATTTTGCCTGATTGAGGACCCGGTAATCCCATAGTTCTCCAGACATTTCGTCCGGTCATCAATTGGCATCGGGAAGGTGTCGATACAGCACTCATCCATGAGCCCATAATGTGAGCGGCGGTTATAACCATACCCTCTGCCGCAAGTTTATCGATATTTGGCGTATGACAAACCTGATTTCCATTTGCCCTTAGCGAAAAGGGAGATTGGTCATCGGTGATTATGAACAGGATATTAGGTTTTTGAACCTCTCCGGATACAGGATTACCGGATGCTCCGGCAGACAGACTTCCAAGAAGTGCAAGATTCAGAAGATCAGATACTTTTATGAGCATATTAAAGCAAATATTTAAAAATCACGGAATGTAAGCCTGAGGTCCGATTACCCACCTGCGAATATCGTAGAAACGCTGCTCCTCAACTGACATTTCAATGCATCTTTGATTGTAAAAAATGCAGACTTATTTCATGATTAGATCCGCGAGTTTTTCGCGGGCATCAGCGTAAGCTGCGTTATCCCTGTTCCACTGCTGAAAATTGGTTACCAGGCTGTTCACGATCTTATCCACTTCATCACTCCTCCCGGATTTAGCCGCCAATACCATGTATTCATAATCTTCTGCAGCTTCTCTATACAGTTTTAACCTTATTGATGGCACAAATCCCTTAACCCCCGCAGGCTGTCCGGGATAAAGCAGCATGCCTTCTCCCCAGAAATTTTTCCTGAAATACGGGGCTTCCCAGACTCCCTGGAGTGAGCCGTAAGGGCCCCAGTATACGCTTGACCAATAAAGGAATCCTGTTATGTCATAGTGCCAGCTCAGCCACATCGGTACTATGAAATTGATCGGATCCATATCTACCTGCCACCATGGAGTCCCTTCAGCTCTCTGACAGAGAGCAGTATAACTCCATAATTTTTCACCTTTCGCGAGTCTTTCAACAGCCGTTTTTTCATCCCATAAACCCCACAGGGGGCACCAGATATCAACCGCACCGTACAGGTTACCCCATTCAGGATCACTGGTTATAGTTTGTTCTGTACACAAACGGGCAATACCGGGATCAGCTGCCTTAATAAGAGCACCCTGTTGTCTGACGACAGCATACTCTTTGGCGTCGTTTGGTTCGTCCTCAAGATAGATGTATGCTTTATCGAGGTATCCCAGGCTCTTAAGCCACTTCGCTGTTGCAGCCAGATAAGCCTTGCATTTTTTTGGTTCATCTTTGTAACGAAAAGGTATATCAATCGTATTAAAGTGATCA
>Ga0105095_10000660_pt1 | contig 17039 bp, 12 predicted proteins | sample PPLLak2March2015_2_FD_79180 | JGI IMG/M metagenome (GOLD analysis project Ga0105095, IMG submission 79180) | Freshwater sediment microbial communities from Prairie Pothole Lake near Jamestown, North Dakota, USA - PPLs Lake P8 Core (3) Depth... | ecosystem: Environmental > Aquatic > Freshwater >...
CTGTACCCGGTATGTCGGCAGAGAGCCTTATCCCAATGCAGGCAGCAGCAGCAAATATACCGCTGGAGGAAATATATTCTTCAGTAATTGAGGACCTGTTTAATTAACGGCGTAACGGCGTAACGGGACAACGGCCCCGCTGGCGCCGTTCTTAATTCCCCTTAGCCTTCTTCAACGCACTTGTCGTTGTATAATACTTCGTTATCATCCCGGGTACTTCCCAATCGGGTAGCTTGCCTGTCCCAAGGTATTCAAGGAATTTGGCAGTGACCTGACCGAAATGTTCCTCATGCGAAACCCTGTACTTTTTAGGTATATTGATCTTAAGGATATTCTTCCCGGCCGGTTCAATAATCAGACTGTCGTACGGCATCGAGGCAAGGGCATCCTTTAGCCTGAGTGTAAAATCTTCCGGTTTCAGTCCCCTGACATTCTCAAAATAAAGTGTGGGTACGTATTTCTCCCCGGGTCCCTGTTTAATAACAATATCACATTTTGTTCCGCGCATTACCGAATAATGTGTATCGCCGGTTCCGGGAGGCGCCATATAGTTCCATATAACAGATATTTTTGCAAAGGTTCCTTTAAGCTGATAGATCATTTCACCATTTGAGAAAACATTCAGTTTGCCTTCTTTAATATCCTTCTGCAGGTAACCGGGAAATTCATCCAATCCCGTAACTGCCCTGAACTCTTCAATGGAAATCAGAGTAGGCCATCTTTTTGCAGCTACCATATTTACATCCGACGGACTCAGGATCTGTCCCGGGAAACACTCCCACTGTACAAGGTCGACAAGATGGGTTGTCACATCAACCATACCATCACCCTGCTGTTCAACATCAAAAAACCAGGCCGGACGCTGCAGCTGAGTCCCTGAAACGATCTTGGAAAAATGATGGACGCTTTCCTTGGTCACTGCAGGCTTCTCTTTGGTCCCGGCAATCAGAGTACCGAAGATCTCTTCCTTTTGGGACAGAAGCTTCTGAAGGATCGTTGTCACTTCAAACCTTTCGGTCATAATGTCATAAACCAGAACACCCTTCTCCGCTGCAACGCGAAATGCCTCTTCAAGTGTGGGGAATGCTTCGGGTGTTATTATCATTGGCTTGTCAGCCAGAACATTAAGGCCGGCTCTGACCGACTTTATTATGTAGTCTGCTTTCTTTTTGTTGTTGCCTGACAGAACAACCACATTACCCGGTCTGTCTTCCAGCATTTTCTCGAAAAAATCTTCACCGGTATAAACAATTTCATTCCATGATGTCGGGTCAACAGCACGACTGTTATAGCCTTTTATTTTTTCCAGATGCTGAAGGTAATCAGGGCCTTCAGGAGCATAAACATGAACTTCGGGAGACACCTGGTCGTACATTGTTTTCTGGACCAGTGAGGCATGGAAGTGTCCCGGATCGACTGTCATCAGCCGGACTGAATAAGTGGATTCTGATTCTGCAGCAGATTTATCTGACTGCTTTTTTGATCCTCCTGATCCACAGGAAGCCAGGATTAAGGAAGGGATGATTAACATAATGAGCTTTTTCATATTTTAAACGTTTAGAAGTTTTTAACTGACCTTATAAATGCATTTATATTTTCATTGCTTACATCAGGAGGCATGCCCCCTCCTGCCGACCAGATTATCCGGTTATGGTTGTTGATTTCCCCAAATGCCTTATTTACAGCCTCTTCCACTTGCCCTGATGTTCCTGACGCGAGTACATCCCTCGGGGGAATATTCCCGACAAGGATAATCCCGGGTCCCGATAGTTCTCGTATCTCTCCCAGGGAATGATTAAATGAGAAATTAAACATATTGACACCCATTTCTTTCAGTTTTCCGGCTGTAATCAATCCATCGGCATCATTATGCAGGAACCTCACTTTCGGACCTATAGTATCAAATATTTTCCGTAAACAGGGTACGACAAACTCATTGAACTCTATTTCGCCGACAAAACCGATAATATCATCCAGCACAAGTACCCCGTCGATCGATGGGAAACACTCTTTCTGCCAGTTGAGCCAGTCACATATAAAAGTTGTAATCTTATCAAGCAGTTTGTGGGAGCCATCCTGATCAAGTGCAAGGGCAGTCATAAATTCGGTGGTCCCCATAAGAAAGCTGGCAATATTAAGCGGACCTCTTGCTACCGCAAACCTGATCTGATGACCCGACTTCTTTATTACTTTCTCATTGTTCCGGAGCCTGCTGATCATAAATGGCAGAAGTCCGTCGGTTTTTACATTAGGTTGCGGAAGTCTGCCGGCCTCTTCGATGCCGGACATAATTTTTTCAGCATGAGGAAGACCTTTCTCCAGGAATATCATTCTCGATCCGAATGCCGAAGGTTCAGTGCACATTCCGTACTCCGACCAGAATCCGGGCATGAACCATACATCCGGGAAAGTATCTGCAGCTTTAAGGTTTGCTTCCAGCCAGTATTTATCAGAGGAATAGTAATCCAAAGTAGAAATGCCGTACCAGCCCGGGATCCATGGGCTGTCAATAATGAATCCGACAGGCTTATAGTTCAGCTTTCCTCCTTCCACGAGCCTGATCAGATCGTCCCATGATGAATTACGCATGACAAAAAAGATAAATTAGATTGAAATCAATTATGGGAATAAAAATGATAAAATATTTCAAGAGAAAAAAATTTAAATTCACCTCTCCCCAACCTCTCTCCCAAGGGAGAGGGGCTATTACTTTGATTATATATGCTTTAAGTCCCCCTCTCTCTGGGAGAGGGGGATTTAGGGGTAGAGGTATTTAGTATCTGTATGCATCTATCGGATCACATATGCAGACAAGATTTCTGTCGCCATAGGCGTCATCCAGCCGTCCGACCGAAGGCCAGAATTTGTTTTCAACTAACCATTTTGCCGGGAATGCCGCTTTCTGCCTGTCATATTTGTGGTTCCACTCGTTGGCCGTTATCACCATAACCGTATGAGGTGCATTGTTAAGAACATTATCATCTTTCTCTGCCTTGCCCTCCTTAATCTCTTCAATCTCGGTACGGATGGACTTCAGTGCTTCGATGAACTTATCCAGTTCCTGTAGCGATTCCGATTCAGTCGGCTCCACCATTAAAGTTCCGTGAACCGGGAATGAGAGCGTAGGGGCATGGAATCCGTAATCCATAAGTCGTTTGGCAATGTCAGATTCCGTGATACCGGCTTCAGCTTTGAAGCTCCGGCAGTCAAGGATCATCTCATGTCCAACGAATCCTGTCGTTCCCGTGTAAAGGGTATTATAAACACCTTTAAGGGCAGCTGAAATATAGTTAGCGTTCAGTATCGCATATTTTGTTGCAAGTGTTAACCCGTCAGGACCCATCATCATAATGTATGCATGCGAAATTGTCAGGATATGACCACTTCCGAAAGGTGCAGCGGCAACGGCAGTGGTGCCATGACTGCCTCCGGTCCGGACTACCGGATGCGAAGGAAGGAATTCGGCAAGTGTCTCTTTTACAAGTATCGGCCCCATACCCGGCCCTCCTCCTCCATGTGGTATTGCAAATGTCTTGTGCAGGTTCAGATGGCAGACATCAGCCCCTATTCTGGCGGGACTTGTGAGCCCCACCTGTGCATTAAGGTTTGCACCATCCATATAAACCAGTCCGCCGTTCTTATGAATTATCTCCGACATTTCAATAATTGCCTCTTCAAATACACCATGTGTTGACGGATAAGTTATCATGAAAGCAGCCAGGTTGTTGCGGTGTTCTTCAGCCTTTTTCCTGAGGTCCATCACGTCAATATTTCCCTTATCGTCGCATTCGACCACTACAACCTGCATCCCGGCCATAACGGCACTGGCAGGATTTGTCCCATGGGCAGATGAAGGGATAAGTACAACCCTCCTGTGTCCCTCACTCCTGCTGATATGATATTCGTGAATCACCATCAGTCCGGCGTATTCCCCCGCGGCACCGGAATTGGGCTGGAAAGAGATAGCGGGAAAACCAATGATCTCCTTCAAAGCCTCACCAAGTTCATCCATGAGCTGGTAATAGCCCTGTGCCTGCTCTTTCGGGACAAAAGGATGTATATTGGCAAATTCAGGCCAGGTCATTGCGAACATGGAGGTCGCCGGATTCAGCTTCATTGTACAGGAACCCAGGGATATCATACAGTGGGTAAGTGAAAAATCTTTTCTTTCCAGCATCTTTATATATCGCATCATTTCTGTCTCACTGTGGTATCTGTTGAAACAGGATGATTTCAGGTACGCTGATTTGCGAAGGAACTTCTCATCAATACACTCCGGGGTGTTTAACGAACTTACTTTTGTTGATGGCCTGCCCGCAGCCTGGGCAAAAACCTCAATTATTGCGTTAAGTTCATTTAAAGTTGTTACTTCATCTGTACTTATCATAACCGAACCGTCATCCGGATAGAAGAAGTTTATTCCTCTGCCCTGACCCAGCATCCTGATATCATTCTGTGTGATCCTGCCCGGCAGTTCAATCCTCAATGTATCGAAAAAAACTGAATTTGACTGCCTGTATCCGAGATTCCTTATAGCTTCGGAGAGGGTGTTTGCCGACTTATGGATATGGGTTGCAATACTTTTAAGTCCCTCAGGACCATGATATTGTGCATACATGCCCGACATAGTTGCAAGAAGAGCCTGTGCTGTACAAATATTGGATGTTGCCCTCTCGCGCTTTATATGCTGCTCGCGCGTCTGAAGTGCCATTCTCAGGGCCGGATTCCCATGAACATCGACAGATATTCCTATGATACGACCGGGCATACTTCTTTTTAATGCATCTCTTGCTGCGAAATAACCTGCATGAGGTCCTCCGAAGCTCATTGGCAGGCCCATTCTCTGGTTTGAACCTACAACAATGTCAGCACCCCATTCCCCGGGGGGTATCACTATTGCCAGACTCATCAGGTCAGCAGCAACACCTATGAGTGCTCCTGCAGCATGGAATTTTTCAGTGAAATCCCTGTAATCCCTGATCTGTCCCGATGCAGCCGGGTACTGGATAAAAGCACCGAATACCGTACTGTCCGGCACTACTTCCTTATATTTCCCCAGAATAAGGTTAATACCAAGTGGTTTTGAACGGGTTTTAATGACATCAAGTGTCTGCAGGAAGACATCTTCATCAACGAAAAACTTATTCACCCCTGCCTTTACTGCTTCGCGCGACCTGGCATTGTGCATCATTATCATCGCCTCTGCAGCAGCTGTTGCTTCGTCGAGAAGCGATGCATTAGCAATCTCCATCCCGGTAAGATCAATAATCATGGTCTGAAAGTTCAGCAGGGCTTCGAGTCTTCCCTGTGAGATCTCAGCCTGATAGGGTGTGTAAGATGTGTACCATGCCGGATTCTCGAGTACGTTCCGGATGATGACTGACAATGGCGCAACCGGGTAATAACCCTGTCCGATGAAGGAACGGAATAATTTATTCTTCGTCCCCAGGCGTCTCAAATGATTCAGATATTCAAACTCGCTCATTGCTTCCGGAAGCCTGAGGGGTTTTCCCAGTCTGATCCCCGCAGGAACAGTGTTGTCAATCAGCTGGTCGAGTGAATCAACCCCGATGACCTTAAGCATCCCCGGCAAATCGTGATCACGGGGGCCAATATGACGGTTTACAAATTTATCTGATGACATATTAATGATTTATTCTGATTATCAACTAATTAAAATATGGATTGGATCTCATTTCCTCCCCGATTGAGGTGGATTCTCCGTGCCCGGGATAAACAACTGTTTCCGGTGGCAGAACAAACAGCTTTGTCCTGATGCTGTTAATAAGTGTGTCAAAATTACCCCCGGGCAGATCAGTTCTTCCAATACTTCCGGCAAAAAGTGCATCTCCGGTAAAGACAACATTTTCTTCTTTACAATAAAATGCCAGACCCCCGGATGAGTGTCCCGGTACATGTAATACCTGAAGTTTTATTGATCCGAATGAAATAATCTGGCCATCATTTAAGAGGTCTGCAGGCTCCGGAGGAGTCTCCATGATCAGTCCGAACATAATTGCATGTTGTCCGGAATTTCTCCTGTTCTTCTCTTCCTCCTTATGACATAAGGCGCCGATCTTATATTTTTCAAGGAACATTCTGTTCCCGAAAATATGATCCAGATGACAATGGGTGTTCAGCAGCAGGACCGGTTCAAAATTCTTCTTCTTCAAAAAACCTGTAAACTTCTCAAATTCAGTTTTATTATAACAACCGCAATCAATAACAGCACATTTACCCGCCTTATCGGCAAGAATATATGTATTAACTTCAACCGGTGAAAATACATGCCTGAAAATTTCCATCTCCTGTCAGTTTTCATTAACCGTACCCCTGAGCAGCGGCACGAATACAAAATTCCCATGATAGGAATAATCAAAAGCATCCTCCCCGGTACGTCTTATCAGGGTCATGACCTGTGATGTACTGGTACCCATTGGCACTACCAGCCTGCCGCCGTTTTTGAGCTGTTTCAGAAGCGCATCAGGAATATCCTTGGCAGCTGCTGTGATTATTATACCATCATAGGATCCGTACTGAGGCTTCCCTGCATACCCGTCGCCATAAAAGAATTCGGCAGTATATCCAAGGTTAGCAAGGGTCATCCTTGCTTTGATGTATAATTCCCTGTAGCGTTCGATTGTATAAACCTTTGCTCCCATTTCAGCAAGGATTGCTGCCTGGTATCCCGATCCGGTCCCTATTTCGAGGATCTTATCCCTTCTCCTGACCTTCAGCAGCGATGTCTGGACTGCAACCGTGTACGGTTGCGATATTGTCTGACCAGATGCTATCGGAAATGCCTTGTCGACATAAGCATGGACCAGAAAGGCCGGATCCATAAAAAGATGCCGGGGAACTGTATCTATTGCCCGCAGTACCTCCTCGTCGGAAATTCCCTTTTTCCGGAGCTCCTCTACCAGTTTCTTCCTTTTCCCTCTGGCTTCAAAATCATCAATCATCTGAAAACAGGAATTTATTAAAGCAGTAAAAATAAACAAATTGTTATACAGGATTAGAGGAATACATCAGTGGTTGATATTTTGTTCATATTCTTAAGAATAGTGTTGTTAAATCTGCGCTGATCTGTGAAATCTGCGGGAGATTTTTTTGTTTCCCGCAGATCACGCATATTTTCGCAGATAAATTACCTATCTTCATCCTGAAAAATCCATTCGGATTTCTTTATCTGATACATGACCGAAACAAAATCTCAGGATGCCAGGCAGGATAGCGTTATCCGGGTTCACAGAACTACACTGGATGATATTATAAGGAAGGTTTTCGATCTCTTAATTTCGCTGGTATCGCTCATTATTTTGAGCCCTGTGATCATTATACTTGCAATTATCATAATGATATCAGGGAATGGCCCGGTCATTTACACACAGGACAGGATCGGGAAAAACGGGAAGCCGTTTGTGATCTATAAATTCAGATCGATGAAGTATGATGCCGAAACCGGTAAGCCTATGCTTTCGGGGATCAATGAAGAAAGGATCACCTTCATCGGGCGGTATTTAAGAAAATACCGGATTGATGAGATCCCAAATTTCATTAATGTTCTGAAAGGTGAAATGTCTCTTGTCGGGCCAAGACCGGAGAGACAGTTTTTCATTGATCAGATAGTTAAAAGGAACCCTGATTTCATGTTACTCCTGAGTGTTAAGCCGGGGATCACCTCATGGGGACAGGTCAGATATGGTTATGCCTCCAATGTTGATGATATGCTGGAACGGCTTGAATATGATTTGTATTATATCAAAAACAGATCGTTGTGGTTTGATTTCAGGATCTTCCTGTACACTATCGGTACAGTATTGAAAGGAAAGGGATTATAGGAAATCCGCTATCTTACAGCTTAAATCTCCCTGTAGGTCTGTATACAGGACCTGCCGGTTTAAGAATGCTTTCGTACAGTATTACCTCACTTACACGGACTTCCTGAACAAAGGAATCCTGGTACAGTTCAAGGGCTTTCCGGAGAGCATCAGGATTCTTAATGAATTTGATCCTGCCAAGTGAAATGTGAGGCTTAAAGGGATGATTCCCGGTTTTAAATCCCGTATCCTTCAATCCGGTCGTAATATCATCATAAAGTCTGATCAGTTTCCCTGCTTCCGTTATCCCAATCCAGATAACCCTGGGATCTCTGTATTCCCTGAAAACCCCGGTCCCCGACAACCTGAAACTGAAATCTCCGAAGCCGGTACATTTCTGTTTCAGCATGATCCCTGCTACTTTGATCCTCTCCTCTTCCGTATCGCCCAGGAATGCAAGTGTCAGATGAATATTTGCCGGATCGACCCATTTTATATGTTCACTGCCGAGAATTGATTTCAGTGATGAGTGAATTCTTAACATGGTACTACCAGGATCGATCTTGATTGCTATGAATATTCTCTTCATAATTCCGGCAATTGTTTAACTACAGATTATAACCAGCCCGCTTCTATATCCTGAACTATCAGCTCGATCAGTGCATCCTCGCCGTACGGATCATATTCCGCCTTGAGATTAGTACCAAATATCCGCGCGATCCCCTGCCAGAATGCTGCTGAAAGAAAACCGCGGTATTGTTTTATAAGGTCATATGAAGTATTTTGGGTCTCTCTGTCAATCAGCTTGATCAACAATTTTCCCTGGGTCATTGTCATCTGTCGCATATCATCTTCATAGTCCCCGAAGACATCCATTTCCACATCTTTAAGGAATTGCCTGCGCTCCTTTTCACCCTTGATTTCCTCAAGCCGGGCATTGACCTCGCTAAGTCTTTGCCTTACGATCACGGCATAAGGATATGTTTTTTTCAGGTTGTAGATAAGCCTGTCATAACTTCGGAGCTGGGCCCTTGCCCTCCTCGGGCTGCTTTTCTGCTGCTGCTGCCGTCCTATAACTGTAACTTCCCTGATCTCTATTTCCGGAAGGCTCACTCCATCCCTGTTAACCTTCTGCAAAACGTAAATTCGTCCCGGCAGCGTGTCATTTTTATGTAAAGTTGTGTCATTCTGCCCATATGAAGAGGTCAGCAGCAGAAGAGATGATAATGTTGAGCATATAAACCGCACCGCAACCCGGATTTTCAGCAAATTTATCAAATAACGGGCCATTTGGTAAAAGAGTATAAAAATGTGTTCTTTCAGTGAAATCGGAGACTTACCCTGCCGGACATCTCCTGTCATAAATTACAATCCGATTTCTCCCTGAATAATTGTTTTATTGAAAAATTTTTAGTAAATTGTTTAGATTATGTTTTTCGGTCATTTACAAGTATTTCTTGAGCTCCACTTTTATAATAAAAGCTGAAAACTGGGTCAATAAAAGCCTCAGCTATCCAGGCATTGATGAGAAATCCCTTGCCCAGAAGAAAATTTACTGGCTGGCGAGCGTTTCAGTCACTTCATGGGTATTTTGCCTGACGCTGGCCTATCACATTATTTTTCCCCAGTTAACGATCCTCATTTATTACGGATTGTTTGTTACTGTCATTTTTCTTCAGGGTGTTGTTTTTCCGTTCATGTTCGGTCAAAAATATGATAAGATGCAAGTAGGGCTTATGTTTATAAACCAGACTCTGGTGGCAATTGCAACTTTCTTCTGTATCCTGAAACTTGGAGGCATACCTTATTCAGGCGGACTGGTCATTGTCGGCCTTGCAATGGTTTTCTTCTCTCTGAACTTCAGGAAGAAAAAGCATTCCCTCGGGATCTTTATCATCTACGTGATAACAGTCATACTTGAAGGCATTCTTCATCCACGGCTGAATGTTCCTGCCGAAATGACCCAAACAGTCAATATTTCTCTTTATGTCATCAATCTGCTCTGGATATCAGGGTTCGTAGTGATCTTTGTTATGAGCTTCATTTCACAGAGTGTGAAGCTGGAACAAATGGAAGCAAACCGCATTAAAGAGCTTGATGAGGTGAAAACAAAACTTTATACCAATATTACTCATGAGTTCCGTACACCTCTGACCATTATCACCGGTATGACAAACCTCATCAGGGATGATCCGGGGAATTGGCTTGAAGAAGGAAGTGAAAAGATTGACAGGAGCGCCGGTATCCTGCTTAACCTCGTCAACCAGATACTTGATCTCTCAAAACTTGAAGCAGGTGCATTACCGGTAAGGATGGTAAGAGCGGATATTAATCTTTATCTTAAATATATTGTTGAATTGTTCCGGTCAGTTGCGGCAGGTAAAAAGATAGAGCTTAATTACAAATCCTGCAATCAGCACGCGGTGATCGATTATGATCCCGACAAACTTATGCAGATAATCTCAAACCTGCTTTCAAACGCATTGAAGTTTACACAGAATTGCGGTGTAGTCGATGTCGCCACTGTACTCACGGGAGACGGGAAATTTAAAATACGGATAAGCGACAATGGTCCGGGCATTCCTGAAACTCATTTACCTTTTATATTTGACCGGTTCTACAGAGTCGGCGGACCAGATCCGGGATCAGGACTTGGACTGGCTCTCACCAGGGAACTGGTAAAACTGCTTGGCGGAACAATAACTGCAGACAGTATCTATGGTGAGGGGTCAGAATTTACCGTATCACTGCCTGTTACTTATAATGCACCTTTAGAAGAGGTCCCGGAAATCAATAAAATGAAAGAGAGTCTATTCCATCATATTATTTCTGAAATCAGTACAGATTCTTTGTCAGTAAGTTCCAGCCATACCCAATCAGACAAGCCAATACTCCTTGTTGTTGAGGATAACAATGACGTTGTTCAGTATCTTCTCACATTCCTCAAAAATGAGTATGATGTGCATATTGCAGCAAACGGGCTGGAAGGCCTTCAGAAAGCCATTGAATCAGTACCCGATATTATACTCAGTGACATAATGATGCCAATAATGGATGGAATCGAAATGCTCGAAAGAGTGAAAAGCGATTTCCGGACAAGCCATATTCCGGTGGTTATGCTGACAGCAAAGGTTGATATCGGGTCCAGACTGGAGGGTCTTGAAAGAGGGGCCGATGCATATATTGCAAAACCCTTTATTAAGGAGGAACTGCTGATCCAGTTGAGATCCCTCATTTTCCTGAGGAAAAGATTGCAGGAAAGGTATGCACCGGCGACGCATCTTCAAATGACGGAAGAACAGGATTTTCAACCTGAGGATACTTTCATTGAAAAGATCCGTGACGTATTGCTCGCCAATATCAGCAACGAATCATTCCATATCGACAGACTGTGTAAGGAGACGGCAATGAGCCGCACACAGCTATACCGTAAGTTCAGGTCGCTTACAGACAAGACAATCTCCGAATATTTCCGTACCCTCCGTCTCCACAAAGCCAGAGAATTGCTGAATACCACAGAAATATCTGTATCCGAGGCAGCCTATAAAACGGGATTTAAGAACGTTTCACACTTCAGCAGGGTCTTCACCCAATCGTTCGGGATCAATCCGAGAGAATTCCGGAAATAGTCACCCCTTCTCCCACTCTCCCCCTCCCTTTTTCAACTCCCTTCACCCTCTTCAACTTCTTCAACATTTATCTTCTTCTTTCCTATTCTGGTACGAATAGCAAAGTATTTGGGACGCAAAGAAAAATAAGACAGTCTCCGGATGCCTAACTTTCATTATTTAACTCAAACCAAAAATGAATAATCACTTAAACCATTCAATTATGAAAAAACAACTTTTACTCAGCCTGATCTTAATGCTCCTTTGCGGGATCATCTATGGACAGCACCTTATAAGGGTGAACAACAATCTGGCTGCCGATGCAGACTATACTACAATACAGGCTGCGAATGACAATGCCGTCGCCGGGGATACTATTTATGTGGAAGGCTCAACTACCAATTATAATGATGCCATTACTTTCGATAAACGACTTACAATAATCGGTCCGGGCTACTTTCTTACTGAAAATGACAGCACTCAGGCAAATGGTCTGGAAGCTTTTATTACCGGATATATAACGTTTGGTGCAGGGTCAGAAAACAGTAATATTACTGGCATAAAATTTTCCGCTTTGATAATTGATGTAAGTAATATTACTGTCTCCAGATGTAATGGTAGCTCAATATCTCTTAGTAATGATTTGCCAACTCCTATTGAAAATATCTTTATAACCCAAAACTATTTAAATAATATACAGCAAGGTGGTAGTTATTCTTATTCAATTAAAAATTCAATTATTTCGAACAATATTATCTACAGTAATATAAGCACATATAGTTCCTCCGGGCCATTTCAAATTCTCAATAATATTATACTTGCATCAGGTTTTGCCCCAATTAGTGTCTACAATTCAACAATCTCCAACAATATAACCTGCTCTACGACCAATAAGATATCTGTAAATACTGGTAATACAATCACCAATAACATTTCAGCTGCAGCCGGCACCAATGAGAATGGCAACAAATATAGTGTAGCTATGACTTCTGTTTTCGTCGACTTCAGTGGATCCCTGAGTTACAGCGATGATGCCAAGTGGAAACTAAAAACAGTCTCGCCTGCTACAGGGGCAGGTGTCGGAGGTGTAGATTGCGGAGTTTTTGGCGGTCCAACCCCGTATGTATTATCGGGTATTCCGGCATTACCACATATTTATGAAGCTGCAATCCCCGGTGTCGGATATTCCGGTTCCGGACTATCATGCACCATAAAAATCAAAGCAGGGAAATAGCCACTCCAACACGGTGAACAATGAAAAAACTACCGTTAATAATTGCATTTATTTTTTCTGTCCTGTTATGTACGGGGCAGAATATAAATAAGGCGGAATACTTTATCGACACCGACCCGGGTTATGGACTGGCAATCCAGATACCGGTATCAGTACCGGCGAATAAGGTGTCATTAAGTTTCCAGGTAAATACAACCGGACTCACACAGGGCTTCCACATGATGGTCCTGAGGGCACGCGACGACGATGGCCACTGGAGCACAACCCGGCAGCAGGTTTTTTATGTATATGAGACCGAGGATGTTACAGAGTCAAATATAACGAAGGCAGAATACTTTATCGATACAGATCCCGGATTTGGACTTGCTTCAGCAATTCCTGTCACCATCCCGGCAAAAAAAGTTGCATTAACTTTCAATGTCAGTACTGCCAGCCTTTCACAGGGTTTCCATATGTTGGTTCTGAGAGCACGTGACCTGCCTGGCCGCTGGAGCACCACCCGGCAGCAGGTTTTCTATGTTTATGAGACCGAGAATGTAACAGAGTCGAATATTGCCAGGGCAGAGTACTTTATCGACGCCGATCCCGGGTTTGGCGTGGCAACTCAGATCCCGGTGAGCGTCCCTGCGAAAAAAGTGTCGCTCGCCTTTAATGTTAATACAACCAGCCTGCCACAGGGTTTCCATATGTTGGTTTTAAGAGTTCGGGATGAACTTGGTCGCTGGAGCAATACCCGGCAGCAGGTTTTCTATCTGTATAAAACGATTCCGTCTTCAGCTGCGGATGTAACAGGTATCGAATACTTTATTGACACTGATCCCGGCTTTGGCAAGGGAACCTTTGTGGCTGCTGTCGCACCAGGGAGTAAAGTATCTATGGAATTTGTTGCCAGCCTGGGTGGTCTGACAGCAGGTGACCATCTTCTATATATAAGGAGCAAAGATGCACTTAAGCGTTGGAGCCATCCTTATATACACGCTTTTTCACTGACAATAACAGGTGTCGGAGAACAGGAGGTAAAACCATGGTTCAGGATGTACCCGAATCCGAATGAGGGTAATTTTATAATAGATTTTACTGACCTTCAGGATCATACTAGAAAAATAACAATTAACGATCTGAATGGACGAATGGTTTATTCAAATGAACTGGACGGCGAAAACATACCTTTATCAGTTGATCTGCCGGAAGGAATCTATATGCTGAAGGTCGAATCAGGAGATCAATCATTTATGCAGAAACTTATTATCAGACGGTAACAGATTAACAAGTATTAAAAGCATGAAGAGGGTCAGCTTTGGAAAATTGATTCAAGGTAAGCTTAAGCTTAGGTAGTTTGTGAAATGTCTCATAAGTTTAAATCAATTAACTGCAAAGATCGCAAAGGTTATACGCAAAGATCACAAAGAGCTCAATATTAGTGATTTGACTTTGCGACCTTTGCGCCTGCTTCGATAACTTTGCGGTTAAAATCGACTTATAAGACAGCCCCCTAAGTTAGGAAAAATGTTTGTTTTTAATTTAACAAAAGAGTAAATTTGATTGAAAATCAGAATTAAAGCCTTAATATAAATCTTGAAATTCCTAAACTCTATGGCAAGCATAATTCCGGGTTTCGAGTATGACATTTTTATCAGCTACCGCCAGAAAGATAATAAGTATGATGGCTGGGTGACCGAATTCATCGACCACCTGAAAAGAGAAATTGAGGCAACTTTTAAAGAAGATGTCTCAATCTATTTTGATGAAAATCCGCATGATGGTCTCCTTGAGATCCATAATGTCGACAAAAGCCTGGAGACCAAGCTGAAATCGCTGATCTTCATGCCGGTGATCTCACAGACCTATTGCGATCCCAGGAGCTTTGCATGGCAGAATGAATTCGTCACATTTAATAAAATGGCTTCTGCAGATCCGATTGGCAGGGATGTAAGACTGGCTGGCGGAAATGTGTGCAGCAGGATAATCCCTGTAAAGATCCACGACCTCGATGCCACAGATACGGAACTGCTGGAAAATGAAATGGGCTGCAGACTTCGTTCCATTGATTTTATCTACTCCAGTGCCGGGGTCAACAGACCTCTCAAGCCGGATGACAATCCCGATAAAAACCTGAACAAGACCTTTTACCGTGATCAGATTAATAAAGTCGCTAATGCAGTCAAGGATGTAATTTACGGTCTCCACCCCGATGAGAAAAAGCGGACCGCCAAATCCTACAGGACAAGAACGCAGGAAGGATACATTGAAGAGAAGCCACGATCTGTAGCCGAAGCGTTTGCCCCTCCAAAAAGGTTACCGGGGAAATTAGTTGTTCTTATTGCCCTGGGGTTAGCGATAATCCTGGCTTTGATATTCCTGATTCCAAAACTGACACAAAAAGCCGGAGAAAAAACCTCATATGACGAAACAATCAGAAAGGCAATTGCTGTGATGCCTGTATCGAACTTTACCGGCAATTCTGATCTGGATTATATTGCATCAGGAATACAGGATGCTTTATGCGGTCAGTTGGGGCAGCTGAGTAATCTTATTGTCCGTCCCAGAGCATCAACTTTGCAGTTCAAAGATAGTAAAGAACCTGTCCGGCAAATAGCAAAAGAACTGAGCGTTAATAACATCGTGGAATCATCAATAAAGGGTTCTGCAGAAAATCTCCAGATTGAAGTCAGGTTAATTGAAGCTTTTCCGGCTGAAAAGTATATCTGGAGTTCAACATTTGTCCAGGACTGGAAAAATATAACGAACATTTATAGTGATATTGTCCGCCGGATCATGGATGGTATTCAAATCAAGATTTTACCGCAGGATGAGAAAAAACTAACAGGTAAGAGGGATCATGATCCTGAAATACTTAAAGCTTATGACAGAGGAATTTACTTCATGAATAAGCGAACACCGGAGGATTTTGAAAAAGGAGTGAAATGTTTTAATGAAGCAATTGAAATTGATCCTGCAGATCCTTTGCCTTACCTCGGACTTGCTATCGGTTATGGAACGGCCGGGCATACTTCCGCCGTAACCGAAGATGCAAAAAGCAGGGCAAAGGGCTATGCTGTTAAAGCACTATCGCTTGATTCAACCCTAGCTGACGCTTATGTTGTTCTTGCTGAGCAGTACCTCTATACTGACTGGGATTTCCCTGCAACGGAGAAATCGTTAAAACGTGCAATGGAACTTAATCCAAATATACCATCGGTTCACTATACATACGGGTGGTATCTTGCTCTGCTCAACCAAATTGATGAAGCAGCTGCTGAAATGAAAAAAGCTGTTGAAATTGATCCTACCGATCAGGTAAGCCAGGGATATTTAGCCTGGTTATACCTGTTTTTTGATCGTTTTGAGGATGCAATAGCTGAAGCGCAAAAATTGCTCCAACTCCCAACCGACAGTACTCTTGGACTATACATTATCGGATCAGCATATGCAGAAATGGGAATGCATTACGAAGCCATCGAGATGCATAAAAAAGGCCTGGCTATAAGCCCTGGCTACGAAAGTGGATTGGCTATTGCTTATGTCCGGGCAAATCAGAGAGATAAAGCAATGGAGGTTGTTGCAGAAATGGAAAAGAGCCGGGACTTCTGGTGGTATGCATGGGGACTTGCAGAAGTATATGCTACTCTTGGAGAAAAAGGTAAGGCTATCGATTGTCTTGAAATTGTCTATAAAAAACGTGGAGATTTTATACCATGGATTAAAGCTGATTTCTATTTAAAACCATTGCTTAATGAACCAGGATTTATAGATATCGCCAAAAGATTAAAACTTCCGGGATAAAATTAATTTGATTCTATTTGTATTTCATTTGTTTTCCTTTCTCAAAGAGCTAAATTTGGGGAAAGCTATTTTAATGGAGCTTAAAGTAGAAGATCTTGAAGATCAGTGCAGATACAGGGAATTGCTCAAAATACCCTATGACGAGCTTATAACATTCGTGCTTGATTATATAAGGAGAAGATCGGAACTAATGATCTTTTTCTGGTCGGTGTGCCTGGTCTTTCTTGGTCTTGCCCTGACTATCAGGATAAACATCGCAGGGTACTTCCCCTTAAAGAATATCCTTTTTCACTCTTTCCTGGGATTTATCGTATTTCCAGTCGTGTGCATTCCTGTTCATGAAGGGTTTCATATTATCCCATATTATTTTGCCGGTGCCAGGAAAATAAGGGTCGGAATGGACCTGAAACAATACTTGTTCTATGTAACAGCCCACAGGTTCGTAACAGGTCGCAAACAATTCAGACTTGTTGCACTTGCTCCTTTTATCATAACGAGTTTAGTTATCCTCTTCCTGATCTTTATGGTTCCCGGTTTGTGGAAATGGAGCCTTTCTGTCTTCCTGTTCGTCCATGCTACAATGTGCGCCGGCGA
>Ga0105095_10000662_pt1 | contig 17029 bp, 14 predicted proteins | sample PPLLak2March2015_2_FD_79180 | JGI IMG/M metagenome (GOLD analysis project Ga0105095, IMG submission 79180) | Freshwater sediment microbial communities from Prairie Pothole Lake near Jamestown, North Dakota, USA - PPLs Lake P8 Core (3) Depth... | ecosystem: Environmental > Aquatic > Freshwater >...
ATCACCATGTCGATCTGGTATCCGGCGGACGGCGCCGGGGCCGACCCGCGGCCCGTGACTTTCGGCCGCTACGTGGACGGCGCCGACGGCCGCGAGGAGTTCCGCGTGCGTCTCGCGACCTACGGGTTCTCGCTCTCGGAGGCCGAGCTCGACCAGCTCTTTTCTTCGGAAACGCCGGCGATCGAGAAGGCGCCCCGGGCGGCCGGCCCCTTTCCCCTCCTCATCTTCGGGACGGGACTCACGGGTCCCTTCTACCTCAATACGGTTCTCTGCGAATATCTCGCGAGTCGCGGCTACGTCGTCGTGGCGATTCCCTCGCTTCCGGCGAGAGAGGACGTCGAGGCCGCGTACGACGCCCTGGCGGTGGACGCCCAGATCCGGGACATGGAGCTCGTGATCCAGGAGCTGCACGACTACCCCGAGGTCGCGGACGCGCCCTTCGGGCTCGTGGCCTGGAGCCTCGGCGGCGTCTCCCAGGCGCTCTTGCAGATGAAGAATCCGAACGTGGGAGCGGTCGTGAGCCTCGACGCGGCGACGGGCTATGCCTACGGCGACAAGCTTCTCGAAAGCTCGATCTTCTTCGAGCCCCGCCGGGCGACGGCCGCGTTCCTGCACGCCACCGACTCGCGCGAGTCCGGCCAGGTGCCCAAGAGCTTCCGGTATTACGACGAGATCGCGCGTGGACCGTCTTACTTCCTCACCATCGAAGGCGCCACCCACGCGGAGTTCACGTCGCTCGCGACCGTCGTTCCCCTGAGGGTCGTCTCCGTCGAGCGCCGCGAAGGCGCCCTGGAGCGCTACCGGCGCCTGTGTCTCTACGTCGGCCGGTTCCTGGACGCCTCTCTCAAGAACGACCCCGACGCCGTCGAGTTCCTGAAGGACGCGCCCACCCGGCACGGATTCGACGGGCTCGTCCTGTCGCGGAAACGATAGCGGCCGCTCTCACATCCCCTCTCACATCCCCTCATCGGCGCTCGGCCCGTAAATCGCCGGAAGAGGAACGTCGTTCATGCGCAGGTACACCGTGAGCTGTCCCCGGTGGTGGATGACGTGGCTCAAGATGAACGAGCGGATACAGGCGACCCGGGGAAGGGTGAGGACGTGCGCGCCCTTGTTCTTCAGCGTCCAGGTCTCCCGCAGGTGCTCGTCCGATTTGCCCGCGAGAATCTCTCCGAACTCCTTCGCGTTCTTCTCGAAGTAGTCGAGGATCTCCCGGCGCGACTTGCGCTCCGCCGTCCGCCCCTCGACGATCCCCATGTCGAAGATGGAGTCGTTCACCACCGTCCCGATCCACTCGGGGATGTGGGCGATGTGGGTCGCGAGTCCGCCGAGGCTCATCGATTTCGGATGAGGCTTGAAGGAGAGCTTGTCCTCCGGAAGACGCTCGAGGATCCGGCGCGTCCCCTGCGATTCGTGATGGAACTCGGCAACGAAAGCTTCGGCGAGAGTCATGAGGTCCCCCTTCCAGGAGCCTGGATTCTACCCGCGAGGATGGACGTCCGAAAACTCCAGCAGGCGCCAGCGGCCCCGAAGCCTTCCCAGGGAGCAGCAGAGAGTGAAGCCGCGTCGGAGGTGGCGGGTAATCTCCTCCGGAAGGACGACGGGCCCGATCTCCTCGGGGGCGGCCGTCCGATGCACGCGGAGCCAGACCCGGCCCGGTTCGACGCGGCCGACGAGGTGATCGTCGAGAGCGACGTAATCGTCCTCCGCCAGCGTCGAAGCATCGAGGGAGACCAGGGTTCTTTCGACGCGACGCGCCATGGGGCGGAGGCGCCGCTTCAGCCTCTCCCGGGCCTCGAGGGCCTCCGCGTGATCCGAGAGAGACTTCGCCGTCACGTGGCCTCGCTCCACGAGCCACCGGCGGAGCTCTGAGACCACGTCTTTCGCCTTCCGCACCACCTTATCGGACGTGTGGACTTCTTTTTTCAGAAAGGTCTCGGTGAAGAAGTCCAGCTCCGGGAGGAGCAGCTCCGGCCCGAAGAGCTCGAAGAAATCCCTGCAATCGAGGTCCCGGTAGAGGCGCTCGTACCTCTCCCGGCTGTCCTCGTCCAGGTTCCGGTGGCCGTAATTATTGATGCAAAGCTCGAGAAAGAGAACCACATGCCGGTAAAGGCGCGATTCCGAGAGCGCCAGCTCCTGGCTCCGGTCCTCCAGGAACTCCTGAAGAACGCTCTGGATGCTGGCGCCCGGCGCCGTCTGAGGGCCCATGTCGACCTCCCGTCGTGGCCCTCACCCCCTATGCAATGAAGACGACAAACCGGGCCCTCCTCCTCCCCGGCTGGAAAGGCGGGTCGTTCGTGATACTTTGCGCGCCAATCCAGGGAGGTCACGCTATGAGCGCAGCGATCGAAAGGCTGGTGAACCGGTATGAAAAGGGTGCCTTGACGCGCCGCGAGCTCGTGGCGGCGATCGCCACCCTCGTCGCCGGGGGGCGCGCCAGCGCGCAGGAATCGAAACCTCGACTTCCCGCGCGCACTCTCAATCACGTCACGCTGTTCGTGTCGAGCGTGGAGCGGTCGGTTGCGTTCTATCAGGACCTGCTCGGCATGCCGGTGATGAGCCGGCAGGACAACGGGATCAATCTGGCCGCGGGCGAATCGTTCGTCGGGATCTACTCCTCGGGCGACGCGGCCAGGCCCCACATCAACCATTTCTGCCTCGGCGTCGAGCGCTTCGACGCCGACGAGGCGATCCAGGCGTGCGCGGCCCACGGAGTCGAGGGTCGCATCCGGATGCGCGGGGAGGTGAAGGAGCTCTACTTCGCGGATCCCGACGGCATCTCGGTCCAGCTCCAGGACGTTTCCTACCGTGGCTGACGCCGTCCAGAGCCGAGAGATCCTTCTTTCGTCGCGGCCGCGCGGTTGGCCGACGTCGGACGACTTCACCCTGGCGACCGTGGACGTGCCTTCGCCTCAGGACGGCCAGGTGCTCGTCCGCAACCTCTATATGTCGGTCGACCCGTACATGCGGGGCCGCATGAACGACGTGAAGTCCTACGTGCCGCCGTTCTCGATTGGCCAGCCGCTCGAGGGGGCGGCCCTCGGCGAGGTCGTCCTGTCGCGAGCGCCCGCGTTCTCGCCCGGCGACCTGGTGACTTCCGCGCGCGGATGGCGGGAGTGCTTCGTGGCCGAGGCAAAGGAGCTTCGCGCGGTCGACCCGAGCATCCAGCCGATCACCCTGCATCTCAGCGCGCTGGGAATGACCGGCTTCACCGCGTGGGTGGGTCTGAAGCTCGCCGAGCTGAAGGAAGGCGACCGGGTGTTCGTGTCCGGCGCCGCGGGTGCGGTGGGGAGCATCGCCGGCCAGCTCGCGAAGCTCCGCGGCTCGTTCGTCGTCGGAAGCGCCGGCTCGCCGGAGAAGGTGCGCTTGCTCCTCGAAGAGCTCGGCTTCGACGCCGCCTTCGACTACAAGGACGGCCCGGTGCTGGCGCAGCTCTCGGCCCGCGCCCCGGAAGGCATCGACGTCTACTTCGACAACGTCGGCGGCGAGCACCTCGAGGCGGCGCTCTGGGCGATGCGCGACCACGGCCGCGTCATCGCCTGCGGAGCGATCTCGCGCTACAACGATGAGAAGCCGTCGCCCGGGCCCGCCAATCTGTTCACCCTGATCACGAAGCGGCTGACGATGCGAGGCTTCATCGTGACCGACTGGATGAAGGATCGCGACGCATTCGTCCGCGAGGTCGCCCCGCTCGTCGCGGGAGGCAGGCTCCGCGTGAAGGAGACGATCGTCGAGGGCATCGAACGGGCGCCCCAGGCGTTTCTCGGCATGCTCCGCGGGCAGAACGTCGGCAAGATGCTCGTCAAGCTCTCCTGACGGACTCTGGAGAATCCGCGCGCAACCACTAATAGTGCCTCAGTGCCGCGGGTCCCCACCCCCGCGGCTCGAAGATGTCGGCGAAGCATTCCCACCGGGCGGGCCGGGCTCCCGCCTCCGCTCGCAGGCTCGCTGCGGCGGGCGGCCGCTCGCGCAGGTTGCAGATGCATCTTTCCGCAACCTGCTAAGATGCGCGCCGATGGAGCCCGAGAGCCACCACCTCGCCGTTTCCCGCACCGCGCGCTATCTCACTCTGGGCCGGATGGACGGCCCTCTCGATGACGTGTGGTTCCTCCTTCACGGCTACGCCCAGCTCGCTTCGGAGTTCCTCAGCCACGCCCGCGCGCTCGCCAGAGACCGGCGACTCCTCGTCGTTCCCGAGGCCCTCTCGCGCTTCTACCACGACGACCACAAGAAGGTCGGCGCTTCCTGGATGACGCGCGAGGACCGCCTCGCGGAGATCGCCGACTACGTCTCTTACCTCGATCGGCTGCACGATGGGATCTTCGAAGGCCGGCGCGGTACGGGCACGAGACTCCGGGTCCTCGGCTACTCGCAGGGAGTCGCGACCGCGGCTCGCTGGGCGGCGCGGGGCAAGGCCGAGATCGACGAGCTGGTAATCTGGGGTTCACCCCTTCCCCACGATCTCGACGGCGCCGAGATGGCGCGTCTCGGCGCGAGGAGAGTGATCCTCGTCGGCGGGAGCCGCGATCCGTTTCTCACCGAGCAGCACCGGGAGGAGCAGTCCTCGCTACTGACGCGGCACGGGGTTCGGTTCGAGATGAGACGCTTCGAAGGAGGCCATCGGCTGGACGACGACACCCTGCGCGCCCTCGACCTGCCCGCGAGCGCTCCCGTTCTCGGTGTCGAGGAGATTCTGAGCCTCGCTCATCCCGAGCCCGACGCCCGAATTGCCTATGGCGCCGGCGCGCTCCAGTTCGGAGAGCTGCGGCTTCCCGAAGGGACCGGGCCCCATCCCGTCGCCATCGTGCTCCATGGCGGTTGCTGGCGCGCGCGCTACGACATCGGGCACACCCGGGCCTTCAGCGACGCCCTCCGCCGCGAAGGGCTCGCGGTCTGGAGCCTCGAGTACCGCCGCGTGGGGAATCCCGGCGGTGGCTGGCCGGGGACGTTTCTGGACGTGGCCTCGGGCGCGGACCACCTCCGGACGCTCGCGGCGTCGTCTCCTCTCGACCTCGCGCGCGTCGTCGCCGTTGGCCATTCGGCGGGAGGACACCTCGCCCTCTGGCTCGCGGCCCGGGGCGGTCTCGGCGACGGCAGCGAGATTCGCGGGTCGTCCGACCCTCTGTCGCTCGCAGGAGTGATCTCGCTGGCGGGAGTGACCGACCTCAGGCGCGCGGTCGCGGAGAGAGTGTGCGACACGATGGCGGCCGAGCTCGTCGGCGGCGGCGCCGAGGGGGCAGAGGCTCGCTACGCGGAAGCGTCACCCATCGAACGACTGCCTCTGGGAGTGACTCAACGGCTCGTGACCGGCGCGCTCGACGCCGTCGTACCCCCGGGGTTCGGTGACGACTACGCGGCGAGGGCGCGCGCCCGGGGGGACGATGCGACCCATGCCCTCGTCGAAGGCGCGGGACACTTCGAGCCGATCGCGCCGTCTACCGAGGCGTTTCGAGTGGTGGTAAAAGCGATTCGGGAGCTTCTGGACTGAGCTTCAGGCCGCGGCTTCCGCCCGCTCCTCGCCCGCGAGCCGCCCCTGCTCCAGAATGTGCGCCGGAACCCGCTTCAGGTCCCAGATGAGTCCGAGCTTCGAGAGGATGTAGAGCCCGTAGTACGTGGCGTCGATCTCCCACCAGTAGAAACCCTGCCGCGTCGAGGTCGGATAGAAGTGGTGATTGTTGTGCCAGCCCTCGCCCATGGTCAGAAGCGCGAGCGCGAGGTTGTTCCTGCTGGTGTCGGTGGTCTCGAAGCGCCGTTTTCCGATGAGATGGGAGAGCGAGTTGATGGTGAACGTGCTGTGGGCCAGAACCACGGTGGAGATGAAATATCCCCAGACGAGCATCTGCATTCCCGAGGTTCCCAGTGACGGCGCGGTCGCCTCGAGCAGCACTCCCAGCCCGAAGCAGCAGACCGCGAGAAGAATCGGAACGAGAACATCGAAGCGATTCAGGACGCGGAGCTCGGGATACTTCGCGAGATCGGGAATGAGCCGCATGCGCGTGGGGGTGTTGCGCCGATCGAAGATCCATCCCACGTGGGAGTAAAGGAACCCGCGCTTCGTCGGCGAGTGGACGTCCTCGTCTTCATCGGAATACTGATGGTGGTGCCGGTGATGAGCGGCCCACCAGAGCGGGCCTTTCTGGGTGCTGGAGTTGCCGAGCACCGCGAACAGGAATTGAAACCAGCGAGACGTCTTGTAGGTCCGGTGGGACAGGTAGCGATGGTAGAACCCGGTGATGGCGAACATCCGCACCCAATAAAGCGCGAGACAGACGAGGAGCGCTGCCGGACTCCATCCCACCCAGATTACGCCCAGCGTCATGACGTGAAGTGCGACGAAGGGAAGGGTGGCCGGCCACGAAATCCCGCCACGGGCGGGGACGGAAGGCAGATTGGGCGCATTCGTGCTCAACGAGACTCTCCTGTTACGGGGAACGGCTAAGGGGACCTTCTCACGAGGGATCGACCAAGTTTAGCTCAAAAGCCTCAACGAGGCCGGATTCTCAACGAGGACCATTGGGTCCTAGCGTAACATGAACCGAACGATGCAACCAACGCCCGGTGCTTCCGGCCGGCGGCAGAGGTTGCCCGGCGATCACGGGCTCACCCCCGAGACCATCCCTCGGCCTGCCACGGGTAAGGCGCTCTTCGGCAACGACCGACCTCTCGAGCTCGAGATCGGGTCGGGCAAGGGGACGTTCCTGCTCGCGGAGTCGGGAGCGCGGCCCGACGTGAACTTCCTGGGGATGGAGTACGCGCGCCGCTATTGGATCTTTGCCGCCGACCGGTTGAGACGCGCCGGAAGGGAGAACGCTCGCGTGGTGATGGCCGAGGCGTCGTCGTTCGTACGCGACTTCCTCGGGAGCGAGAGCCTCGCCGGCATCCATGTCTACTTTCCCGACCCCTGGCCCAAGACCCGCCACCGCCGGCGCCGGCTGCTGCAGCCGGAATTCCTGGCGGCGCTCGCTTCGAAGATGAAGCCGGGCGCGCGTATTTCGATCGCGACCGACCATCGGGAATATTTCGCGCAGATCGTCGCGGCCGTGGAGCGCTCGCCGCTCGTCGCCGTCGACTTCACCGCGACCCGCGCCGCCCGCGAGAACGAGGTCGTAGGCTCCAACTTCGAGCGCAAGTACCGGCGGGAGGGGCGCGACATCTTCCGGATCGCGGCCGAGAAGCCGAACCAATCGTCGTCCCTCTCCCTGTAGGCGTTTTCCGGCCTCCGTCGGAGAAACCCCGCGCTCGATTGCCGGTTGGAAAACTGCTTTCCATACGAATCAATCGATTAGGCGGGTCCCGGCGCTGGCAATTTTCTTGCAGTTTTCCGCCGGGTCGCTCCCCCAAGGAAGGTGCCTCGAGCTCGCATGAATTGGCAGGATCAGAAGAGTCGCTTCCGGAAGGCCATGGAGCTATTGCGCTCGGGTCGGGGGAAGGATGCCGCCGCCGTCTTCCGCCAGCTCATCGACTCCGGGAGCCGCGAACCCAAGCATCTATCCTATGGAGGCCTGGTGGTGGCGACCGAGGAGGGCGACGTCAAGACCGGGCTCGCCTGGTGCGAGCGGGCGCTGGAGCTCGCGTTCTACGACCCGCAGATGTACATCAACCTCGCGCGCCTTCACGAGCAGACCGGCTGGAAGACGCAGGCCGCTCAAGTGCTTCGCAAGGGCCTCCGCATCGATCCCGGAAACAAGAAGCTCCTCGCCGAGATCAATCGGGTGAACCCCCGCACGCCGAACGCCATTCGCGCGCTGCCTAGAAACCACCCCTTGAATCGCTATCTGGGAAAACTGAAGTCGGAGCTCTCGACCAAAGAGAAGACCCGCATCAAGCCCAAGACGTCGCCCACCTACTCGTAGCGGAGCGCCGTCGCCGGGTCCATGCGCGCCGCCCTTCGGGCGGGAATGGCGCTCGCCGCGAGAGTCGCCGCACCCAGCGAGAGGCACACCGAGCCGAGAGTCCAGGGGTCGAGCGGCGACACCTGAAAGAGCACGCTCGAGAGCATGCGGCCGACGAGAACGGCGCCGGCGAGTCCGAACGCGAGTCCGAACGCGAGAATCCTCCACCCATCCGAGAGCGAGAGCCCGAGAATCTCGCGCGGGGTCGCTCCCAGCGCCATGCGGAGGCCGTTCTCCCGGGTGCGCTCGGCCGCCTGATAGCTCACGACGCTCGCGACCCCGCTCACGGCGATGACCAGCGCCACGCCCGCGAAGAACGACAGCAGGAGCGCATAGAGGCGCGGGCGGGCGATGGACTCTTCGAGTCTCGCTTCCATGGTGCGGACGTCGGCGAGGGGAAGCTCGGGGTCGAGCCCGTGGATCGCGGCCTTCACCGATTCGACGATGCCGCTCGCGCGGGGATCGAAGCGAACGGCCACGCTCATTCGCGAGATCGCTTCCCCCATGGCATCGGGCGCCTGACGATAGTCGAAGTAGACCTCCGGCTCCGGATCCCGGTCGAGGCCCTCCTGACGAAAATCAGAGACCACGCCGACGATCGCGCCCAGGCGATGAACTCTCGCCGAAAGAGGATCCTCTCCCTCGAAGTAGCGCCGGGCGAGCGATTCGTTGACCAGCACCACCGGGGGCGCTCCGGTCTGGTCCCCCTCGGCGAGGGCGCGCCCTTGGACCAGCCGTATTCCCATGGCGCGGAAGAAGTCCGGGCTGACGATGCGAACACTCGCGCGCGGCATCTGCATTCGATCCGCGGGGCGCGGCCGGCCTTCGATGTCGAGCATGGTGATCATGCGCTCCTGGTCGAGGGGGAGCGTCGTAACCAGACCCGAGGCGCTGACGCCTCCGAGCCCGGAGAGCCTGTCCCTCAGCGCGTCGAGAAACGCCCTCCGCGAGGCGCCATCGGGGTACTTCGTCTCCGGAAGGCTGAGACGGAACGTCAGGACGTCCCGCGGCTCGTAGCCGGGATCGTTGCCCGCGAGGTTCATGAAGCTCCTGAGCATCAGTCCCGCCGCCGCGAACAGCACCAGGGCGAAAGCGACCTCGGCCACCGCCAGCGCGTTTCGCGAGAAACGTCCCCGAGCGCCCGTTCCGGCGCTTCGCTTCAATCCGCTCACGACGTCGACCTGAGAGGCTCGAATCGCGGGAAGGAGGCCGACGAGAAGAGCGGTCAGGAGCGCTATGCCGAGGTTGAAGGCCACGACCGGTCCATCGAGCGCCACCTCCTCGAGCCAGGGACTCGCGGGGAGCGCGACCCGAACGAGGCGGAGACAGAAGGTGGCGACCACGATCGCGAATGCGCCCCCCGCGAGAGCGTAGGTGAGGCTTTCGGCCAGGAGCTGCCGCGCGAGCCGGCTCCTGCCCGCGCCGAGCGCGGCGCGGACCGCCATCTCCGTCTCCCGGCCCTGGGAGCGCGCGAGAAAGAGGTTCGCCACGTTGGCGCAGACGATGAGGAGAACGAACGTCGTCGCCACGAACAGCACGAGGAGCGCCGGGCGGATGGGGCGCGCGAGCTGCTCGTGAAGAGAGGTCAGGTGAATGGAAACATCCCGCTCCAGCTCCGGCGGCGCGGCGCTGGCGCCGCGGTAGCGTTCGAGAAACGCGCGACCCTCCGCCTCCGCCTTCTCGATGGTGACGCCGTCCGAAAGCTTCGCGACCACGGGAACGAGCTCGATCCGCATCGCTCCCGGCGGAAGCGGCTCGGGGTCCGCGTCGGGAAGGGGCACCCAGAGCTCGGTCGCGGGCTGGGGAAATCGAAAGGACCTCGGCATGACGCCGACTACGTCGTAAGGCTCGCCGTCGAGGCGAATCGCTCTTCCGACGATCGTCTCTTCCCCGCCGAAAACCCGCTGCCAGAGGCCGTAGCTCAAAATCGCGACCCGGCTGCCGGGAGCTTCCTCGTCCCGCGAGAACGCTCGCCCGAGGAGAGGCTCGACCCCAAGGAGTGAGAACAGAGAGGGAGAGACGCTCTGGGCCTCGACCCGGAGCGGCTCGGAGCCTCCGGTGAGGTTGAAGCTCCGATCCTGATACACCGCCATCGCCTCGAAGACGTCCGTCGAATCTCGAAAGAAGCGGAAGTGATCCATGGAGAACGCGGCGACGTCCGCGGATCCCTCTCCCATTTGGGGACGCGACTCCCATACCCGCACGATCCTCTCGGGGTCGCGGTAGGGGAGAGATCTCAGGAGGACGGCGTGCACCAGGCTGAAGATCGCGGTGTTCAGGCCAATCCCCAGGCCGAGAGCGGCGAGCGTCGTCGCCGTGAACGCGGGCCGGGACCGGACGCCCCGGAGGGCGCGCTTCGATTCGGTCGCGAGCTCCATCTGGATCTCCTCCAGCATTCAACGCGCGAGACGGGGAATGGTTCCGATTATTACTTGTAGGACATGGCTTCGAGACCGAGGTAGCGGCGGAGGAGCGCCACCTGGCCCAGGTGGTAGGAATCGTGCTGGACGAGAAACGCGAGACAACCGAGCGTCGTCCCGCCTCCTTCGATGGGGAACGCAAAAGGCGCGGGTTTGTCCAGATCGGAGTCCTCGACCTCGGCGAGGTATCTCGAGAGCCGCTCCCCCACGTCCTTCCAGGCTTCGCGCACCTCTTCGAGCGTCGGGAACTCCTTCACGTCGTCGATGCCCTTGGCCTCGGCGAGCATCGCCTTGAACGGCGACTCGCTCGGAAGACCGAGCGAGCGGGCGAGATAGTGCCGGGAGTCCACCAGGTGGCAGGCGAGGAAGAGCACGTGGTTCGTCCGCTCGTTCGGTCGCTTTCGCGCACCTTCCTCGTCGATTCCATCGAGAGCGTTCAGGAGAAGCCGGGTATTGAGCTCGAGAGTCGCGACCAGCGGCCTTACGACGGGATTCATGGCGACACCCCTTCCTTTCTCGCGTCTTGAATCTGGAGGAGACCCTCTTCCCGCATCACCGCCTCGATGGCGTCCATTTCCATGGGAAGAAAGTCGGTGAGCACTTCGGCGCCGCTCTCGGTCACCACGATGACGTCCTCGAGCCGGATGTAGATCTTCTCCTCCGGGACCCGGAACTGAGGCTCGATGGTGAAGACCATCCCCGGGGCGAGGGTCCCGTCGTGGACCCCGACGTCGTGCACCGCCATCCCCACACCGTGCCCGAGGCTCGCGGGTCCCCTTCCAGCGCTTTCCTTGAACTCGGCGACGAAACGCTCCGCCGCCTGACGGTAGATGGGCTTGGTGAAGGGCCAGCTCGCGACGAGGCGATCCATTTTCGCGGCCGCGTCCCCCATCATCGCCGACACGTCTCCGGGACGAATGGACTCCAGGATCGCCTCGTAGTATCCGAGATAGAAGCCGTAGAGATCCCGCTGCCACTCGTTGAAACGCCCGTTCACGGGAAACATCCGGGTCACGTCGCTGGTGTAGTAAGAGACGTCGGGCGCGTAGTCCATGAGCAGGAGCTCTCCGTCGCGGAGGTCCCGCTGGCCGCGGTGGTAGTGGGGAAACCAGGCGTTCGGGCCGGTGGCGATGAGAGAGTAGTAGCCGTCGCCCTGGGCGCCGCCGCGGTGAAAGACGAGCTTCGCGAGCGCGTCGAGATCGGATTCCCGGATTCCGGGCTCGGTCGATCGCATCGCTTCCAGGATCGCGAGCCCCGAAAGACGCGTGGCCTTCCGGATGAGGTCGATCTCCCGCGGACTCTTCGAAAGCCGCTGCTGATCGAGGATCGGCGAGAAGTCCTCGACGGAGAACTGCGGGAACCGTTCGCGGATCCTGGCGAGGAAGTGAGCCTCCCGGGTTGGTCTTCCGTCCCAGGGATCGTTCGCGATGTCCGAGGCGGCCCGGGTCGCGAGATCGCGGCTGGTCGCGAGTCCCTCCGCGGGCTTGAAGGGCGTATAGAGCGGAGGAACCTGGCCTCCCCAGGCGAAGCGCGCCAGGTGATCGCTCAGGAGCTCGACCCCGTAGACGGCCTCGATGCCCGTGAGCTCCTTCACCAGCTCCGCGTCCTCGGCGGAGAGGAGCTTGCCTTCGCTCGCCTCCCGCCGCTCGTTGCGATGGGGGAGATAGAGAGATGCGGAGCGGCGCGCGGAGTCGAGGAGGAGGTACGCGTGCGGGCTTTCGACGCCGCACAGGTAGTAGAACTCGTTCGACTGCCGGAAGCGCACGTAGCCGACGGGCGATGGGGCTCCCTGAACGACGGCGAGGGCCCGCCCTCCGAGGGCGTCGTAGACTTTTTCCCGTCGAGCGCGAAACTCCTCCGGAGGAAAATCCCGGGTGAAAAGGGGCACGTCCTGCGCGGCCGCTCCGGCGGCGGCGAAGAGGGCGAGAAAGCAGGTCCAGAACCTCATGGGTCGGCGGCTCCGTTCGCGGGAATCTCGAGCGCGGAGCGGTCGATGAGCACTCCGGCTTTGATCACCGCGTGAATCTTCTTGGCGTTGTCGATGTCCTCCGTGGGATCCGCGTCGAGGAGCACGAGGTCGGCAAGCTTTTCCTCCTCGATGGTCCCGAGATCGCGCTCTCGTCCGAGAAAGACCGCCCCGTTCCGGGTGGCGATCCCGATCGCCTCGAGCGGCGGAATCCCTCCCTCGACCAGGAGCTCGAGCTCCCGGTGGACGGCGGCGCCGAGACTCTGATCGGTCCCGAGCACCACCACCCCTCCCGCTTCGTGAAGCCGCTTCAGGTTCTCCTGCGCCACGGGGGTCATCACCTTCATCCACTGGGTCCAGCGACGGGCCTCCCACTCATTGCGGGTCTTCGTCCGGAGGCGATCGATGTCCGCGGCGGTCAGGGTCGCGCGGTAGAGCGGCTCGTCGAGGAACTCCGGGTGCTCCACCAAGCGCGAGTAGCCGTCTCCGATGGTGAGGGTCGACACCTGGGGGATGCGCTTCACCTTCATCATGTTCAGATATCGATCGCTCGCCGGTCCCTGGATTACGGGATGGGCGAGGGTGTCGATGCCGGAATAGACCGCCTCCCAGGCGCGGATCTCGTTCGAGATGTGGATCGTGGTCCGAATGCCGTGCTCGTGGTAGTAGCGCACGATCTCCTCCAGGAGGTCGGCGGGAAGATAACGGATCATCGGTCTCGTGCCCCATCCGTGCTCGTCCTGGGTGATCTTGAGAACGTCGGGCTTTCGGGCGATGTGCTCGTCGAGCTTCGGTCGATCACGGGCGAAGTCCTCGACTTCGACCGAGCCTTCGCCGCCGTGGCCTCCGGGCGCGGTGACGACGGCGCCGGTCGCGAAGATGCGCGGGGCGGTAATCTCTCCCGAGCGCTCCTTTTCCCGGAGGGCGAAGATGACCTCGGGATCGTTCCCGGCGTCGTAGATGGAGGTGACGCCGGAGTAGAGGTAGCCGTGGAGCGCGCGGATTCCGCCGGAGAGGTGCACGTGCATGTCCATGAGGCCGGGTATCGCCCACTTGCCGGTGCCGTCGATGCGCTCTCCCGTCGACGGAGGCGCATCGCGGTTCGGAGACACCGATTTGAATCGATCCCCTTCGATGACGAGCGTGACTCCCTCGACCGGAGGCCGGCCGCTTCCGTCGACGAGGGTTACGTTCGTGATGACGAGGGTGAGAAGAACCGCCGCGGGCGACATGGCTTCCCGCGACTATATCGGCCCGGCGCGGGGTTCGCCAGCGAGGCTGCGCTCCGTTAGAATCTCGGCAACCTTCGACGGAGGACCGCCATGAGATCGGCCACCCTCACGATTCTCGCCCTTTGCGCGACCGCGAGCTCGAGCTTCGCGGAGAGCGTTCCCTACCGGATGCCCCCCAAAGCCGTCGCCGATATCGCCGACGCTCTCCCGACTCCGGAGGTGGTCCTGGATCCCACGGGCACCTGGCTCCTGGTGCTCGAGCATCCGGCGCTCGCCTCGATGGGGGACCTGTCGAAAGAAGAGCTCCGGCTCGCCGGGATCCGGTTGAACCCTTCGACCAACGCGCGAAGCCGTAGAGACGTCGCCGTTCGCGCCGAGCTCCTGCGGGTCGCGGACGGCTCCTCGCGCGCGATCCAGGGCCTTCCGCCGGCGCCTCGCCTCGACGACGTCTCGTTCTCTCCCGACGGCGCCTTCTTCGCCTTCACCCAAACCACCGATGACGGAATGGAGCTCTGGGTCGGCGACGTCGCCACGGCGACGACGAAGCGCGTCCTGTCCGGCCTCAACGGCGTTTTCGACGACATCTATCATTGGCGCTCGGACGGCCGCGGACTCGCCGCGCGCACCATTCCCCGGAACCGGGGAGCGGCGCCTTCCGCTCCCGCCGTTCCCGACGGGCCCGTGGTGCAGGAGACGACCGGCGAGGCGGCGGCGGCCTGGACCTATCAGGATCTGCTCGAGAGCCCTCACGACGAGGACTTGTTCGAGCACTACGGGACCGCCCAGATCGTCGAGGTGGACCTCGATGGAAAGACGACGACCGTGGGTGCTCCGACTCTCGCCTCGCGGGCGGAGCCGTCGCCCGACGGAAAGCTCCTCCTGGTCGAGCGCCTCGAGGCGCCGTTCTCCTACCTCGTTCCCTATTCGCGGTTCGGAAAACGCGTCGAGATCTGGGAGCGGTCGGGGAAGCTCGTCCGCGAAGTGGCACGCGTTCCCCTGGCCGAGAACGTTCCCCTCGGGCGCAACGCCGTCCCGCTCGGTCCCCGGGCAATCCAGTGGAGGCCGGACGAGGACGCCACCCTCTTCTGGGTCGAAGCCCAGGACGGCGGCGATCCCAAGGCGGACGCGAGCGTGCGAGACAAGCTGTTCTCGTTCGGCGCGCCATTCGACTCCGAGCCGCGGGAGCTCGCCTCTCTCGGCCTCCGGTTCGGGAACGCGTCCTGGGGCGAGGGACGCCTCGCCGTCGTGCGGGAGTGGTGGTGGGCCGACAGGCGCGAGCGACTGTGGAAGCTCGATACCTCCCCGGGCGCTCCGGGTCCGCAGCTCCTCTTCGATTACTCCTATGAGGACCGCTACAACGTTCCCGGGACCCCGATGGTCGAGAAGAACGCTCGCGGGTTCGACGTCCTCTCGACCGCGGATTCGGGCAGGACGATCTTCCTCACAGCGGAGGGCGCATCGCCGGAAGGCGATCGTCCGTTCGTCGACGCGCTCGACGTCGCGAGCGGAAAGACGACGAGAATCTTCCACTCCCGGGCGCCCTTCTACGAGGAGCCGGTCGCGTTCGTGGACGTGGACTCGCGAAGGCTCCTCACCCGCCGCGAGTCGCCGGAGGAGCCTCCGAACTACCACGTACGGGCGCTCGCTTCCGGCGATGTCCAGGCGGTGACACGGTTCCCCCATCCGTACCCCGGCCTGATCGGAGCGACGAGGGAGCTCGTCCGCTATTCGAGGGCAGACGGTGTCCAGCTCACGGCTACGCTGCATCTGCCTCCGGGCTACTCCCGCGAGCAGGGTCGTCTCCCCGTCTTCGTATGGGCCTATCCCATCGAGTTCAAGAGCGCCGACGCCGCGGGACAGGTGACGGAGTCTCCATATCGTTTTCCCCGTATCTCCTGGGGCTCGCCCCTCTACTGGCTCACTCAGGGCTGGGCGATCATGGAGAACGCGACCATGCCCATCGTGGGCGAGGGCAACGAGGAGCCGAACGACACCTACGTCGAGCAGCTCGTCGCGAGCGCCCAGGCGGCGGTCGACGAGGCGGTCGAGCGCGGAATCGCCGATCCCGAACGGGCCGCCATCGGCGGCCACTCCTACGGCGCCTTCATGACCGCGAACCTCCTGGCCCACTCCGATATCTTCCGCGCCGGGGTCGCGAGAAGCGGGGCGTACAACCGCACGCTCACTCCCTTCGGATTCCAGTCCGAGCAGCGCACGTACTGGGAGGCGCCCGAGGTCTACTTCAAGATGTCTCCGTTCACGCACGCCGACCGGATCGACGAGCCCATCCTGCTCATCCACGGGGAGGCCGATAACAACTCGGGGACGTTCCCCATCCAGAGCCAGAGGTTCTTCCACGCGCTCAAGGGGCACGGCGCCAAGGCCCGCCTCGTCCTCCTTCCGCACGAGAGCCACGGCTATCGCGGGCGCGAGTCCGTGATGCACACCCTCTGGGAGATGAACGACTGGCTCGAGAAGTACGTGAAGAAGGCGCCTCCGAGAAAGGGAACCAGCAACTGAGCCCGGCGGACAAGCTCCGGGGACTGCTGAGCCGCCCTGGAATTCTTTCGTTCCCCTGCTGCTACGACGCGCTTTCAGCGCGCCTCATCGAGCGGGCGGGGATTCCTCTGACGTTCATGAGCGGATTCGGCGTGTCCGCCGTCCACCTGGGTCTTCCCGACACCGGGCTCATCTCCTACGGCGAGATGCTCGCGCACGGAAAGGACATCTGCGCCGCCGTCGGGATTCCCATCATCGGCGATGGCGACACCGGCTACGGAAACGCGGTGAACGCGAAGAGGACCGTTCGAGGATACGCGCAGGCGGGCTTCGCCGCGGTCATGATCGAAGACCAGGTCTCGCCGAAGCGCTGCGGCCACACCCGTGGAAAGAGCGTCGTTACCCGCGAGGAGGCGGTGGCGCGGATTCGGGCCGCGGTCGATGCCCGTGAGGAAGAAGCCGACATCCTCATCCTCGCGCGCACCGACGCCCGCGGACCCGAAGGACTCGAGGAGGCCCTCTGGCGCGCGGAGGCATTCTCGGACGCGGGCGCCGATCTCCTGTTCGTGGAAGCTCCGACGTCCCGGGACGAGATGCGCGAGATCTGCCGCCGGGCTCCCGGGCATCACCTCGCGAACATGCTCGAAGAGGGACTGACCCCGATCTGCTCCGAGCCGGAGCTCGAGGATATGGGGTTCAAGCTCGTGGCCCACCCCTTCGCGCTCCTCGGCCCGAGCATCCTCGCGATGAAGCGCTCTCTCGCGGCTCTCAAGGAGGGCCGCGCTCCCGAGGAGACGATCTCCTTCGAAGAGCTCAAGGAGACCGTCGGCTTCGCCGAGTACTACCGCGAAGAAGAGCGGTACGCGAGAGAGAACGACTGATTCAGGGCTTCGCCGCCTGCGGACGCGCGAAGAGATCCGCATCCGCCGCCGGGTTCAAAGTGACCTTCGTGATGCGGGTCGAGGCCGCGGGCTTCCCGTCGTGCGAAATGCGCACCTCGGTCGGATAAGGGTCGCTCTC
>Ga0105095_10000666_pt1 | contig 17010 bp, 10 predicted proteins | sample PPLLak2March2015_2_FD_79180 | JGI IMG/M metagenome (GOLD analysis project Ga0105095, IMG submission 79180) | Freshwater sediment microbial communities from Prairie Pothole Lake near Jamestown, North Dakota, USA - PPLs Lake P8 Core (3) Depth... | ecosystem: Environmental > Aquatic > Freshwater >...
AGATGCTGGTTTCTTCCTCCCTGACCTAATCCTGTGACCTTTACAGTTGTCTCGCCTCCGAACAAAAGGCATATTGGCTTTTGTAAATTGCTGTTATTCTTATAATTATTTATTGAATCTATTATCGAAGAACAGGCATTTCCGGTTTCGCCTGAAAGGGAATCAGTAATTATAAAGCTTGTTAAATCCAGTTTTTCAGCTTCAACATTAGCTGCCTGAAGGGCAGATCTGTTGTTTCCGGCGAAAAAAGTGACCGTTCTGCGGAAAATCTCATCACCTGGTTTTGGAGTTTCAGGCCTGATTCCCTGTACACCATCATTAATATAATTCAACAATCCTGAGGGCATTTCATTTGCCAGCTGGTATTTCCCTATGACCGCAAGTGCATCAGCGAAGGTTGAATTATCAGGGACTGTCGGTCCTGATGCAATTATGTCGGGCGGATCGCCTATGACATCCGAGATGATAATGCTTATTGCCGAAGCCGGCCAGATATGCCTGGCCAACTGCCCTCCCTTGACCTTTGACAGGTGTTTTCTTACTGCATTGATCTCACTGATATCCGCCCCGCATCTTACAAGCATTGAATTAAGATGACCCATTTCTTCCGGAGAGGAGAATTCAGGATAATCGGCCAGAAGGGATGAACCTCCACCCGACCACAGACAAATCACAAGATCGTTCTCGCCGGCTTTGTCAGCAATCTGCAAAACCTCATTTGTTGCACTGTAACTATTCAGATCCGGTATGGGATGACCAGCTTCCGTAACCTTTAAAAATCTCAGTTTACAGGCATATCCGTATTTCGTAACAATGTGACCCTCCCGTATCCTGATACCGGGAATAGATTCCACATAATGAGCCATTGCCGAGCTGGCCTTTCCTGCACCAATTATATAAATGTTACCGGTTTTCTCCAGGTCATAGCTCAGATAACCAATCTTCAGCAATGACCCTCTGAGCGATATCAGATCGTTTATCAGCTTTCCCGGAAGGACTCCTTTGACACCTTCCATAAAAATTCGTTCGGCTGTTTCCTTTGCATTCATTTTATAATAAAAATAAGGATGCTATCCATACAAACAGAAACACAACTGATCCCATTACAATCGTGGAAGTTGAATATACTCTTAATGTAGTTTTGATATCCAGCCCGGCAAAGTTTGAAACAACCCAGAAATACGAATCGTTGGCATGAGAAGCGATCATGGAACCGGAGCCCATTGCAAGCATTGTCAGTATGCGGCCCCATTCTGAATCGAGTCCCAGCATCTGCATCATAGGCAGAACGAATGATGCAGTGGTGATAATCGCAACAGTGGATGATCCCTGTGCGGTTTTCATCAATACAGCAATAAGGAACGGGACAAGCAGTCCGATACCTGTATCTGCCAGTAACTTTCCTGCCTCCTCCCCGATCCCTGTTGACTTGATGACCATTCCGAACATTCCGCCTGCTGCTGTGACAATCAGGATCGGTCCGGCTTTTTCGATTGTCTCGGTGAAAACCGAGTTCATGGAATCAATATCCTTCTTTCTGAGTAGTAATAATGCAAGTCCTACTCCGATCGCTAACGCAAAGACCGGTTCACCGGGAATCCGGAATATCTTAAAGATAAGGCTAATACCCTCTTTATCAAAAAGATTAATCAGTGACTTGATTGTAATAAGAAGCAGTGGGATAACGATCGGAAGGAATGACATAAAAGCTGATGGAAGCCGGTCATGCCGGGTATTCTGTTCTGCCGAAATTTCCGGAGCCGGCGGGTAGTTCCTGTTTTTTATCATCAGTTTGCTCCAGAACCATGCTGCCAGTGCTCCGGGAACTGCAAAAAATAATCCGACAATTATAAGATTTCCGACATTGACATTCATAATCCCGGCAGCAGCCAGGGCTCCGGGATGAGGCGGAATAAGACAATGCACCGAATAAAGCGAGGTAGCAAGAACAGTCGCCATGAATGGCATGGCGATCCCGGATTTTGCGCTGAACGATTTTGCCAGTCCGCTCAGAATAATATATCCCGAATCGCAGAAAATGGGAAGACCGGTGATGAATCCTGTGATACCCAAAGCCTGGGCACTTCTTTTTTCGCCGGTCTTTGATAAAATATAATTAGCAATGCTTATGGTAGCCCCTGTCCTGTCGAGGGTAATCCCTATCATTGCACCGAAGATTATCAGAAAGCCAATTGAGGCCATAGTATTCCCGAAACCTTCTTTTATTGTACTGACAACCGTTTCGGGAGGCAAGGTTGTAAGGGCAAGAAATGCGGAAACAAGAAAGAGAGCAATAAATGCTTTCAGCTTAAGGGTGGATGTGAGAATGATTATAGCAATGATGCTTATTGCAACAAGTATTGAGATAGTAACAAGACTCATAGGCTATTACTGAAATGTCTTGAAAGTTAATAATATTATTTAAAAACCGATATGAATTTCATTAATCGATTTTACAGCCCTGTCGGAAAAGAAATCACAGGCAGCGAACATCCTGAATAAACCACCATCTTCGCCGGGCTTACTTTCGATCAGAAGAAATTCCTGCTGATCATTTCTGTTGAAAAGTTCAGAATACGATAATGCACACCTGTACCCATCAACACCTGCAATGCACATGATCCCACTTTTAATATTCTCCCTGGTCAGGGGATAATATTTCAGTAATATTTCTTTCAGCATTGGTCCCGTAAAGGGCATTGTTGTATGGATCCCTCTTCCTCTGCCGTAAAAGATCGCACTAAATGTCTCATCTTTAATTACTTCAGGTACAGAAACCATCTCCCCGACCGCCTTTCCGTCCTTGAAGAGCTTGATTTCCGGAGAATACATGGGTGACATTCCCCTGTTCATCTTATATGATTTTGGAAATGATTTAACAGATATTCTCACCGGATTTGAAATATTTCTTTCAGTTATCAGATCGGAGGCTGCCACAAGCTTGCTTTTTTCAGGAAGTTCCCAAAGGTCATTTGTCTTTGAAGGAACAATTCTGGATACATCCGTTGCGATAATTATTCTGTGAAGGTTATTAGGATAGTAGATCTCGCCCCAGCTTAAAACAACCTTGTCTCCCTCATCATTTTCAACCTCAACATAGAGATCGATAATTGAACTGTATTCTTCGGCATTTTCTTTTTTGATTATCTGATTATCAAGAATATCGAACATTGAATAGCCGTCATACCTGAAAGCGCCGGTGAATCTGTTACCACCGGTACTGTCGAGGAGAGTTTCCTTGACTATGACAGAGCGTTTTTGTAAACCGGTAAAATCTGCCTTCCCGGGATTGGCAATTTCTCCATCGATTGTTAATTCTTTAACAATAAAAGAATGGGTCTCCGTATTATCGTAGAAATTGTTAGTCATATCGTTTGTATCATTAAATTGCATCATTTGAGAACTGTTATTTGCCTTCATTAAGCCTGGTTCATTTGTGCATGCGATCAGGATCAATAACAGAAGGGTCAGAAACAGGAGTTTTCTCATTACAGGAATCATATATTTTGTGTTTGTTTTACTTTTTAACCCACCCCTGGCCCTCCTATCCGAAAAACAGATACGCCACCAGAATCGCAGCAATCGCGCCTGTAAAATCAGCAATCAATCCGCATCCTACAGCATGTCTCGTGTTTTTTATCCCGACCGATCCAAAATAAACAGCAAGGATATAAAAAGTAGTATCTGTGGAACCCTGTAAGGTACATGCCAGGCGACCAACAAATGAATCGGCTCCATGGGTTGTCATGGCATCGATCATCAATCCCCTTGCACCGCTGCCACTCAGCGGTTTCATAAATGCTACCGGCAGAGCACCTGTAAATTCAGTATCCAGATCCAGCCATGCAAAAAATTTTGCAATACCATCGACCAGGAAATCCATCGCACCGGAAGCTCTGAAAATTCCGATGCCAACAAGGATTGCAACAAGAAATGGTATGATCCTGATCGCAATTCCGAAACCTTCTTTTGCTCCTTCGATAAAGGCATCAAAGACATTTACCTTCTTAACAAGTGCAAGTAAGATGAACGACATGATGATGACAATCAGAAGAAAGTTGGCAGCAAATGTGGAAGCACCGGTAATCTGCTCTTTCGGGAGATTCATAAAAAAGTAAATGATGCCCGCGATAATTGCGGCAAGACCACCAATGTATGCAACTATTACCTTGTCGAACAGATTTATTTTCTGAACAATAGCTACACTTATGAGTCCTGCAAGGGTGGCAAAGAAAGTAGCTATCATGATTGGAATAAAGATATCCGCGGGATTTGCGGCTCCAAGCTGCGTCCTGTAGACTAATATAGTAACAGGGATAATTGTCAGTCCCGAAGCATTAAGAACAAGGAACATAATTTGTGCATTCGATGCAGTCTCTTTGTCAGGATTAACTTCCTGCATTTCTTTCATTGCCTTAAGACCTATTGGTGTTGCAGCATTGTCGAGTCCGAGCATATTTGCCGAAAAATTCAACATAATTGATCCATAAGCAGGGTGCCCTTTAGGCAATCCGGGGAAAAGTCTCTGGAACAACGGTCCGAAAAGCCTTCCAAGTATTGCCACTACGCCACCCTTTTCACCAACTTTCATCAGACCCATCCACAGAGCCAAAACACCTGTGAGACCGAGGGAGATCTCAAATCCTGTTTTTGCACTCGAAAAGATTGAACTTACCAGTTCGTTGAATATCTGTGTATTACCTGCAAGGATAAGCTGACCAAGAGCAACAATGAATCCGATGAGGAAAAAGGCGATCCAGATGTAGTTTAATGCCATTGCGATGGTTTGGTGGACGAAGATAAGAAAAAAAACATCGTGCAGTAATGCAGTCGTGCGGTCATCCGATCGTGCTATCATGCAATCATTCAATCGTTCAGGAAATGAGACTGCGTGACTGCATGACCACATGACAAAAAATAATATATTTGTAATTATCATTAGACATAAATTATGGCCAGATTCACGCGTACAGACGTAATTCTAAAGATCAGGGAATCAGGGATCATTCCCATTTTTTATAATAAAGATCCTGAAGTATGCAGAAACGTCATTAAAGCCTGTTTCGAGGGTGGAATGAAGGTGTTTGAATTCACGAACAGAGGTGATTTTGCACACGAGCTTTTCAGCGAACTGAATAAGTGGGCTGAGAAAGAGGTTCCGGAACTTGTGATGGGAGCCGGATCGATAGTGGATCCGGGAACTACTTCACTTTATATTCAGCTTGGTGCCAATTTCATTGTTTCACCTGTTCTTAACCCGGATATGGCGAAGGTGTGCAACCGCAGGAAAGTTCTCTGGTCGCCGGGCTGCGGATCTCTTTCTGAAATAAACTATGCCGAGGAGCTCGGTGCTGAAATAGTTAAAATATTTCCCGGAGCGTCTGTGGGAGGACCGGATTTTGTTAAATCTGTCAAGGGTCCGTGTCCATGGACAAGTATAATGCCTACAGGTGGGGTTGAGCCAACTGTTGATAATCTGAAAGAATGGTTTGAGGCAGGCGCTGCCTGCGTAGGTATCGGATCAAATCTCATAACTAAAGAGCTGATCAGGGAAAAGGACTGGCAGGGACTTGCAAACCGTGTTGCCGGTGCCGTTAAGATCGCCAGGATGTTTAAGTCTTAGTAAAGTGATGAAACAATCCTTGCTTGGCCTTGATATTGGCGGAACAAAATGCGCAGTTATCTTTGGTGAAGCCGAAGGTGACAACCTTACTATTATCGGTAAGGCCGGCTTTCCGACCGAGACCAGTCGCGGGCTGAACCACACACTGGAAGCCATCTACAGACATATTGAACTTATAATTGATAGGCATAAGCTATCAGCCAAAAATATCGAAGCTCTCGGAATAAGCTGCGGGGGACCGCTTGACAGCAAGTCGGGGACAGTAATGTCGCCACCAAATCTTCCCGGATGGGATAATGTTCCGCTGGTCAGTCTCATAACCTCAAAGTATGGTATTCCGGCTGCAATCCAGAACGACGCAAACGCATGTGCGCTGGCTGAATGGAAATTCGGAGCCGGCAGGGGTACAGAGAATATGATTTTCATGACGTTCGGAACGGGCATGGGTGCCGGACTTATTCTGAATGGCCGCCTGTACGCCGGCACGAATGATATGGCCGGAGAGGTTGGTCACATCAGGCTGGCCGAGACCGGACCCGTTGGTTACGGAAAAGCCGGATCATTTGAAGGATTTTGCAGCGGTGGCGGGATTGCCCAGGTAGCCCACACCATGATCATGGAAAAATTTCAGATGGGTGAAACAGTCGGCTTCTGCAAATCGAATGAAGAGCTGAATAATATATCTGCACAGATTGTTGCCGAAGCCGCAATAAAAGGAGATGAGCTTGCCCTCAGGATTTACCGGTCGTCAGGCGAGTACCTCGGCAGAGGGCTGTCGATCCTGATAGATATATTAAATCCCCAGGCAATTGTTATAGGCAGTATCTTTTCCAGGTCAAAAGAATTGCTGGAACCATATGCATTGGATATTATCAAAAAGGAGGCTCTCTCACATTCGAGAAATGTCTGCCGTATAGTTCCTGCTGTACTGGGTGAAGATCTGGGAGATTATGCTGCACTTTCAGTCGCTGCTGATCTTCTGAAGCAGCAATCATGAACCTTATTCAATATATCTCCCAGGGTGTCCAGCCTTCATTATAGTTTAAATATGCCCGCCGTCCGAATTCAAGTGGAGGAGTTCCGGTTTCAAATGCACCGAGATCAGGTCCCTTGCCTGTGAAACCATCATTAAATCCAGGAAGAAGAGCACCTGAGTCGATAAGCGGATTTTTAGTCCATACCACCGGGTCGGTTATGTTGGTCTTACGTTCTCCGAATTCATAAGGAAATGCACCCCAGTTAATGCTGTTTATTGTTGATCGCGGATAGAATTCAAGATTATAGGAGGATATGTATAATCTTGTTCCTGAAGGCGTTACATTGAACCTTATGCCATTCTTTTCCTGTGCGGTGGCACCTTTTGTGGTTCCTGAAAAATAATCATAGTCATAATCGCTTGCAGGCTCTTTTTGAATATCTGTTGCCAGTCTTCCCGGGACATCAAATATATTGTTCCTGCTGACGCAATTTGGATTTACATGACTTGTAAATGCATGGAAAACACCGCCGGGCTGTAACGCAGTATTATGAAAGATAAATCTTCTTCCTCCACTGAACTCGTTCCTTTCACCTGTTTTTATATACGCACCTCCGCTGGTGTTTGAATGCCCTGTACGGCTTTCACCAAGAACATTCCTGAAAACATACAATGGCCCTTTTGAAGTTGAAGCGGTGGCTATCCCATTGAAGAAGCGGTGTGCATAATTGCCCCAGATGCGGACATTCATATTGGCTCCTTCGCTTTCAATTGCATCATCCCAGACACTGCGGATCAGGTTACCGTAGATATCTGAATTACAGTTCACATTACCGATTAAGGAAAAATTACTGCTGCCGCCTATGGCATCATTGAATCCATGGTCCTCGGTGGAAACAATATCATTAAAACGGATTACATTTCCTCCCTTGCTCTGGATGATCGTAATGCCCTGTGGTCCATTGGGATGACCGGTTTCCCAATCGTTCGAGGCGCCTCTCGGATCTTCAATCAGGTTTCTCTGGATCGTCAGATAAGCTGTCCCCTCCTCTGCCCAGACTCCACTGTCGGATCCTCCCTCCATGTTTCCGTAGGTACGCGGACCCCCTATCCTGCCCCAGAATATTATATGGCATTGTTCAACTATGATATTATGCCGGTTCTTTCTGATCCTTATCCCGTGAATTGCAGCATTTCTTATTTCGACACCCCTTATTATAACATAATCAGCATCGATTATGATCCCGTTTTCGGCAACATTTTTCAGGTTTAGTATCGACTTTGACTTTTCGGGAACTGTTAATAGGTGGTAAGCATCAGGCATTCCCGATTCAGTTATAATAATTTGCTTATCTGACTCACCTTCAGGCAGAATTGTTGTTTTACCAACTTTAAAAATATCGCTTCGGGTCCTGAATTTCAGCTGTGCCTTTGCTGATGCAGATACCAACTCTGCCTGGTATTCGGTATCCGGGACCAGGCTTACAATGCTTCCCCGGTATTCACCGTCACGTGAATCGTAAACCAGATCAAGTCCGTTTTGCCAGGACCCGGTATCCATCCGCTTATATCGAATCCTGCATGCCCCTGCTTCCGTAGTTTTCCAGTACACACCGGCACATTCGTATGTGGCGGCTGCATAGGGATTTGGGTTATCAACTGCCGGAGTCTGGCTGAAACCAATATTGATCAGAAAGAGAGACAATATTGAGCTATTGAGTAATTTGATGAATTTCATATTTTTAACTTCTGTTTCTGAATTAATTAATTTGCGTATTCCGGATCAATTTCCATTTAATCATTTGGTTAATATTTCTCCCAGGGGCACCACCCCTCATTATAGTCAAGATAAGCCCGCCTTCCGAACTGCAGCGGAGCATCTCCGACTTCAAAAGCGCCCAGGTCAGGGGCTGCTCCCTTAAAATCGTCATTAAATCCTGGAAGCACTGTTCCCCCATCTATCATCGGATTTATTATCTGTACGACCGGATCGGTGATATTTACTTTTCTGTCTCCAAACTCATAAGGATGAGCTCCCCAATTTATGCTGTTAATGGTTGAACGCGGGTAAAACTCAAGGTTGTAAGATGTAACAAACAACCTGGTACTGGAAGGCGTCGCACTAAAGGTGATCGCATGCTCCTCCTGTCCGGGGCCCCCGTAATCATAATCAAAATCACTGGTAGGATCAGGTTCCCTTGAACCTGATGATCTCCCGGGAACATCGAAAATATTATTCCTGCTGATACAGTTGGCACACCTGCTCACAGATCCGTACGGACCATCAGGCTGAATTGCAGTATTATGTAAAAAATACCTTCTTCCACCCTGGAATTCACCTCTTCCTCCCAGCTTGAACATATTTCCTCCGGCGCTGTTCCGGTGGCCCTTCCTGCTTTCGGCAAAAATATTCCTGAATATATAGATCGGACCTGATGTTGTTGATGCGGTCGCTACTCCCTGGAAATATCTGGTGAGATAATTTCCCCAGATCCTTACATTCATATTTGCCCCTTCACTTTCAATGGCATCATCCAGTACACCCTGAATTATATTCCCGTAAATATCGGAATCACGATTCATGTTTCCGACATTTGAAAAATTGCTGCCCCCGCCAATTCCATCGTTAAATCCATGATTTTCTGTAGTCACTATGTCATTGAAACGAATAACATTACCTCCTTTACTCTGCCAGATTGTTACACCCTGCGGACCTGAAGGATGACCTGTCTCCCAGTCATTCGTTGCTCCCCTTGGTTCTTCAAACAGATTTCTCTGTACCGTGATATTCCCTGTCCCGGTCTCTGCATAAACAGCACTGTTACAGTCTCCTTCCAGATTACCATAGGTTAAAGGTCCTCCAAATTTACCCCAGAATGTAATATAACATTGCTCAACCACTATATCATGCCTGTCTTTTTTGATCCTGATACCGTCCCTGGCAGCATTCCTGATCTCAACTCCACGGATTATGACATAATCAGCATCGACTTCAATTCCGGATTCATAAACATTTTTCAGGTTCAGAACTGATTTTAAATTTTCCGGAACAGTTACAAGATGGTATGCTGAAGGTGTTCCTGATTCAGTGATCAAAATAGTTTTGTCCGTTTCACCTGCAGAAAGTATAGTCTTTTTGCCAATAGGAAAATTGTCACTTCTCGTCTTCACTTTCACCTGGGATTTTGCTGAAGTACTGGCAAGCTCCACCTGGTATTCCGTATCCGGTGTCAGGCAGATAATGCTTCCCCTGTATTCTCCCTGGCGTGAATCATAAACAAGATCCAATCCGTCTTTCCATGTATTGTTCCGGGCTTCTTTGTATCTTATTTTGCCAACTCCTGCTTCAGGAGTCTTCCAGTATAAACTTGCACATTCGTATGTTGCGACAGCATATGGATTCTGTCCATTACCTCCCTGCTGCTGACCAACCAGAAGAGAAACCGGAATGAATCCAAAAAAGACTGATAACCAAAGGATTAATGAACGTATCATATCTGTAATGTTTTTTAACCTTTCTAAAACCCACCCTTCCTCCAGGGAGGGGATCTTTATTATTCATCTCCATTCAACTTTAGTCTCCCGGCGCCAGGAACAACTCAAGATTCGAGATTACCGGACATGCCTTTGACTTACTGATAGTCAACCTGATCATATTTGTCTTCACAACCGGAAATTTTCTTATCACCTTATACCCGATAGTTGTGCCTTCAACAACTGGTTTCCATTCACCGTTCAAAAATGCCTCAACTTTGAACTCCTGCACCCTCTGACCCAGTTTAATATATTCCTGCAGGAGAATCCTGTTTACCTTAGTTTCAGTACCAAAGTCGATAGTAATATCACCGGTAGTCTGATCATCATTTGTTGTCCAGTATGTTTCCGGATTTCCGTCAACGACATTTGATGCCCTGTAATCCTTCCCCCGCGAGTCTGATGCTGAGGTTTTCTTTCCTTCCGCAAGCTCTGTCCCGAATTCTTTCTCACGCAACTCCCTGAAAGCGAGCAGTGATCTGACATCATTCTCATGCAGCAATCCTCTCTTATCCGGAGGTACATTCAGAAGGAGATTACAATTTCTTCCCACTGACGCATAATACAGATCCATAAGATTTTCAGGCGATCTGACAAGTGAATCCTGGCTCTGATGCCAGAACCAGCCCCGGCGTATTGAAACGTCCACTTCTGCAGGGACCCAGTAATTACCATCTTCATGCCCCTCACCCAGGATACTGGCAAAATTTCCTCCCGGAAAGAGTTCATCCCTTCTCAGGAGACACCAGTTGGTATTGCTGCCCATGCCTCTTTCGTTTCCCACCCATCTGATATCGGGACCAGCATCGCTGAACATAACTGCATTCGGTTGTAATTCCCTGACTATCTGATGAGTATTCGGCCAGTCGTAATAGGTTTTGTTATCGATCCTCCTTGTCTCCCTGGCTCCTCCGTAAAATCCGTCACCACCATTGGCACCGTCAAACCAGACCTCGAATATATCTCCGTATTCAGTAAGAAGCTCCCGAAGCTGGTTACGGTAATAAACAAGGTATTCGGGTGTTCCGTAAACAGCACTGTTTCGGTCCCATGGTGAAAGATATACTCCCATCTTCAGGCCGGATTCGTTGCATGCTTCACGCAGCTCACGCAATACATCACCCTGTCCGTTTTTCCAGACCGAACTCTTAACCGAGTGTTCTGTATAATCTGATGGCCACAGGCAGAAACCGTCATGGTGCTTTGCTGTGATTATTATACCTTTCATCCCGGCATCCTTAGCCACCTTTGCCCACTGCCGGCAATCGAGTTCAGTGGGATTGAAAACTGATTCCTTCTCATCCCCGTAGCCCCATTCCTTATCTGTGAAAGTATTAACAGTAAAATGAACGAACATATAATATTCCATTTCATACCATGATAACTGGCGTTCAGAAGGTAACGGACCAAATGGTTCAGGCGGAGCGACCCGGGAGCAAGAAATGAGGATTAACCATAGCCCTGAAACGATAAAAAAATTCTTCATTTTGAAAGATCTTTAATTCTAATGTTACGGAATTTAAGAACTGAGCCGTGACCCAGGAAACCGATATGACCGGTATTGTTTTTCAGACCCGGATGTTGGTTATGATCCATAGTTCCATTATCTCTCGGGCCGGCAATGTCGCCATCCACGATTGTAGTTCCATTCAGCATCACCTTAATCCTTGTTCCCTGGACGAACACCTCCTGGGAATTCCATTCACCCACAGGTTTCAGGTAACCTCTTTTAGCAGGAATTACACCATACACTGATCCATGGTACTGATAAGGTTGGAGGGTTGCATACACCGGAGCCGTATTATCGAGTATCTGTAGCTCCATCCCGACGTAAGCTGCATCGCCGGTGAGAGGGGCTCTGATCCCCAGTCCGTTATTTGCGCCCGGGGTAAGCTGAAACTCGAAACGGAAAATGAAATCAGTGTACTCTTTCTCAGTATACAGATTGCCTCCGCTCCCCGACTCAGGCTTGATAACTATCATGCCATCCTCGGCAACATAAGATTCCTTATTGCCAACCCAGTTATCGAGGTTCTGGCCATTGAACAGAGAGACAAAACCTTCTGTTTTTTCTTCGGGAGTAAGGTTGAACTCCTTTTCACTTATCTCCCACACCCAGATATCGCGGAATGCGAGGTCGGTTCCATGGGCCTGCAATTCGATCGGCCCCGTGGCGAAGATCGGCATTTTACGATCCCAGTAGTTTTCCATTGTTACATTGTCAACTACGAGCTCCCCGTTTAGCCAGACAGAAACTTTTTCACCGATCATCATAATCCCGAATGTATTCCACTCACCAATCTTATTATCAGCAACTTTTAGTGGTTTAGACGGATTTAGCTGATTATTATATAATCCCCCTGAACCAACCTGTGCTCCGGAAGAGACTCTTGATGTATCCCATATCTGTACCTGCGGGGTGCCCCTGAGGTAGATACCACTGTCGCCGTCCTTTGAGATCTTCCAGTCGACAAGGAGTTCAAAATCTCCATACAATTTAACTGAACAGAGGTTCTGTCCTTTCCCGTTAAACACTATGCATCCGTCTTTAACGGTCCAGTTGTCAGGTACTTTCTTATCTGCTTCAGCTTGTTTTTTCGCAAGCTCTGCCGGTTTCATTTTAGTACGAGCAATGGGATTTTCAACCAGTCCCTGCCATCCTGTAAGATCCTTTCCGTTAAACATCGAAACTAAACCTTCATCCGGGGGCATATTCTCGAGATACCGTGCAATCATTTCCTTATTGTAGTCAGCTTCCGGACCTGATATCCTTGCCAGTGTTTTACTGAGGATCTCCCTGACCTTCTGTCCGTACATTCCGGCTGTAGTGGTCACTGAAGGAAGAGCGATAAACATGGCTGCCTTTGCTGCGGCGGCTGAAACAGCAGGGTCATCAAGGTATCCGGCAACGAAGAAGAGTGTCTGATATGTCTTCAGCTTGCTGAGTTCCTCAAGGATCATAATTTTCCGTTCGGCCGATAATGCATAAGGCATTATTTTCCGGAAAAGGAGAAGCTTCTGTTCATCGGGAATACCGGCAGTCCTGATCTGCCTTACATACCCTTCAAAAGCAGGCGCTTCATAGGTTTTGTTTCCTGATGCACAAATCTCGTATAATGCCGATGAAGCTGAATAATCCATCCAGGATGTAAGAGCTTTGAAGCATATTTCCCTCATGGCAGGATCACCATTTTCAAACTCCTTTAAAACAGTTAAAAGGGCTTCCCTTCCGCCAGTACGGGCAAGAACCGGGATAAGCAGCTTTTTGTCAGTTATCCTGTCCAATGCATTCAGGATCAAAGAAGACTTCTTCTGAGCATCCGCTGTTTTATTGGCAGCTACAGCCAGAGCCTGCTGAATATCAGATATATAAACAGGATCTTTTGTAGTTGTCAGAAGGCTGATCAGTGCATCCTGGTCTTGAGGGCCTGCCAGGCTTGCCAGTGCCTTGAATGCAGCAGCTCTGACACCTGCATCAGTTGATTCAGAATATGGCAATATGTCCATGAAGTATTCGTGTCCTTTGTTCCATGCCATCAGTTCAATGGCGCTTTTTTTTGCAGCAGGTGAACCATCTTTCAGTACGGATTTCAACAGAGACATCTCATTGCTGCCTGCAACGCTTTTAAAAGCTGAAATTGCTGCTTCCTGGTCGGAGGGAGAATCAAATTTTGTCATATACCCTGTAAGCAGCGGAACAGCTTTTTTACCATTGATCTTTACCAGAGCCCCGGCAGCAGCGCTTCTTACAGCATTGTCGGGATCATTGAGTGAAGAAGCCAAAAGATCAAGAGCCTGCTCATCTTTACGGTTTCCAAGCATGTTCAGTATCTCGGATTTTGCCCCTGTGAGAGCTTTGGGAAAATATTTTATCCATTCTCCAACAACTTGATTATCCTGAATTAATTCTGTCATATTTATTGCAGCACTCCTGTATTTGCTGTCAGGATGGGCAGCAGCTTTAAGAAGATATGGCATTGCATCCATTCCGTGAAAACTGACATAAGTCTGAAGAGCTGCTGTTTTATTATGCAGATTAACTTTATCATTGCACTTCCTTATAAGAAGCTTGCAGATCTTATCCATGGTTTTGAGATCACCCTTGAGACCAACAGTATTGGCATAATTAACAAGGGCGGTGGTTGCACCTGTAATTTCCCAGCGGTAGAGATAGCTTTTTGCAGCTTTAAGCAAAACCGGGTATGCTGCAGGGCTGCCACTCATGGCAAGAGCATTGTAGGCCGATGCTCTTGAGTTGGTGTTCTCAACTGTTGTCCAGTAGATAAATTCATTTACAGCAAGCTGTGACTTCATCGAAGCCAGGGCATTCATAACAGCTGCAGCACACGGCAGAACCCTCTCCTTCAACGATTCCGCCAGAATGTGTTCAGCTGTCTCACCTCCGATCGCTGTGATTGCGGAGATGGCCGAAGTGCAGTTATCTTTATCCGAGAGATAAACTTTAAGTGCTTCTGCTGTCTGATTTCCGCCTATCTGCTGGAGCTGTTTGATGAAAAAATCTTTTACTCCCGGGTCTTTTTGTTGCGTGGCAAAAGTTATACATATCTTTTCCCACATGGTGCTGCCGGCTTCGTCTTCTTTCCCTGACAAGTACCTTGAAAATGACTCGATAGCAAATCTCGCTTTAGTATCATCACCGGTACCTGCAGGAATGATCTGGTCGCATATTTTTTTTAAGCCTGGTTCTCCGAGCGAAAGTATATCACCCATAAGCTTATCAGTGTACTGAAGGTCATTAGCCGGTAGTTGTGCAAGAATGTCGGCAATTTTTGTATCAAGTGTCCTTTTATCCTGAGGATATGACGAAGCAGATATAAGCAGGAGTGCGAAAGTGGTTAATATTATATTTTTGGTTCTCATGTTTTCAAATTTTCAGATTTACAAATTGCTAAATTTCAGATTTTCCATGGATCGCGCATTGGCGGGTTAAGGAGTCTGTTTGCTCCGTCATCATCAATAAACTGTTGTTTTGCAGGATCATATTTCAGATTTCTGCCCAAGCGTAATGCAATAATGCCGAGATTTACTACCGAACATGATCTGTGGCCATTTGCTTCATTAAGAGCAAATTTTTTCCTTGTCCTGACAGATTCCGTGAAAGTGGTGATCTGTGGTTCCGGATCAGGTAATGAATCAATCAGTTTCTGCATATCCTTTACATCCGATCTGAATCCTTTATAAACTTTCCCATTTGGACCTTCGATGTAGGCAGCATCCTTATCGCGGTTTTCGCCATCGAGTATTATTTTGCATCCATCTTCATAGGTGTAGGTAATCCGTCGCCATGATCCGACTGCGTCAAAGTGTTGCTGCGGTGCATCTATTTCAACCGATACCGGTCCGGTGTCATCCTTTCCAAGCAGGTACTGGACCGGATCGAGATAATGCTGACCCATATCCCCGAGACCTCCGCCGTCGTAATCCCAGTAACCCCGGAATTTTGCATGCACTCTCTCGGCATTGTATGGTTTAAACGGGGCCGGACCGAGCCAGAAATTATAATCCAGCTCTTCAGGTACAGGTTCCGGTTTCAGGTTGTAAAGACCACTCCAGTAGAACTTCCAGTCATAGCCTGTTATACCGCTGACAGTCACTTTAAGTGGCCAGCCCAATATACCACAGTCTACAAGCTTTTTAAGAGGTTTCACATCGGTTCCCAGACCATAGAACTGATCCTTAAACCTGAACCATGTATTCAGCCGGAATATACGGCCATGTTTCTGAACAGCATCAACTACATTAATTCCTTCGCCAATTGTCCTCGTCATCGGTTTTTCGCACCAGATATCCTTTCCGGCTTCGGCAGCAGTTTTTGCCATAATACCATGCCAGTGGGGGGGAGTAGCAATATGGATAATGTCGATGTCGTCTCTGGCAATCAGCTCACGGAAATCGTTGTAACCTGTTACATTTCCGCCAGCCTGGGTTATGGCCTGTTTCAGGTGATTTTTATCAACATCGCATACCGCCAGAAGACGGGTTCCTTCATAACCAATATGACCGCGTCCCATCCCGCCGACTCCTATTATACCTTTTGTAAGCTGGTCGCTTGGAGGTGTATATCCCTTACCTCCAAGAACATACCTGGGTACGATTGTAAATGCAAAAGTTGCAGCTGTGCTCTTTTTCAGAAAATCACGTCTGCCGATCTTTTTATGTTTCATGAGTTATGTGAATTAGTCAAAAATTTCAAATATTATATCATTAGGCTTCGGACTTCGGACTTCGGACTTCGGACTTCGGACTTCGGACTTCGGACTTCGGACATAAGGATCCATTTTCCCTGCAATATGCAAGTTTTATGGGCAAAATACAATAGAGGAAGGTGTATTACTTTACCCTGTGCATAGAAAAAAATGTAAAAAAAATTAGTTGAACGACGGGAATTTATTTATGAGCTCTGTCAGAATTGACGGAAGGATCCCAAGAAAAAATATCCCGGCGGCCAGAATCGCCAGAACAATATTGGCGGAAAATGATAATTGGAAACTTTTCTTTGTTTTTGCGACGGTAAACATTGTTTTAATAATCCGCAGATAGTAATATAAACTTATAACGCTGTTAATTATAAGGCTGAAAGCAAGTAACCATAATCCTGATTTTACACCGGCAAGGACCAGAAAGAACTTTGATATAAAGCCTGCTGTGAGGGGGATGCCGGCAAGGGAAAGCATTGCCAGGGTAAGCACCGATGCAATCCACGGATTGGACCAGAAAAGCCCTTTCAGATCTTCCGGCTGGTCAGCATCACGTTCCTGTCCTGACAGAGCAGAAATTACAGCAAAGGCGCCCAGGGTGGTAATCATATATGCAACAATAAAAAATATAGCGGCTTTAATTCCGATATAAGTTCCTA
>Ga0105095_10000668_pt1 | contig 16999 bp, 15 predicted proteins | sample PPLLak2March2015_2_FD_79180 | JGI IMG/M metagenome (GOLD analysis project Ga0105095, IMG submission 79180) | Freshwater sediment microbial communities from Prairie Pothole Lake near Jamestown, North Dakota, USA - PPLs Lake P8 Core (3) Depth... | ecosystem: Environmental > Aquatic > Freshwater >...
AAGAACGCCGCGTTCTTGCCGACGCTGGCGCCGACGCTGGCCGACAGGGCGGTCTGCGGCGTCGAGACGCTCACGCCCACGCCCCACAGGCCGGTGAGCCGGTCGGGGAGCACCAGCGGGATGGTGTCGGTCCCCGTGTCCACGGCGTAGTCGGCGTAGAACTCGGGGTCGAACCGGATGGTCTGCCAGACCGGGGACAGCCTCGCGCTCCAGCCGCCGCGGATGGTGAACATGCTCGACACGCCGGCGTCGCTCTCCAGGATGCTGCCGCCGTCGAAGAACTCGTCGTAGTTCCAGAGTCCCTCGAGCCGGAAGAAGTTGGTCCACTGCTCGATCAGGGCGCCCGGCGCGCCGTACATCGAGTAGCGGTTGGTGATCGAGGGCGACACGATGCCGGTACGCGGAACGAAGCCCACGTCCGCGCGGAAGTCGGGCGCGATGCCCTGGATGCGGTAGTTGAAGCCGAACGAGCGGCCGGTGCGGTCTACTGTCGCTTCCCAGAGGGGAGCCGCGACGGTCGTCGAACCGTCGCCCGTCCAGCTCGCGGCGCCCTGCACTTCGAAGTAGTACATCCGGGCGAACACGAGCCGCACGTCGCCCGACACGACGCGGTTGAACGTGTCGCCCTCGATGTGGTCGGTGTAGGCGAACCCCGCCGTGGACTGCTCGCCGATGTCGCCCCGCACCCGGAGCGCGTTCACGATGGGGTGGTCCTCGCCGCTCGCGGACGCGCCCTGGTCGTCCACCGCCGAGAGCAGGGCGACGCTGGTGCCCCCGACCTTGCCGGTGAGCTTGAGGCCGCCCAGGGGCTCCTCGACGCGGCGCGTGTAGATGAGCGAGTTCGGCGTGTTGAACAGCTCGATCCCCTCGAGGAAGAACGGCCGCTTCTCGGGATAGAACACCGCGAACCGCTCGTTCACCGTCACCTGCGCCACGTCCGCCTCCACCTGGGAGAAATCGGGGTTGGCGGTGCCGTCGAGCGTGAGGTTGGGTGTGATGCCCCACGACACGTTCACCCCCGCTTCGGGGGTGGCGTCGTATCCCCAATCACCCAGCGAGTCGCGCGCGCCGTCCATCCGGCCGGTCGCGAACGGGTTCAGGCTCAGGACGAGGCCGCGCTCCAGGCCCTGGAGCCCCTGCAGGGTGCCGGACTGGGTCAGGAACGAGGCGCTCGCGCGCACGGCAGGCGTCCACGTGTCCTCGTAGGCCGAGTGCTGGACCTTGCGCAGGACGTTGATGGACCAGGTCTGCGAGTCCGCGCCGGAAAAGGAGATGCTGCGGAACGGGATGCGGACCTCGACCTCGTAGCCGCCCGGTGTCACGTGGCCGTGCGACTCGAACGTGAAGTCGGGGTTCATGTCCACGTTCTCGAAGTGGCCGTTCGGCCCGCCGCCGCCGCCACCGCCGCCGCCTGCTCCGCCGAAGCCGCCCTCGGTGCGGATGCCGTCGGCCTGGACGCCCAGCGGGTTCACGCCAAAGACGTAGGCGCGCCGCCGGTCGTTGAACGTGTCGACGATGAGCTGGACGTAGTCCTCGGTGTCGATCTTGTCCCGGTCGGTGAGCGTCGCCCGCACGTCGCCGTGCAGCTCGAAGGCGCGGATGCCGAAGTAGATGGCCTTGGTGGTGTACCAGACCAGGACCTCGGTCGAGTCTTCGGCGGGTCGGCCGTCCACGGGACGGTACTGGGAGAAGCCGGTGAGCACCGCCGCGGACCGCCAGACCGTTTCGTCCAGCGCTCCGTCTACGGTGACGGTGGTGTCGAACCGGGGGACTGCGACCGCCGTGTCACCGGCGCGGCCGTGAAAGACGGCTCCCTGGGCGGCGAGCCCGCCCGGCAGGAGGAGAAGACCGAGGAGTCCGAGGTAGCGCATAGCGGCGGTAATGTAGCCGCGGACGCGCGCGGATGCAGTCTACTCGTATCGCAGGGCCTCGACCGGATCGAGCCGCGCCGCGCGCTGGGCGGGCCAGATGCCAAAGAACAGCCCCACGCCCACGCTGAACGCGATGGAGAGGAACACCGCGGGCAGCGAGATGAGCGTGTTCCAGTTGGCGAGCCGCGACAGCGCGATGGCGCCGCCGGACCCGAGCATGATGCCCAGGATGCCGCCCATCAGGCACAGCACGAGCGCTTCCACCATGAACTGCAGCAGAATGCTGCGGCGCGTGGCGCCGAGGGCCTTGCGCACCCCGATCTCGCGGGTCCGCTCGGTGACGGAGACCAGCATGATGTTCATGATGCCGATGCCGCCCACCAGCAGGCTCACCGCCGCGATGCCGGCCAGCAGGAACGTGAAGGTGCGCGTGGTCTCCTCGAACGTGGCCAGGAACTCGCTCCGGTTCCGGATCTGGAAGTCGTTGCCCTCGCCGGGGCGGATGCCGTGCTCGGTGCGCAGGGCGCCCTCGATCTCGAGCATCGCAATGTTGATGGAGTCTTCCTGGGCCACCTGCACGGTGATCGAGCGCAGCCGGTTGTTGCCGAACACGCGGTAGCGCGCCGTGCTGAGCGGGATCAGGACCCGCTCGTCGGGGTTGTCCCAGCCCCCGCCCTGCGTGCCCTTGGACTTGAGCAGGCCCACCACCTCGAACGGGATGCCGCCGATGGAGATGGTCTGGCCGATCATCCCGGGGCCGTTCACGCTCAGCTGGTTGGGCACGCCCCCGCCCACCACCGCCACGCGGCGGCGGCCGTCGTCGTCGCCGGTCGTGAACATGCGCCCGGCGTCGATCTCGTAGTTGTTGACCTCGGTGTAGTTGGGCGTCGTGCCGACGATGCTCACGTTGATGTTGGTGTTGCCCAGCTTCACCTGCCGGTTGTTGGACATCTCGGGCACCACTTCCGCGATGACCCGGGCGGCCCGCTTCAGCGCGTCGGCGTCGTCCATGGTGAGGCTCACGCGCTCGCCGCTCGCGACCCCCCGCATGAACGACTGGCCGGGGTAGACGCTGAGCAGGTCGGTGCCCAGCCGCTCGATCTGGTCCTGCACCGACTTCTGCGCGCCCGAGCCGAGGGCCACCATGGTGATCACGGCGGCCACGCCGATCACGATGCCCAGCATGGTGAGCAGCGACCGGAGCTTGTTGGCCCGGATCGCGGCGAGTGCCACCAGGATGATCTCGCCGATCAGCATCAGCGGTTCCCGCGCGGGCCCGGCGGCCCGGCCGGCGGCGTCGTGGTGGTCGTCTGGCGCTGCATGCCGGGCACGGTGCCCATCCGGTTCATCCGGTTGCGCATCTCCTCCTGCGCCTCGACCAGGCTCGCGCTCGGCAGGATCAGCACCGTGTCCTGGGCCGTGAGCCCGGACCGGACCTCGGAGTAGTCGAGGTCCGTGAGCCCCGTCTCGATCTGCACGGGCGAAGGCCTGCCGTTTCGCAGCACGAAGACGATGAACGTCCCGCCGAACAGCGCCGGCGTGGTGCTGCGGGATGCCCCGGCCTGGCCGTCGCCGTTGCCCCCGCCGAACGCGGTGCGCGTGCCGCCGCCCATCGCCGTGCGCAGGCGCTGGAACACGGCACGTTCCGCCTCGGACAGGGCGGACGGGCCGCCGTTCCGCATCTTGGCGAAGATGGCGTCCACCTGCTGCGAGGTGATGCCCTCGGGCAGCGTGATCTCGCGTCCGTCCCGGGTGCGATAGACGTTGGGCGCCGTGGGGTCGCCGGCGGTGGTGCCGCCCAGCGACGCCTGCCCGCCCGCCGAATCCCGGGCCCGGGCCAGCTCCTGCGTCACCGCCTCCTCATCGAGCCCGAGCACCGTGGCCGCCGAGGCGACGTCGCGCTGCGTGCGGAGCGCCCCATTGGGCACGGCCAGCACGCCGCGGCGGTCGCCCACCTGCATCTCGACCTCGGCGTTCATGCCGGGCTTGAGCAGACCTTCGCGGTTGGCGATGCGCACCAGCACGGGGAACATCGTGACGTTCTGCTGGGTCACGGCCAGCGGCTCGATCTTGAGCACCCGGCCCTGGAACGGCCGGTTGGGATAGGCGTCCACCAGGGTGGAGACGCTCATGCCGGGCTGGATCTTGCCGATGTCGGTCTCGTCCACCAGCGCCCGGACCTGCACCGTGTCGAGGTTGGCCATGCGGAGGAGCACCGTGCCGCCACCCACGTTGCTCGTGGCCGACGAGATCACCGTGCCGACTTCGACGTTGCGCTCGATGATCACCCCGGCGATGGGCGCGCGGACGTCCGTGTCCTCGAACGAGATCCGCGCATCCTCCAGCGACCGCTGGGCGCGCACCAGCTGCGCCCGGCCGTTGGCCGCGGTGAGCCGCGCGTTGTCGTACTCCTGTTCGGTGATGCTCTGCGTCTTGAACAGCTCCTCGGACCGGCGCAGCTGCGACTCGGCGTTCGCCAGCTGGGCCTTGGCCACCTCGAGATCGGCCTCGGCCTGGGTCAGCGCGTTCTGCGGCACGCGCGGGTCCACCTGGATCAGCCGCTGGCCGGGACGTACCGCGTCGCCGGTTTCCACGAGCACCTCGGTGATCTCCCCGGATGCCTTGGACTTGACCTCGACCGTGGTGATGGGCTCGATGGCCCCGGCGGCGCTGGCCGTCACGACGATGTCCCGCGTGCTCACCGGGACCGCCTGATAGACGGGCAGCGGGACCTCGTCGCCGCAGGCCCACGCGGCCGCGGCGATCGCGAGCGCCGGCAGGGCCGGTCGGAAGCGGATGAAGGCATTCATGGGGTCATGCCGTCTTTCTCGTGATCTCATCGAGCTCCACCATCCCGTCCTTCAGATGGATCTGCCGGTGGGCGTGAACCGCGATGTCGTGTTCGTGGGTGATGAGAACGATCGTCTGCCCGGCGTTGTGGAGCTGATCGAACACCGCCATGATCTCCGAGCTCGTGGCACTGTCGAGGTTCCCCGTGGGCTCGTCCGCGAGCACGATGCTCGGGTCGTTGACGAGCGCCCGGGCGATGGCCACGCGCTGCCGCTGGCCGCCCGACAGCTCGTTGGGCCGGTGGTGCATGCGGTCGCCCAGCCCCACCTTGTCCAGGGCGCCGGCCGCGCGTTCCTTCCGCTCCCGCGCCGGGACGCCGGCGTAGATGAGCGGCAGCTCGGTGTTGTGCAGCGAGCTCGCGCGCGGCAGCAGATTGAACGTCTGGAAGACGAAGCCGATCTCCTTGTTCCGGATGCGGGCCAGCTCGTCGTCCCCCAGCTCGCTCACCTTCTGGCCGTTGAGCCAGTACTCGCCCGACGTGGGCGTGTCGAGGCAGCCGATCAGGTTCATCAGGGTGGACTTGCCAGACCCCGACGGCCCCATGATGGCCGTGAACTCGTTGCGCTTGATCTGGATGTTCACCCCGCGCAGCGCCTTCACGGTTTCCGCCCCGAGTTGGTAGTCCCGCACCAGCTTGTGCGTGAGGATGACGATGTCGGGCAGCGGGGCGTCACCGGTGCTGAAGTCCATGTGTGAGGTCATAGCTCCCTCCCGAGGAGCGCCTCGAGCTGTGCCCGGGCGACGAGAAAGTCCAGCCGGGCGCGGATGAGCACGATTTCCGCGTCATCCAGCGTCACCTGCGACGTGAGCACCTCCACGATCGTGGCGGCGCCCAGGCGGTAGCGTTCCTGCACGACGCGCAGGTCCTCCTGCGCGGCGGCGAGGCTCGACCGCGCGATGTCGATCTGCGCGCGGGACGAGGCCAGGGTCGCGAGCTGCTGCGTGAGCTCCGCCGACGCCTGGCGGCGGGCGTCGTCGGCCTGGGCCTGCGCCGACTCCCGGCTTACCGCGCTGCGCGTGATGTTCCCCTCGCGCGTGAAGCCGTTGAAAAGGGTCCAGTTCAGGGACAGGCCGACGGTCCACAGGTCTTCCATCCCGCCGACCTGGGTCCCGGTCCAGTTCTGCGAGAAGTTGCCGCGCAGGATAGGGAAGTACTGGGCCCGGGCTACGGCCACGGAGGCCGCGGCGGCCTTGGCGTTCGCCTCCGCCGACAGCACCGCGGGCGCCGACTGGAGCAGTTCCGCGCGCATGGCGGCGGTGTCGAGCGGTGCCAGCGCGTACAGCGTGGAATCCTCCGCGGGCTGGATCGGACCGTCGTAGCCGATCAGGCGGGCGAGGGCCGCGCGGGTGGAAGCCTGGGACGTTTGCGCGTTCAGCAGCTGGAGCTGCGCGTTGCCCAGCTCCACGGCGCTCCGCAGCGTGTCGGACCGCGTGGCGCTGCCCGCCGCGAGCTTCTCCTTGGCGACCTTGAGCTGCTCTTCGGCGCGCTGGATGCGCGTGTTCGACACGCGCAGCAGCTCGTCGGCGGCCAGCGCGTTGAAGAAGGCCTGCTTCGTCTGGAGCGTGACCTGGAACTGCTGGTTGGTGAGTCCGGCATCCGCACTCTCGAACTCGGCGCGGGCCGCCCGACCCTCCGCGAGCCGCTGGAAGCCGTCGAAGATGTCGAGGGAGGCGCTCCACCCGGCCCGGTAGCTGTTCGCTGGAGGCGTGTAGGGAATGCCCTCCTGGTTGTACGTCGGGGTGACCTGTCGCCGGGACCAGGAGCTGTTCGCGTTGAGCTGAGGCAGCCACGACCCCATGACCTCACGGGAGCTGGCCCGCGCGGTCGTCACGGCACCGCGCGCCTGCACGACGGCCGGCTGAACCCGCAGCGCCAGCTCGATGGCCTCGTCCAGGGTGATGGTGGGGACCTGCTGGGCGGCAAGAACCGCCGGCAGCATGATGGCCGCAAGGGCGGCCCCGAGGCGGAGCTTAGCGGCGGTCATGACGTTCCTCCTCCCGCCCCGCCTCGCGGGCGGCCCGGATGGAATCCGAGCGCTGCATGTATGCCTGGTAGCGCGGCAGCTGGGTCGTGTCGAGCAGGGCCGCGATGTCGGCGCGGATGGAGCCGCGGACAGCGTCCATGCGGGGGCGCATCTCGCTCCACATCACCGCCATGGAATCCTGGTAGGCGTCGAGGATCCGGTCTACGCTGTCCCGCTGCGCGGGCGTGAGCGTGAGTTCCCGGGCGAGGCGGTCGGCGTAGCTCTCGCGCTCGCCGCGATTCGCGTCGCGGCGTTCCGGCGCCCGCCCGTCCCTGGTGGCGGCCCACACGCCCGCCCCCACGGCGCCCCCCGCGAGAAACACGGCGAGCAGCAAGCCCACGGCGTACACCTTCGATCGGTACGGCATCTATCACTCAATCCTGCGCGTTCAGCGCGTCAGTCCCTCACCCAGCAGCACTTCGATGTCGGGCACCGCCGCATCCGCGAGCAGCGCCGTCACCTCGAACCCGGCCTGCACGGGCTCCCCGGCCCCCAGAACCGTGGGCGCCGGAGTCACGAGCCGGCCCAGCAGGAAGGCCCCGGCCGCCACGACCAGCAGCGCCGCGGCCACCCCGGGACGGGCCCAGTCGCCCAGGATTTCCCACCACGGTTCCACCGCGTGCGTCCGCTCGAGCACCGCGCGCACGAACGCCGCGTCGTCGTCCACCCCGAGCACCTCGCGCAGCGCCTCGCCAAGCGCGGGGTCGGGTGCGTGATCAAAGGGCGAATGTCCCGTCATGGTTCCCGCTCCTTCCAGCCTCGCCACGCGGCCATCGGCCCTCGCAGGGCCCGCCGCGCATGAAACACATCCGACCGCACCGTCCCCTCCGGGATCCCGAGGATGTCCGCGATCTCCGCGTGACTGTACCCCTCGAGATCGAACAGCACGATGGCCGTCCGCTGCCGCTCCGGCAGCTGTCGCAGCGCACCCGCAAACGCCGCCCGCAGTGCCCGCCGGTCCGCCTCCGCGGCCGGCCCGGTGTCCGCCGACGCCGACACCGGCGACAGCTCCTCGGTCTGCCGTACCCGCCGCCGGCGCCGGCGGTCGGCGGCGGCGTTGGCCACGATCCGGAGCAGCCAGGGCCCGAACGGGCGGGCCGGATCGTACCGGCCAAGGTGCCGCCAGGCGGCGAGGAACCCGTCCTGCGCCGCGTCGTCCGCGTCGTCCGCATCGTCGAGGATCGTTCGAGCGACGCGGCGGGCTTGCGCCGCGTACCGGGTGACCAGCCCGCCGAATGCCTCGCGGTCCCCGGCATGGGCCAGTGCGGCCAGCTCGGCTTCCGTCACCCTGTCAGTACGCATGGCGCACATGGCCCGTTGGGCGCCTCCACAGAAGCGACAGCGGGCGGGTGGGGACCGTTACCGATGGCATACGGGGGAGGGGTCAACCGGTGCCGAGCCCGAGCCGCGATTCCTCGGGCCGGAGGGCGGCGATGAGAAATGTGATGTGATCGTCCAGCGGCACGCCCAGCTCCTCGCAGCCCAGCGCGATGTCGTCCCGGTTCACCCCGCGGGCGAAAGCCTTGTCCTTCAACTTCTTACGGACACTCCTGGCCTCCAGGTCGCCCAGGCTCCGGGACGGCCGGACCAGGGCGCAGGCCACCAGGAACCCGCACAGCTCGTCCACCGCGAACAGGGTCCGCGCCAATTGCGTCCGGCGCGGCACCCCCGTGTAGGCCGCGTGCCCGAGAATGGCCTCGCAGCTCTCCTCGTCCAGGCCGCGCTCGCGGAGCAGGCGCACGCCCCACGACGGATGCTCCTCCGTGGGCGAATGCGCGTCGTTGGGATACCGCTCGTAGTCGAAATCGTGGAGCAGTCCCACGATGGCCCACGCCTCCTCGCTCGCGCCGTAGTGCCTCGCGTAGGCGCGCATCGCGATCTCGACCGCGTACATGTGCTTCCGCAGCGCGTCCGAAGCCGTGTACTCGTGCATGAGGGCGAGGGCGTCATCCCGCGTCATCGCTCGATCTCCAGGTTCCAGTGGGCCATCCAGTGCTGCACCACGAGCGCCGTCCACAGCGCTCGGCCGTGGTTGGCGCGGTTGGCTCGGTGCTCCCCGAGCAGGTGCTGGACCGTGTGGGCGTCCATCAGCCCCATCTGGGTGAGGCGGCCCGGCCGGAGCAGGCGGTCCGCCAGTCCCGCCAGCGGGCCGTTGAGCCACCGCCCCAGCGGGACCGACAGGCCGCGCTTGCGTCTCCGCAGAATAAACGACGGCAGGCGGCGGCGGGCTACCTCCCGCAGCAGCCGCTTGGTGCGCACCCCCCGCACGTGCGCGGCCCCCGCGGCCAGGGCCGCCCGCGTGACCGCGGGGTCGAGGTACGGCGCCCGCGCCTCGAGCGACGCGCGCATGGTTGCCCGATCCACCTTCACGAGCAGCCGCTCCCTCAGCGGCCCTTCGTAGTCGAGCAGCAGGGCGGCGGCCACCGGATCGCCCCCGGGGGCGGGCGGCGGCGGCGCCGACCAATCGGCAAAGGGCACGGCGTGCGGCGGCAGCCCGTTGGCGAACCACCGGAGATGACGGTCCAACGTGGGAAGCTCCGCGGCCTCGGCAAACCGTTTGAGCAGAAACTCGAGCGGCACCCGTCCCTGGGACGAGGGCAAAGCATCGATCACGGCGCGGGCCGCGCGCCGGATGGGCCGCGGCAGCCGCGTCCAGGCCGGCGCCAGCCGGTGCCCGACGTACGTGGGATACCCGCCGAACAGCTCGTCCGCTCCCTCGCCACTCAGGACCACCGTCACCGACGGCCGTGCCGCCCGCGCCAGGGCCAGTGTGGGCACCGCCGCCGGATCGCCGATCGGCTCGCCGGTGGCCGCGAGCGTGTCGAGCGCGGCGGGCACCTCGTCGTCCGCCAGCTCCACGGATGCGTGGGGCGTCCCGAGCGTTGCCGCGAGCCGCGCGGCGAAGCGGCGTTCGTCGTACGACGGGTCGGGAAAGCCCACCGCGAACGTGTGGAGGCGCGCGGCGCCCACCACCTCTGCGGCGAGGACGGCGAGCAGCGACGAGTCGAGGCCGCCGCTCGAGAACACGCCCAACGGGACGTCGGCGCGGACCTGCCGGGCGACCGCGGCGCGCAGGAGTTCGTCCAGCGCCGCCGGCTCCGCCGGCCCGTCACCCCGGGGATCCCAGTACCGTGTCGCCGTCATCGCGTTTCCCACGACCGTGAGCACCGTGCCGGCGGGCACCTTCTGGATCTCCGTGAACGGTGTCGCGGGCTCGCGGATGTAGCCATCGCGCAGGAACGCGGTCAGCGCGATCGCGTCGAGCGTGCGGGGCACCGCCGGCGAGCCGAGCAGGGCGCCGATCTCCGACGCGAACCACCGCTCGTCACCGATCCGCGCGGTGAACAGCGGCTTCTCTCCGGCGCGGTCGCGTGCGAGCACCAGCCGCCCCGCACGGCGGTCCAGGATCGCCACCGCGAACATGCCGTCGATGTCCGCGAGGCCGGCCGGCCCCCGGTCGAGGTACAGCGGCAGGATGACCTCGACGTCCGACCGCGACCGGAACGGATAGGCGGCGTAGCGCCGCCGCAGCGCAGCCGCGTTGTAGACCTCGCCGTTGCAGGCGAGCGCCACCTCGCCGCTCGGGTCCGCAAACGGCTGGTCGGCGCGCGGATCGAGATCCACCACGCGGAGCCGCGTCACGCCGAGCAGCGCGTCGCGCCATGCGTGTCGGCCGTGGCCGTCGGGGCCGCGGTGCGCGAGCGCGCGCGCCATGGCGTCGGCGTGGTCCGGATGGCGCAGCGGCGTGCGGCCCGGCGCCACCATCCCGTAGATGCCGCACATTCAGGGCACCCGGGCCAGCAACGGCGGGCCGCAGGGGCCGTAGACGGTGTACTTGCGTGTCGCCGCCCTGAGGGGGAGGGTGGCCGCGAGCCGCTGGGCTACGCTCGCGCTGTCCACGGGCACGACGAACAGGCGGGGCCGGTCGCAGTCCGCGAGCGCCTCCTCCCACCAGCCCGGCGGGCGCAGCCCGGGGCTCACCCGCCGCAGCCGCTCGTGCCTCCGCACGACGTAGTTGCTGGTCAGCTCCCGGGCGTCCACGGTCACCAGCGTGAGCGTCCGGTCGAGGTAGAACGGGAGCGACAGGGGATAGACGCCCACGGCCACGATCTCGGTTTCCCTCGTGAGCACCGGTGCCAGCGCGTGCGCCACGTCGCGGCTGGAACGGTCCCGGCCAATCGCGTCCATGAGCGGCATCGCGATCACCGGGATGGCGGCGACGGGGAGCACGAGGGCGGGCAGGGTCCAGGCCGTGCGGGGTCCCAGCACGAGTGCCGCGAGCCCGCCGAGTCCCGCGACCGCGCCGAGCCAGCGGGCGGTGGGTGCGATCCGGAGGGCAACCTCCGGCCGGGCATCCACCCAGCCGGCAATCGACGGCGCGAGCAGGACGAGCACGGCGCCGAGTGCCACGAGCGCCGCGCCGGCGCGGGCGCCGGCGTACGCGCCCCGGCGCTCCCACCACCACGCCACGAGGAGCGCGATCGGCGGCACGAGCGGGAGGGCGTACTGCGGCCGCTTGGAGCGCGAGAGCGAGAAGAGCAGCAGGGGGAGCGCGATCCACAGAACGGCGAGCACCACCCAACGGTCCAGCCTGCGTGCCCGGAGCGCCCGGAACCCCTCCGGCACCGCCGCGGCCAGCACGAGGGTCCACGGCAGCGCCGCCGCGGCGAGAATCGGGAGGAAGTACCACCACGGCTCACTGCGCCCGAGCACGTCCGTGCCCATGCGCTGCGCGGTCTCGACGAGCAGCACGTACCGCACGAAGTCCGGCACCACCGTGGACATCGCGAACAGCCACGGCAGGACGATGGCGAGCAGCAGCAGCATCCCCGCGGGATCGAGCACCACGCTCAGCCGGCGGCGCCAGGTGGCGAACGGCAGCGCCACGAGCAGCGGGACGGCGAAGGCGACGGGGCCCTTGGTGAGCAGGCCGAGCGCGAGCGCCCCCCAGCCGAGCAGGCTCCACCGCGCGGTTGGCCGTCCCTCCTCGGCGGCGCGCACGCCCAGCGCGAAGGCGGCGATGGCGCCGGTGGCGAAGAACGTGAGCGTGGCGTCGAAGATCACGGTGCGCGCGTACGCGATGGTGAACGGCGCGGCGGCCGTGAGGATGGCGGCGTGCCAGCCTCCCGCGGGCCCGAGCAGGCGGCGGGCGAATCCCCAGACGATCGTCAGCGTGCCGAGCGTGAACAGCAGCGAGGGGAGCCGCACCGCGAGCTCGGTGGCGCCCAGCAGGCGCACGGCGGCCGCGCCCGCGGCAAAGTGCACGATCGGCTTGTCCACGTAGGGAAGCCCGTTGAGCCGCGGGAGCCACGCCGGTCCCCCCCGCGCCAGCTCCCGCATCACTTCGGCGTTGCGCCCCTCGTCGGGCTCCAGCAGGGCATGGCCGCCGAGGTCCCACACGAGCCCCGTGAGGGCGAGCGCGGCCGCCACGAGGACGGCGGATCGCGGGCGCACGGGCGCGGCTAGTGCCGTTCCAACTTGTTCCACCTACGGATTCGCCTGGGGCGATACCTGGGCCAAACAAGTTGGATCGGCACTAGTGCAGCGATCGCTGGCCGGCCGCCGGCGGCTGCGGCGACAGGGAGACCCCGATGGGTACGACGGCGCGGATCTCGCCGTCCACCGCGATCTCGAAGCGATAGCGTCCCGGCTTCTGGAACGGCACGTCGAACGCCAGCACGGCGCCCGCCTCGAGGTCCGTCACGCCGGCCGCGGGCTCGTTGAAGTTCACCGCACCGTCGCCCGAGAGCACTTCGGCGTCCTCCTCGTCGAGCAGGCGGATGCGCAGGCGGTGCTCGCCGACCTCGGTCCGCCGGCCGTGGAGCCGGACCACGAGATGGAGGCGGGGGTGGACCGTGGGGAACCGGGCGGCCCAGATATGCTGGAAGATGCCGAGCACGGAGAGCTTGCCGTGCTGGTCGATGATCGCATAGTCACAGGCGACCGCGAAATCCACCGTCATGAGGCTGCCTCGGAAGTCCGGGACACGTCACCGTCGTCCGCGGGGACGACGCGCGAATCCTAGCCCCCTTCGCCCGGCGGCGGTACGCCCGCGTCAGCCGACGGGCGTGGGGATCCCGCTCATCTCCTGCGCCCGCAGCTCGCGGCGCAGGATCTTGAGCATGGCGCTCTTCGGCAGCTCCGGCACGAACGCGACGTCCCGGGGGATCTTGTAGGGCGCGAGTTCCCGTCGGCAGTGTCCCAGGATCTCCTCGGCCGTGGCCTGCGTGCCCGGCCGCAGCACGACGAACGACTTGACCCGTTCGCCCAGCCGCGCGTCCGGAAGGCCGATCGTGGCGGCCTCGAGCACCTTGGGGTGCGCGGCCAGCACCTGATCCACTTCGTCCGGATAGACGTTGACGCCGCCGACGATGATCAGGTCCTTCTTCCGGCCGCAGATGTAGGTGAACCCGTCATCGTCCATGCGCGCGAGATCGCCCGTGTACAGCCACCCGTCCCGGATCATCGCGGCCGTCTCGTCGGGCCGGTTCCAGTAGCCAGACATCACCTGCGGTCCGCGGATGCAGAGCTCGCCCTCTTCGTTGGCGCCCAGCTCACGCGTCCCGGTCTCCGCGTCCACGATCTTCATGTCGGTGCCGGGCAGCGGGACTCCGATGGACCCGGGCTTGCGCACCCCGGCGAGCGGGTTGGCGTGCGTGATGGGCGACGTCTCCGTGAGGCCGAACCCTTCGGTGATCTTGCCGCCCGTCAACTGCTCGAACCGCGTCATGACCTCCACCGGCAGCGGCGCCGAGCCGGAGAAACAGTACTTCACGCTGGAGATGTCGAGCTGGTCGACCTTCGGGTACTTGTTGATCCCGGTGTAGTGTGCCGGCACCGCGGGGAAGAGCGTCACCCGGTACTTGCGGATGCTCGACACCAGGTCGGCGATGTCCCGCGGGTTGGGCGCGAGCACGATGTGGGCGCCCAGCGCGATGGGCCACAGGAACGAGACCATGTTCCCGAACGAGTGGAAGTACGGGAGGCACGCCAGCAGCACCTCCCGGCCCATCTCCAGGTTCCGGAACCAGGACACCGCCTGCTGGGCGTTGCACGACAGGTTGCGATGGGTGAGCACCACGCCCTTGGCGACGCCGGTGGTGCCCCCGGTGTAGAGCAGCTGTGCCGGGTGGTTCCAGTCGAACGACGCCGGGGGAACGGGCGGGCCGCCGGCGGCCAGCAGCTCCCGGAAGAAGTGCACGCGGGGCTCGCGCGGCACCTTCACGTACTGACCCGTCTTCTTGAGCTTCAGCGGCGCCAGGATGTTGAGCGGGAACGGCAGGTAGTCGGGGATGGATGTCACCACGACGTGCCGGACCGGCGTGCGGCTCAGGATCCCGCGCAGCTTGCCCCACCACAGGAAGTCCAGCGTCACGACCACGCTGACGCCGGCGTCGTTGAGCTGGTGCTCGAGCTCGCGCTCGACGTAGAGGGGATTCGTTCCCACCACCTGCGCGCCCAGCCGGAGCGTCGCGAAGTAGGCGATGATCATCTGCGGCACATTGGGCATCCACAGCGCGACCCGGCTGTCGGTCGTGACACCCAGGCCCGCCAGCGCCGAGGCGAATCGCTCCACCTGGGACTTGAGCTCGGCGTACGTCAGGGTCTTGCCCTTGAGCGTCACGGCGGGGCGGTCGGGGAACGCGCGGCACGTGTCGTCGAACATCTCGACCAGCGTGCGCTCGACGAACGTGATATCGGTGGGAACGCCGGGCTCGTAGTACTTCGTCCAGACGCGGTCCATGGGGGCCTTCCCTGCGATGGCCGCGCGCGGACGGCTCCCGGCCGGTCTGCGCGCACCCTTGGAGACTGCGCGCGGAGCCCGTACCCTGCAAGTGCCGCCCCCGGATCGGGAGCCGGTGGTCGGGCGGCGGGATCTCGGCGCGACTCAGGAAGCCGCGGGGCGGGGGCGTGCCGGCGCTCCCGGGAACGGGCACAGGTCGTTCACCGGGCAGATCTCGCAGCGCGGCGTGCGCGCCTGGCAGATGGCGCGGCCGTGATGGATGAGCAGGTGCGGCAGCAGGGTCCAGTGGCGCCGCGGAACGAGCGCCATGAGGTCGCGCTCGATCTTCACGGGGTCCGTCTGGTGGGTGAGACCCAGCCGGTGGGTGATCCGCTTCACGTGGGTGTCCACCACGACGCCTTCGTCGATCCCGAACGCGTTGCCCAGGACCACGTTCGCGGTCTTGCGGCCCGCGCCGGGCACCTGGGTGAGCTCGTCCATGATCCGGGGCACCTCGCCCCCGTGGCGCTCCGCGAGGGCCCGCCCCATCCCGATCAGCGATCTGGTCTTGTTCCGGTAGAACCCGGTGGATCGGATGATCTCCGCCAGCTCGTCAGGATTCGCGTCGGCGAAGTCCTGCGCGGTGCGGTACCGGGCAAAGAGGACGGGCGTGACCTTGTTGACCCGCTCGTCGGTGCACTGAGCGCTGAGAATCGTCGCCACCAGCAGCTGGAGCGGGTTCGCGAAGTCGAGCGAGCACTGGGCGTCGGGGAATCGCGCCTCGAGGCGCGTGATGATCGCCTCGATCCGCTCCCCGGCGGCCGGCAGCCGACGGGCCGTCTTCCGGGCGCTCACGGGGCCTCGCTTTCGGCGTGGGCCACGGCGAGCAGGGCGAGCTGCACCAGCGTCAGCAGCTCGGCCGGGGTCGCTACGGACAGCACGCGGCCGCTCGTGCCGCCGTCCATCAACGGGGCGAACGGCGGATCGCGCTGCACGCCGCGCGCGGCGGCGAAATCCTCGGGCCGCGCGTGGACCGTGACCTGGGTGAAGCCGCCCCGCTCCTCGCGGAGCCCCAGCACCGCGAGGAGGGTCACCTCGTCCCCGCGCGGCGCGGCAACGACGAAGACCCCGTCCAGCGGCTCGTGCGGCGCGTCCGGGCCGCGCTGGCCCCACCACCAGTTCACTGGCAGCTGCACGTAGCACGCGCCGCCGGGCACCTTCGGTGGCTCCGCGGGCGGCAGGCGGCGCAGCCAGGGCTGGAGCTGGGCGCGGGCCGGCGAGACGACGCGCCGGCCCGCGGCGTCGAACCGGTACATGGCGTGGAGCAGCTCGAGATACTCCTGCACCGCCTCCGGCTGTTGGGCGACCAGCTCCGGTGACTCCAGCTCGGCCAGGAGCCGCTGCACCTCCGGGACCATCGCGAACTCGCCGCGGTCGCCGGCGTCCCGTCCGGCGGCGGCGGCCGCGGCCGTGAGCTTTCCCAGGGCGCCGGCGTCATCGCCGAAGAGCATGTCGAACGGGGTGGGACGCTTCATGCCGCCTCCGCCGGAAGCCAGGCATCGAGGACCGCGGTGAACCGCTCCGGCTCTTCCACGTGCGGGCAATGGCCGGAGGTCTCGAACACGATCAGCTCGGCGCCGAGACTCGCCGCGCTCCGCTCGGCGGCATCCAGCGGGATCGGATCGTCGCGACCGGCAAGGACGAGCGACGGGATGCGCAGTCGCGCGAGGTCCGCGTGCAGATCGAACTCGCCGAGGCTCTCCCACACCGCCTGCTGCGTCCGCCCCGTCACCCGGAAGGGTGTCAGGTCGCGCACGCGCGCCGGGTCGTGGAAGTAGCCGGCCACCGAAAGCTCGAACAGCCGCTGCCGGTACGCGTCGGGATCGCTCGTGGGGAGGTCGGACCGCTGGAGCGCCTCGCGCGCGGCGAGAAGCGCGGGAGCCCGGGACCGCGCCGCGAACGCCGCCTCGAACCGGCGCCGATCAGCGGCACGGGCCGGGGCCGGGCACACGAGGGCCAGACGCGACACGGCGGTGGGATGGCGGACGGCGTAGAGCATCGCGAGCAGGCCTCCCCAGGAGTAGCCCAACAGCGTCGCGGCGGTGATCCGCCAGTGCCCGCGCAGCGCGTCGAGGTCCGCCACGTGGGCCTCCCACCCGAGCGCGGCATCCCGTTCGGCGGGCGAGCGCCCGCCCCCGCGCTGGTCGTAGTACATCAGGCTGCGCCGCGTGGCAAGCCGGTCGTATTGGGGAAGGAGATAGTCGTGATGCGCGCCGGGCCCGCCATGCAGGACGATCGTGGGAGGACCATCTCCCACGCGCCGCGTGAACAGCGTCACGCCGTTCACGGACACCCGCTGTTCCGTCACGGCGGCGTCCACTCCCCCGATCCCCTCCGCGTGCCCTTCCTGCCCTTCCTGCCCTTCCTGCCCTCACTGCCCTCGCTGCCCTCACTGCCCTCGCTGCCCTCACTGCCCTCACTGCCCTCACTGCCCTCACTGCCCCTCTTCTCTCTGCCCCTCTGCCCCTCTT
>Ga0105095_10000669_pt1 | contig 16994 bp, 17 predicted proteins | sample PPLLak2March2015_2_FD_79180 | JGI IMG/M metagenome (GOLD analysis project Ga0105095, IMG submission 79180) | Freshwater sediment microbial communities from Prairie Pothole Lake near Jamestown, North Dakota, USA - PPLs Lake P8 Core (3) Depth... | ecosystem: Environmental > Aquatic > Freshwater >...
CTGGCAGTTCACCCGACTCTACAGACCACTGATCTATCAGGCACTGGAAGACTGACTGATAGGGTGATTTGTTAAGATTGTTTTAGTTGTAGTAGTTGTGTCGTTGTGATGGTTGTCAGTTGTCTGTTGTCGGTTGTCAGTTATATTTAGTCTTTGTTCTTTGTTCTTTTGTCTTGGTTCTTTTGTCTTAGTTCTTAGTTCTTGGCTCTTGGCTCTTGGCTCTGGTATTACTTATCCCTTATCCCTTATCCCTTATGCCTTATGCCTTGTCTTTTAAGAAAGACCGGTGACACTGCCATCGGGTAGTATTTTTATACGGGTAGCTGCCGGCACCTTGGGCAAACCAGGCATGGTCATTATATTACCGCATATAGCCACAATAAAGCCCGCTCCTGCCGACAGCCTCAATTCATTGACCGTGATCCTGAAATTTCTTGGCCTCCCGGTCAGTTTTGGATTGTCAGACAAAGATTTTGGTGTTTTTGCCACGCAAATGGCGAGTTTATCGTAACCGTGACGACTCAGGATTTCGAGGTCGGTAATAGCATTCTGGTCATAATCTACACCGATGGCGCCATACATTTGCCGGGCCAGGATCTCGATTTTCTGCTGCACCGGCTGGTTCAGCTCATACAAATACCTTGCTCTGACACCAGCATTCTCCTGAACACTTTTGATTACAGCCCTGGCCAGATCCGTTGCGCCGGATCCGCCTTTCGCGTAAGAATCAGAGATCATTGCCTCAACACCCAGGGTGCTGCAAAAGGCTATGATTTTTTTGAGGTCTTCTTCCCTGTCGTCATTAAAACGGTTTATGGAAACCACAGGATTAATGCCGAATGCCCGTATGTTTTCAATATGCCTGGCAAGATTTCCAAGTCCGCCTTCTTCGTTCATTCCTCCATGATAAACGATGGCTTTTACCGTAGCAACGATTACAACAGCCTTTGGGAAAATACCTGCTGAGCGGCATTTGATATGAAAGAATTTTTCGGCCCCCAGGTCGGTAGCAAAACCAGCCTCTGTAACAACATAATCAGCCAGTTTAAGCGCCATCCGGGTGGCAATGGAAGAATTGGTTCCCTGGGCAATGTTAGCAAAGGGGCCGCCATGTACCAATGCCGGCGTATTTTCGAGTGTCTGCACAAGATTGGGGTGTATGGCATCCCGCAACAGCACCTGCATAGCTCCCTCAGCTTGAATATCAGATACTTTAATAGGATTGCCCCGGTAGGTGAATCCTACTACGGTACGGGCAAGCCGTTCGCCAAGATCCTGATAATTATAGGCAAGGCAAAGCATTGCCATAACCTCAGAAGCCGGTGTGATATTAAAACCATCGGGACGGGGTATGCCATGACGAACGCCACCCAATCCCACAAAGATTTCCCTTAGCGCCCTGTCATTCAAATCCAGCACTCTTTTCCATACGATCCTGCGGGGATCGATGCCCAGCTCATTGCCATGCTGAAGGTGATTGTCGATCATGGCAGACAACAGGTTATTGGCTTTGCTAACCGAATACATGTCCCCTACAAAATGCAGGTTGATATCCTCGGCAGGCATAACCTGGGATGCACCGGCTCCCGTTCCTCCGCCTTTAATACCGAAGTAAGGTCCCAGGGATGGCTCCCTGAGGCAAATAATCGTTTTGTATCCCAATGATCGTAGGGCATCACCCAGTCCAATGGTAGTTGTCGTCTTGCCTTCCCCCTGTGGGGTGGGAGTCATTGCACTAACCAGGATAAGGTTCCCGTCGGGATTTTTATCCCGGGTAAAAAGATGGTCGATGGGGATTTTTGCAATATAATGACCATGCGGCAGAATATCATCATAATCCAATCCAAGATCAGCGGCCACGTCTCTGATCTTCCTCAGTTTTTGCTGATGGTTTCTATAGTACATCGCAGGGGAATTTCAGACCATTAATATTCATTCAATTCAAATTTATGAAAATACAAATAACATAATTTTTTTTTTCATAACAGCATATTCCGCTTATTATTCCTTGGTATAAGACATCAGAAAGAATAATTTCGCATGAAACTTGTTGCCGAATGCTTCAATTTTATCTGATCTTAATAAACCAGCCATGAAAAATACTTCCCCGGTTCTTTATCTTATTCCATCAACCCTGGGAGATATTGCCCCGCTTGAGGTTATTCCCCAAAAGACCCTGCAGATAATCAAAAAACTTGAATATTTTATTGTTGAAGAAGAAAGAACGGCAAGGCGTTTTCTCATAAAAGCCGGCATTGAAAGACCGGTCGATGCGTTGACTTTTTATATCCTGAATGAACACACAGACAGGGAGAGCATTGCGTCATTTTTAAAAAATGCCGGCCCTGTTGATATAGGTTTGTTATCTGAGGCCGGGGTTCCCGCTGTGGCTGATCCCGGAGCCGATCTTATCCGGATGGCATACCGGACCGGATTCAGGATAGTGCCCCTGGTTGGCCCGTCTTCTATTCTGCTTGCTGTGATGGCTTCGGGATTGAATGGTCAGCATTTTGCTTTTGCAGGATACCTTCCGGTGAAGATGAATGAAAGGGTGGCACGGTTAAAATACCTGGAGAAAAGATCCCGGCAGGAAAATGAGGCACAACTATTCATTGAGACTCCATACCGCAACAATCAACTCATGAAATCGATCCTCGACACCTGTTCTTCCGATACATGGTTATGCGTTGCAGCCAATCTCACCCTGGAAGACGAGTGGATATCCACCAGGACTATAGCGGAATGGAAAAAAGAGAGCCCCGATCTGAATAAACAGCCGGCGGTTTTTGTATTGCAGCGGATGAACAATGAGCAATGAGCGATGAGCAATGAGCAATGAACAATGAAAAGTTTTGTCTTTGTTCTTGATTCTTGCCTGCCTGCCGGTAGGCAGGGTTCTTGATTCTTGTATTACTCGTCCCTTGTCACCTGCCTTGCCGGCAGGCAGGCTTGTCCCTTGTCCCTTTCTTACCTGGTTCTACTTAGTTTCCCTTCGTATAATATCTACCACCTGCAAGTCATAGATCACAGTCTGGTATGCCGGAACGACATAATATCCATACAGGGAGTTGATCAGGCCTGTTTTTCCAAATGCCTCTTCATAGGGCAGAACCGCTATGGCATGCGATCCTTTTCGCATGGTATCCAGCGCAGCTGTGAAACCATCAGGCATGTTCTTGATGTAACCGCCGAATACCTTTTCGTTCCCGTAAACAATTTTCAACGGATCGGCTTCAGTCAGATTGGAGTCAAACACCTTAAACATGATTTTCCCCTTATCCCGGTAAGGGTATTTTCCTGAGAACCTGATCAGGAGCGTGTCATTATCGGCAACTTCAATGGTATCATCAGTTGACGCATATTCCTTGAAGTATATATCCCGGTATGCATGGGTAATGGTGTCCATGCCATTTTCCGCAAGGTATTGCAGCATCATCGCTTTTTCATAAGCTACAGGGTCTTTGATGACCGATATGAGGTGCATGTTGTATTTCACCGGCTGGCAGTCATAAAACGCCAGCTCGGTAGGTATTATCAGGGTAGCCCAGCCGCCCTCCTGCATATACGAAAGACCGCTGTTGAATCCGGCACGGCTGTATCCATAGATAAACTTTGCAGGGCCATAGGGGTAGTCGGTAAAATTATCGGCAGCATCCCATTGACTTTTCATGCTGCTATCGGTTGTTTCAATAATATTCCCGTTGAGATAGGTTCCGGTATAGGTAACTACTATGTAATCATTTAGTTCCGGCGAGAGGCCTGTTCCGATTGTATCCGGTATATAATACAGCCCGCCATCTTTTTTATACTCATCCGTGATATTATGGGTGGCGATGTATTCATCCATTTCTGCCTTTGATCGTTTTTCACAGTCAGACCATTCGTCTTTCAGACAGGCTGAAAAAAGGATAGCCCCCATACCTATCAGCAATCCATTCCTGAAAATCCGTTGGGTGTTTATTATTTTCATTTTTTACACTTTTATTATTAGTGGATGTTTAAGAACGTAAAAGGTTGCGTTTATATTTTAGGGGGCGAAATTACGCTTAAAATTTCAACTTCAAAAATCAGGGAAGTAAAAGGAGGTATCATGCCCGTGGAAGACCCTTCGTTTCCAAAAGCCAGATCAGATGGCAGGATCACCAGTGATTTTTCCCCTTCTTTCATCATTCCGATAGCTTCTTCCAATCCTTTGACAACCTGCCACTCAGTTCCGTAAACAAATTGGAAAGGCTGGTTTCTCTTTTTAGTTGAATCAAAGAATTTGCCATTCAGGAACCGACCTTCATAATTTATGGTAATGGTATCGCCTGGTTCCACCTCCTTGCCGGTTCCGGGAACAAGGTTTATGAAATAAATCCCCGAGGCCATTAATTCAACCGGCAGCTTTTCCTCCTCAATATACTGGCGGAGTATTACCTTTTCATATTCACCGAAATCCTCAATCCAGTGCAGGAAAGCTTCTTTTTCCTTTTTGTATTCTGTCTCTGTCTGAATATCAAGCATATCAATGGTTACCTTCATCTTACCCCCGGATTGCAGGAAAGAAGGCAGTTCCGACTGGAGGGTTTTTCCAAAGAAATCAACTGCCGAAATAATAAAAGTTGCGGATTCCTTTTGCGACAGCATGCCAAAGCACTCATCAATCGATCCTTCAAAAGCAGGGCCGGTAAGCTGAAATTTACGGTGGGCTTTAAAAAACACGGAATCATTCATGGTTTTATAGGAAAGATCCACCGTAACATAATCGCCTTGCTGAGCCCTGGTCTCATCCTCGCCGATGGTATGGAGCTGGAAATAAATGCCATGACCGGCACGTTTAAATCCCGGGTATTTCGAAAAATACCGGCATGAACTGGCGCTAAATATAGTCACCAGGATGATTAATAACCATTTATGTTTCATGATGCCAGAAAAATGAGTTCCATTAATTCAATCTTGGATTTGAATATCTTCAACTTCATATACAATCACTGCCCGGGCCGGTATCCGGTTGCCATCCCCAGTTAATCCGTGTGCCAGGTGCGGAGGGATAATAAACCTGGCCTTACTGCCCTCTTTCAACAGCAATACCCCTTCCTCAAGGCCTGACTCCACACCTCCCTGTCCTGTTTTAAATAGCTTAGGGCCCAATGAATCAGAGGTATAACATAGGGTACCATCCAGCAATTCCACCCTGTAGCTGAGGGTAATGGTTTCACCCGTGCTTATGGTTTTTCCCTGTCCATCCTCCACAATCATATACCACAATCCTGAAGCAGTCTGTTGCATATTCCAGTTATGGCGGCTAATGTAGGCATTAATTTTCTCCATGTCCTTTTTCACCAGGATACGGTTTACACCCACCATGGCTTCTTTGGTCTTCCGGTATTCCTCCCCGGATACCTTTTTCTCCTGTCTGCGGCAACCGGCCATAACGACAGAAAGGACAACCAGCAACAGGGTGGCATATTTATTCATCATAATCATTCAGTTCATCCTGATACCGGGGAAGCAAATCCCTGAATTTACCGAGTGTTGTTTCAAGCGATTCGTAAGATTCTCCTCCGGCAGCATTCAGGTGGCCTCCTCCGTTAAAATGTTCTGCTGAAAATGTGTTCACCGGGAACTTCCCTTTGGAGCGAAGCGATATTTTAACATGATCTTCTTTTTCAATAAAAAAAGCGGAAAAACGAATGCCTTTGATGGAAAGAGGGTAATTGACAAATCCTTCCGAATCACCGGTTTGAAAATTATATTTTTCCTGGTCCTTAAGGTTCAGCCAGATCAGGGCAGTCCGGTAGTCCGGGAGGTATTCCATGCGTTCATTCAGACAGAAGCCCAGAAGCCGCATACGGTAAGCTGAGTAATTATCATAGATCTTATCATAGATGCTGTCCTTTTCTATCCCGTACAGAAGCAGGTCAGCTACAATCTTAAAGGTTTCGGGCGATGATGAATTATAACTGAAGCAACCGGTATCGGTCATTATACCCGCAAATAAACACACCGCAATATCCTTATCCATTTTTTCCTTCAACGAAACCTGCGTCATAAAACGGTATACCAGTTCAGCTGTTGAGCTCACGGTTGTGTCCGACAGCATGCAATCCACCTCCACCAATGGATCAGGATGATGATCAATCAGCACCTTAAAGGCCGGGGAGCGGGATACAGGTTCACTTATTCCCCGCATCCTCCGGATATCATTAAAATCCATAAAAAATACCAGGTCGGATGACCTGATCAATTCCGCCACTTTGTTTTCATTACCGGGCAATATAATGATCGATTCAGCACCCGGGAGCCATTTTAAAAATGACGGAAAGTCGTTGGGCGTGACAACAGAACAGTCATGACCAGCCTTAATCAAACACTTCTGAAGGGCAAGCGTGGACCCGACAGCATCGCCATCCGGGTTGAAATGGGTAATCAGCACAATTCTTCCTGGAGATGCCCATAATAAACTTTTCAGTTTATCCAGGCTTTTAATGGATGAAGAATTTTCTTTAGAGCCCATGTGATTTACATTGTGGTCAAAATTAAACAACTTTAGCACCCCTGATGGTTTTCGATATGGCAATTTATGAGAAAATTTCAACATTTTGGCATTGAGTCTCTTCCGGATTATCAACCGATCGATGGGTGTTGAGGATCCCCCATAATTTTTTCATGAATGAGTACTTTTTAAAATTTTTTATATATTCGGCTCCCATAATTACTTTTAATATGCCAGGCACCAAAACGCTGACCATCATCAAACCAGGGGCTGTAAGGAACGAATACATCGGGCCCATACTAGCCAAAATCAATGCCAACGGATTTCATATTGCCGCGCTGAAGCTGATAAAACTTACGCAGGAGCAGGCTGAACGTTTTTACGCTGTTCATAAAGAAAAACACTTTTTTGGAAGCCTGGTCCGTTTCATGACGTCGGGGCAGGTGGTGGTGGCAATTCTGGAAAAGGAGAATGCAGTGGCTGATTACCGCCGGCTTATGGGGGCAACAGATCCGGCAAAAGCTGAAGAAGGCACTATCCGGAAGCTCTTCGCCGAGAATATTGAACGGAATGCAGTCCATGGTTCCGACAGTGATGAAAATGCCGAAGCCGAGTGTGATTTCTTCTTTGCCAGAAGCGAACGATTTTCAAATTTCGGGAATTGAGCATGCCTGGATAAGGGCATGCTGCCTTTTTTGTGTCAATGCCTCTTATCGTATCACAATAGCATCGATGAGTTGTTCTCCGGCAATTTCATTCAGTTTTTCCAGGATGGTCCTGCGCATCATCATTAATTCGCTGCGGGCAACAGAAGAGGTAAGGTGAACATGCAGTGTTCTGTCTTTTATGTACACCTGTTTTGTCCTTGATGCAATAGCCTTGCCAAGGATATCACCCCATTGCGCCACAAGCCTCTTTTCCTTCAGCTTGCGGCTGATGTTCATGTCATCAAGGCATTCTTTGATGATGTCGCCGACAGGACGTGTTTCATTCTTGCGCATCGTGCTATCCTTACAATATTATTCTTCTTTTCACAGGCCATTGGATTCTTCCTGCACCACCATTCCTTTTTCGATATGGAAGAATTTATATTCTGCCCCTATTTCATGCATGATCTCCCGGGTACGTTTCGGGTCGGTATGGCTGATAAAGATCTGCCCGAAATGTTCTTCAGCAACAAGTTTGATTATTTGTGTCACCCTTTTTTCGTCGAATTTGTCAAAAATATCATCAAACAAAAAAATCGGCAGGGTATCATTTACTGCTTTGATAAAATCAAACTGGGCCAGCTTCAGCGCTACAAGATATGTTTTTTGTTGCCCCTGGGAACCAATGCGTTTTATAGGCAAACCGTCCAGCGTAAGGCCAAGATCATCCTTGTGAATCCCAACCGTAGAGTACTGTAATATCTGGTCTTTGTTCCTTGCTTCAACCAGCAGATCGCGGTATGATCCGTTGGAAAGTTGTGAATGATAGGCAAGGTCAACCGTTTCATGCTCCCGTGAAATGAAGTCGTAATATTTCCTGAAAACCGGTATCAGCCGGGAAGTAAAATCTTTTCGCCGGCTATATATCCGTTCGGCATATGGGATGATCTGTTCGTCATATACAGCCATGGTTTCTTCGTCGGTCCTGCCGGAAACAGCAACCTCTTTAAGCAGTTTGTTCCGTTGCATCATCAGGTGGTTGAAACGAATATTATCCTCCAGGTATTGCCGGTCAAACTGGGAAATAACGCTGTTCATAAATTTACGGCGTTCATCACTGCCTTCAGTGATCAGGCATGAATCGGCAGGCGATATTACCACAACCGGAATGAGGCCAATGTGATCCGACAGCCTGTCATATTCCTTCTTGTTGCGCTTGAATACCTTGTTGCGCATTCGCTGTATCGCGCAATAGACCTCCTCATCCCTGTCTTTAATGACAAAAGAGCCCTGAATAACGGCAAAATCTGAACCGGTATGAATATTCTGGGTATCAATGGCATTAAAATAGCTTTTGCACATGCACAGGTAATGGATGGCATCGAGGACATTGGTTTTTCCGACGCCGTTATCGCCGACAAAACAATTGATCCGGGGTGAAAACTCAAATTCTGCCCCGGTATAATTTTTAAAATTAACCAGGGAAAGCTTTTTTAAATACATGGGTTGAAATGTTCAAATAGCAATAATTACTCAAAAGTACGGAATCAATTTCAATTCTTTTGAGAAATAATTTCTTCGAAAAGGATAAAAAAATTACATTTGCGTTCTGTTTTTAAAAAATAGGAAAAATGAGCAAGAAAAAAGAAACTACAGAAGCGGGGTTTCAGACAGTTGAAAATGCATTAAGCAAAACAGAACAATATATTGAGGAAAATCAGCGTAGTCTTACGATTATCGTCCTCGCTATTGTGGTTGTTGTCGGCGGTTACCTGGGATACAAGAAGTTCTACCTCGAACCCAACAATACCGAAGCTGTGGCTGCCATGTTTTATGCCCAGCATTATTTCGAACAGGATTCTTTCCGCCTGGCGCTCGAAGGTGACGGTGCCAATTACGGCTTTCTTGATATCATTGATGAATACGGAATGACAAAAAGCGGTAACCTTGCCAGGTTATATACCGGAATATGCTACTATAAAATGGGGCAATATGAGGATGCCATTGAATATCTCAAGAAATTTGATTCCAATGATGTCCTATATGCTACCATGGCATTGGGAGCCATTGGTGACAGCTATGTTGAACTGGATGACCTCGAAGAAGCCGCATCCTTTTATGTAAAAGCTTCGCAGCGCAAAAAGAATGAGATCACCACACCGGTTTATGCTAAAAAAGCAGGTCTGGTATATGAAGAATTAAAGGAATTCAGGAAAGCGCTGGAATGTTATGAAACCATACAGCAGGAATATCCTCAATCTGATGAAGGCCGGGATATTGAACAGCTTATTGCTGCCGTTAAAATGAAAATCTGAGCCGGATAACGTTGATTATTCAAAACCCGGGAAACTATGGCTACGGCTAATAAAAACCTCTCGGATTACAATCCCGATACCATTCCGGATGCATCTGTGTTCAAGTTTGGTATCGTCGTTTCGGAATGGAATCATGAAGTAACCGGGGCCATGCTGGAAGCAGCACGCTCAACGCTGCTTAAACAGGGGGCAAAGCCTGAAAATATAATGATCACATACGTTCCCGGCAGTTTTGAACTCACGCTTGGGGCACAGCTGATGGCCAGGAACCGGGAAGTGGATGCCGTAATCTGCCTGGGATGTATCATTCAGGGTGAAACGCGGCACTTTGATTTCATATGCCATAGCGTGATGCAAGGCCTTACACAACTCAATATTCAACATAATCTTCCCTTTGTTTTTGGCGTCCTGACTACACAAAACCTCCAGCAGGCAATGGATCGCGCCGGAGGCAAACACGGGAACAAGGGGGATGAAGCGGCTGTCACCGCTATAAAAATGGCCTATCTGAAGAAAGAGATGGAGAAGTATTGATAGAAGAACCACTTACCGCTTAAGGCCTACAGCTTACCGATTAATAAACTCCGTTTACCGATTACGGCTTTTCCAGTTCCGCTGCCTTAGTATTTTTAATGGCTGTTTATTTCTAAAGACCTATTGTAGTGTAATTAATCTTATTTAAATTCGTAGGGAATAAAACAAACAGTCAAAAAACTCTTATTTTTGTAATCATACTTCAGCATATATACCGAATCAATAATAAATTAAGGGAAATGGCAGAAAAAGATAAAGGATTTAAGTTCAGGAAATTATTCATCAGGGATTTAAAAACCAACCCGCCGGCAGGGCAACCTGTAAAAACCGAACGTGCAGACCAGAAAACACCCCATGATTATATCAGCTATGACCCATCACAGCCAGCTGACGGAGCTCAGGAACCGGCACTGGTTGAGGATTTTGTTAAGCGTCTTCAGAATTTGATCAATCAGAACAACCAGTCTGGTTTTGATTTTCTTGAATTCACCGAATCGCTTTTTGAAGAAAAACAAAATCCAGGTCCGGAAGTTTTCAAAACCGTATTCAGGATTGCACAAAAAATTGATAAATCGCTGACTCCATCCAAGCTGCTTGACAGTGCTATATATTATAAAGACCTTATACAACGGACAGCCGATGCTGAAACAGCCAAGGGAGAGTCGAAAAAACAGGAATTAAAAGGACAGAAAGACACGGAAAAAACCAATCTTGACAATAACCTCAAAAATACAAAGGCTAAAATACAACAACTTAACAAGCAGATCCAGGAACTTCAGAACCAGGAAGTCGCCCTGAACAACCAGCTCCTGGCAATCGATCAGAAATACAGCGACCAGTTTATCGATATCGACAGGAAGATAAATGCTATTCGTAATGCAAAGGAGCAGGTTATCGTAAGCATTGTTGATATTGAAGCCGGAATTAAATCCAATCTCTCTTAAAAACTAATCATTAAGCATATGGAAACCGAAACTAAAACTATTACCCAGCTGCCCATTATGAAGTATTTCGATGATGCCAAGCTGGTTCAGACAGGAAAAGAGGCCATTGGAAAATGGCGGAGAGGTGAAAAACCGATTGGTGCCATTATCGGATTGATACTCCTCGGAGTTGCCGGTTTTGGGACCGTCAAATGGATAATCCCGGCCGTTTTTGGTGCCCTGAGTCAGGTTCTTGCCGTTGTGGTATCCGTTCTGGCAGTCATTCTCGTCATATTTCTCCTGCCCGTTATCTTCAAGCTTTTCCGCAGGATCGTCCGCTGGTTTCATAAAGCCATCATCCGCTGGAACCCTTTCGATGAACTTGATGAGCAAAAGCAAAAGATGTGGGAGACACACGATTCATTTCTAAAGCATAAATCGAAAATAAAACAACTTCGTAACGATTTCGAACAGATGTCCAATGATACCCGGAAAGTTGCAGAAAGCTCCAAAAGCGAAGTTCAGCGCCAAACCAAAAAAGCCGGTGAAATAAAGGCGATGATGAACAAATTGATTGCGGAAAAAGGGGAAGGAATAAAGGAAACCGATGATTATGTAGACCTGCAGCAGCAGTTTATCAATGCAACATCTGCAGGGACGCGGGCTAATACCAACCTGGAAAAGAATATTGAATGGACAACCAAATATGCGGCCCGTTCCAATATTTTTGCCAACCTCGACCGTAAACTGGCCATTGGTGCAACCCTTCTTGAAAACAAGATCAAGGATTTTGAGGAAAGTATTGATATTATGAAAAAGGACTGGGAGATGGCAGCAGCATCACGCGGCGCGACAGCCATACTGAATGAAATTCTCGGCCCGGGCGGACAGAACTGGAAACTTGAATATGCCCTTGAATTTGTAGCCGGACGTATCCAGGAAGACCTGGCCATGACAGCTCAGAACCTTGAAGACCTGGATAGGAATACCACGGCATTCAATTTCGACAGCGATGAGGCTTATGAAAAGTTACTCGAAATAGGCAATAAGCTGGATGCTGGACAGTTAGATATTCCAAATCCTTCGAAAATTGCCAATCCCAACCACAAGCTGACCCGGGAAGAAAGGAACACGACCGGCCCGCTTGGTGATATTTTCTGAATATGTCTTTAAAACAATCAATAATTAAACCCCAACAATACTATGGCAACTGAATATCCAAACAAAGAAGGTAGATCAATTCCCGGCTTTCCCAAAAGCTGGACATTGGGATTTCAACTGATCGTGCTCTTGTTAATCCTTGCTACTATCGGAGCAGGTGTGTATTTTGGTTATCCATATTTAAAAAAGTTTTCCGGCGGGGATAATAAAGCTGACCTGCGTGCCGGATTTAATAATTTTGTAGGCTTTGCCCCTGGTATCCATATGAACGGGGGTGCAGCTCCCAATGAAAATTCAAGGATGTATAAGGATTTTGGCCTCACGTTCGAGGCCATCAGGATGGATGATATGCAAAAGCTCAATGACGCCTTGAAAAACGGGGACCTGGACTTTATTTTTACCACTACCGATATTTCACCCATTGGGATGGATCGCACCAGCGACCTGGCCAAGATGTCGGTTGTCCAGTTTTTGAAAATTGACGATTCCCGGGGCGCTGATGTTTTTATCGTTGATGAATCCATCAATTCAGTCGCCGATCTGAAAGGCAAAAAGATAGCCTGTGCCCTGGGCTGGCCCAGCAACACGCTGCTTCATGCCACACTGGAAGCCGGAGGCCTTACTGAAAAGGATGTACAGATCCTGCCCATGGGAGACCCTTTTGCAGCCAAAACCGCATTTACTACCGGAAATGCAGATGCAACAGTGGTCTGGTCACCCGATGATGAAGAATGTCTGAAATCAAGGGCCGCCAAAGTTCTGACCAGCACCGAGCTGCTACCGAATATTATTATGGATGGTTTTATTGCCCGGAAAGAAGTACTTGAAAAGAAGAAAGACCTTTTTATAAAACTGTCCAGGGCCTGGCTTGTGGCTAATTCAGAAATGAGTGACCCTGCCAGGATGGCTGCTGCTGCACAAACCTACAAAGTTGCATTTGAAGTTCCCGACGACGTAAGCATAATCCTTGACGGGATGAAAAAGATCCATTTTGCCACCTATGGCGACAATGTCAACTTTTTCGGTTTAAGCACGGACTACACGGGCATTACCGGACAGCAACTCTATACCAAGATGGCCCGCGTTTACAAGGCAGGGTATGGCAATAACCTGACCAACATTGTCCCCTGGGCCGAAGCTTCCTATCCCGGCATTGTACAGGCTATTACTGATCTGCAGGGTGATGCACACGCGGCCGAAGGACAGATTCAATTTGAGGCACCCACGGCAGCAGATGAAAAAGCACCGGCTGTAGCCATAAAACCCATTATCATCAATTTTGCAACAGGTTCGTGGGCACTGACCCGCGAAATGAAGGATAAGATCGAAAATCAGCTTGGACAGCTTTCGGTGGAGTTTGCCGGAATGAAAGTCCGCATTGAAGGAAACACAGACAATGTCGGAGGGACTGCCATGAACAGGGATCTGTCCTACAAACGTGCCAAATCGGTTGCAGACTACCTGGTAAAAACTTACAATTTTGATCCTAACAGGTTCATCATTGTGGGCAACGGCCCCGATAAGCCGGTTGCAGACAACAATACGGAAGAAGGAAGGTATGCCAACCGCCGTACGGAATTCCAGCTGTTGGGAAAATGAAATAAAAACTGAATCATCTTTTTATAAAGGAGGATTAAATGCATCCTCCTTTGTTTATAAATATAAGAAACAACCGACCATGATGGAAATCATTAAAAAGCTGTTCAGGTTCGCCGGAGAGGTTGATAAAAAAACCGAACTGATCCTGAACATTGCGGGGTGGATCCTGCTGTTCTTTATGTGGTGGCTGGTTTCAGCCATGGGTTGGATTAAATCCACCATCCTGCCCTCTCCCATCGATGTGATCAAGTGTTACAAAACCCTATTTGTGGAACGGAATCTTTTGTTCAACACCGGGTATTCTATTTTTATTAATCTGGGCGGTTATCTGCAGGCGATAGCTATAGCAATACCCCTCGGTTTTATGGTGGGGCTTGTTCCCTTTTTAAGACACCTGGTCAGTAAACAGGTTGAAGCCATACGTTTTACCCCGCTTCCGGCAACCACCGGAATATTTATGGCATTGTTCGGCCTTGGGCTGAATGTTAAAGTTCAATTTCTTGCCTTCGGTATCTTTGTATATCTGCTACCGTCGATTACCCAAAGGATAAAGGATATTGAGACCGACGATCATCTGAAAGCTTTGAAGCAAACCATGTGGACACTAAACGCCAGTCCCTGGATGTCCCTGAAACATTTCTATATCCCGTCCGTCCTCAGCCGGTTTTCCATGGATGTGATCAACCTGGTGGCGGTGAGCTGGACCTATATCGTCATTGCGGAAATGGTAAACGCGCAGGGGGGGCTTGGTTCTATGATTTATATGGCAACATCACGCGGTTCGCATGTCGATCAGTTATACGCAGTGTTGTTTCTCATTATTTTTATTGGTTTTGTGCAAGATAAACTGCTGAAACTGCTTGATAAAAAACTATTTAAATTTAAATACGCCTGATCATGAAGCGGAATGTATTTCAAAAACAAGATGATAGTGAGGTTCCGGAACCTGTCGAATCCGTAACCATAGCGGGAGGCAATACTGAGGCAGGCCAGGAGGTCCCTTCTGATCAGTCATATTCCGGCCGGACAGGAGATATTATAAATCTTGTCAATATAAATCAGATTTATAGCGATCACATACCCCCCAATGTTGTGTTCAAGGATTTCAACCTGGATATCATGGACATTAAAACCCAGGGACAGTTTATTACCATCATGGGCAAATCGGGCTGCGGAAAATCCACGCTGCTCCGGTATATTTCAGGATTACAGGAACCAACGTCGGGAGAAGTTTATATCTATGGAAAAAAGCGGACGGACAAAGACCGTATACCTATGGTTTTTCAGCAATATACTTCCTTTGAATGGAAAACCGTTTTGCAGAACGTTGCCCTCCCCCTTATATTAAAAGGGGTTCCAAAAAGCGAAGCCAACGATAAAGCCATGGAGATGATAGAAATTGTCGGCTTGTCCGGACACGAGAAAAAATGGGCCAAGTATCCCATCCTCTCGGGCGGACAATTGCAACGGGTGGCCATTGCACGGAATCTTGTGGTAAACCCGCAAATCCTGCTCATGGACGAACCTTTCGGTGCACTGGATACGATTACCAGGAAGCAGATCCAGGTTTTTCTGCGTTCCGTTTTTGAACATGCCAAACTCGACCCGACGGTTATCTTTGTGACGCATTCCGAAAGCGAAGCCGTTTTCCTTTCCACGGATATTTACATCATGGATTCAGGTCCGGCTACCATAAAACATCATTTTAAAATAGATCTGCCACAGCGCCGCGAAGATTCAGTCAGATATACCAATGAATATTCTGAGTACGTAAACAAACTGGGAACGCTGCTGGAGGATCTGAAAAAGGAGAAGAAATAAGGGACTAATACAGCATTCTCACCCGTATCGTCCCCTCAATGGCTTTCAGGTTCCTGAGAATGCTGCTGTCAAGCTGGCTATCCGTATCAACGATTACATAACCGATATCGGGATCCGTTTGCAGGTATTCGGCAGCGATATTGATGCCTTTTGAGGTAAATACATAGTTCACCTCCTTCAGGATACCCGGCTCATTTTTGTGGATATGAAGGAAACGCTGCACGTTGTGGTTAGGCTGCAGGGAGATCTGAACAAAATTGGTTGCCCCTATGGTTGCCCCGGTATCACTGTATTTAACCAGTTTCTCGGCCACCTCGGTCCCTATATTCTCCTGGGCTTCCATGGTACTTCCCCCGACATGAGGCGACAGAATGACATTTTCAAACTGCTGCAGGTCGGAATTAAAAGGGTCATTGTTTGAAGCAGGCTCTTCCGGAAATACATCCAGGGCAGCGCCCAGTATATGTCCTGATTTCAGCGCTTTTGTCAGGGCGGCAATGTTCACCACAGAGCCCCTGGCTGCGTTTAACAGGCACGACCCTTTACGCATCATCGCCAGCTCACGTTCCCCTATCATATTGCGGGTGTGCTGCGTTTCAGGCACATGCAGTGTCACCATATGGACGACCGATAAAAGCTCGTCGAGTGAAGTACAGGCAACAGCCTTTCCCAGGCTAAGCTTTTTTGCTATGTCATAATAATACACGTTCATACCCATGGCCTCTGCCAGTATGGAAACCTGCGACCCGATATGTCCATAACCCACAATCCCAATGTTTTTATCACGGACCTCAAAGGAATTGCTGGCTGATTTTAGCCATTTTCCCTGATGCGCGGCGGCATTTTTCGCCGGGATATTGCGCAGCAGGAGAATGCATTCGGCTATGACCAGTTCTGCTACCGAACGGGTATTGGAGAAAGGGGCATTGAAAACCGGAATTCCCAGCAATTTAGCCTCATGGCCATCAACCTGATTAGTACCAATGCTGAAACAACCGATGGCAAAAAGCTTTTCAGCTGCCTTAAGCATTTCTTTGGTAAGATGCGTTCGGGAGCGAATTCCAATGATGTTGGCATGGCTGATTTTTTCTTTCAACACCTCATCTTCAGGCGCATTCGGGAGACACTCAATATGGGTGTAACCATTGCTGACAAAGAAATCGGCAGCACTCTTATGAATCCCCTCAAGCAACAGAATTTTAATCTTTTCCTTTTTAAGCGAATACTTTCTTGTCATAGACTAATTCGATATAACTCAGTTTTCTAATCGGGGATGAAAATAGAAAAAAACCGTGAATTATAACCTTAATAATTGCAGCGTTATTTTTAATTCCGGGAATGGTCACCGATATAGTTTGTATCATCGATTGGATTAATTGTGGTGCGTAAACCACAGATTACGGCGTTGCAGTTGCTTTGCTGACCAGTGCGTTTTCCCAACCGATCATGGCAGTCTTTCGGGCACTGCCCCAGCGGTATTGACCGAAAGCGCCTGTTGATTGAATGACCCGGTGGC
>Ga0105095_10000671_pt1 | contig 16990 bp, 14 predicted proteins | sample PPLLak2March2015_2_FD_79180 | JGI IMG/M metagenome (GOLD analysis project Ga0105095, IMG submission 79180) | Freshwater sediment microbial communities from Prairie Pothole Lake near Jamestown, North Dakota, USA - PPLs Lake P8 Core (3) Depth... | ecosystem: Environmental > Aquatic > Freshwater >...
GAAAAACAGAAAATTACAACCTGCCAAAAGGCAGGTTGGATTTTCTTTGTTTTTCGTGGATCCTCGACAAATCAGCAAATTGAAAATTTGCGATTTGTCGGGACCAGGCTGCGCTACACCCCGCAATTCCGGGCAAATATACAATAAATTACTTTCCAAAAATCCGCATGCATTCATCCAGTAATTCTGCACGGTCAACCGTCACCACTCCAACTTTTTCACAAACTATCCCACCTGCTATATTGGATATCGTTGCTATATATTCAGGTGATAGTCCTGATGTCAGGCATAAAGCTGCAACACTTATGACAGTATCCCCTGCACCCGATACGTCGGCAACATCCCGGATCTCAGCAGGAATATGATAGTATCCCTCTTTAGTGCTGATGAAAACTCCGAGTTCCGATAAAGTGATCATTACTATTCCGATACCCTGTTGTTCATGCAGGTAGGTTTTGACCAGATCATGTATCTTTCCATACTCGCTTTTCCCGCACCTTATATTCAGACCTCGTTGAAACTCCCTGAAGTTAGGTTTGAACAGGCTTACTTTTTTGTATTCGAGGAAATTCCTGAATTTTGGATCTGCAAGAACAGGGATTCCGGATTTTCTTGCTACATTTATCACACTCCTGATTAAAGATGGGGTAAGTGTCCCTTTATCGTAATCCTGAAAGATCACTCCATCAATATTTCCTGTTTTTAAAAGATCAGAGATCTGCTGATTAAAACTAAACTCAGTTTCAGCTGACAGCAAATCGTCAATTTCCTCGTCCACCCGTAAAAGATGCTGCCTGTTGCTGATTATTCTGGTTTTTACTGTCGTCAGCCGGTCAGGATCCACCAGTATACCAATATCTGAAAGGTTTTCTTCTGTAAGAAGGTCAATAAAATCTTCCTTTCTGTCGTCATCCCCGATTACCCCGCAAAGGATCGGGGTAGCACCCATTGCTTTAATATTCAATGCCACATTTGCCGCACCACCGAGCCTTCGTTCCTGGTTATGAATTGTTACCACAGGGACAGGAGCTTCCGGAGATATCCTCTCAACTGTTCCCCATATGTAGGCATCTATCATGACATCACCAACAACAAGAATTTTTAGATTCTCAAATTTTTTAAAAGCACTTTTAATCTCCTGAGTTTTCAATGGGCTTAAATTTTAGAAACATTAAATTTAAAACTTTTCAGATAAAACTCTTTAATAATCAATAAGGATCAACATCGAGAAAAAACTGAATTCCCTTAAATTTATTATAAAGGCCGTAATGATGTAATATTGTCTTAATCCTTTCTTTGCTGATATTTAGATGCGCTGTTCTTGGCAATTTTACCATTATGTTCTGAATATGCCAATTTTTGACTTTTCCGATTGGAGGCTGCTGCGGACCAAGGACATGCATTTCAGGAATCCTTGACAGATCCTGTGCAACTATGCCGGCAATTTCACTAAGTATATTAAAGTTTCGATGCCTCATAGAAATATTTACCAGCCGGTGATAAGGGGGGTAATTAAAGATTTTCCTTTCCTCCATTTGTGATTCATAAAATGATCTGAAATCCTGGTTAATTACATGTTTGATAACGACATTTTCCGGATCTGATGTCTGAATAATGACAATCCCTCTCCGGTGTTTTCTGCCTGCCCTGCCTGCAACCTGTGACAGTAGTTGGTAGCTTCTTTCAAAAGCCCTGAAGTCGGGATAATTTAAAAGATTGTCTGCATTAAGGATTCCAACAAGGCCGACATTATCAAAATCCAGTCCTTTCGATATAATCTGCGTTCCAACCAGAATATCCGTTTTCCTCTCTTCAAAATCAAGTATTATTTTTTCATACTGTTTTTTTGAATGTGCTGTATCAAGATCGAACCTCATTACATTAATATCCGGGAAAAACAAGTTAATTTCTTCCACAATTTTTTCTGTACCGAAACCCCTTGTTCTAAGATCGTGCTCACCGCATTCTGTACACTTACCGGGTGTTTTCAGTGAGTACCCGCAATAATGGCAGACCAGAAGATCCTTTTGTTTATGATAAACCAGACTCACATCACATTTCCTGCAATGAGGGATCCATCCACATGACTGGCATTCAAGGTAAGGACTGAATCCCCGGCGGTTCTGGAACAGGATCGCCTGCTGTTTCTTTTCAAAAGTCCTTTGCAGTTCTTCGAGCAAACATTCTGAGAAATGAGATTTCATAAGTCGCTTCCGGTATTGCTCTCTTATATTGACTACCTTTATTTCCGGAAGCTCAATATTGCCATATCTCTCATTAAGTTCCACCAGATTAAATTTACCTTCATCTGCATTGTAATAGCTTTCAAATGAAGGAGTGGCAGTACCGAGTATAACACTGGCTTTATGAATTGATGCCAGGATTATAGCTGCGTCTCTTGCATGATATCGGGGCGCGGGATCTGTTTGCTTATATGTATTTTCATGTTCCTCGTCGATAATGATCAATCCCAGATTATTAAAAGGAAGAAAAACAGCAGACCTTGCTCCAAGAATTATACACAGGGACTGGCCTTCAGGATTGCTGACCAGGTTATACCATGTCTCCACTCTTTCTTCATCACTGTATCTCGAATGATAAATGCCGACCTGTTTACCAAATACCTTTCGCAGTCTTTTAACAATCTGAGCTGTAAGAACAATTTCAGGCAACAGGTAAAGAACCTGTTTCCCATGATTTATCTGATCACGGATAAGATGGAAATATATCTCGGTTTTCCCGCTTGAAGTAACTCCATGGAGGAGAGCTACTTTCCCATTCCGGAATGATTTATTGATACTCTCTATCGCACCCTGTTGAACAGGAGTCAATTCGTTCGGTTCCGATACTCCGGTATCGTCTGATCCAAGTCTTGAAATCTCCCGTTTATTAACTGAAAGTATTTTTTTGCTTATCAGTGCCCTTAAAATACTATCACTGTAACCTGAAAAACCTTGTACAGACTTTTTTCTTATGCATCCGGCTTTATCTTCGGCTGATTCAAGTTCACGGATATAAGTCTGCAGAAAGTCAAGCTGTTTTGGCGCTCCCCTTAGAGAATCCAGCAATTCTTTCAAATTTTTTTCATTTCCGAATTCCCGGCTCAGGCTGATATATGCTTCTGTTTTCGGCCTGTACTTTTCACTTATCTGCTCTTCTGATGATATCAAACCTTTTTGAATTAAAAGATTTATCCATTTTTCCGGATGCCTGATTTTTGTTCCGGTTTGTAAATCCCTGAGGCTTGTTCTTTCATTTTCCTTCAGTGAAGCAAGTATTTTGTTTTCTTCGGCTGACAGCAGCATATCATTATCCGGCATTTTGACCGGATAAAACTTTGTCATGCTTTCAGGCTTCAATCCTGAAGGCAACGCTGCTTTCATAACTTCACCCTGCGTACACAGGTAATATTCGGAAATCCACTGCCAGAATTCCAGCTGGAAGGAGTTTACTACCGGGAATGGATCCTGGATAGATTCAATATCCCTGATTTTAAATCCATCAGGGGGTGATTCATGCAATTTTCTTACAATGCCTGTATAGAATTTCCGTGATCCGAATGGGACTATAACCCTCATGCCAGGAATAATATTTTCGCTCAGACCGGGCGGAACTCTGTAAGTAAACATCCCGACAGCAGGAACCGGAAGAATTATATCTGCATAAGTGTCCTTAGACGACATTTCAGACCGAAAGGACTTCGGCAATTTGCATTCTTTCCAAATCAACCTGCTTATGCATTTTCACAGCCTTATTGAAAGTACAGTGAGATATTTTCCCGTTAGTCATTCCAATCATAAGGCTTTTCTGGTCATCAAGAAGTGCCTGAACTGCTGCATATCCAAAAAGGCTTGCCGTGACCCTGTCATAGGCAGATGGTGTGCCTCCCCTCTGAATATGACCCAGAACTGTAACCCTCATATCATAATCCACAAAATCATCCTTAAGTTTTTTGGCAATCTCAAATGCACCACCCGACTCTTCGCCTTCAGAGACAATGATGATATTGCTGGATTTTCTGCGTTTGAATCCTTTTTCAAGAAAATCTTTAAGCTTTTCAACTTCACCTTTTATTTCCGGAATTAAAATTGCTTCAGCACCGCATGCAATCCCTGCACGGATTGCAATAAAGCCTGCATCGCGGCCCATAACCTCAACAAAAAACATCCTGTTATGAGAGCTTGCTGTATCCCTTATCTTATCAATAGCTTCAACCACAGTATTAATGGCTGTATCATAACCTATTGTATAATCTGTTCCATAAATATCATTATCAATTGTGCCTGGAATTCCAACAATTGCGACATCAAATTCTTCTGAAAACTGTCTGGCTCCGGTAAAAGTCCCGTCACCACCAATAGCTACCAGGGCATCAATTCCTTCTGCCTTAATGTTATCATAAGCCCTCTTGCGCCCTTCATAAGACATGAATTCCTTGCTCCTGGCCGTTTTAAGGATAGTTCCACCTCTCTGGATAATATCACTGACACTGAAAGCTTTAAGCTCCTTGAAATATCCGTTTATCATTCCTTCATAGCCGTGCCGTATACCTATTACAGTGAGCCCATTATAAACACCCGTTCTTGTCACAGCCCTGATTGCAGCATTCATTCCCGGGGCATCGCCACCGGAGGTGAATACTCCGATTTTTTTGATTTTAACCATAATAAGTTTATTCAATTGTTTCGGAAACAGACTAAAATTATGAATTATTTTAATACCAAATTACCTGTTAACTAATAATCCCTGTCCTTTCATTCACCAGCGACCTGACTTTTTTAAGCAGCCATTGAGGGGTCGAGGTTGCACCACAAATTCCCACAGATGAAAATTTATCAAAGGGTACATTATTTAAATCATGAGCATTTGTAATGAAATATGATTCGGAATTAATCGATTTGCAATAAGAAAATAACATTTTCCCATTTGAGCTTTCCTTACTGCTTATGAAAAGAATTATTTCATGATTCCTTGCAAATGCTTCAAGTCCGGCCTGCCTGTGTGAGACATGCCCGCAAATGCTTCTGTTTATTTTTATCAGTTTTCCCGGATCATTACCTGATTTGCGGACTTGTTCAGATAGTAATTCTATTAATTTATCATAATCCGTTTGATTCATTGTCGTCTGGGAATACAGGTAAATTGGTTCATTCAAACAAATATCATCCAGTTCTGATGTATTGCTTATAACTTTTGCTTTTCCGTTTGTCTGTGCCACAAGTGCTCTGACCTCAGGGTGATCATGCTTGCCGTATATGACCAGAGTCCCTCTCTTTTGTGCATTATTCTCATAATCGGCCCTGATCTTTGCCTGAAGTCTCGCAACAATTGTACATGTGGCATCAATTATCTCGATGTGATTCTTCTTTGCTATTTCATATATATCAGGAGGTTCCCCATGTGCCCTTATCAGAACTTTAACATTATGCAGTTTCTTAAACTCATCGTAACTGATTATTTTTAATCCTAAACCTTTTAATCGTTCCAGTTCAGGATTATTGTGTACAATTTCACCCAGACAGTAAAGTTTTCCTGAAATCTTTAATTCCGCCTCAGCAAGACTTACCGCATGCCGGACCCCGGAACAAAAACCTGATCCCCTGTCAATTTCAACAATTACGCTCATCACCCTCTATATATACCGAATTTATCTATCAATAATCCCCTGAACCAGTCCATCTGATTTTCAACACTCATATAACTGTTGTCAAGAATATGTGCATCTACCTGCTGAACCAGAGGGCTTATTTCCCGGCTGGAGTCCTGATGATCCCTGTCTGTGATATTCTCTTCCACTTCCCTCAAAGTAATTTCCATGCCCTTTTGTTTCAGCTCATCATATCTCCTCTTTGCCCTTATTTCTTCATTTGCGGTTAAAAATATTTTAATATCAGCATCCGGGAAAACAACCGAGCCAATATCCCTCCCATCCATCACAACACTCTTATTTTTAGCCATTTCCCTCTGGAGTGCCACCATCTTCTCCCTTACACTTCCAATTTTACTGACCGGGCTCACATATTTTGACACTTCAATGTCACGGATCCTTTCCTCAACATTTTTACCATTCAGATAAGTTTCTGATTTCATCAGAGAATTATTGTACCTGAAATCAATTTGAATATTATCCAGATCGTTTTCCAGTCCGGGTATATCTACATTTTGGCCTTTTATCAGATCCTTCTCCAGACAGAAAAGTGTCACGGCACGGTACATTGCCCCGCTGTCAATATATGTAATACCAAGTTCTTTGGCAATAGCTTTTGCAAAAGTGCTTTTGCCTCCAGATGAATGTCCATCTATGGCGATAATTATATTTTCGGGAATTTTTACCTCAGCCATTTGAAATCTTATTGTTAAGGGATTACAAAATTAGAAAATCTCATGATAATAGATTCCAGATTCCAGATTCCAAATTCCAGATTCCAGATTTATCAGATTCATCAGATTGCAAATTCCAGTATTATCGGGGTCAAACCTGAATCTGGAATCTGGAATTTGGAATCTGGAATCTGTAATTTATTACTTCCTGTAGAATGCTGAGAAATCAGTACTTAGAGAAAAATGGTTTGAAGCACCGGCAAGATGGTAAGAAGCCCTGCCATATGAAAGATTGAATTTTGATATTTTGATGCCAAATCCCCATGAAAAGCCAACCATGGCAACTCTTGATTCAATTTTCATTTCGCTTCTCCTCTGATAATTATAGCCTGCCCTCATACTAAAACTTTTAAATGGCAGGAATTCCACCCCAAAAATCATATGCCGCATGACTTTGTCGGCAATGTCTTCTATTTTATTCTCATTCACTGGTTCACCTGTGACCACGTCGATTTCATGCAAATCATCATCCCCGGACTTACTGTAGGTCAGATCCAGCTTCTGCAGATTATGCGCAACAACTGAGAATCTGAAGGGTGCATGCCGGAGTTTCTGTGAAATCCCTATCTGCACCTCCAATGGCAGTTTTTCCCGGTGCTGTTCGTAATAAGGTTTGATTTGCAGTCCAAGATTCCTGATGACCAGCGCCCCGGCAAATAATTTATCCTTGCTGGTATATGTCACTCCCAAATCCGCTGCAAGCCCGAAAGAATTATATTTCTCCATTGATGAATAAATTGGCTTAAGATTTACCCCAATGTGAAACATACTGTCTATAGTCCTCGAAAACATCAGGTTTAAAGCCATTTCAGAAGCTGTGAATGTGCCGGTTCGTGTACCAATCTCATCTGCCGCAATGAATTTGCCATAATTAATATAATGGATCCCTCCTGCAATATTGCCGATCCCCTTTATTGTGCTTGCATAGGAGACATATCCATAATTCACATCTGTAAAGTAATTCACATAGTTCAAAACCATGTTATTCCGCATTTCTTCATTCAGCAGTGAAGGATTATAAAAAGGAAGATTGAGGTCATCATCCCATATCGCATTTACTTTCCCTCCCATAGCTGCAATCCGCGCCGAACTGGTAAGATTCAGGAATTCATAGGTATTCCTGCCTCCCAGTTGCGAATAAGCATTGAGAGTGACCAGGCTTATACCCACAAGTATTAATACTATTCTCATGAATAATCGGATTCAGCAATTATAACAAATGCCGGCTTTAATCTGAAAAACGAATTTAATAATATATTATTTCATTTTCTTCAACTGCGAAAGCAATAAACCCGCAAGAACAACGGCAATCCCTGTAATTTTACGGAACGTCATCTCTTCATTCAGTATATAATATGAAAAAACCGCTGTTAATACCGGAATAATGTTGGTGAAAATATTTGCTTTTGAAGCGCCGAGATTCTTAATGCTGTAGTTATAAAGTATGAATGCAAGGGTTGATCCGAAAATTGCCAGGCAGAAAATTGAAACTACAGCCCGACGTGTGATATCAACAGAAAACATTGATCCATTCTCAAAAACAGCCACCAGGGGGAAAAACAGGAAAACCCCGATGATATTCTGATATGTTGTCAGACTGTATGGATTATACCTTACAACCATTTTTCGCACCACCATTGTGTACCCGATTGCACTGAAAACTGCCAGGAATAAAAGCATGATCCCTGCCGGATTTGCATTGAAAGTAAATCCTCTGTTCAGAACTACGATTAATACTCCCGTAAAGGATAAGATAATACCGGCAATATTTAATGGTGATAATTTTTCCTTAAAAAAGATCCATGCCCCCACCGGAACAAAAAGCGGAATTATTCCAATGATAACTGCCGCAAGCGTTGAACTAATCATGGTCAGACCAAGGCTCTCACCAATAAAGTATAGGAAAGGTTCAAACAAAGCCAGAAGCAAAATCCATTTATAGTCCCTGAGTTCAATTTTTTGCAAACGCCGGATAAAAATTGCCCCGGACAAAAGAATGATACATGCGATTACAAGCCTTATTAAAACAATTGAAAATGGTGGAAAGACTTCATTGGCAATCTTGAACCATATAAATGTCATACTCCAGAATACCATTGCCAGAACAACGCTAATGTAAGTCTTTGTTGACTGGGAATATTTCATTGTGAAATAATCAAAGTATCCGGTCGGGGCGGAATTTTTGGATGAGTACAATTATAAAGCAAAGATTAAAAATTTTAGTGATCTTTTAAACTTAGATCGAAAGAAAACATCAAAGTGATATAAAACAAAACCTTGATAATATGAAAACAATAAGATTTCTCAGGATGATATCATTTATTTTTACAGGTTTGTTCCTTTTTATCAGCTGTGAAAAGAATGATGAAAAAATCAGCAGCCAGGATATTGAAATGGCTGATGATGATGCGGTTGTTACCCTTATGTTTGATCAGGCTTTCACTGAGGCAGACATGGCCCTTGAACAACTGGAATATAACTGGAAGAATCCTTCCGGATTAAAATCTGTCCCTGATACCTGTCCCATTATCTATGTAGATCACAACGACTCCACTTATTGGCCTAAGACCGTTACTATTGATTTCGGATCTGAAGGTTGCGAGGGACCTTTTGGAAATATCAGAAAGGGAACAATAACAATTGTTGTTACCGACAGGTATCTGAAACCTGGTTCCGTCAGAACAGTAACATTTAATGACTTTTATATAAACAATTTTAAAATTGAAGGGACCAAAACAATGACCAACGAAGGGCGCGATGAGGATGACTTCATGTATTTCAGTGTAGAACTTACTGGCGGAAAAGTAACCACACCGGCAGGCAAGGAAATTACACATGAATTCAGCAGGACCCGTACCTGGATCGAGGGTGAGCTTACCCCGCGCTGGAGATGGGATGATAAATACATTATCGCAGGTGAAGCAACCGGGATCAATCGTTACGGTATTTTATACACCAGGACAATAACCACACCCCTTATGGTAGCTATATCCTGCAGGTGGATTATGTCCGGGATTATTGAGATTCAGCCCGAAGGTCACTCACTCATTGTACTGGATTATGGCAATGGTGAGTGTGACGACGTCGCAACAATCACTGTCAACGGACAGACTAAAGAAATTAAACTGAAAGGAAGGTAAGCCTCAGGACATCCATCGGCTAAGATTTTCTTTTACAAATTCGTCGTCATTCAGTTCAGGGTATGCTTCATAAACCCGGTTGATCTCATCCAGTTGTCCTGGAGAAAGTGTCTCATCCGGATCAAGAGTCCATATACCTTCAAGCATGCCCTGTCTTCGAAGTACCTCATGAAGACCTGTTATGCATCCCGCAAAGTTATTGGCTGCATCGAAGAAGGCGGCGTTGCAGTCGGTTATTTTTGCTGCAAGTGTTAGAAAATGTTTTGGATCACCATTATAGCCTGATTGCTGAATATTTTCAAGCAGTTTAACTGCTGAACGGGTCCAGACTGCCCAATGCCCCAGCAGACCTCCCGTTATCCTTTTCTTAATTATTTTACCGCCGGCAGCAACATGGTATTCCGTCATAAGATCGATTACGATATTATCATCATTACCAGTATAAAGTGCTATCTGGTCTGCTCTTCCAGATTCAACAATTCCCCTTACAACATCCATGGTCTGATACCGGTTGAATGGGGCAATTTTTACAGCTGTCACATTACCGATTCTGCCAAAATTTCTCCAGAAATCAACATTCAGTTTTCTGCCGCCTACTGCTGGCTGTAAATAAAAGCCGATAACTGGCATGATATCTGCAATCCTTTCACAGTGATCCAGTATCTCACTGTTTGACGAATTCGTGAAGGCAGCCAAACTTAATAAAACAGCATGATAGTTATTTTTTAATGCCAGGCGTGATTCCTGAACTGCCTGATCTGTCTTGCCAATAACACCTGCAATCCTTATAACTGGCCTCTTTGAGCTGAGTGAAAAACGATCAAATTCTTCTCTGGCTATTTCCAGTACAGGTTCATATAAATTATATTCCGGAAGACGGATTGCAAACTGCGTAGTATGAACTGCAACAGCTATACCTCCCGCTCCTGCATCAAGATAATACCGGATTAATGCCCTTTGCCGGCGGACATCCAGTTTGCGGTCTTTATTTAAAGCAAGGGGAAGGGCAGGAATAACAACTCCTCTGTGTAATGCATTAATAATATCCCCCGGTATTTCATTATAATTCATAGGTTTTGCCGTTGTTAATATTTTCCATCTCTCACTTCAAAATGGGTAGGTTTATCCAATATCCTTCCATCATTATTAATCCAATCTGCTATCCATTTAATTATTTGGTTTATTGGAATTTTAGGTTGCCCCATAATACTGTATGCCAGGTTTGAATTGCTTAGCAATGCTGTTTTAGATTCCTGACCTGAAAATTGAACATCTACGCTAAAATGTTTCCCAAACTCTTCAGCAACACTTCTCACTGAAAGAATTTCAGGGCCAGTAATATTTATTATCCTTGTCGGACATTCAGCAAGCTCAATAGACCTCAGAACAAAATAATTTGCATCTCCCTGCCAGATAACATTGAAATATCCCATTGCCAGATCAACCGGTTGTTTGTTTTTTACCTTTAAAGCTATATCTACCAGCACACCATATCTTAACTCTACTGAATAATTAAGGCGGATAAGTGATACAGGAGTATTGTATTTTTGACTGCCATATTCGAACATTCTTTCTCTGCCCAGACAGGATTGTGCATATTCACCAACAGGAGCCGGATTATCTTTTTCTGTTGAACCCCCTGATTCCACTGTAACCAGCGGATAAACACAACCAGTGGAAAATGCAACAATCCTCGATTGATGAAAATGTTCGGCAACCAGCGCGGGTAAATATGAATTCACTGCCCAGGTAAGTGAAAGGTTATCTGAGGAGCCAAATTTCATTCCTGCCAGAAATATTACATTCTGAAATTTGGGAAGACTCCTGATTAAATCTGTATCGAGCAAGTCTCCATGGATAGTCCCAATGCCTGAATTTTCTATTTTTTTTTGGTGTTCTTTCGATTCAAAGAGAGAAACGCCTGTTATTTTCTTATTTACACCAGCCTTGTCACATGCAAGCTTAGCCATCCGGGCAAGTGAAGGTCCAATTTTACCACCAATGCCTAAGAAGATCAGGTCCCCTTCAAGACGTGAAAACATCTCTACTAATGAATCATCTGGTCTTGACAGTAGTTCTTCCAGTTGTTCTTCATTGCTAATTGAATCAGGAAATGAATTCATATCATTTAATTCTCCATCATTTTATTTCCACAGTGAACGAATAATCAAGTTGTTTGTTTTTTATCCTGTTGCCATGCCCGGAAAAGAAAAAATCCGGAAGGAAATTTAATCTATCCATCCGGATTTATCCCATGATGTCCATCTTGCTAATCTTCCTGGATTTTAATAGTCATACAGAATTTATTTCTTATGCTGCTCTTAAACGATTCATGTCCGTCTTCTCAATCTTCTGCTTTGCATATCTGAGATTTATCTTGACCTCGTTCACCTTTTGAGACGGCAGTTCAAACATAGCGTCAATCATAATAGCTTCGCAGATTGCGCGCAGCCCTCTTGCACCCAGTTTGAATTCGATGGATTTATTGACAATGTATTGCAGGACACTTTCATCAAAAGAAATCTTAATTCCGTCCATCTCAAAGAGTTTCTGGTACTGTTTTATGATAGCATTTTTGGGCTCGGTGAGAATTCTCCTGAGTGCAGTTGAATCCAAAGGATCGAGATAAGAAAGTATCGGCAGTCTGCCAATTATTTCTGGGATCATACCATAAGCTTTAAGATCCTGCGGGGCAATGTACTGAAGCAGATTTTTCCGGTCGATACGCTCTGTTTCTTTGCTTGCTGCAAACCCTACAACCTTTGTATTCAGACGCTGCCCGATTTTCTTTTCGATTCCGTCGAAAGCACCACCACAGATAAACAGGATATTTTTAGTATTAACAGGGATCATTTTCTGATCGGGATGTTTTCTGCCTCCCTGAGGCGGCACGTTTACAACAGATCCCTCCAGAAGCTTAAGTAATCCCTGCTGGACTCCTTCACCTGAGACATCACGGGTAATGGATGGATTATCACCTTTTCTGGCAATCTTGTCAATTTCATCGATAAACACTATGCCTTTTTCAGCAGCTTCGACATTATAATCCGCTACCTGGAGCAGCCGTGTAAGTATACTCTCAATATCCTCCCCGACATATCCTGCTTCAGTCAGCACTGTGGCATCCACAATAGTGAAAGGGACATGCAGCAACCTGGCAATTGTTCTTGCCAGAAGAGTTTTGCCAGTTCCGGTTTCGCCAATAAGTATGACATTTGATTTCTCAATCTCAACGTCATCCTTGCCAGGCCTTTCGGCATCCATCAGCCTTTTATAATGATTATAAACGGCAACAGAAATATATTTCTTGGCTGTTTCCTGTCCAATGACATATTGATCAAGGAATTTTTTAATCTCGTCTGGTTTCAGGAGCGAGATCTGTTTAACATCAAACTCATTTTTCTTCTTGATCTCTTCCTGCAGGATATTGTTTGCCTGTTCAATACAGCTGTCACAAATATGTCCTGAAATACCTGCTATTAACAGGTTGGTATCTCTTTTTTCCCTGCCGCAGAATGAACATCTGTCCATATTCTGTATTATTGTTGTTTCCTTGGTTTTGTTTTCTCGAGCACCTCATCAATCATCCCATATTCAAGGGCTTCTATGGCCGTCATCCAATGATCCCTGTCGGCATCTTTTTCAATTTTCTCAAGTGCATTACCAGAATGATTTGCAAGGATCATGTATAATTCCTGCTTGAGTTTAAGTATTTCCCTGGTAGTAATTTCAATATCAGATGCTGTACCCTGAACTCCCCCCATTGGCTGGTGGATCATGATCCTCGAGTGTTTTAATGCTGATCGTTTGCCTTTCTGACCGGCGGTAAGTAAAATTGCACCCATTGAAGCCGCCATTCCGGTACAGATTGTACCTATTTCAGAGGAAATATACTGCATGGTATCGTAAATTCCAAGGCCTGAATGAACTGATCCTCCGGGTGTATTGAAGTACATAGAAATATCTTTGTTAGGATCCGTCGAATCAAGGAAAAGTAGCTGTGCCTCAATGATGTTCGCTACATAATCATCAATTGGTACTCCAAGAAAAATAATCCGATCCATCATTAACCTTGAGAAAACATCCATTGTCGCTATATTAAGCTGACGCTCTTCAATAATGGTTGGTGATATATAATTCGCCATGACAGAGGTATACCGATGAAGAGTCATGCTGCTGATGCCAATATGCTTATTTGCATATTTTTGGAATTCTTCATTAAAACTCATAGTTTCTATTTTAAAAGTGCAAAGTTATCAATTATTTATCAAACAGCGTGTTAAATTTCTCCCGTGTGATCTTCTTTTTATCAACCTTAATATGTTCCCTGACATGCTCAAAAACTTTATCTTCATATGATTTTTCAATGATCTTCTTTTTTTCTTCCTCGTTCTTCAGGACGTTTTCCGCGTAAGTCTTTAATTGTTCTTCAGGGATATCTGCTATTCCATATTGTCTGAACTGAAGTAGTGTATAGGACTTCGCAGAAGATTCAATCTCTTCATCTGTGACCTTTATTTCGTGGGAATTAATTACATTATCCTTTATTAACTGCCATTTCAGGTCACTTTCAAATTTCGGAAATTCTTCTTCAATCTGTTGTTCTGTTACTTTTTCTTTATTGACTGCAGCCAGCCATTTCTTCAGGAATTCTGCCGGAAGATCTAATTTAGTTTTCTTCATTAACATATCCCTCGTATCAAGCTTGAACCTGAATTCGCTGTTTTGCTCCAATCTCTCCTGAAGTTCCCTTGTGATGCGGTTGTTAAATTCTTCTTCATTATGTATTACATCCTTTCCATATATAAGATCATACAACTCCTGACCAATTTCTGCTTTAATGAACCTTGATATCTCTTTTATATCAAAGCGGAAATTCGGATTAAGCGTGGTAAGTTCCTCTTTCTTTATATTCATAAGTGAACTAAGGTCTGCATCGTTAGGAAATGCTTTCCGTACATCGAAAACGACACTGTCACCTGCCTTTTTCCCGGTAAACAGTTCAGATATTATCTGATCCTTAACAAATTCGAGGGAAAAAGTTGAATTCCCGGTAACAATTCCATTTTCCTGGGGATTGCCAGCCTGATCCAGCTGAAAAAAATCACCTTTCAGGATCTCATTACCGGTAATTGCCTCCACCTTCAGCATAGTGCCAAACCGCCTGCAGTAATTCTCTTTTGTTTCACTGACTAATTTATCATCAACCTCAATTTCATAATGGGGAACTTTATCCTTATCGGTAATGTTAACCTCAAACTCCGGGGCAAATCCGATTTCAAATTCAAACTCGAAAATCGTATCGTTATCCCAGTCAATATCCTTCTTATTGTTCTTGCCTGGTAATGGTTCACCAAGAATCCTGATTTTTTCATCAGTCAGGTACTTTGTCACCGATTCTGAGAGAATCTTATTTATTTCTTCAATGACTATCGGTTTACGGTATAATTTCCGGATAAGCCCTGCAGGAACCTTGCCGGGCCTGAATCCTGGCATTTTTGCATTCTTTCTGTAATCGTTTAGTACCTTATCGACACGTTCAGTATAATCATCCTGTTCGATCTTAACTTTGAGCAGTGCAGTCAGTTTATCTGTATTTTCCCTCGTAATATTCATATTATTAACCTATTAATTTATTTTCTCAGGGGGCGGTATTAAAAGTATATTTAAATGCGGAGTTGCTAAAAACTCCAGTTATTAATCTATTAATAAATATTCCCAAAAAGGCTGAGTTAAAAATAGATTTAAATGTTGAATTTCCAAATTGCTTCAAATTGTATAAAAATCTCCGGCTGAAAATTATAACTCTATCTCACAGCAAAAGTCAGTGCTTTACATTAAAATCTATTTTTAATACAGCCATGCCTTCCCGCGTGCGGATGAAGGGACTCGAACCCCCACGCCTGTAAGGCACAAGATCCTAAGTCTTGCGCGTCTACCAATTCCGCCACATCCGCATTAATTCGGGTGCAAATGTATCCTTTTTTCGAATAAACGGCAAGATTTTACCGTAGCTCAAATTTTTGTCCGAGGTAGACTCTCCGTACCTGCTCATCACTGGCAAGTTCAACTGAAGTACCTGATTTCATAATGGTGCCTTCAAACAGAAGATATGCCCTGTCTGTAATTGACAGAGTTTCATGAACATTATGATCGGTTATGAGGATGCCGATATTTTTCTTTCGAAGGCTTGATACAATTTCCTGAATATCTTCAACAGCAATTGGATCTACACCTGCAAAAGGTTCGTCAAGAAGGATAAAACTGGGCTTGAGAGCAAGTGCCCTTGCTATTTCCGTCCTTCTTCTTTCTCCTCCGGATAACTGAATACCCAGGCTTTTTCTGATTTTTTCAAGCCCAAATTCCTTCAGGAGGGTTTCGGCTCTTTCACGCTGTTCTTCCTTTGGCAATTCAGACATTTCCAGTACAGCAAAAAGATTGTCCTCAACGGTTAGTTTTCTGAATATCGAAGCTTCCTGAGCAAGGTAACCAATTCCCATCCGTGCTCTTTTATACACCGGTTCCCTGGTTATCTCAGTATTATCTATATAAATATTGCCGGAATTAGGAACTATAAGACCTACTATCATGTAGAATGTGGTGGTTTTGCCGGCACCATTTGGACCAAGCAGGCCAACAATCTCACCCTGTTCAACCTCTATTGAAACCCTTTTTACTACTGTTTTGTTACGATATCTTTTGACCAGATTTTTGGTATGTAACCTCATTTTTTCCTTAATCAATTAATAATTGGTGAAACTAATGATTCAGCTGCTTCTTTTTTCAGTCTTTTTCTTTCTACTCTCCGGGAGATAACAATACTTATCTCATAAAGTATAATAAGCGGCAAGGATACCACTAACTGACTAAAAATATCTGGAGGTGTAATAATAGCTGCCAATAAAAGTATTAAAACAAAGGAATGTTTACGATATTTCTTCATGAATTTTGGTGTGATTAAACCTATTTTGCTGAGAAAAAAAACCAGGATTGGCAACTCAAACACCACTCCCGTGGACAGCAGGACTGACGCAATTGTGGAAACAAATGAAATCAGATTGATCTGATTGCTTACCTCATCACTAACGCTATAAGAGCTGAAAAACTGTACTGTCAGCGGTGTAATAATGAAGTAGCCGAAAAAAACACCAAGTAAAAACAATAAAGAACTTATGGCAACTGCCCCTCTGGCCACCTTTTTTTCCTTTGGGTAAAGGGCCGGGACTATAAACTTCCAGAACTGATAAAAAACATAAGGAAATGACACAATAAATCCAGCTATCAGAGAGGTCATTATGTGCATTGAAAACTGCCCAGACATTTTAATGCTGATAAGTTCCATCGGAACAGCATTAATACAAAGTCTTGGGATTTTAACAATTTCACCAACTTTGCAAAAGACACGATAGGTAATGAAAGCAGGGAATTTTGGTGCTAAAAGTTTCTTGTTGAACAGGATATCTTTGAAA
>Ga0105095_10000675_pt1 | contig 16928 bp, 14 predicted proteins | sample PPLLak2March2015_2_FD_79180 | JGI IMG/M metagenome (GOLD analysis project Ga0105095, IMG submission 79180) | Freshwater sediment microbial communities from Prairie Pothole Lake near Jamestown, North Dakota, USA - PPLs Lake P8 Core (3) Depth... | ecosystem: Environmental > Aquatic > Freshwater >...
AATAAACCTGAGTATTCCCGGCGGAAGGTTCCTCCGCTCGATATTCAAAAGGAGTATCTGGAGATATTAAGAAATTTAGATGATAAAGGTTTAAATTAACAGATATTAATTATGATAATAAAAACATCTCAGGACGAAATACAAAATTATCTTACCGATGCCTCGAATTTTTCAGGATTCTGCGATGCAGTTTACATCCCTGAAAATATTAAAGAGATAGCAGAACTCCTTAAAGATAACGATAATAAAAAAATTCCGGTTACCATTTCCGGGAATGGAACCGGTCTGACAGGGGCACGTGTTCCCGAAGGCGGTATAGTTTTATCAACCGAAAGATTAAATAAAATTCTTGAAATAAATGTATCTGAGAAATATGCAGCAGTTGAACCGGGAGTAATTCTTTCCGATTTTCAAAGTATAGTAAATTCTAAAGGCCTTTTATATCCTCCTGACCCGACCGAAAGAAATTGCTACATCGGTGGAACTGTTGCAACAAATGCATCCGGTGAAAAAACATTTAAATACGGACCTACACGCGATTATGTGCTGGAGCTCGAACTAATTTTTGCAAACGGCCATCTGCTGAAGCTCCAAAGAGGAAAACAAAAGGCCGAAGGATTAAATCTGAAATTAAAAACGGAAGAGGGACAGGAATATGATATGACCATTCCGGATTATATCATGCCTCATATAAAAAATGCTTCCGGGTATTACTGCAAAAAAAATATGGATGCAATTGACCTCTTTATCGGGTCTGAAGGAACGTTAGGTGTTATTACAAAAATTAAGCTTAAGCTGATTGAATTACCTGAAAAAATAATTTCCTGCATTGCTTTTTTTCATAATGAAAATGATGCATTATTATTTGTCCGGGAAGCAAGAAATATTTCTGAAAATACCCGTTTAAGAAGCGATACCCGCTGTATTGATGCACTTGCTCTTGAGTTTTTCGATGAGAATTCTTTGAAATTTTTAACGGACGAATATCCGCAAATCCCCGATAATGCTAAATCTGCTGTCTGGTTCGAGCAGGAAGTTACAAAAGAAAATGAGGATTTTTTTCTCGAATCTTGGCTTGACTTGATTAAAGAATTCCGCGGCGATCAGGATGCTACCTGGCTTGCGGTATCGGATAACGATAAAAGGAATATTGAAAAATTCCGGCATTCAATTTCCGAAAAAGTTAATGAATACATATCGCAAAAAAATCTGCGGAAGCTGGGGACGGATGTTGCAGTACCTAATGAGCATTTTGAAGAGCTTTATTTTTATTCAAAAGCTGAGGCTGAGAAAAATAATTTAGAATATGTTACATACGGCCATTTTGGCAATTCGCATATGCACATGAATATTCTTCCAAAAAGCACCGATGAGTTTTTAACCGGTAAAGAGGTTTATTATAATATTTGTAAAAAGGCAATTGCACTTAACGGCACAATTTCCGCAGAACATGGGATTGGAAAAATTAAAAAGGATTTTTTCCGTGAAATGGTTGGAGAAGCAAATATCTCCAAGCTGCAGCAAATTAAAAAGATCCTCGATCCGGATTTAATTTTAGGCAGAGGAAATTTGTTTTGAGTTTTAAAATGGCGGCGGGATAAATTTAGCCCTTCTTAATCTTAAAAACCGTCTTATCTTTCAAATCTTGAAGCTGAATCCCAAGCATGCTCAATTCATCCCTTATCTGATCCGATAAAGAGTAATTCTTCTGTTTCTTGGCTTCATTCCGCAATTTGATTAATAAATCGATCAAACTGTTCTCAAGAACTCCGTCGTATTTTTTATTTCCTGAAGAGAAATCAACTATGCCTAGAACATTTCCCGCAGTCTTAGTTATAAATTCCCTTACTTTTAAATAAAATTCATTGCTGATGTTCTCAAGTTCTGTAATTGCTTTATTTACATCTTTAATAAAATCAAAGATTACCGCAACTGCCTGCGGTGAATTAAAATCATCATCCATTGAAGCTTCAAAATCTTCGTAGTACTTTAAAAACTTAAATTCCGGAATAAAACTATTTTTATTCTCCTTCTTTAATTCTTCATCAATCTTTTCAATAAGATTAGTTAATTTTTCAAGTCCTTTTTTAGCTGAATTAAGAAGTTCATCGCTGAAATTAAGAGGACCTCTGTAATGTGTCTGAGAAAAAAGCAGCCTTATTGTTTCGGCAGAATATTGCTTTAATATTTCCCTTGCAGTAAAAAAATTTCCAAGGGATTTGGACATCTTTTCCTGGTTTATATTCAGGAATCCGAAATGAATCCAGTACTTGACAAAAGGTTTTCCGTTTGCAGCCTCGCTCTGTGCAATTTCATTTTCATGGTGAGGAAAGATCAGGTCGTTTCCGCCGGCATGAATATCAAATGTTTCCCCAAGATGTTTGCAGCTCATTGCGGAACACTCGATATGCCAGCCGGGCCGTCCTTTACCCCACGGGCTTTCCCAGAAAGGCTCGCCGGGTTTTGCTTTTTTCCAGAGGGCAAAATCCAAGGGATTTTTCTTTTCTTCATTTACATCAACCCTTGCACCTGCTTCAAGCTCGTCCAGTTTTTTCCCGCTTAGCTTTCCGTAATTTTTAAACTTTGAAACATTGTAGAAAACATTCCCGTCCACATTATAAGCGAAACCTTTATCGATTAAGCTTTTAATAATTTCTACAATTTCATCAATGTGCTCGGTAGCCTTCGGATATAAATCCGCTTTTTTCATTTTCAGCTTTTGAATATCTTCGAAGAAAGCTTCGCTATAAAATTCAGCTACAGATTTTGCATCTCTCTTTTCCTCAATTGATTTTTTAATGATACGGTCGTCGATATCGGTAAGATTCATCAGGAATTTAACCGTAAAGCCTTTATACTCAAAATATCGTCTGATTATATCCGCCATAACAAACGTGCGGGCGTTGCCGATATGAAAGTAATCGTAAACCGTGGGACCGCAAATATAAAAATTTATTTGTGAAGGCTTAAGCGGAATAAATTCTTCTTTGCGTTTAGTCAGGGTATTATAAAGTGAAAGCATTATTAATTTACTTTAAAAATATAATTGCAATATAAAAAAAATTATTGGTATGAATTATTATAGAATTGATAGTGCATCCATCCTAATGTGCTAAAGTATAACCGAAAGAGTTGATATATTCCGGAGTAATCGGAAGATCAAAGGTTTCGGAGATATAAGTTCCGAAAATACCATATCCTCCGTTTATATTGGTAAAATCCGTTTCCGAAATTCTTACGCTGAATTCATCTTCAAATGTCTGCGAAGCTGCAGCATACATGCCCAGCATTGTATCGCACAATTTTATTTCAAGACAGGCGTTAAGAATATTTATCGATGATTTATCTGGAATTCCATCGGAAATCTGATTCATGGCAAGAGATAAAGCATAGTTTGTAACCTTGTATGTTCTTGTATTAATAAAGTAGGTGCCGTCTATTTTTTTGTATTTCACGGCAGTATCCTGACCTAAAATAAAGTACCTGATATATATGGATGGGATTAATAATAAAGAATCCCGCTGCCCTAATGTCCTCCATGTGTAGAAAACTGCATCATCAGCCGTTCCGGGGAGAGAGAGTTCTTCAGTTTCCAGCAGAATTGTAGAATATTGAGCTGACTTTGTTTCGGCATAAAGAGTAGTATAGTCAGGCAAAACGGCTTCAATTCTTATGTAAGTATTTTTAGGAAGAATAAAATTTTTCAAATAATAAACATAGCTTACATGTGTGTTTAGCTGATTAGAAATAACGGTATCCCTGAAAAACAGAGTGGTATCCGGAAGTATAAGTTTTATTTCTGCATCCTGAACATTTGCTTGGTTAAATTCATTTCCCGGCGGATAACTCCGTTTAATTGTTGCATATTGCACATCCTTATCGCTTCTTAAAACGCAGTTAAGGGAATACTGCTGATTGAAATCTCCAATGTAATCGATACTATTATCGCATGAAATCTGCAGAAAGGAAAAACACAGCAAAACTGCGAACAATAATCTCATATTTCTACTTTTATTGTTACCGAAGGTAAAAAGGGGAGCATATTAATTCTTTCACCGGTTTCCCGTCCAAAGTAAAAAAGATTCTCCCGGTTATACAAATTCAGCGCACTTATATCTATAGAAAGATTTAAATACTGCCAGGTGAATTTTTTTGACACACTTAAGTCAAGCCTGTGGTAATCCGGCGCTTTACCGGTATTCCTTCGATCAAGCAGAGTGAATCTTGAATAGTAATCCAGTATCGAATAATAATCCGGTGCATCATCGAAATGAAACTTCGGATAGTACCCGAGCAATTTTGTAAATGGAAATCCAGATTTGTAATTCCACATAACGCTGAATGACCATCCGTCTCCCATATTAGCCTGAAGCAGTAAATTCAGGGAATTGCGAATGTCGAACCTGGGAGAGTAAGTAATATTAAAAGCTGTATTCCTGACCCATGCAAGAGCATAAGTGGATGTAAAAATAATATTATTTAATGTAATCCGGTTAAATAATTCGGCCCCGTATGCACGGCTTACAGCAGATATCATGTCCGGATCGCTGGAAAATATCTTATTTTTGTTCAGCAGAGGCACATTAATCGTTTTTTTATAGTAACCTTCTAACTTCAGGTTTATAAACCGCGAAAGAATTAAATCGATACCTGCAGTGTAATTAAAAGATTTTGTTGTTCCGATATATTCCGGTATAATTAGCCACGGTTCAAAAATGCTGATCACTTCATCTTCATCTGTCAAAGTTGTAAGCGACTGATTAAAAACGCCTGCGGATACCTGGATTTTTACAGCAGGCGAGAGGTTATATGCTAAACTGAATCTTGGTTCGAATGGGAATGCATAATTATTATCCCGCGTTAGCTTTACCAGGTTTGCACGGGTTCCCAATTCAATTCCTAGATTCTCAAAACGGAAAAACTGATATTTTGCATAAATGCTCCAGTCGTTTGTTGTTTCCGCACGGCCGATGTTTCCTATTTCCCCGGAAAAATTTTGAAGATATAAATCTGTTCTGATATCGCTAATTTTTAAACCTACGCTGAGGATATCTTTGCTCTGATAAAAATATTTATAGTCCCCCTTAAATGTATGATCCTTCACTTCGTTCCTTTTCGGCTTAACCGCACTGAACTTAGGGTCGGCTTCTCCATAGAAATTACTTACCGAGTAGCTTAGTTCATAAAATAAAGGACTATCCGATACCTGGAAGTACCTTATTCCGTACACTCCGTTTTTCCAGTTATAATTTGCTCTAAACGGATCATCATCGGTAATATTATCGCCGCTAAAAAAACCATGGACAACAAACTTTGCATTTTCCCAAAACTCCTTGTCTGAATAATTGAATTTAAAAGACATATCGTAAAAGTCAACCGGCAGGTCTTTATCGTTATAGAATTTTTTCAGTACTTTATTCGAAATGCTTTTTCGACCTGTTATTATAAACGATCCATTGGGTATAGGGCCCTCAACCGCTGCTTTAGCTGTAAGAAGACCGGCAGCGGCGGAGGCGCCAACCCGGTTTTTATTTCCGTCTTTAGTAGTTAAATCTAAAACCGACGAGGTCCTGTCGGAATATTCTGTTGGGAAACCCCCTTTATAAAATTCGAGTGAATTTATCATTTCAGGGTCGACTATGCTGAACATACCGAGAGAATGAAAAGGATTATAGAGCACGGCGTTGTTCAGCAGAATCATATTTTGATTATTTGATCCGCCCCGAACAAAATAACTAGCCGAAATATCGCTGCTGAAAGTAACACCCGGTACATTCTGTATGGATCTCAAAATATCGGTTTCAATACCCTGCGGAATTGTTTCCAGCTCTTTAATCGTGGTTTTATACTTGCCAAGGTCGGATTTCTTTCTATCAACTCTCTCGGCAGTTTTTTCTATCGGTTGAATTTCAATAGTTACGGGAGCTAATTCAATATTTAATGCAGCGACTTCGCTTCCGGAGATTTTTGCCTCTATCTGCTTTGAGGCATAACCAACGTAGCTTACAATTATAGTATATGTACCTGGCGCAGGTAATGATGGAAATATATAATAACCTCTGTTATCCGTGGAGGTGCCCTCATTTAATTCCTTTATAAAAATGTTGCCATAGGGGAGAGCTTCTCCGGATAGAGAATCAGACAGAAAACCGCGCAGTATTCCTGTATTTTGAGTCTGAGCAGAAATTGAAAGAGTGAAAAGAATAAATAATAGGGGAAGATAATATAGATTATAAACTCTGAACATTTCCTCTTTCCAAAACAACGTAAATATGAAGAGAGTTTTTAGATATTTGAAAACTGCTTGAGCATATAAGCAACTTTGGATTCTAATATCGGAAGAAATATAATTAATGAAAAGGAAGAATAAAAAAAATATGATAAGTGTAATTCCGGTAATTATAACTTTTCAATTAGTATTTGCATATCCTCCGGAATTTCTGAATCAAAACGCATAAATTCTTTTTTTTCGGGATGGAAAAAACCGAGTGTCTTGGCATGAAGCGCCTGGCGCCGCATTATTTCCAGAAGATTTTCTACCCTGCTTTTTATTTTTGGAAGGTTTGTCCCGGCTAAAATTTTTCTTCCTCCGTATGTTGCATCCCCAAAAACAGGGTGCCCGATTGAAGCTAGATGTACCCTTATCTGATGAGTTCTCCCCGTTTTTAAATTTAGTTTCAATAACGAAGCGAAATCAAATTCCTTCAATACTTCATACATAGTTAACGCAGTTTTTCCTTCAGTTTTGCTAGAACTGAATTTCTTCCTGTCGGATTTGCTCCGGATAATATTTAATCCTATTTCCCCTTTTTTCTCCTTAAATATTCCCCAGGCAACGGCCCAGTATTCTCTTTCAATCGTATGTCTAGCAAACTGTTCGGAAAGCTTTGCATGGATCCAATCATCTTTTGCCGCAATAATAAGTCCGCTGGTGTCCTTATCTATTCTATGAACTATCCCCGGCCTTTCAAGCCGGTCCGGATTTTCCTGGTTTCTTTTGCTTAATTTTTTTGTATGATGAAGGAGTGCATTAACGAGTGTGCCGGTATAATTTGAATATGCAGGGTGAACGACCATTCCTGCAGGTTTATTAATTACAATCAGATATTCATCTTCAAAAATAATATCGAGAGGAATATCTTCCGGCTCAGCATATTCCGGCCTCGGCGAAACCGGTATATCTACTTCTATAATATCTTTGGATTGGACCTGGTAACTTGGTTTGACAAACTTCTTGTTAACGGTAACTAATTCTGCTTCAATTAATTTTTGAACTTTAGACCGGGTTGCATTTTCTATTGAGCCGGTTAGAAATAAATCGATCCGCTCTTTCTTTTTTCCTTCCGGAATCTCAAAGCGGTATTTCTTTTTTGTGATCATTCCATGTGAGGCTTAAGGGGATTATGGTAACTAAAACAAATTCAGTTTTGATCTTTTTTCAGATCTGAGTCTAACGATTTTTCGTCAGCTGGAGCCGGTTCCTGATAAACTTCTTCCGGAACTATTTTCTCCTGAGGTTCTTTCCTGTAGAAAAATAGTAAAATTAATATACCGATGGTTACAGCAGAATCTGCGATATTAAAAACCGGCCATCTATCGTAGCTTCTTCCGAAAATTGTAATGTCAAAGAAATCAAAATCGAGGAAATCCACAACCTTTCCGTAAAAAAAAGGAGCATAGTTGTAGATAACTCCGTAAAATACTCTGTCGATCAAATTTCCTATCGCTCCTCCCAAAATAAAGGCAAGAGCTATTCTAAGGCTCAGCGTCTGTTTTCTCGTATAATAGATATAAATTATCAAAGCGATGCTGGCAATTATCGAAAAAATAGAAATCCAGAATTTATAATCTATGCCGGGATCAAACCCGAAAGCCATTCCGGGATTTTCAACGAATGTTATTCTGAAAAAATCGCCGAGGATTTGTATCCTTTGCCCGGGATACATCCCCTTGTAAGTGATATCTAAAAAAGGAATTGCAAATCCCTTAATTAAAATTTTTGAAATCTGATCTAAGATTACTATAGATAAGGTAAAGAAGAGTACTCTCAAATCATTCCTCTCCCGGTGAACCGGCTAGATAATTATTCAGCGTGGATTCTAATTTAGTATCTTCTTTTCTTTCCCGGCCGTAGGAAATGAGCAGGAAGATAACACCGGCGGTAACGGCCATATCGGCTAAATTAAAAATATAATTCCCCAAAATTTTATTAAAGACATAGAAATCAAAAAGCCGGATATTAATAAAATCTACCACTTTACCATGAAGGAGAGGTGCATAATTATAAATTATTCCATAAAAGGTTCTGTCGATTAAATTTCCCAGAGCTCCGCCCAATATTAATGCCGCAGAAAAACGTAAGCCTATATTCTTTTTCCGGATGATATAAAGGTAGGCGGATAATCCTATGCTTGCGGCAATTGTAAGAATTGTAATCAGCATTTTAAATTCTGCCCCGAAATCAATTCCGAATGCTATGCCGGGATTTTCAATAAAGGTAATATTAAGAAAATTTTCGATGAGCGTAATCTTTTGTCCTTGGTGCATTCCGGGAGCTTCAAAATTCAGAAAAGGAATGGAAAAGCCTTTTACAAACAACTTGGTAATTTGATCAAACAAAAGAACAGAAAAGGTTATGTACAGAACTTTCAAATTATTTCCGTTTATTAAAAACTGAATATATGAATAAGGATTCGCTAAATCTTATTTTTTTCCTGTCTCTGCTTCATTGGAAGACAGAGCTGGCTGTGAGGAACCGCTTCCAGCCTTTCTTTCGGTATTAAAGGGCAAGTTTCGCATAAATGCTGCGGGTCATCAATACACTCAATGCATATGCCGTATGTTCCGGCTTCAATTCTCTTAAGTGCGTCTTCAAGATATCCTAAGAACTTATTTTCCCGCTGTGCATATAAGAATGTTTTTTCTCTTTCCATTGCATCGGTTCCCTGCTCGGCCATGTGTAATGAATAAGGAGAATTCTCATTTATATATTCGCCGGTTGTAGGATCCAGCATCTGTTCTTTCAGGTTCTGTAGCTGTTCAATAATTTCATTCTGTTTCAGGATTATTATTTCCTTAAAATGATCTAAATCCTTTTTGCTGTATCCTTTTATGGATTCAATCTTTTTTGCGCGGATTTCCGGTGCTTCGGTTTTTTGTTCATGCTTTACACGTGCTGTTCTTGGTTTGACTTCCGGCTTTTTCTTTTCGGCAGTTTTATGGAGTACATGCTTTTTTAAAGTCTCCTTTTTTTCCCGTTTCTTGCCGGAAGGAAGTTTTTTTAAATTTTTGTTTTTGACTTTTTTTAAAGCAGCCTTAACGGTTTTTTTATCCTTTTTGGGGACGTTCTTTTTTTGTGCAGGTGCTTTAGTTTTTTTAGCGGTTTTAGCCATTATTTATCTCCTATCTACGACTTTATCTTTTCAATTTGAATTGAACAATCCAACTCGCCTATTTTCCAGTTTTGTTTAATTCCCCCGTTTACAATTTCAGTATTAATCATTTTTTCAGCAAGAGTTTCATTTGAAATATATTTTTCAAATTCATTTATTGCATTAATTAAATCCTTGCTCCCGGAATATTTTATTTCAATTCTGTCTGTTACTTCGAACCCGGCATCTTTTCTCATATTCTGAACTCTGTTCACAAATTCCCTTGCCAATCCTTCTTTAATTAATTTCTCATCGAGTGCGGTATCGATGGCAACCGTAACACCTTCCTGGCTTTCAACAACCCAACCCGATATTTCCGTACTTATTATTTCAACATCTTCCGGGCTTATAAGTAGTTTTTCCCCCTTCACTTCAATATACAGTTTTTCACCGCTTTCCAGTTTAGCGATATCCTCTTTGGTGAAGGACTTGATTGCATTGGCCGCTGCGTTAACATTCTTACCAAATTTTGGACCAATGGATTTAAAATTCGGTTTGGCTGATTTATTTACTATTTCGGAATCATCTTTAAGAACGACCAGCTCTTTAATATTTACTTCGTCAAGGATTACTTCCTTCATTTTACTTAAGGCTTCAGTTTTCGATTTATCAACTGCCACCATTATTTTTCTTAAAGGCTGCCTTACTTTTAAATTCGTCTTTGCCCTCATAGCTCTTGAAAGATAAACAACCCTTTGGGCAATTTCCATTTTTTCTTCCAGTTCTTTTTCCTTAAAAGATGATTCCGGGTAGAATGAAAGGTGCACAGACTCAAAACTCTCTAATTTTGTCACGGAATTAAGATCCTGGTAAATTTTTTCGGAAATGAAAGGAGCAAATGGAGATGTTAATTTAACAATTTTTATCAGGCATTCATACAATGTCTGGTAAGCGGAAAGCTTGTTTTCATTCATCTCCGATTTCCAGAATCTTCTGCGGCAACGTCTAACATACCAATTCGACAAGTGATCAATCGTGAAATCGGATACTGCTCTTGCTGCTTTTGTAGGATCGTAGTTATCCATTTGTTCACGGTATTCATCTACAAGAGAATCTATTTTGGATAAAATCCAACGGTCAATTTCCGGGCGTTTTTCATAAGGAATTAAATCTTCTTTATGCTCGAAGCCGTCGATATTCGCATAGAGAGCAAAGAACTGATAAGTATTCTGAAGAGTTCCGAAGAATTTCCGTTGGACTTCAATCAATCCCTCTTCGTCAAATAAAGTCGGACGCCACGGCGGGCTGTTGGTTACCAGGTACCATCTGGTTGTATCTGCACCGTATTGCATGAATAATTTAAACGGATCAACGGTATTGCCTTTTGATTTGGACATCTTTTGTCCGTTCTTATCGAGAATGAGTTCATTGACGATAATATTTTTAAAAGCGACATTGTCGAAAAGCATAGCCGCTATGGCGTGAAGAGTATAAAACCAGCCGCGTGTCTGGTCGATTCCTTCACATATGAAATCGGATGGGAATGCTTTTTTTTCAAACCATTCTTTATTTTCAAAAGGATAGTGATATTGTGCGAAAGGCATTGCGCCAGAATCAAACCAGACGTCAATTAATTCGGGAGTTCTTTTATAAATTTTCCCGTTCTTTTCGAAAAGAATTTTGTCAATAAAAGGTTTATGCAGATCTAAATTTTGAATCTTCTTAACCGAAACTCTTTTACCGTTCTCTTCAATAAATCCTTCCTCAAGTTCCTTAATAGAACCCACGGCAAACATGTCCCCATCATCATTCAGCCAAATAGGCAGCGGTGTAGCCCAGAAACGGTCGCGCGATAAAGCCCAGTCTTTATTTTCTTCCAGCCAGTTGCCGAATCTGCCGGAACCAACCTCAGGCGGCTGCCAATTAATTTGTTTATTCAGCTCGACCATTCGGTCTGCTATTGCAGTTGTTCTTATAAACCACGATTCTCTGGCATAATAAATTACTGGTACATCTTCATGGCGCCAGCTGAACGGATATGAATGCACAATAGTTTCTTTTTTGTACAGCTTTCCTTCATCTCTGAGCTTCTGGATAATTCCCTTGTCCGCATCTTTTACAAATTGTCCTGCAAAGTCGGTAATTGGCTCTGTAAATCTTCCGGAACGGGTAACAGGCTGAAGCATAGGAAGATTATATTTTTTTGAAATCTCATAGTCATCCTGTCCGAAAGCCGGTGCGATATGCACAACGCCCGAACCGTCTTCCGTACTTACAAATTCTCCGGTAATTATGTAGAAGGCTTTTTTATCAACTTTCAAATATTGAAACAATTGTTCATATTCTCTTCCCTCAAGTTTACGGCCTTCTATTTCTTCAATAATTTCGTATTCACCTTCAAGAACAGATAATCTCTCTTTTGCTAGAATAATCTTTTTATCTTTATGTCTTATTTTTACATAATTCACGTTAGAACCGACTGCCAGCGCAACATTGGAAATAAGCGTCCACGGGGTGGTTGTCCATACTAAAATATATTCATCATTATCTTTAAACTTAAATAAGACATAAACGGAAGGATCTTTTGTATCTCTGTAACCGAGTGCCAGTTCATGAGATGAAAGCACTGTTTCGGATTTTGGATCCTGTGGTACAATTTTGTAATCTTTAAAGATAAGCCCTTTGTCAAACAGGGTTTTTAATGCCCACCAAACCGATTCGATGTATTCATTTGTAAGAGTGATATATGCAGAATTAAGATCTATCCAGTAGCCCATTCTGCGGGTCATCTTTTCCCATTTATCCTTATAGACAAAAACGGAATCACGGCATGCCTGATTGAATTTATCAACACCGTAATCAAGTATTTCACTTTTATTTTTTATACCGATTTTCTTCTCTACTTCTATTTCCACCGGAAGCCCGTGTGTATCCCATCCTGCTTTTCTTTCAACCCTGAATCCCTGAAGAGTTTTATAACGGCAGATTAAATCCTTTAATGTTCTGGACATTACATGGTGAATACCGGGTAAACCATTTGCAGTAGGAGGGCCTTCGTAAAAAGTGAATGATTTTGATTCCGCTCTTGAAGAAATGCTTTTTTCGAATATTTTATTTTTTTCCCAAAACCCTAAAATTTCTTCTTCTATTTCCGGATAGATTATTTTATCTAAGTTCTGTTTATACATTACAATCAGCAAATATTATTGTTAACCATTGGGATAGATTCCATCACTCTCTTCGTACTTTTTAATTAATTCTTTTTCAATTTGAATAAATTCTTTCAATTCTTTTTCCAGTAATTCTTTGCGTAGCTTTATATTTTTTGTACTTATTTCAGCATCCTGAAGTAATTTTTGTGCTTTAACTTTGGCTTCCCGCAGCTCAAGTTCAGCCTCTTTTTTTGCGTCTTTTACGGTATCCTCGTATGTTTTCAGCCTTTCCTGGAGAATAAGATAATCTCTCTGCTTTGTAAGTATTTCAACTATAGCCATACCGAAAAAGGCCATAGCGCCTAAGGTAATATTCCGGAGGCTGTAGAGAATCAGATTCTCGGTTAGTAATTCGCCGGCAGCAAAGTAATCTCTGAAAAAAGTTATTGCAATAATGCCTAACAATGTCGCGGCGATTATTATCGAGAAGATTACTTTCCCTCCAAGCTGCCATCCGAGCGTCTTGTTTATATACCAGCCGCATGCAAAACAGATGACGGAAAGAACGAACCATACGGTAAAGTTATTGCTGCCGAAATCAAAGATATTGGTAGTCAGAAAATTTGAAATGAATAAAAAGACACCGAGCAAAACCGGCACGGCTGAATTGTATATTTTTTTTCTGTCGATCATAATTTTTTTATAACTTCTTTCATAATCAGCGTCATTTTCGGTTCCGCTTCTACTGCAGTTTTTATAATCTCTTCAACATTAACCGGCTTAAGAGATTCGGGAAAACATTCATCGGTAATAATGCTTATTCCCAGTACTTTCAAGCCCATATGGTTTGCCACAATATTTTCCGGGATGGTTGACATACCTACCACATCTGCCCCGATTGATCTCAGAAAAACGTATTCGGCTCTCGTCTCAAGATTCGGACCCGGGACAGCAACATAAACTCCTTTTTGTACTTTGATTTTATTCTCCACCGCAGCTTCTTCGGCAAGCTTGATTAAATCCAGACTGTAAGGTTCGCTCATATCGGGAAATCTCGGACCAAGTGAATCCTCATTTTTTCCAATTAAAGGATTATCTCCCAAAAGATTAATATGATCAATCATAAGCATGATATCCCCTTTTCTAAAAGCCGGATTCATGCCTCCGCATGCATTCGAAACAAGTAGTACTTTAACCCCGAGGAATTTCATTACTCTTACAGGATATGTAATCTGCCCCATTGAGTATCCTTCATAGTAATGAAAACGGCCCTGCATTGCTACAACTTTCTTTTCTCCGATACGACCGAAAATTAATTTTCCCTGATGAGACTCAACCGTAGAAAGAGGAAAATGAGGAAGTTCGGCGTAATCAATTTCGTGTTCTATATTAATTTCCTTTACTAAACCTCCCAGCCCGGTACCTAGTATAATACCGGTAGGATATTCATCAGTGGTAAATCTTTTAATTATCTCAAGAGTTTCATTTATTTTTGAAATAAGCTCACTCATTGGCTGTTTTTAATTTTATCGGCAATATTGTTAATGTCAATATCCAGTTTGCGGGTCGGCTCAAGAGGTTTCACTTCGCCGGTCTTTTCAACAGGTTCTTCAATTTTCATTTCCAGAAGATTTGCCTGGGAATTAACTATTGCTTTGAGCTTTGCGATTATTAATTTTTTTTCTTCTTTCAAACCAATCACCGCATCATGTATTTCCTTTGCCTGCTTCTTAGCTCTTTCAACTATTTGCGCGGCTTTGTTCTCGGATTCCTTCAGCAATGTTTCCGATTGATTTTTTGAGAGCTCCATTGTTTTTGCCGCGGATTCCTGCGCTTTCAATAATGTGTCCTTGAAATTGCTTTCCATTTTTCTGAGTTCTTCCAGAAGGAGATTCGCCTGATCCAGTTCTTTTCTGAGGTTACTGTTTTCTTTCTGCAATTCATCAAGTTCATCTGCAAATCTCTCGAGGTAAGCCTTTACTTCCTCTTTATTATAACCCCGCATTGAACTGCTGAATTCCACTTTTCTAATGCTGTCCGGAGAAATTTTCATTCTTAATCCTGCTCTAATGAATAGTTCCTCTCGCCGAAAATGGCGGTTCCAATCCTGAGCATTGTTGCTCCTTCTTCAATTGCAATCGGGAAATCGTTTGTCATTCCCATCGATAATTCTTTTATACTGATTCCATGTCCGTTTAAATCATCCCGTAAGCTGCGCAGAGCCTGAAAGCTTTTTCGAATTCTTTTTTCGTCGCCGGTAAACGGTGCCATAGTCATTAAACCAACCAGGTCTATGTTCGGGTATTCCTTGCAATATTCTGCAAGATCAAATATTTCACTCTCGTCGGCCACACCCGATTTGGTTTCTTCATCGGAAGTTTTGATCTCTATAAGAATCTTTTGAATCTTATTGAGTTTTGCAGCCCTCTTGTTTATTTCCATTGCAAGTAAAAGCGAATCTACCGAGTGAATATATTCGGAAGCTTCAACCGCGAATCTTACTTTATTCCTCTGCAGATTCCCTATGAAATGCCATTTGATTTTATTTCCCAGCTCATTATACTTTTGGATTAATTCCTGGGCTTTATTCTCACCGAAGTTGATTATCCCCTCGTTAAACACGGTATTTATTTCATTCACGCCAAAGTTCTTTGATACTGCTATGATTGTGATTTCAGCGGGATTACGGTTCACTTCGGAACACTTTTTTTCTATTAATGCTCTTACCTGCCTTAGATTTTCGGAGATCATTTTAAAAAATTAAGATCATGAATGTATATGTTTTATCATCAAAAATCAACGATAAATGAGGATCAAAATACAGTGTTTTTCTCTAAATAACTCCGATAATAAAGCATTTTTTTAGTAATTTAACATTATTCTTTTATCCTAAATATGGAGACTTGCATGGAACTTAAAATTCTAAAAAAAATAAAAATTGATGCTGCAAAACTGGATAAAACCGTTGTACTGCCGGAATCTCATGACGAAAGGGTGATTAAAGCAGCCGGGATTCTAACTAAGGAAAAAATTGTTTCAGTGATAACCATTGGAAATGAGGAGAAGATAAGGGACGATGCAAATAAACTGAGTATTGATCTTAAAGGTGTGAAGATTATTGAGCAGGAAAAATCGGACAAATTTGAAAAATTTACAGATATTTACTTTGAACTCCGTAAGAAAAAGGGGATTACAAGGGAGCAGGCAAGAGATGCTATGAAAAGAGATTTGTTTTTCGGAGCAATGATGGTAAGGGAAGGAATGGCTGACGGAAGCGTTGCCGGTTCGACGGCTTCCACAGCGGATGTTTTAAGAGCCGGCATTCAATGCATCGGTATGCCTGAGGGAATCTCTACGGTATCAAGCTTTTTTTTAATGGCTTTTCCGGATAAGACTTACACGTTTGCAGACTGCGGTGTGGTCCCGGTTCCTGACGCAAACCAGCTTGCCGATATTACTATTTCTGCTGCTGAAAATCATTTTAAACTGACAAAAGAAACCCCGATAATCGCAATGCTATCCTTTTCAACTAAAGGAAGCGCAAAAGATGAAAGCATCGACAAAGTACTGCAGGCGCTTAGTATTGTTCAATCGAAAAGGCCTGATTTAATAATAGACGGAGAACTGCAGTTTGATGCTGCTGTAATAGAATCAATCGGGATGAAAAAAGCACCGGGAAGTAAGGTTGCCGGTAAAGCAAATGTCTTAATCTTTCCAGATCTTAATTCCGGAAATATAGCATACAAAATCACCCAGAGATGGGGAAAAGCAGAAGCAATAGGTCCTTTGGTTCAGGGTCTTAAAAAACCATTCTTCGATTTAAGCCGTGGATGCAGTGCGGAAGATATTGTTACAACTGCAGCAATTGCCGCATTGATGAGTTAAATCCGATTAATTTAATGACGATTAAATTCAGAAAGATGAATGGGGAAGGAGAGAAATTTAAATAGTTTACATTTTTAATTCCTGTTTCACGAGAAGTTTCGAAGAAATTATATCCCTGTAATCAACATTGATCAGCATTCCTATTTTTTTAACCATCTGCTCTTCATATTTATCCATTGATTTATCGATAAAAACCAGGTGCCACAAATTTTTTAGAAGCTCATATTTTTCAGGATTTGAAAAACTACGGCTGATTACAGTTGTATATTCATAAATACTGTCGTCGGTTCTTCTCCTCTCTTCAGCCAGCTGAATCAGCTCCTTTATATATTCTTCTTCAATATTATAATATTTTTTCATTGTGGACATAATTTTTTCCATTTCTTCATATGAAAAACTTTTATCGGCATTTGCAAGCTCTACGAATAAAATGCATGTTGCAAGCTGAATTTTTTTATCGTGCTCTCCGTGTACTTGCTGTTCGGAAGTTTCATTCCCGGATTCATCTTCGGGCAATAAA
>Ga0105095_10000680_pt1 | contig 16900 bp, 12 predicted proteins | sample PPLLak2March2015_2_FD_79180 | JGI IMG/M metagenome (GOLD analysis project Ga0105095, IMG submission 79180) | Freshwater sediment microbial communities from Prairie Pothole Lake near Jamestown, North Dakota, USA - PPLs Lake P8 Core (3) Depth... | ecosystem: Environmental > Aquatic > Freshwater >...
CGATAACATATGGTTATAATACTCATTGTCTTCGATTACAAGCACGTTTATTGTTTCCTTCATGATGCCTCCGTTTTTCTGTTCGAATAGGATTACTCCAACAATGTGCCAGCTTTTTGATCGAACCTGATAAAAAATGTAACACATTTACTATTAATATGTTACAATCTGATTTATCTGCTTCCCGATAATTCAATATCAGTAGTATTTTCTCAATTTGAGAAACATTGGAGAATTAAATTAATCCCGTGTACTTGCACCTCTTACCCGGCTGTCTGTCTCCTTCGTCAGGGTTTTGTAAGGTAATACCGGGGGGTGTGATCACGTATTATTCTCTCTGCAGCGAAACCATTGACCTGATCAGACTTGCGGCCCAGGAATAGATATTATGGTCCAGGATGACCTGTCTCATTTGTTTCATCCTGTGGTTCTGTCCTTTCTTTGACATCTCAATCGCATTTTTGATGGCATCAGCCATTTGCTCTATGTCATAGGGATTTATTATTATGGCCCCCTGGAGTTCCTGGCTTGCCCCTGCGAACCGGCTAAGGATCAGCACTCCGTCGTTGCTGTTACGTGAAGCCACAAATTCCTTTGCCACCAGGTTCATTCCATCGTGCAGCGAAGTTACCATACACAGGTTTGCCGACTTGTAGAACGGCAGTATTTCTTCGTGGCTGTGGTGACGCATCAGGAGAAGGATAGCTTTCCAGTCCTTCGTTTTGAATTTCATGTTGATCCTGGCAGCCTCAGTCTCGACTGCAGCAACCATATCTGAGTAGCTTTTTATTTCAGTCCTGCTGGGAGCTCCGATCTGCACAAAAGTGAACCTGCCCAGATATGAGGGAAATTTCTCAAGGAACCGTTCAATGGCAAGGAACCTTTCAATTATGCCCTTTGTATAATCGATTCTTTCAACTCCAATACCCATGAATTGAGCATTTATGCCTTGTTTTGCCAGCATTTGCGTTGGACTGTACTCTTCCTCATCAACCCTGTCGTAATCCTTCAGCGTAAATGATATGCTGATGGGGAATGGCTTCACAAAAGTTGTCTGATCCCCGATCTTAACCGACAGGTTTTCACGTATCACACGTGAATCGATCGAGTTGTTGACTGTCTCAAGGAAATTGTAGCAATGATACGGAGTGTGGAAACCGATAAGGTCTGAACCAAGCATTCCCTTCAGTATCTCGGGTTGCCAGGGGCATATGCTGAATGATTCGGGATTGGGCCATGGTATATGCCAGAATATTGCAACTATGGCATCGGGACGCTCCTTTTTTATCATTTCTGGCAGAAGGGCGAAATGGTAATCCTGTACCAGAACGAATGGCTGTTCTGAGTCTTTTACTTCTTCAAGCACGGCTTTTGCGAATTTGGAATTCACTTTTTTGTAATAATCCCAATCCTTTTTCCTGAATATTGGCCGGGTATGGGCAATATGACATAGCGGCCACATCCCTTCGTTCGAAAAGCCGTAATAGAAATGATTTTCTTCTTCCTTTGTTACCCAGATGCGCCGGAGAACATACTTTTCCTCATTCGGCGGCACTGATATCTTATTGAATTTATCAACCGTTTCCCTGTCGGCATCGCCGGTCCCGGATGCAATCCACAATCCCCCGCAGGCTTTTAATATGGGTTCCATAGCTGTTACCATTCCGCTGGCCGGTACAATATATTTAATCTCTTTACCAGAGTGGATATGCATATATGGCTCCCTGTTCGATACAACGATCAGGGTCTTGTTAGGAAGAATCTTCCGGATCTCCTCTCTCAGCCTGTCGGGAGTCCAGACCGCTTCCGCCGAAGTGCGCAGCTTCGCTTCTTCCTCGGCTGCTGCTCTTGCCTCCTGCATGGCATAAGCTATGCTGGTGATCTCCTTTCTCAACGGTTCAAGGAAGCCTACCGGCGATTTAATATGAAGCTGCTCGGTTTTGCCGTCCTTTACAGCGATAACCCAGTTCAGGATTTTATTGATAGGCTTGAAAATACCCCAGCGGATAAGCAGTGTTGTAGCAACTACCATAACCAACACCTGTAAAAACAACCTTACAAATTTGGCCGGGGAAATCTTGTTTGCAATTTCATCTATATATCCCGCATCAGAATAAACTAAAATGGCGGTCTTTGGCTTGTGATTGCTCTCCGGGACCAGTATGTACTGATAGACAGTCTTTCCCCCGGTTGTGAAAAAATTGCCGGCAGGGGAATTGGAATTGATCGATCGCTTAACATAATCGCTTGACGGCTTCATATATTCCCTGACTGATGAGTTCAACGGGACAAACAGGTTATTGTAGTAAAGGGCGAAACCCAGAATATTATAATGTGCCGCCAGACTGTCAGATATCTTTTTCTGGTAACCAGTGTCATATATGTCAGGGTCTGAAAGTTGCATCTTATTGAATTCGCCTGCAATAAGCGAGCTTCTGTTCTTAAGGTCATCCTTAAGCCTGTGCCGTTCACGCGATACCTCAATGAAAGTAAAAACCAGAGCAACAAGCGCTATTGCCAGGAGGGCAGAAAGTATATATGCAAGGTTAATTCTCATAATACAGGTTATATTTTAAAATTTGTATAAAATAACTCACCCTGTTTCACTCAAAAGGTATTCAAGAAGGATCAATACCCGGGAAGGATTTTGAAGCCTGTACCGGGCTAATGTTTCACCCTCACCGATCTTCACTGTGTAAGCATTTTCCTTTTTAAGAAGCACTTTAAACATCTCCTCATCAGTTTTATCATCTCCCAGGGCGAGGATATGATCATACTTCCTTTTTTCGAGCAGGTACTGTACGGCAAAGCCTTTGTTTATCTTGCTGCTAATGACTTCGACAACCTTGTTCCCGTCAAAAATTCTCAGGTTATATCGTACAGCTATTTTTTTAAGTTCGCTGATCAAGGCCCTGGAACTGGCGATACCAGTTTCATGTTCCGCGATTCTGTAATGCCAGGCAATTGAATAGCTCTTTTCCTCGATCATTGAATTTGGGCATACATCGCAGAATTTCCTGAGCACGCTGAAAACCTCCTTCTTCCACTCTGTGCTGTCTTCAAGAAGTATTCTCCATTTCTGGTTTTGCCTGATCATCGCCCCGTGTTCTGCAATTATATCGACAGGTATCCTACCGATAAGCCTTTCAATATCATCCCTTCTTCTGCCAGTTATTATAACCATATGATTATCAGGAACAACGCCTGTTTTTGATAAAATATCAAGGAGCTCTTCCGAGGGGATCGTCCCTCCAATATCTGAAGTGAAATCAACAAGTGTCCCGTCAAAATCGAGCAGCAGCAGTCTGGTGCCGGGAGCCATGACTCTTTCAACCAGTTCGGTCATATTGTTGTTGGTCTGCCGATCAATCATCGTTTCATGGTTTTATGAAGGTAAATTGGCTTTCTTCAATTTCAGGGTTGATCCCGTTCAGGATCAATGCCGACTGGATAAGCCCAAGATGCGAATAGCCCTGCGGAAAGTTCCCCAGTAATTGATGTGTCTTAACATCAATATGTTCGCTGAATAATCCGAGGTGATTGGACAATTTGAGCATTTTTTCAAAAAGCGTTTTTGCCTCTTCCCTGTCTCCGATCTTCCAAAGACTGTTTATCAGCCAGAATGTGCAGATGATCAAGGAGTTGTGTGGTTTTCCGAAATCATCCCTGTTGGTGTACCTGAACATCATCCCATCCTTGCAAAGATTTTCCTTTATATTCAGGACAGTGTTAATGTACATCGGGTCGGAGGCTTCGATAAACCCGTAATCTTCCATCAGGAGTGCTGAAGCATCGAGATACCTGCTACCATATGACTGTGTAAAGGATTTGATGTCGGGATTCCACCCATTCACAAGGATATCATTTTTAATCTTTTCCTGAAGTTCTGACCAGGCGTCGGCATATTTCTGTTTTTTAACCATCCGGGCGATTTTGCAACCCCTGTCAACTGCTACCCATGAGAGCATCTTTGAAAAGACAAAGTGTTTGCTTTCCCCTCTGATTTCCCAGATCCCCCGGTCGGGTTTAAACCAGTTGCTGCAAACCATTTCGATCATGCCTCTGACAAATGTCCAGAGCTCCTCGGCTGTATCGAGTGTTGAAGGGAACCTGTTAAGGGAGATATGGATTGCATCGATAAGAATGCCATAAATATCATTTTGTTTCTGAATATAGGCCGAATTCCCTGTCCTGACCGGGCCTGAATTCTGATAGCCTGCAAGATGTTTGAGAACTTTTTCCTCTAGCTTCTTTTCACCGCGGATGCCGTACATGATCTGGATATCTTCATGTTTTCCCTCATTGACCGTAAGCAGGAAATTCAGAAAACGCTCAGCTGATACTATATGCCCGATATCGAGCAATATTTTGATGATCATAGAAGAATCACGGATCCAGCAGTACCTGTAGTCCCAGTTTCTTTTCTCGCCGATGGCTTCGGGAATCGATGTTGTTGAGGCAGCTATGATGGCCCCGGTTTTTTGAAAAGTCAGAAGCTTCAACACCAGTGCGCTTCTAATAATTTCCTGCTGGTAACTTCCAAATAATTTTGTCCGGTTTGACCAGTTCAACCAGTATACCAGCGTCCGGTAATATTCCAGATAGGCTCTCCTGATACCGGTTACGATAAGCTTCTGGTTATAGCTGAGTAAGAAATACGCATCAGTTGCAAGCTCTATCCATTGCGATTCTGTTATCTGCGTGTATGGTATGCTGGTATACAAATATATTGATTCATAGCGGCCTTTTGTTGTAAAGCTTTTAATGTAATGTTTGTGAATCTCATGTTTGGTTTCGTCGGTGGCAAAATTAAGTTTCGGGTTGTATTCGACCCTTATGACTGGTTTTCCCCTGATAACCTTCAGTATTCTGTAGATTTCAGGTGAATTGTAGTAATTGCCTTCTTCGGTTTTGTACCTTGGCATAAAGTCGATGATCTCAAATGAATTGAATTCATTCGCAAATAAGGTGACAAGAATGTTCGTGTTCCCCTCGTATTTCTGTGTGATGGCGTATTCGGTCTGAGTATGGATACTGAAATGTCCGCCCCTGTCAAAGTCCAGTATTCGTGCAAAAACAGCAGGAGAGTCCGGATCAGGAAGGCAGCACCAGTCAATAGATCCCTGATCCGAAACCAGTGCGCTGCTCCGGCAATTGCCAATTATTCCGTAATTCAGATTTTTTATCATATCCAACAAGGTTCTGATACAATTAAATTCCCCGGTAACCTGATCAATATAATAACAGATTTCACGTGATTCTGTTGAAACATCCGTTAACGGGACTATAAAAGCTTCTCAATCAAAAGTGAAGTATGTGTTGTTATAGAAACCTTCAACCGGGTCGTTCTCAGCCCCATTTAAACCTCTTTGGGAGAGCTGATAATGCAGGTAGCAACTTAAGGTTTGCATCAGGAGGACCTAAAAAAGATTATAATAAAATATGTATTATAATACGTATTATAATACGTATTTCTTTCTGTTCTTAAGACTACATCCATGTGAGGTTTTTTTGTTTTTGATTTTTCAGTTTTTCGATTATATTGGCAAATTAAAAAAGAGCGTGAAGCAAGGAGCAGGGCCGCTTTCGTCTTCGGTCTTCCGGCTTTATTGGGATTTCATGTTTTAACAATTTCAGTATCATTATGATAAAATACCACACCTCTCCGAATAACATCGTAATTGCCGAACTTACAAATGACAACTTCATCATTACCGAAGTTCAGGATGCATTGGATCTGATTTCTGACCTGGGGACAGATGACTGCAACAGGATCATAATAAGGGAATCGAACCTTATTAAGGATTTCTTCAGCCTGAAAACAGGGCTGGCAGGGGAAATACTTCAAAAATTTTCAACATATGGCGTCAAACTTGCCATTGCAGGTGATTTTTCAAAATACAGAAGTACTGCCCTGAAGGATTTTATCCGCGAAAGCAACCGGGGAAACCAGGTATTCTTCGTGGATGACATCAAAACCGCGTTTGCAAGGCTTTCAAAATAGACCGCCGCTGGCAGAAGCCAATTGTAATTAAAAAACATTTGGATTTGATTTATTTAATACTTATCTTTAACGGTAGTAACGTAAAACGTTATATGATAAAATCATTTGATGCGAAGGATACCCGAAAGATCTTTAAGGGAGAGAAAGTAAAGAATCTTCCTGTGGAAATACAGCATTCAGCACGCCTCAAGCTCAGGATGCTTAACAACTCTCCCGATCTGTCTGAATTCATGATCTCAGGCTCAACAATGCTGCAAAATCCTCCGGGAGTACCGGACGGCACCTATACAATTACTTTAAATGATCAGTGGATGATCCTGTTTAAATGGGACGGCAGGAATGCAAATGAAGTGAGGATTGCCGGTTCTGGCAGTTATATGCTATGAAAAAACTTGCTAATATCCATCCCGGAGAGATACTTCTCCGGGAGTTTCTAAAGCCGTTGAATATTTCGGCTTACAGACTTTCGAAGGATATCGGCATTCCTCAGACAAGGACATCCGAAATTATCAGGGGACGCAGAAGCATCAGCGCTGATACGGCGTTAAGGCTTGGTTGTTATTTTGATAATTCACCCAGATTCTGGCTCGGACTACAGAATGATTTTGACCTAGAAGAGCAGAAAAAACTAAGAAAGGAGGAACTTAAACATATTAAGAAAATTAAAAAGCATAGCCCGTAAGGTGCCGTTTTTGCTGCTTCGCTGTGCTAAAAGCATACCAGCCACGTTAACCCTGCAAACGGCTATTGATCATTTGTTGCCCGGAAAGCATTAACCCTTCCATTCCCGTAATAAGCCGAAATTCCATTTCCATCAATCTTGTCAGCACTTTTAAACAGTTGCTTTGTAACTTCAGCCGGGCTCATCCTTCCGTCATTTCCTGCAATAATCAATGCTGCAACCCCTGCCACATGCGGTGATGCCATGCTTGTTCCGGCAGCCCATCCCCAACCTCCGCTGATTGTACTGAACACCATATCATAATGGTAATTGGTCTGGGGATAAAAATCGAAGTCGCCACCCGGAGCAGCAATATCTACCAGCGATCTCCCAAAGCTGGTGTAACTCGCGGGAACATCCAGGAAAGGGTCAGGATTACCGGTCATCAGATCGTTATACCAATAATCAGGAGCTGTTGCAGAAACTGCTATGACATTCTGAAGCTCAGCAGGTATTTTGAAAATTGAAGCATTGCCATCAAAATTGGAACCATCGTTTCCTGCCGAAGTAACTATAACAACTCCCTTTCTATAAGCATAATTTACGGCGCGTTGCTGGGCTAAAATGAGACTTTGCATATAAACGGCCGCGATCTTTTGCAAAACATCATTGTCGTCGAGATAAAAGCCATTTCTGTTAAATGTTGCTCCCAGGCTCATATTTATAACATCAGCGCCATTGTTGGCGGCGTAGACAATTCCGGCATTTATCCAGCTGAAAGCACCTGATCCGGTATATTCGGAAAGTACTTTCACAGCCGTAATTTCAGCATCAGGTGCTACTCCAATACAACCATACGCGTTATTTGCTGCTGCGACGATACCTGCAACATGAGTCCCATGGTGAAAATAGAAACCGTTATCAACATTAAAATCTTCATCCGGAACAAAGGAGGTACATAGAGCTTTATTCAGATTTGGTGCCAGGTCAGGATGTTCGGCATCGATTCCGTTGTCAAGGATAAATACTCTTGCGCCGCCTCCTGTGTATCCCGCATTCCATGCTTCGGGAGCATCAATTGCATCCAAACCCCATTGATACTCCGACAAAGGTTCGTTATCGGCTATGCTCGGGGGATTTGCCTCATTGACAAATTCAACCGGATCTATCCATTTTGCCATCAGGTCAGGGACCACAGCCAGTACCCCGTCAACTTTTGATATTTTTGCAACAATACTTGCGGACTTTGGTTTTATAACCACAATGCCAATCTCAGGTATCGATCTTATTACCCGGCCGTAGGCTGAAAGTTTGGATTCAAATCCTGCCGGAAGTGTTTCTGAACTGGTAATGATCATGAAGTTGCTGACAGCGGTGCCCGCCTTCGCAGTTGTAAGTTTTTCAGGTGAAAAGGCGGTCCCGTTTTCAAGATATTCTTTCTGGCATCCCGTTAAGGATCCAATAAAACAAATTGCAGCTAAAATTCCGAAGAATTTTGGTGCTGAAAAAAGTTGAGATTTCATAAATGTCTTTTTAGGGATTCAGGTTATTTTATGATTAAATATTCCTAAAATTACGAATAACTATTGACACAACAGGGATCAGTTTATAAACCCCGGAAAATAATTATCAACAATCAATCAACCTGATGAATAGTTGGTGGCACGGTTATCAGTTTATTAATATGAGGTCAAAATTAGTCCGCACTCCTAAATATTTACTTTTTTTGGAGGTATGAACTAAAATTATCTTAAGGAGAGAAACGGTTTCCATTCCCGGGCAAAAACCTGCTTATCTGCTCCCTTTTGGCTATATTTAGTACCTGAAAACGGTTGTAAAACATGAGAAAGATAATTATCCTGGGAGCAGGCATGGTTGGACGTGCCATGGCTATTGACATGTCGAAAAAACATTATGTTAAATCTGTCGACCTCAACAGGAATGCCCTTGATTTACTGAAGGAGAGGCCAAATATTCAAACAGGTATTCTGGATGTTACTGACAGGGTTGCACTGGCCTCGGCAATTAAGGATTTTGACATTGTGATTTCAGCAGTTCCCGGATTTCTTGGCATGCAGACGATGATAGATGTTGTCAGGCAAAAAAAAGACCTTGTTGATATTTCATTTATGCCCGAAGATATGCTGTACCTTGATTCGCTTGCGAAGGAGAATAAGTCTACGGTTGTTATGGACTGTGGAATCGCCCCGGGAATGCCGAATTACATTGTGGGGTATCACAATGAGAGAATGAAAATAGATGAGGTTGAATATATGGTTGGCGGCTTGCCAAAAGTCAGAACATTCCCCTTTGAGTATAAAGCGCCCTTCTCACCCTGTGATGTAATTGAAGAATATATAAGGCCGGCACGTTATGTGGAAAATGGGAATGTGGTTGTAAAGCCTGCAATGAGCGATGCAGAATATGTGCATTTCGATGGAATAGGAACACTGGAAGCATTTAATACCGACGGATTACGATCGCTGATCCACACTATGAAGCATGTTCCCTCCATGAAGGAAAAAACCCTCAGGTATCCCGGACATATTAAGCTTATAAAGGCTTTATTGGCTGCAGGTTTTTTTGACAGGGAAGCGATTGACCTGAATGGGATGCAGGTTACTCCCTTTGATTTTACTTCAGGGATCTTATTCAACGCATGGAAGCTCGGCCCCGAAGAACCTGAATTCACAATATTGCGAATAATTCTCAGGGGGAGGGAAAAGGGGATACCCAGGGAAGTTATTTATGAATTGTATGATGAGTTCGAACCAAAGGAAAGGCTCTCCTCGATGGCAAGGGCAACCGGTTTCACGGCTACAGGAACTGCCGAAATGATCCTGAATGGGATATTTACCGAAAAAGGAGTATTCCCTCCCGAGCTTGTTGGAAGGGATCCGCTATGTTTTGAATTCATAACCGGCTACCTTAAGGCAAGAAACGTTAATTTCAAAGTGACGGATCATTTGACTGGCTAAAATCTACCGGACATCCAAACCATAGAAATCAATACAATTCAATCCGAGTATTTTTTCCCGGATGTCGTCAGACATATCTGAAATATAGCCATTTATGATACCGATCACATCTTTAAATTCCCCTGCCAGCAGGCAGACAGGCCAGTCGCTTCCGGCCATGATCCGGCCGGTGCCGAAGGCTTTGAAAACAATATCAAGGTATGGTCGGAAATCTGCCGGTTTCTGGTTTTTCCAGTCAGCTTCGGTAACCATACCGGAGAGCTTGCACCAGACATTCGCTTCCTCTGCAAGCCGGGTGATATCTTCCTCCCATGGATTGAAAACCTGATCTCTTATCAACGGTTTGGCGATGTGGTCAAGCACGAATCTCTGTTCAGGGAACATGGAAACAACTTCCCGGGCTACAGGTAAGTGTTTCGGGAAAAGGAGCAGGTCGTAGGTGAGGTTATATTCCCTTAGCAGGCTGATGCCTTTCAGGAAATCATCACGCAGCATGAAATTATCTTCCGGTTCATCATGGATTACATGACGCACCCCGGCTAATTTTTCTGATTTGCTGAATTCATCGAGCTGGCGTTTTAATTCACTTTCCGAACACAGGTCAACCCAACCGACCACTCCCCTGATAAAATCATACCGGCCGGCAAGCTGTAAAAGCCAGCGGGTCTCCTCCACAGTCTGCCGGGCTTGCACAACAATTGATCCGCCGAACCCGGTCTCCGTTAATTCAGGCTGCAGATCGGCCGGAAGGTAATTACGTTGAAGCGTCGTCATCCGGTCATTGATCCAGCTGTAATCTCTCTTGTTATATAACCAGAAATGCTGATGGGCGTCGATTTTCATTGGTTAAAATCCAGGAGTATCTTCAAATGTTTCTGTGGTTCATCCTCCAACATCTCAAATGCCTGCTGTGTCCTGGACGGGGGCATGATATCAGTGACCAGCGAAGATGGTTTCAGGGTTCCCAGGTTCATGTTTTCGATGGTCTCGGCAAACTCGCCATGTGAAACACGCGATGTTATGAGGGTACCTTCTTTCCAGATCAGTTCACGCATAACAATCGGAGAGGGTTCGGTCGATAAGCCCAGCACACATACTTTGCCTGCTCCCCGGATAGCCTGGATGCAACCTCTCACCGGATTAACAACCCCCTGCAGATCTTTTGTATGCCCGACTGCTTCGAATGCAATATCGACCCCCTCGTTGCCGGTAATCTCACTTATTTTTTCTATGGCATTTGTCCTGGTGGCATTGATGATTTGTACGTCGTCATAAGCTTTCTTAGCCATTGCAAGCCTTTCATCGAGTATGTCGACCAGGATGACCGTATTCCGGGTTTTTGTTTTCAGCGCCTGAAGGATGCTCTGGCCGACTTTCCCGGCACCCCAGATGACCACCGTGTCGCCGGCTCTTACCCCGGCACGTTTGCAGGCATGAAATCCGATCGACAGTACTTCAACCAGGGCTGCATGTTGTTCGGGGATCTTATCACCAACCTTATAGAGCATTAACTCCGGCACTTTCATAAATTCGCTGAATCCGCCGTCAAGGTCGATGCCCACTAATTTTAGTGTTGAACAGGCCGGGTAATGGTGTCTTTTGCAGGCCTGACAGTGACCGCACCATATAATTGGGTCAACTGCCACCCTGTCGCCTGATTTGAAGTTTTTGACGTCAGGTCCGGTTCCAACGATTGTACCGGCAAATTCGTGACCCTGGATCAAAGGAAGCCTGGTGCGGGGATGGAACTCTCCAAGGAAGACATGCTGGTCACTGCCGCAAATACAGGCATAGCTGACCTTTATTAAAACTTCGTTGCCCGATATCTCCGGAATATCAACACTCTTCCATTCAACTTTTTTGTATTCGGTTAAGACCGCAGCATTCATTTTTTTCATATTCGGTTCTTATTTTTATTTTCCTATATCGATAAAAGATGAGGATAATATTTGGCAATCAGCCCTTTCTCGATCATTTCCATCCAGAAATCCTCCGGGATTCTGCATTCGACCGATTCCACATTCCATTTCACCCGGTCAGGATTGGATGTATTTAGCGAAACACTGACAACGCCCGGAGGTGTCAGTGCAAATTGGACACAGGCATTGGCAGGGACAACCTCATGTTTTTTACAGATAGCGAAGAAATTTTCCCTCCATTTAAATTTAGCCATATTTTCGGCGGAATCGGGTTTTATACTGACATAGTCAAAAAAATTGCCCCCGGTAAGAAATCCGGCATGAAAAACAGCTGAGTTAATGATCGCCACACCTTTTGCATGAAGACGTTTCATGAAACCATGCAATTCCTCAGGGTGCCGGTAGATGGTCATGCTGTTTGCAAACATCACCCAGTCGAGGTCAACTTCATCTGCAATAAGCCGGATGATTTTCCAGTTCTTAGCCCCGACTCCGATTGCACTGACTTTCGCCTGCGATTTTAAATCCGCCAGGGCTTTGTATGCTTCAACAACATGACCGAAAAGCGCTTTGAATTCTGCTTCATCATGAGCCCTGCCAAGGTATTCGTCAGGATCGTGAACCGACACAAGCTCTGGTTTAAGATTACCTCCCAGTAACTCATTACCCTGGTTCCAGCATTCCAGGATCCCCTGATAGCTTATGTTCTGGCGGGCATCGTTTTTAATGTCAATCCAAACACCTTTTTCAAAGGTTGGTACGGGAGAAGACAAAGGGGTGCGAAGCCAGCCGAGCTTGTTACTGATAACAATATCCCCGGGTTCAACCTGAAGATCGTGTAAAATTTCACCAAGCTTTTCCAGGGCCAGGCCTGCACCGTATTTTCCGGCAGTGTCAAAAACAACAGGTTTCGGAACATGCAGGAGGCATTCCTTTACGATGGCGCTTTTTGTTTCATCGCTCAGGGCTGAATATAAATTTCCCAATGCGCTGGTGCCAAAGATGATTGGAGGTAAATTGATGCCTGTTTTTCCTACCGGCCTGTGTTCCATGGGAAATCTTTTCGCACAAATTAAAAAATACTTTTGAATACTTGTCTTATACCATTCACAAATAATCATCATGATCATCAAAACAGCCTGAAGCCGGTTTCATGGATCATTTAACGCAATTACTTAAGATTTTTAACTAAATCTGACTGAAGGTATTCAAATATTAACCAAATGTCTATCCAGATTTACCAAATGTAAAGTATCTATTTCTGATGAATTATAAATAAACAAAATTGTATTCAGAATTTCCGAAATGAACTTCTATGCCGGTATAAAACCTGGACAGTAAGTTACCGGCATGCATCCAGTTAATTCCTTATTTAAAAGAGCCGTGAAATTTCTTTCTTTTTATCTACCTAACTCAATTGCTAATGAAAAATTTTTTTCTGATCATCGTGCTTTTTGTGGCTGTTTCCGTATTTGCGGTTACGGCCCAAACCGTAACTATCTCGGGCACTGTTACCTCTTCCGTTGAAGGAGAGGGGCTCATGCCCGGAGTAGCTGTTTCCGTCAGGGGGACAACTATAGGAATCACCACTGACATTAATGGCAAATATTCACTTGATGTTCCAACGGGTGCCAATACCCTGAAATTTTCCTATATCGGCATGAAAGCCCAGGAAATTGAGATTTCGGGACGTACAGTGATTAATGTTATCCTTGACCCTGAAGTTCTGGGTCTGGACGAAGTTGTTGTAACCGCACTTGGGATATCGCGCGAAAAGAAAAGTCTCGGATATTCCGTCCAGCAAATAGGAGGGGAGGAGCTTAATACTGCGAGGGAAACAAACTTCATTTCCTCGATGTCGGGGAAGGTGTCAGGTGTCTCGATAAAACAGCCGAATACACTGGGCGGATCGGCAAATATTATTATCCGCGGCAATGCATCGCTCCTTGGAAATAACCAGGCGCTGTTTGTAGTTGATGGTATACCTGTTGATAACAGCATCACAAACACTGAGACCCAAAAGACCGGGGGAGGTGGTTTTGATTACGGGAATGCTGCAATGGATATTAACCCGGATGATATTGAATCGATCTCGGTCCTCAAGGGTGCTGCAGCAAGCGCCCTCTACGGATCAAGGGCTGCGAACGGTGTTGTCCTTGTAACCACTAAAAAAGGTGTGAAGAACAAGGGGCTTGGTATTACATTTAATTCAAGTATGGTTTTGAGCAAGATCGACAGGGCTTCAATGCCTAAATTTCAGAAAGAGTACGGCGGGTCGTATGGTCCATATTACGATGATGAGAGTGGTTATTTCCTGCTCAGTGATGTTGACGGTGACGGGACAGAGGATCTTGTGGTTCCGACTTTCGATGATGCGTCATGGGGAGCAAAATTCGATCCCAACCTGATGGTAGTTCAGTGGGAAGCCCTTGATCCCCTGGCTCCTAACTATGGGGAGAAAACGCCGTGGGTATTTCCCGAGCACAGTATTGAAGCCCTGTTTAAAACAGGTGTGAAATTTACCAATAATCTGGCACTCGATGGCGGTAATGATGTGAGTACATACAGGTTATCGTATACCAACGTCGACGAAAAAGGAATTCTGGCTAACAGTTCAATTAAGCGGAACACAATTAACTTTTCAGGCTCCTATGATCTGTCAAAAAAACTTACTGTTGTGGCAAATGCAAGCTATGTCAATCTGAAGTCGGTTGGAAGGTATGGAACCGGGTATGATGAGCAGAATCTGATGCAGGTTTTTGGACAATGGTTCCAGACAAACGTGGATGTTCAGCATCTGCTGGATAATTACAAATCTCCGGTTGACGGGACTCAAAGAACATGGAATTATACCGGTATTCCTACACTGGATTCTCCTCCGCGGGCATATTATGCAAATAACCCCAACTGGGTCCGTTACGAGAACTTCAATAACGACGGGCGTGACAGGATTTACGGATATGCAAAGCTGATCTACAAGCTTGCCGACTGGGCGACCCTTGAGGGGAGAATTGCAAATGACTTCTATTCCGAATACCAGGAAAGAAGAATAGCAATCTCAAGCGCTCAGGCCGGCAGCTTACCCGATTATACAAAATTCGTCCGCACATTTGATGAATACAATGCTGATGTTATGTTCCGGTTTCAGAAAGATTTTGGGAATTTTTCGCTTAACGGTCTGACGGGAAGCAGCACCAGATCGAATACTATTAAGTCAACCCTTGGCAGTACGGAAGGAGGTCTTTCGATACCACGTTTTTACGCGCTTGACAATTCAGTAGCGCCGCTTTTCAATGAAGAAGCCGAAGTCTTGCAGAGGATTAACAGCATATATGCCAGTTTCTCTGCAGGGTACAAAAGATTTGTTTATGTTGATGTAACCTCGAGGTATGACGTTTCATCCACCCTGCCAAAAGGCAACAATTCATATTTTTACCCATCAGTATCGACAAGTTTCATCCTGTCGGAACTGGAAGGCTTGAAGAATTCAAATCTCCTTTCCTTCCTGAAGCTCCGACTGAATTATGCAGAGGTCGGAGCAGATGCTCCTGCGTATAACACAAAACCGGCATATATCAGCGGACGGCCGTGGGGAAGTCTGGGATTATTCTCACTTCAGAATAATTTTTATAACCTCAATATTAATCCTGCATTGTATAATCCGGATCTTCTTCCGGAGAGGACCAAAAGTATTGAAGCCGGCCTGGAAGCACGTTTCATTAAAGACCGGTTCGGTTTCGATATCTCGTTCTATAAAAACAATACTTTCGATCAGATAATGCCGATTGAAGTCTCCAGGGCCTCCGGCTATAGTGCAATGTATATTAACGCGGGTGAGATCCGGAATACGGGAGTTGAGATTTCGCTGGATGCAGAACCTGTCAGAAGCACAGACTTTTCATGGATTATCGGTCTCAACTGGTTCAGGAACAATAATAAAGTGATCAGCCTTGGCGGCGGAATTGACAACATTCTTCTCTTCTATGCATGGGATGTTTCAATAAACGCCAGAGAGGGAGAACCTTATGGTGCTATAGTCGGTACAAACTTTGTCTATCTCGACGGTAAAAAGGTTGTCGGCAGTGACGGATTCTACCTCAGGACCGAAAATGAGGAGGTTATCGGGAATATTAATCCTGACTGGAATGCAGGCATTAAAAACACATTCAGGTACAAGCGCTTTTCGCTGAGCGGGCTGATTGATATTCAAAAGGGAGGAGATATCTTTTCGGTCAGCACAAAACACGGATGGTCGACCGGTCTGTATGAAGAGACAGCAGGCCTCAACGATAAAGGCAATCCGAAACGGGACATGGTCGCCGACGGCGGAGGTGTCCTTTTCGAGAATACGGTATATGAAGACGGGCTTACGAATGCAACATACGTTGAATGCAATGAATGGGGGACGGCTTTTGACTACGACGCCTCGCCTACAGCAAGATACGTTTTCGATGCATCTTATGTAAAACTTCGTGAGGTTGCCCTTTCATACGCTCTTCCTGATGCATTCCTTTCCAAAAGATTTGTGAAGAATGTATCGGTTTCACTGGTAGGCCGTAACCTGTGGGTCATAAAGAAGAACACATATCATTTTGATCCCGAAGCAGCCACAAGTGCAGGAAACCAGCAGGGAATCGAAAGTGGGTCCTATCCTGCAGCACGCACGTTTGGTGTCGACCTTAAATTATCATTTTAAAATATAAATAAAATATCATTGACATGAAAGAATTAAAATATATAGTATTTCTCTTATTAGCCGGGTTTTGCTCATGCGAGCTGCCGGATAATATGAATCCCAAGATGGCTGAATTTGTTCCGGGAACGTCTGTATTTACGATGGCTGAGGTAGCCCTCTTCGAACAAATAAACAGCCTCGACCAGAATCAAAATGTTTCAAGGCTTCTTGCCCAATACAATGCTCAAACCACATACTATGGTGAAAGTCAGTGGAACTTTTATGACAGGAGTCTGCCCGATGCAATGTGGCAGAGTCTTTATCGTGATGTTCTGCTGGATTTTAAAGAGGCAAGAAGATTGATTAACCTTGACGGTTCGACTTCTGCAGAAGTAAAGGTAAATCGGATTGCGATGATAGATATTCTGGAGGTCTGCGCGTATCATGTTCTTGTTGATGTCAATGGGAACATACCATATACTGAAGCCCTGCAGGGCAGGGAAAATCCAGCGCCCGTCTATGATGATGCAGCTGCAATATATGCTGATCTGATCGCGAGGCTTGGAAATGATGCACTGTCCCTTGATAACGTGTATGAGGGCATGGTAACCGCCGATGTTTTATACCACGGCGACATTGATTCATGGTTCCGGTTCGCCAACA
>Ga0105095_10000681_pt1 | contig 16876 bp, 10 predicted proteins | sample PPLLak2March2015_2_FD_79180 | JGI IMG/M metagenome (GOLD analysis project Ga0105095, IMG submission 79180) | Freshwater sediment microbial communities from Prairie Pothole Lake near Jamestown, North Dakota, USA - PPLs Lake P8 Core (3) Depth... | ecosystem: Environmental > Aquatic > Freshwater >...
CCATCGGGGCCCTGATCTCCGTGGAATTTTTGGCCTGGAGTTCACCTGTAACAGATACAACAATTTCAAATGTTCCATATTGAACAGGAACTTCAAGCATCCGGGCAGAGTCATCTTTGGATAACACCGAATAAACAATTAACAGTGCAACGACTCCTGCAAGAATTAGCGTTGGAACAAGAATCTTTCGTTTCATATCATTATTTAATAATTAATTACTCGTGCAAATATTTTAAAATTCCTGATGCAAGCTGAACAGCCTTTTCTTTTGTTGTACTTTCAGATATAACCCGCACCACAGGTTCAGTATTCGACTTTCGCAGGTGAATCCATCCATCCGGAAGATCTATTCTTAATCCGTCTTCTTCATTCAGGCTGAAAGCCGCGTACTCCTTTCTTATCCTGTTAATGGTCTCGTTATAGACAGCCTCGCTGCTGATGGCAGTTTTCTGCTTATAAATAACGTACTCAGGGTATTTTCTTCTTAGTTCAGAGCATTTCATCTTTATCTCTGAAAGGTGAGTCAGAAAAAGTGCAATGCCCACAAGTGCATCGCGCCCATAATGCAGATCAGGATATATCACTCCCCCATTACCCTCACCGCCAATCACTGCATTTACCTTCTTCATTTTTTCAACCACATTCACCTCGCCTACCGAAGCCGGAAAATAGGTCATGCCATATCTTTCTGTAATATCCCTCAGAGCTCTTGTGGATGATAAATTGGAAACAGTATTACCCGGCCGGTGCTTCAAAATGTAATCCGCGACCGCAACAAGTGTATATTCCTCACCAAACATACTGCCTTCTTCATTGACGATTACAAGCCTGTCAACATCCGGATCCACAGCAAATCCCAGATCCGCTTTTTCCTTTACCACAAGTTCAGACAGATCAGTAAGATTTTCCGGCAGGGGTTCAGCAATATGCCTGAAATTACCATCAGGATAACAGTTCAGCTCAATTATCCTTTTTATTCCCAATTGTCTCAATAATTCAGGAACAATTATCCCTCCCACTGAATTTATCCCGTCAATGGCAACTGTAAAGCCAGATCCGGCGATAGCTTCTTTATCAACAAGATCAAGATTCAAAATACTGTTAATATGCCTTCTGCCGGCATCATTATCAAAATAAATTTTGCCCAAATTATATACATCAGAATATTCAATATTCTCATTTTCTGATATATGTAAAATTTCTTCACCCTCTTTTGCAGATACAAATTCACCCGATTCATTCAGCAATTTGAGAGCATTCCAGTTTGCAGGATTATGGCTGGCCGTAAGAATAATTCCGCCATCTGCAGAATTTTCCTTCACGGCCACCTCAACTGTCGGTGTTGACACCAGGCCAGTCTGAATTATATCTATACCAAGTCCACTCAGGGTGGCTGTCACAATCTGGTCTGCCATTTCTCCGGATATCCTTGCATCCCTTCCCAGGACAATTTTAATTTTTTTCGCCCCCCGTTTTCTTTTCAGCCAGGATCCGTAAGCCGATGCAAATTTGACCAGGTCAACAGGTGTCAGGTTATCCCCAGGGGTACCCCCTATAGTTCCTCTTATCCCTGAGATTGATTTTATGAGTGTCATTTACCGGCTTTTCAATAAATAAATTGCCCAAAATTAATATAACTCTTTTAATATCGGGTTATTATTTATATTCCTTGTAATTTATTTGATATTCCCTCTTCATCCATGGCAGTCCGCAGATATTCGGTTTCTGCACAACATATCTTTTTTAGATGATTTTCCCCCGTCAAGGTTTAAAAGTCTGACGAAAAAAATATGAAAAAAATCACCTGAATTCCTCTCATTACATATTAATAATGAAATAACCTATTTTTGCACTGAATTATTGACAGTAGAATTTTGCTCAAATTCCTGACAGTGAAATTGAAAAATTAATTAAATGCCGGAAAATAATAAACTGAAGAATAAACGTCCCGGTAGACCAAAACCCGCAGGGAGGACCAGAAATACCGGGAATAGTAAATCTTCCAGGTATGCTAAGTCTGCCAGCTATGATAAAAATACCAGGTACAATAAAAAGGCCGGGGATTCTAAAAATGCTGGTTATTCAAAAAATGCTGGCTATTCTAAAAATGCAAAGCTTAATCCGGAAATACGACTTAATAAATACATAGCAAATGCCGGAATTTGTTCGAGAAGGCAGGCTGATCTCTATATTCTTGCCGGACTCGTTTCAGTTAATGGAAAGGTTATTGACAGGCTCGGAACAAAAGTTCTTCCGGGCGATAAGGTGAGTTTTAACAATAAAATCATCAGGGATGAAAAAAAGGTATATATACTGATGAACAAACCCAAAGATTGTGTCACCACTGTTGATGATCCGTCTGCCAAGATAACAGTAATGGATATCCTGGGCAGGAAATTCGCTGAAAGGGTATATCCTGTCGGACGCCTTGACCGTAATACCACCGGTGTTCTTTTGCTGACCAATGATGGCGAGCTTACCCAACAACTGACCCATCCCTCCCACAATAAGAAAAAGATTTATCATGTCTTCCTTGACAAAAAATTGACACATGCAGATCTTATTAAACTAACGAAAGGACTGACACTTGAAGACGGATTTATCAAACCTGATGCGGTTAATTATGCTGATCAGGTAGATAGAGCGCAGGTAGGCATTGAACTTCACAGCGGGAAAAACAGGATCGTCAGACGAATTTTTGAAGCTCTTGGTTATAAAATACTCAAGCTCGACAGGGTATATTTTGCCGGCCTGACAAAAAAAGGCCTTAACCGGGGGCAATGGAGATTCCTGACTGAAAGAGAAATAAATATGCTTAAAATGAATGCCTACGAATAGCTCAAAATGAGATATCTGCTCTTTTTTACTGGATTATTCCTGTATTTTCAGACAGCCTCTTCCCAGGATCGAATTAATGGGAAAATAATTGATTCCAGGTCCGGCGATCCGCTTCCCTTTGCCAATATTATTTATAATTCCAGGGGATCCGGCATTGTTTCAAATATAGACGGCAAATTCAGTATTGCCGTTAAACCGGATGTGGAATTCCTGAAATTCAGTTACCTCGGGTATCATTCCTTCTATAAAGAACTTGATTCAAATTTAACAATACAGGAACTGACCATAAAACTGGTTCCAAAATATTATGATCTTAATGAAGTGTCAGTTGTCCCGGGAATAAATCCTGCCCACAGAATAATCAACCTTACGATTGAGAACAGGGATCTCAATAATCCTGAAAAAATGAAGTCGTTCTCCTATCGCTCTTATAATAAAATGTATTTCACTGTTCTTTACGATACGCTTACTGAGTATCCGGATGTTAATGCTCCTGAAACCAGCCCTCTGGAAGGTAGTTATCCGGAAACTGGTCAGCCCGAAACTGGTTCTCCTGAAGTAAATCCATTGCAGGCTGGTGATTCGGTTGTTACGAAGACAAAGAATTTCGTTAAGAACCAGCATCTGTTCCTGATGGAATTTGTGAGCGAAAGGGAATTCCTGTATCCTGATAAAAATAAGGAAATTGTTACTGCTTCCCGGGTCTCGGGATTTAAAGACCCTTCGTTTATCCTCCTGGCAAGTCAGATCCAGTCATTCACATTTTATGACGATCTGATCATGATCTCGGATAAAAAATACCTTAATCCTGTCAGCAGGGGAAGTATGGGAAAATATCTTTTTATCCTTGAGGATACTTTATTCACTGATCGGAACGATACTTTATTCATCATTTCATACCGGCCTCTCCGTGGAAAGAATTTTGACGGGCTGAAGGGGATTTTGCATATCAATTCAAATGGTTATGCCATACAGGAAGTCATAGCTGAAGCTGCAGGGCAGGAGGATAAAATAAAGATCAGGATCAGGCAAAAATATGATTGGATTGAAAACCAGCAGTGGTTTCCTGTCGAGCTGAATACAGACATTATCATTGTAACAGATAAGATGAAAGCAAATGGAGTGCCTGGCAGCCTGGCAGGTATCGGCAAAAGCTATCTCAGTGATATCGTACTCAATCCTGAGCTGAAAAACAGAAATTTCAGCCCTGTTGAGACGAGGGTGGAAGATGATGCACACATGAAAAGCGACGATTACTGGGTCAGATACAGGGTAGTACCATTATCTTCAAAAGATACCAATACATACAGAATTATTGACAGCATCGGTGAAGCAGCACACCTTGACCGGTCGCTTGATATACTTGAAATACTGACTTCCGGTTATATTCCATGGAAATTCCTGGACATTAATTACAGAAGCATTGTCAACTACAACATTTATGAGGGATTCAGATTTGGGCTGGGAGTCCAGACTAACCGGAAATTATCGGAATGGTTTACGATCGGCGGCCATCTTAACTGGGGTACATGCGACAAAGATTTCAAGTACGGTGGTCATCTGAAAGTATTCATTGATCCGGTTTCAGAAACTTTTATTCAGTACAGGTTCAATAATGATGTTATGGAATCAGCAGGAATAAGGTTCCTGGATGATATCCCACAGACATCATCGGAGAACTTCAGAAAATACCTGATAAGAGATATGGATATTGTTGAAGAGCATGAAGTGCAAATAGGATCGTCACTGATAAGGTATCTGCGTTTTAATGTATTTCTTAATCACAGCGTTAAACAGGTAACAACCGGGTATCGCTTTCTTGCAGATTCGGAATCTCCTTCATCCGGTTTATTCCGGTTCACTGAACTTGGTCTGGGACTCAGGTTTGCCTTAAAAGAGAAATTCATGGAAACCCCCCGCGGCAACCGTATCTCTGTCGGGACAAACTGGCCGATCCTGAACCTGAATGTTATCAAAGGTATGGAACAGATCCAGGGTGAATATGACTATCTTAAGCTTGAAGCTAAAATATCAAAGACATTCATTACCAAATCGTTTGGCAACACATTGGTGACACTGTCCGGAGGTCTTGCTGACAGCAATATACCTTATCCAAACCTTTATAACGGATATGGAAGTTATGGCGCGTTTGTTCCGGAAGTTGAAAATAGTTTTGCGACCATGAGGATGAATGAATTCATTATGGACCGTTTTGCCTTTGCATTTGTACAGCAGGACTTTGGTAGCCTTTTTTTTAAAAGGGGAAATTTCAGGCCTTCGATTGTTCTGGTTACGCATGCCGGATATGGCAAGCTTCTCCATGTGTCAGGCCATGAAAATATTGAATTAAAAACAATTGAAAAGGGCTATTATGAATCCGGAATACTCTTCAAAAACATGCTCCGCCAATGGTTCATAGGTTATGGTCTTGGAGCTTTCTACAGGTACGGTCCTTATTCTCTCCATAAAACATTTGATAACTTTGCATTTAAGTTTACAATCAGTATTAATATTTAGTAATGCCGCATAAATCAGGTTTTGTAAATATCCTGGGAAATCCTAATGTAGGGAAATCAACCCTCATGAATGCCCTCACCGGCACAAAATTGTCTATAATAACATCTAAAGTGCAGACAACACGGCACAGGATTATGGGTATTGTTAATGGTGAGGACTTCCAGATTATTTATTCTGATACTCCCGGGATTATACGCCCTGCTTACAAAATGCAGGAGCAGATGGTAAAACTGGCATATACAGCGCTTTCGGATGCTGATATCATTCTCTATGTAACTGATATTTTTGAAACAGCAGATACTTCACAGGATATTGTTAAAAGACTTCGTAAAACCAATATCCCTGTACTCCTGTTAATAAATAAAACAGACCTTGACAACAAGGGATCAGTCAACCGGTTAATTGGTACCTGGTCTGAAATTCTGCCGGGGGCGGAAATTATTCCTGTTTCAGCCCTGAAAGGATATAACCTTGAGAAATTATTCGAAAGGATTATCAGCCTGCTTCCTGAGTCGCTACCATATTACCCCAAAGATGAAATGACCGATAAAAGCGAACGATTTCTTGTCAGTGAGATAATACGGGAAAAGATCCTACTGAACTACAGGAAAGAGGTGCCATATTCCGTTGAGGTTGAGGTCGTTGAATTTAAGGAATCAGACGACCTTATCAGGATTTCAGGAATAATATATGTAATGAGAGACTCTCAGAAAGGGATAATAATTGGGAAGCAGGGGCTTGCGCTTAAAAAAACAGCTACAATGGCAAGAAAGGACATCGAGGTTTTTTTCGGAAAGAAGGTTTTCCTTGAACTACTGGTAAAAGTAAAAAAAGACTGGAGGAATGATCCGCGCATGCTCAGGCAATTTGGCTATATTTGAAGACGAGATGGGAAACATTGTTGCAATAGTGGGGCGTCCAAACGTTGGAAAATCTACCCTGTTCAACAGGCTAACTACAACCAGGGAGGCAATTGTAGATGAGATCAGCGGTGTCACAAGGGACAGGAATTACGGGAAATCTGACTGGAATGGGCATGAGTTCTCTGTTGTCGATACCGGCGGTTATGTAACAAAATCAGGTGATGTATTTGAGACTGAGATCAGGAAACAGGTAATGTCAGCAATTGAAGAGGCAGACATAATCATTTTCATGGTTGATGTTGAAAGCGGCATCACCTTAATGGATCAGGAAGTTGCACGGATCCTTCGAAAAATAAAAAAACCTGTTTTCACTGTTGTAAATAAAGTCGATAATGCCGAACGATATCATGACATCCATGAATTCCATAAGCTTGGATTTGGACAGATCTACCCGGTTTCGTCCGTTAGCGGAAGCGGGACAGGTGATCTGCTTGATGAGGTGGTAAAGGCATTTACAAAGGAAGATGATACTGAAGAACCCGATATACCGCGTTTTGCCATTGTCGGCCGGCCCAATGTCGGGAAATCAACACTCCTGAACACTCTTATTGGGACTGAGCGGACAGTTGTCACACCAATTCCGGGAACTACAAGGGATTCAATTCTGACAAGATATACCAGGTTCAATCATGATTTTTATCTTATAGATACTGCAGGGCTGAGAAAAAAAGTAAAGGTCCATGAGGATCTTGAATTCTATTCGGTACTCAGGGCAATCAGGTCAATTGAATCTTCCGATGTCTGCCTTTTGATGCTTGATGCCACCCTGGGCATAGAAGCACAGGATATCAATATTTTCAGGCTCATCCTCAGGAACAGAAAAGGAGTCGTGGTTCTGGTGAATAAATGGGACCTGATCGAAAAAAATTCCGGGACAATTGAAGAATTCACAAAGGAGATAAAATTAAAAACTGCTCCTTTTCAGGATTATCCCCTGATCTTTATTTCAGCTATTAATAAGCAAAGGATTCTAAAAGTTCTGGAGGAAGCAGTTACAGTCTACAATAACCGTACAAGGAAGATCCCCACAAATCAGCTTAATAAAATAATGCTAAAATTTATTGAGGAGAATCCGCCTCCTGCAAGCAAAGGGAAGCATATTAAAATCAAATTTGCGACCCAGCTTCCCACCCTTGCTCCTTCATTTGCTTTTTTCGCAAACCTGCCTCAATATATCAAGGATCCGTACAAAAGATATCTTGAAAACAAGCTGCGCGAAAATTTTGTGTTTACCGGGGTTCCGGTTCAGATCTTTTTTAGAAAGAAATAGAAGCCCACATTTTATTCAATATCACCTTCAATAATCATCAGGGATTTTGAAACCAACAGGAAATAATTATCGGAGTACTTTATTTCCCGGATTTTCGTTTTAAATTTGTATCCCCTGAATGTGTTCGTCAGATATGAAAACAAGAGCAAGTATCATAACCGCTTCCTTACTGGTCATCCTTCTGACAGGATGTCCGGAAATTCAGCAGCTGCCTGATACACCCAGGATAGAATTTGAGAGTTTTACTCTCTCGGAAAAAACGGATGATCTCGGAAATGAAATAATCCTTGGAGAACTGGTCTACCTATTTGAGGATGGAGATGGCGATATCGGAATGCCGGAAGCTGATTCCATAGCTCCTGATGATTCATCAGAATACAATCTCTTCCTGACACTGTTCAAGAAAATTGACATGGAATATATTGAGGTAGGAGAAGATGAACTTGGGGCGCCGCTATTTTACCGTATTCCTTATGTGGAACCGAGAGAAGGACAGAACAAAACCCTTCAGGGAAATATCAAGATTGAATTTGAATACCTTACACTTGATTATGATACGATCCGGTATGATTTTTATATGTACGACAGGGCAAGAAACAAGAGTAATACCGAATCAACTACTGATATTGGTTTCACTGAATGGAGAAATCAGGACTAGGATTTCAGGATCATAGCTCAATACCCATAAACAGCACATCATCTACCTGTTCAATATCCTCTTTCCAGAGCTCAAAATTATTTTTAATGTAGTTATATTGCTCATCCATGGGTTTCTCATGTATATCCCTCAGCATGTTTTTCAGCCTCACCATCTTGAATTTCCTGCCAAGCGGTCCTCCAAACTGATCAGGATATCCATCGGAGAACATATAAATCTTATCACCTTTTCCCAGCTTGAAATCCTGACTGTCAAATTCCTTTTCTTCAACTTCATACTGGCCGCCGACAGAACTGCGGCTTCCCCTCACATAGATCTGCTCACCATCCTTGTAAATGATCATAGGCCTCATCGCTGATGCCACTTTTAATGTATATTCCTTCAGATTGATTTCTGCAACAATAATATCCATTCCGTCATTTGATCTTTCGGCTTCAATATTCTGGTTCAATGCAGCCATTATCTCCTTGTCAAGAGTCTGCAGCAGGCTTGCAGGCGAATCAACATCCGACCTTCCGCAAATATCCTTGATCAGTGTAGTCCCTATCATCGACATGAATGCCCCGGGTACTCCATGGCCAGTGGAATCTGCACAGACAATCAGGAACCTGTTGGTATCAAATTTCTCATACCAGTAAAAATCGCCGCTGACAATATCCCTTGGCTGGTAAAAGACAAATGATCCTGAGAAGTTTTCCTGAAGTTTGCTGATCGGAGGAAGAATGCTGGCTTGTATACGCTGTGCATAATTTATACTGTCAGTAATATCCTTATTCTTGATCTCTATCACTTCCTTCTGCATTACAACCTCCCTTGTTCTTTCATCCAGCTTCCTCTGAAGCATTGCCTGAAACTGTTTTTGTTTCCTTTCCCTGAACTTTATTATAACGTAAACTGAAAATATCAGTATAAGGAATGACAATGCAATGAACCACCAAGTTTTCCATATAGGAAGCTTTATCTTCAGGCTGAACTGCAGGGGAGTCTCACTGCAAACACCTTCACTATTGCATGCTTTAAGCATAAAGGTATAGTCCCCATCCTCAATACGGCTGTATTGTGCATAAGGAATCCCTGCAGGTGCTGACCAGTCATCATATCCGTCAAGCTTAAACTGATAGGTAACTTTTTCAGGAGATCTGAAGTTTAATCCAATAAAATCAACCCTCATTTTATAAATTCCGTAGGGCAGTATGACAGGCTTTGAGATATCATACTCCCTGTCATTTATAACTGCCGAAGAAATATTAAGGAAGGGAGGTGTAAGGTTCTTCCTTTCCTCCCTGGTATTAAATGTAACCAGTCCGTCACTTGATCCGATTAAAATCACTCCACCCTCTGTCACATCAGCTGCATTAGGCAGGCAATCACCGCTTATTCCAACATCAGTGCCAAATGTCAGGATCCGTCCTGTTTCAATGTTAATTTTACTCATGCCAAGCCGGTGACCAACCCATATATTACCGTTTCCATCATTTGTAATACTGTAACATGATCCGGATTTAAGGCCATTATGTGTTGAATAGTGATTAAGGGAATCGAACTCCGGAATAAATTTAAAAACTCCGTCATTATCAGTTGCTGCCCACAGATAACCATCGTTGTCTTCAGTTATTGATACAAATTCCAGAACGTAACTGCCGGCAATTTTATGTTCAGCTGTGCTGTTAATTGAATACAGTCCGTTAGTTCTGGTAGCTATCCATGCAGTTCCGGAGGAATCCAGATAAATATCGTTGATTTTGTTATGAGGCAGACCGTCGGTTGTGCTCAGATGCCTTTTATTCCCGTTATTCAAATCAATTTCAATCACGCCATTGTTTGTTCCCACCCAGACCAGATTTTCATTCCCCGTAATTGAATTAACCATATTTTCCATGGAAGACTCAGCATAATAATAACTTCTGGCAGATTTTGTGCTAAGATTCATCCTGTAAAGGCCATTGCTGGCTGTTCCTATCCACAGATTATTCCTGGAATCTTTGTAAAGCGATGTGATGCCGTCACCCGGAATACCATTTGAGAGTCCGTAAATCTCAGGATCTTTACCTGTTCCCGGGAATATTTTCATAATCCTGCTATCCCCGCCGATCCAGTAATATTCCCCATCCGGCAATACAGAGTATATATTTTGTCCTAACTGCTCCTGGTATAAATAAAATACAAAAGCCTCATCAAATAAAGCCGCCATTCCTTCTCCATACGTGCCAATCCAGATATTTCCTTCATTATCTTCGAAAACATCCCTTACAATTGCGCTCCCTAATCCGTTAGTTTCATTGAAATTAGTAAACCGGGTGACAGATCTGGAATCATCTGAAAGATTAATCTTGTACACGCCTTCTCCCCGGGTACTCAGCCATATCTGGCCTTTGGAATCCTCTGTCAGAGCCATAATTGATGTATTCGCGATAGCTTCGGCAGATCCGGGTTTAAATATTTCTTCAGGATCACCGTTTGGCCCGGCCTTAAGACAATAAAGCCCTTCGTCCTGGGTACCTATCAGGTAGATGTCACTGTTCCTTTTCTTTTTAATGGAATTGATGGTCGTGGATGGGACCTGGCTGACCTTTGAAACCAGCCATGCTGTGTCATTTGCTGCATCATATTCATACAGATGCAGTCCATCATAGGCTCCGACAAGCAATTTCCCCTCCGAGGTAAAACACATTGAAGACAATAATTTCCTTCTGAAAGGCTCAACAATTCTTTTTACCTGAAGATCCTTCTTCACAATTATTAATCCCTGGTTCTGTGTGGCGACAAGCAGATTACCCTGACTATCCTGAACCATATCATTAATGGTACTGGTGATCTTCCCCTGCGTATTGACAATTGTGAATCTTTCACCATCATATTTTGTAACACTTCCATCGTTATGTCCAAACCACAGGTTCCCCTCCTGATCTCGTAAGGTTTTCTTTACAAATGCCGGGGGCAATGAATCTGTCGATATATCACCTGTGAAGCTGAAACCGTTAAACTTGCACAGGCCTTCTCCGGTCCCCACCCACAGGTATCCATTTTTATCCTGATTTATTGTATAAACAAACGGATAACAGATCCCTTCGTCTATTCCAAACTGATGAAATTCATATTTCTGGGCAGATGAACCGATTGATTTCCCCAAAAAGAAGATGATGAACAGGAAAATGAGGCAAGGACAACGGTTCATATTTATTTATATTGATCTGCTATTTTGATGCTTGTTTCCTGACACCAATATTGTATTTATACTGAGGTACACCACCAAGCGGGATGACAAAAAATGGCAATAATTCATTATACTGGTTCCGGACATTTATCACAACATTATTGTTCCTGACTGCCGGTGATTTACTTTTGATCAGCTGCATATCAAGTGATGTATTATGCTCTCCTTCAACTATCTGGAATTGATCCTCATCCCACAGGTCATCACCTGAAACATTGCTGAGCTGTCCTTTCCTGGCAACAGATACAATCCTGATCAATCCGTCATTATCCCAGTCAAAATTGGACTGTCTTACGGTAACCGTCCTATCATCCACAAAAGGATAGATATGAGAAACCTCGGCCGGATTATTATGCATTCTGAAAGAGTATTCATACGCGAAAGCATTTGCGCCTTCAACCGCCTTATTGGTGTTCTGTTCTGTGCTCAGGAACATCCTGTACAGGTTACCGTCATCTCCATCAACACCTTCAATTATGATCTTAAATACCCTTCCTATCCATTTTTCAACCCATTCTCCCTCGGTCGGATTGAACGGGCCAAAAGTGTACCAGTCATTGTCATATTTGCTGTCCTGGCCAAATGATTTAAATGATAAAAGATCACCGCTTTTGTAATTACCTGTTGGTTCAGTCTCCTGTGCATCAAGTTCTGACTGGCATTTTTCACCACCATAAATCTCAAAAGTGGTTTCTGTATCAAAAATCCCGTTTAATTCGTCATGTTCGCCTGTAATGTCCGGATCGAAGATCCTGATATAGACAGGGTCATTGTAGCTTTCCGGGATCAGGAAAAAGAATGTCTGACAGAAATCATCATCACCCCAGGAAGGTTCAGCTTTGTTTCCAAAAGTCATCAGAAATGGTATATTTTCATCGCCCGCGGGAACCTGCTGAGCAAACGAGATTCTTGCATAACCTGTCAGTAAAATAAATCCTATTAAAGTCCAAATTCTCATATTATAAAAGAATTATCCAAAAATAATCAATGTTTAAACTTGTTTTGCGGTCTAATCTAATATATTTATTAAACATCGTGTAATTGGTAATGCAAATACTGTGCAAATTTATAAAAATGGTGAAACCAGGGCAGATAAACGTCATTTCATTCCGGAAGTACAACGATATTCCTGTAAGAACATGATTTCATTAAATCTTCAGGTTTTTCAATAACATTAGTAACACCCAGCCGGATTGTATATATCCCGGGCTTATAATAGCTGTGTGAAAGATTGGAGCCGGTGACATATGTAAAATCCCCCAGATCCCAGTAGAAACGTCCAGCTTCAAATTCTTTAAGGTTTGAACTTGTTCCGTCCAGATTAATCAGCTGATTAACCATTACGGTATCGGGACATGTAATGTAAGCCTGCTCAACATCTTCAATATTAAGGTCATAGTAAGCCTGGTTGAACATAACTTCCCCGGTGAGCAGATCAATTACATTCAACTGGATTATGTAACTGCCGGGGCCTGTAAAGCAGTAGTCAGCCTCTTTGGCACGGATCCTTGCAGTCTCGCCAATCCGCCACTCATACATATAGCTTGTGGTATCGATATCAATCGTCCCAACTTCAAAAAAGGTGAAACAATAATCATTGAATACCTGTTCCTTGCAGCTATCAAAAGTCGGTACTTCCAGCTTAAATTCATAAATACTGTTAGTCCTCCTGTTCCTGTTCGATGAAAGAAATCCATGTGTAAAATCCTCATTCGAGATAAATCCTGCGTCATTACGCCTTGAATTCAACGGCTCTGCGAGGTTTACAGGTTTCGCCCAGTCTCCATCCACCATTTCAGTATAGTAAATATCATACCCTCCGATACCGGGGAGCCGGTTAGTTGAAAAATATAACCTTCCATTTGGATGGAATACAGGGTATATTTCGTGACCACTAGTATTAACATTTGGTCCGAGATTTACCGGATTGGTCCACCTGCCGTTCACAAATTCGCATATATAAAGGTCAAATCCCCCATTCCCTCCGGGCATGTCGGATGAAAAAACCAGCCTCTTCCCATCGGAACTCAGGGCAGGGTGAAATAAATTATATACCTGGTTATTATGAACAAAAGGCTCAATATTTGTCCATTGCCCCGATACCAGGTCCGCTGAAAAAATACCTACCTTATTGGTCCTTGCTTTCCTGTCATTAGGAATATAGTTTCTGTTAAAATAGATCTTATCGCCCTCTGCGTTAACAGTAACCGGGCCATCATAGGTAATGCTCCTCAGATCTTCCGAAAGCAATTCCACTCTTGACCACTGATCATCACCTGTCTTCCTGACATAAAAAATATCAAACGGAGGTTTGCCCTGATCACCATCTATTTTCTTGAGCATATCCATCCTTTTATTTGCGGTAAATATTATACCGTCCCCGAAGAATACAGGTGCATATTCGTCGTAGGCCTGAGAAGAAAATTTGGCCTCCTCCACTGTAAAAACAGCCTGAGAATAAAGGGATGCTGAAATCCAGGTGAATAATAATATAAAGTAATTTGCGGGTTTCATATTGTTTTTACCAAAAATAGCCCGGACTTGTAGCCCTGACGGCATAGCTCAGATCATACCGCAGCAGGATCTCATGCGATCCGCTCATGTACCCTTTCAGGTTGCCTACTGAAAAATCATACGCATATCCAAGCCTTAATTGTTTATTAATTTGAAATTCAAGAATACCAATTATTTCTCCTGTTGATTTGTACGAACCTGTAAGGCATATCACATCCCTGAAGGTATAAAAACTTGCACTCAGGTAATACAAAAAAGGATTATCAATGGTATACTGAACATAAGCTGATGGTTTGATCTTGAAATTCTCACCCAACGTAAACAACACCCCTGCTGTTCCTGTAAAGTTGTATCTCCTGACATCATGCGAAATCTTCCTGATTGTATCATTTGCACATAAGAAAAATGGTACGGAAATCCCGGCATAATATTTATCGGTGTAATAATAAACGCCGGCACCAAAATTTGGCAGGGCAAAGGTCTCATCAACATAGGCCGGATCATCCGTGATCTTCCGGTCAACATCCAGCAGGTTCCTTGAGATAATGCTTCCGCCTGCCCTGAGACCCAGGCTTAATTTGCCGGACCCGACCAGGAATCTATAGCTGTAATAAAGAAAAGCATTATTGCTTCGTTCTGCACCGGCTCCAGCTGAGAGGTTATCAACATGAAATCCAATGGCGATCTTATTGTTGCGTAGAGGGGTATGCCCGGTCAGTGCGAACATTTCAGGTGTTCCCTTCATACCAATCCATTGTTTCCTGTACATTAAAGTGGCAGACAGCGATTCCTTTGCCCCGGCATAAGCAGGATTATACATAAGGGTATTGAACATATACTGATTGAAAGGCAGAAATACGGAATTATTCTGAGCCTGAACCAGTGTACAGAATAAGAATATTACTAATATCAATACTGTTCTTTTCATTGCCTCTCTCGCGCTATTACAACAAAACCCTTGTACTGGTATGGAGCATAGTCACCTTTTGTAACTTCCAGTATATAATAATAAATACCACTTTCGACAGGTCTTCCGCCATCATATGTGCCATCCCACAACTCATCTGCTTCCAGTCCGGTTTCATCCAATCCTTTGGTGATCTGTTTTATCAGGTTGCCAGATCTTGACAAGATTTTCAAATCCCAGGTGTCAGCGTAGTCAAGTCCTTCAATAGTAAAGAATTCATTTATTGAATTTCCGTCGGGCGAAAAGCCTTCATAAATCCGGAGATCCCTCCTGGCCATAGTTATATCATCAGAAGTTACAGGACATATGCCATTACTGACGGTCCATATAAAAGTATAATCTGTGGGTTCGTCAAGGTTCTGATTGCCGAGATCAACCCGGGTATTATATAGTGTGTCATTCTCAATATCTGCTGATCCTGAACTGATCGTCCATTCTCCGGTTCCAGCTATCGGAGGATCTGCATACATATACATGTAATCAGCAAAATAAATAACGGTATCAAATTCTGCTCCAACCTTACTTCCTGCATATGCAGGCTCGGGTTCTTTCCAGAAAATTACCTCTACTGAATCCCTGCTTGTGCATATGTCTTCCTCAGGGACAGGCCAGTTCTTGCCTGTTCTGTATAACCTGTAATATTTGCTGTTACCTGTACCATGCCGGGTTGAAACCTGAACGCTTAACTGTTCCGGATCATTAATAGTAAGGTCCTCATCACCCACTGCTTTTATCCAGTAACCTGTCCCGACGTCCTGGGAAGCCGTTAACTGGATCAGATCATTACAAACCTGCTGCGGATCATCTCCTCCGCCAATGTTAATTTCCGGACGTTTATAGACTGTCATAGTAACCATTCCCGTAAGGCTGTCGGGATAAGCGAGGCATCCATTCCCGTCCCTGAGTTCAACGATCTCTATATTGAAATCATTGGTATTGTCTGTTGTCAGATAGTCAGTAAAATTACCTGTAGTCTCCCGGATATTGTCGATTGTATCATTATCAAATCCGTCAAAGGAGACAATCCGGAATGGATCAGCACCTGTAAGTGTATATGGAATACTCACCTCAACCGGTCCCGCATGACTATCATAACAATCAGTCAAATATGAAGATTCGAGAATCCAGGCTGTCGGTCTTGGATTAATAAAAACATATGTCGGGGGGGTGGTCGTATTACTGCAGGCACCGGACGTCACAAAACGCCTGTAATAGATCGGGAACATTAACTCTTCAGTTGTATAATCTGCCAGGTTATTAATTCCGGGAGCAGGCGACCAGTCCTGGTCATCAATACTTTTTTGCCATCCATATGAATAATTCACCATGTCGCCACCGGTCATTTCAAAAATTCCTGCTGTACCATCCATGTCAAGTGAAGTTTCATAACATGTTGAATCTACAAGACCGTTTTGAATAGCATTATTGGTAATAGGAGCCTGAACAATGATCACGACCGGATCACTGAAATGGATGCACTTGCCTGAAGTCACCCTTCTCCTGTAATGTATTGTATCTGAAAGCGATGGCGGTTGATATCCCTGCTGATTAGCTCCTGAAACGATCGCCCATGTTGTATTGTTTAAACTGGATTCCCACTGATATACAGGCAGAGAAAATTCAATATCGCCTCCTGTAGGAGAGGTGCCTGTCACTGGTACCGGAATCGCATCCCGGCAGATAGTGTCATCATCAGCAATCAGATTATTCATAATTGAATCCTGCACGATTACTTCTATTTCATTGCTGAAAGTATCGCATGCACCTGAAACAATATATCTCCTGTAAAGTATTGTATCCTGAATATAGCCAGGCTCAAAACCAGCCAGAGTATCAGCATTGCCTGCCGCCTGCCATGAACCGGACTGGGCTCGTGACTGCCAGTAGTATTTGTAAATCCCGTCACCTCCTCCAATACTTCCGGATAGCTGATTAAGCTGAAGATCCGGATCATCCATACATATTATTGTATCCC
>Ga0105095_10000682_pt1 | contig 16846 bp, 11 predicted proteins | sample PPLLak2March2015_2_FD_79180 | JGI IMG/M metagenome (GOLD analysis project Ga0105095, IMG submission 79180) | Freshwater sediment microbial communities from Prairie Pothole Lake near Jamestown, North Dakota, USA - PPLs Lake P8 Core (3) Depth... | ecosystem: Environmental > Aquatic > Freshwater >...
CAGCTGGGCGCGTTCGAGCTGCGCGGCATCCAGGCGCAGCAGAAGGGCTCGCAGCTGCGGTCCAAGGTGTACACCGTGGGGGAGACCACCACCCTGCCGGTGGACCGGGAGCTGCGCGACCTCGACTACGAGAGCGGGCGCTTCTTCTTCACGGTCAACCCGCAGCTGCTGCCGGGCTATCCGGACGTGGACCTGCTCGGGGTGGCCGCCGACCTCGTGCCCGCGCCCCAGCGCCCGACGGCGCTCCGGGTGTACCGCCTGCGGGCGCAGTCCGCGCAGGGTGCCACCAACCCCAACCTGGGCGGGATCCTGGCCATCGCCGACCGCGATGACAGCCCGCAGCGGGTCGGCCCGTTCCCGTGGGAGCTGCTGGTCGAGGGCCGCGACTACTTCCTCGACCCCTCGGGCCTCTGGTTTGCGCTGGCCAGCCAGGTGCGCGACCTGGACTTCCTCGCGGTCTCGTACGTCACCGCGAGTGGCGACACCGTGGGCACGTTCCCCGCCGTCAACCGCGGGCTGGACACCCTCCGGCTGATCTACGAGCCCCGCAAGGGGCCCGACGTCCCCACCTTCCACCACGAGGTTCGCAGCGTCTACCGCCTGGGCGGCGGGGACGTGGACCGCTCCACGTTGGGCGTGACCCTGGTCGTGAACGAGTCCGAGCAGCCGCTCAACGGGCAGGGGACCTACCTGTCCCGGCTCGAGATCGCGCTGCCCAACGACCAGTCGCTGGTGGACGAGTACAACCGGGTATTCCCCCGCATCCGGGATCCCAACGGCGGCGCGCCGATCCGCGACCTGTTCCTCGTCTTCCCGCACCTCCGGCCGTTCGCCGACTCCGTGCGCCTCCAGCCCGACGAACGGAATGACTCGCTGTACCGGACACCCACCTACCTCCTGTCCACCCAGGGGCCGCCCCCGCGGTTCCGCCTGCGCCTGCACTACGAGGCGGCGGGCGGTGGCGACCGTGGGTCCCTGCCCCTGGGCGCGCTCCAGATCCGCGAGGGCACCGAGCGGCTGTTCCTCGGGAGCACCCAGCTCACCCGCGGACGCCACTACACAATCGACTATTCCGTCGGGGTGGTGTCGTTCCTGAACCCGGACTCGCTGTTCCGCGGCCCGACGCAGGTGCGCGCCCAGTTCGAGGAGAATCAGGCGTTCGACGTGGCCCCCAACAGCCTGCTCGGGTTCAGCACCACCTACAGCTTCGGGTCCCGCGGCCGCGTGAACGCCATCGTGCTGTCGCAGCGGGAGAGCAGCCTGCTCACCCGGCCGCAGCTCGGTTTCGAGCCCAGGGCGAACCTGCTGAGCGGCCTGAGCGCGGAGTTCGGGTTCCGGGCGGACGCGCTCACCCGGGCGCTCGACAAGCTGCCGCTCATCTCCACGACGGTTCCCTCCAACCTCACGATCAGCGGGGAGATCGCGACGTCCCGCCCCAACCCCAACCGGGCGGGGCAGGCGTACCTCGAGGAATTCGAGGGCGGCGCGTTCCGCGGCCTCTCCCTCATCGAGACGCAGTGGCAGTGGGGGAGCCGGCCCTCCTCGGGCCGGGGCTTGTCGTCGCCCTATCTCGACGCGCTCGGCGGCTTCGGGGATGCCGACGCCGTGCCGCTCGTGTGGCAGAACTCGATCCAGATCGGCAGCGAGGCCCTGCAGTTCAGTCCGCGCGACATCGACTCGACGATCATCCTGAAAGGGACCGCCCGGGAGATCGAGTCGGTCCTCTGGCTCACGCTGAAGCCGGACACCGTGGGCGGAGCCCCCGACCCGCTCACCGGGGTGGCGCGGTGGTACCGCCCGCACACGCCGGGACCCCGCTGGCGCAGCCTCACGCAGCCGCTGGGCGGCAGCGGCCTGGGAGTCGACTTCTCCCGCGTCGAATTCCTGGAGTTCTGGGTGCTGGAGGATGCCGAGCGCCGGGCAAAGGACGCGGGCGTCCAGCTGGTGTTCGACTTCGGGACCGTGTTCGAGGACGCGGTGGCGTTCGGTCCCGACTCCGTCCAGGTGGTGGGCGCGGACACCGTGTTCTCGGGCTTCCAGTTCATCGGCCAGGGCCGGCTCGACACGGAGCGCGACACGCTCACGAACGTGTTCAACGCCGCGATCGCCGACCTCGGGGTCCTGGGCGACTTGCTCCCCAGCGTGACGAACGTCGCTACGGGAGAGACGCTCACCGACTTCCCGCTCTGCGAGAACCTCCCCGGCGGCGGCATCCCGGTGTATCCGCTGGGCGACCTCGGGGCCCGCTGCACCCGCCGCAACGGGTTCCCGGACGGCGAAGACCTGGACGGCGACGGGCGGCTCGACGCCACGGTGGGCACCGTGCAGGAGGATCTGGTCCGCTACGTCTATGCGCTGGGCGACGAGCGCTATTTCGTCCGGAACGGCAACACGCTGCTGGACGGGCAGGGCCGCAACCTCACGTGGCGGCTGTACCGCATCCCGTTCCGCGAGGACACGCTCCAGATCGGCGCGCCCAGTCTCCGGCAGATCGAGTCGTTCCGGGTGACCGTGGTGGCGCCGGACCGCGGGCCGGAGGAGCGGGAGGTGTTCTTCGCGCTCGCCCGGATGCGGCTCGAGGGGGCCCCGTGGCTCAAGCGCGCCGCCACCCCCATCGCCGGGATCGGCGGCGCCGAGGGCGAGCCGCGCGGTGAGGTGATCGTCTCCACGGTGTCCACGGAGAACCGCGACCTGGGGTACACGTCGCCTCCGGGCGTCACGGACGAGGCCGCGAACCAGGGGGCCGGCCTCGAGTTCGCGTCGGTGCAGATCAACGAGAAGTCGCTGCGGCTGCTGGCGCGGGACCTCCGCCCGGGCGAGCGGGCGGAGGCCTTCATCCGGTTCACCGACGAAGCCGACAAGAACTTTCTGCGGTACGGGACGCTCCGCATCTGGGCACGTGGCCGCGGACCGGGGTGGGAGGACGGCGACCTCGAGTTCCTCTTCAAGGCGGGCCGCGACGAGCACAACTTCTATCTCTACCGGACGCCCATCCGCAGCGCGGACTGGCTCCCGGAAGTCGTGATCGATCTGCGCCGGTGGCTGAGCCTGCGTGCGGAGGTCGAGTCGGCGTGGCTCAGCGGCGAGCCGCCGTCCGGCGCCGAGACCTGCGGCGGCGACTCGACGGCGTACGTGGCCTGCGACGGGCCCTACATGGTCCAGGTGCGCAATCCGGGGGTGGCCCCGCCCAACCTCGCCCGCGTCTCCGAGCTCGCCGTCGGCATCTACCGCACGCAGCAGACCGTGTTCGTCGAGCAGGCGGAGCTGTGGGTGGACGACATCCGGCTCGATGACGTGGTGGACGACATGGGGGTGGCCGGGGCGGTCGACGTCCGGCTGCAGGCGGCCGACGTCGGAGACTTCACGTTCGGCTACCAGTCCCGGGACGCCCGGTTCCAGCAGCTGTCGGAGTCGCAGACGTTCGCCACGGACGGGGCCATGCGCCTGGGGGGCACCCTGCGGCTCGAGAAGTTCCTCGGCAGTTCGGGCTTCAGCATTCCCTTCGGCTTCCAGTTCACGCGCACCTCGTCCGACCCGCTCTACCTCAACCGGAGCGACGTGCTGGCCGAGGCCGTTCCCGGTCTCCGGCTCCCGCGCAGCCGGTCGCTGTCGCTCACGCTGGGGTATCGCAAGACGTCCAAGGGCTCGTCGTTCCTCGAGCGCGCGTTGCTCGATCCAGTCTCGATGCAGGCCGGCCTGTTCACCGGGAACGGGACGACCGAGCTGAGCGAGCAGGAAACCGTGAACCGGCAAGGCCGGATGGACTACCACAACGTGCCGCAGCCCCTCACGATCAAGGGCGCGCCGGGGTTCCTGGTGGATCTGGTGGACCACCTGCCCGGCTTCATCCGGCGCAGCGATTTCGCCCGCGCGCTGCGCGGGGCCCGGCTGCGCGTCAATCCCGCGGCGCTGCGCGGCGGCCTCACCTATACGAACAACCGCTCGTCCCGCTTCGCGTACCGGGTGCCGGTGGCGCTGCCGTCGGACTCCGCCCTGCGGCCGCTCGACGGTCTGATTCACACGCTCCGCGGGAACGCCGGGATCGACCTGCGGCCGTTCCAGACGTTTTCGCTCCGGGCGGACCTCACCACCACTCGCGACATCCAGGACTATGGCGACTCGACCGCGGTGGGCCGCCTGCTGCAGCGGAACCGGCAGGAGTTCCTCGGCCTGGGCGTGGGCTTCGAACGTCAGCGGACGCTGAACACCGGCATCAACCTGGCGCCCACCCTCGCCAGCTGGCTGCGCCCCCGGGTCATCTTCGCGAGCGGCTTCACGTTCACCAGGGACCCGAACCAGCGGGTGCCCGTGCGGGAGCTGGGCGACACGGCCGGCGCGTTCCGCGCCCCCGAAGCGATCGGCAACTCCCAGCGCACGGAGTTCGGCGCCACGATCTCGCTGGCCCGCCTCGCGGCCGGCGCGTTCGGCGACTCGACCCTGTTCGCGAAGGTCTTCAAGGGCATCCAGCCCTTCGACGTGTCGTACCTCCGCGAGCGGCGCTCGTCGTTCGACCGCGTGCGGTTCGACCCCTCGCTCAAGTACCAGTTTGCGTACGGCAGACTCGGGAGCTTCCGCGGCCAGAACGGCATCCCGGCCACGGGCGCGGCGGACCTCTCGACCCTGACGGCCGGCGGAAGCGTCCAGTTTCCCCTCGGGCTGCTCGTCCGGTTCAACTACCGCGACCAGGAGGGGTTCACCTGGGCCCTGCGGTCCGGCCAGGACGAGCAGACGGAGGTCGTCTCGCGCGCGCGGGAATGGCCCTCGGGATCGGTGTCGTGGACGTGGAGCCCGCGGTCGGGGCTCCGGCGCGTTCTCTCCATCGTCAACGCCAATGCGCGCTACGTGGAGAACCGGTCGGAGAACGTGCAGGCCGGCCTCGCCGGCGGCGAGGGCAGCCGCTCGCTCACCGTGGGCAAGAGCCTGGCGCCGTCGTTGAGCCTCACCTGGGGTGGCGGGATCGTGACCGCCCTGCAGCACGGGCGCTCGACGTCGGACCAGACCACGTCCGGCAACACGTCCAAGCGCGACCAGTCGGACTGGAACGGGTCGGTGAGCTTCGGCTTCCGCGTGCCCCGGTCCTTCCTCCGCTCGGCCAACGAGATCCGCACCACGCTGAACTACGTGGTGTCGGACGTGACCGTGTGCCTCCTGCAGGCCGGCGCGGACGAGTGCATTCCCGTCTCCAACAGCTACCGCTCGGCGCTCGACGTCCGGCTCGATACGGGCTTCTCGTCCCAGGTGCGGGCCGGAGCGAGCTTCAGCTACCTCGTCACTGCGCAGCGGCACGTGTCGCGGGAGTTCGCGCAGACCGTGTTCGCGGTGTTTGCCGAGATCTTCTTCGTATCGGGGCAGATCCGATGAAGCGACTGGGATGGAGCGCCGCGGTCGTGGCGGCCGCCTGCGGGGCGGGTGGCCGCGCCACGCCGTTCGACGGCCAGGCCGCGCTGCGGTACGTGGAGGAGCAGGTCGCCTTCGGTCCACGGGTGCCCAACACCGAGGCGCACCGCCGGGCAGGCGACTGGATTCAGGCCCACCTCGCCCGCACCGCGGACTCGGTCGAGGTGCAGGCGTTCACGCACGTGACGGTGGAGGGCGACACCCTCCACCTGCGCAACTTCGTCGGCCGCTTCCGGCCGGAGGCGCGCGAGCGGGTGCTCCTGCTGGCGCACTGGGACACGCGGCCCCGCGCGGACCAGTCCGCGAACCTCGGAGAGCAGCAGATGCCCGTGCCGGGGGCCAACGACGGCGGCTCGGGGGTCGCGGTGCTGCTCGGCGTCGCGGACGTGCTGGCGGAAACGCCTCCCTCGGTGGGCGTGGACCTGCTGTTCGTGGACGGGGAGGACTACGGCGTCTTCAGCGCGCTCGACGGCGGGATCGGTCCGGACGTCCTGCTCGGCTCGCGCCACTATGCCGCCGGGCTGGCGGAGGCGGACTTCCCCCTGTACGCGGTGCTGTTCGACATGGTGGGCGACGCGGACCTGCAGATCTTCCAGGAAGGCTATTCGCTCGCCCGGGCGCCCGAAGTGGTGACCCGGGTCTGGGGGGTCGCCGAAGCGCTGGGCTACGGGGACGTGTTCCAGCCGACGCCACGGTACACCCTCACGGACGACCACGTGCCGCTGCTGGACCGCGGAGTGCGCGCGATCGACGTGATCGACTACGACTACCCCCCTTGGCACACCCTGGCGGATACGCCGGACAAGGTGAGCGCCCGGAGCCTGCAGATCGTCGGCGACGTGGCGGTGGCGCTGGTGGAGTAGGAGGGCAGGAGAGGCAGCGGGGGCAGAAAGGGCAGGAAGGGCAGAACGCGCAGCGACCCGCCGCAACGAATCACTCACCTCCCGCGCGATTCCGGTGACGTGTCCCGGGCGCGCGCCGCAATCTTCGCTCCATGCCATCCTCCGCTGATCGCCGGGCTGCGCTCGTGCTTGGCGGACTCGCCCTGCTCGGTCTGGGGGTGCGCTTGGTGCTCGATGCGGGGGCGGCGCCCGGCGCGGTGGCCTACCGGTTCGGCGCCGATGGGGGACCGAGCCGGGACAGCGCAGCGGCCGCGGCGGCCCGACTGGCGCGTCCCCTCGACCCCGGCGAGGTGGTGGATGTGGACCGGGCGTCCGCCGCGGAGCTGGTGCGTCTGCCGGGCATCGGCCCGGGGCTCGCGGCGCGGATCGTGGCCGACCGGGAGGCGCACGGCGCGTTCGGCTCCTTGGAGGGGCTGGCGCGTGTCCCCGGCCTTGGCGACGCCACCGTGAAGCGCCTGGCACGGTCCACGGCCTTCAGCGGCCGCGCGCGGCCGGCCGCCCCGCCTGGCGTTGACGCGCTGCGCGTATCGGTGAACCGTGCGACGGCGGCCGAGCTCGAGGCGTTGCCGGGCATCGGGCCCTCGCTCGCCCGCGCGATCGTCGAGGAACGGGCCCGGGGAGGGCCGTTCCGGTCCGCGGCGGACCTCGAACGGGTTCCGGGAATCGGTCCGGCGCTGGTGAGGCGGCTCACAACGCGTATCCGCATACCTTGACACACCTTAGGGCGCCGGTACTTTAGCAGTTCGAATGCCCTCCGCGCCTCCCGGGGCGCGCCGCGTCCCTTCTCCTTCACCCCAGGGTGGGTATGGCCACGGCGGCGGCAAGCACGGTTCGGCTCGGTGACCTCCTGCTCCATGAGGGGCTGATCACGCGCGATCAGCTCGACCAGGGTCTGCTCGAGCAGCGGAACACCGGCATGCGCCTTGGCTACTGCCTCGTCAAGCTCGGGTTCGTGCAGGAGCTGGAGATCACGAAGGCCCTCGCGCGGCAGTACAAGATGCCGGCGGTCGACCTGTCGCGCTTCGAGGTGGACCCGAAGATCATCAAGCTGGTGCCCACCGACGTCGCGGTGAAGCACATGGTGCTCCCGCTCAAGCGCGAGGGGCGGACGCTCACGGTCGCGCTGGCCGATCCCACGAACCACGCGGTCGTGGACGATCTCAAGTTCATCACGCGCTACGATGTCTTTCCCGTGATCGCCGGCGAGTACACGCTCCGGACGGCCATCGAGCGCTACTACGAGCAGACGGACGCGCAGCTGCAGAGCCTCCTCAAGGACATCGAGGAGGAAGAGGATCTCGAGGTCATCGAGGAGAAGGACGAGGACGCGCCGGCCCCGGCGCAGGTGGGCGACGACGCGCCGGTCGTGAAGCTGATCAACGGGATTCTCACCGACGCGGTGAAGCGCGGGGCGAGCGACATCCACATCGAGCCGTTCGAGCACGAGATCCGGGTCCGCTATCGGATCGACGGGGCGCTGCAGGAGGTCATGAAACCGCCGGTCAAGCTCAAGGCCGCGCTGACCAGCCGCGTCAAGATCATGTCCAACCTGAACATCGCCGAGCGGCGGGTGCCGCAGGACGGGCGCATCAAGCTCAAGATGGGCAAGCGGGTGATCGACTTCCGCGTGTCCACGCTCCCGGTCATCTACGGCGAGAAGATCGTGCTGCGGATTCTCGACAAGGGGAATCTCACGCTCGACCTCACGAAGTTCGGGTTCGAGCCGCAGGCCGAGAAGGACCTGATGCGGAGCATCCTGAACCCGTACGGCATGGTGCTGGTCACCGGCCCCACGGGCTCGGGCAAGACGACGACGCTGTATTCGGCGTTGCAGCGCATCAACACGATCGAGGTCAACATCATGACCGCGGAGGATCCGGTGGAGTACAACCTCCATGGGATCAACCAGGTGCTGGTGCGCAACGAGGTCGGGATGACGTTCGCGGCGGCGCTCAGGGCGTTCCTGCGCCAGGACCCGAACATCATCATGGTGGGCGAGATCCGCGACATCGAGACAGGCAGCATCGCGATCAAGGCCTCGCTCACGGGGCACCTCGTGCTCTCGACCCTGCACACGAACGACGCGCCGTCGACCATCACGCGCATGATCGACATGGGCATCGAGCCGTTCAACGTGGCGAGCGCCGTGAACCTGATCGTGGCGCAGCGGCTCGTGCGGCGCATCTGCTCGCAGTGCAAGGCCCCGCACCAGTACGCGCCGGAGGAGCTCCACGCGCTGGCCATGTCGCCCGAGGAGCTGCGCAGCATGCAGTTCTTCAAGGGGACGGGCTGCGACACCTGCAACGGCACCGGCTACAAGGGGCGCGCCGGGCTCTACGAAGTCATGGCCATGTCGCCGGAGCTGCGCCGCATGGTGCTGCGCGGCGCGTCCACGGCGGAGATGACGGAGCAGGCCGTCCAGGACGGCATGCTCACGCTCCGCATGGACGGCATCGTGAAGATCAAGAAGGGCACCACCACACTCGAAGAGGTTGTGAAGGAGACGGCAGGGTGAACGCATGACGAATCCCGCAGCCATGAAGGCACCCGCCTCCGGCGTGAACCTGCGGCAGCTGCTCGAAGAAATGATCGAGCGGGACGCTTCCGACCTGCACATCACCGCCGGCGAGCGCCCCAAGCTGCGCATCGACGGCGAGATCACGAACTCCAACAGCGAACACGTCCTGACGCCCAAGGACACGCTGCAGGTCGCCTACTCCGTGCTCACGGAAAACCAGAAGAAGCGGTTCGAGACCGAGGACGAGCTGGACTTCTCGTTCGGCATCCAGAACCTGGCGCGCTTCCGCGGCAACTGCTTCAAGCAGCGCGGCTGCGTGTCCATGGTGGTGCGGCAGATTCCCTTCTCGGTCAAGACGTTCGAGGAGTTGAACCTGCCGCCGGTGCTCGCCAAGCTCGCCGAAAAGCCGCGCGGGCTCGTGCTGGTGACCGGGCCGACGGGGTCGGGCAAGTCCACGACCCTCGCGGCCATGGTGGACAAGGTCAACCGCGAGTGGAAGGGTCACATCATCACGGTGGAGGACCCGATCGAGTTCATCCACCGGCACCAGGGCTGCATCGTGAACCAGCGGGAGATCGGCACCGACACTCACTCGTTCGCGGCGGCGCTCAAGTACGCGCTGCGGCAGGACCCGGATGTCGTGCTGGTGGGCGAGATGCGCGATCTCGAGACGATTTCCGCGGCGCTGACGATCGCGGAAACCGGCCACCTGGCGTTCGCGACGCTTCACACGAACTCCGCGGCCGAGTCGATCAACCGCATCATCGACGTGTTCCCGGCGCACCAGCAGTCGCAGGTGCGCGCCCAGCTGGCCTTCGTGCTCGAGGGCATCTGCACCCAGACGCTGCTCCCGAAGGCGTCGGGCAAGGGCCGCGTGATGGCGTGCGAGATCCTGGTCGCCACGCCGGCCATCCGCGCGCTGATCCGGGACGACAAGGTGCACCAGATCTATTCGGCCATGCAGGCGGGCAAGAAGCACGGCATGCAGACGCTGGCGGATTCGCTGTACACGCACTACATGAACCGGGACGTGACGCTCGAAGAGTGCCTGCGCGTCACCTCCGACCAGAACGAGTTCCTCCGGATGGTGGGGGAACCGGTCCCCGGCGAGGAAGCTCCGACGCGGGGCGCGGCCGGTCGACGCTAGGCACGACGGAGAACCGCAATGGCGACGTTCGAGTACACGGCGCGTAACGCGCAAGGCCAGGAAACCACCGGGACGATGGATGCCGCCTCGCGGGACGAGGTGGTGGCCAACCTGCGCAAGAACCGGATGGTGCTCGTCCGGCTGCGCGAGGCCAAGCGGGCCAAGCGCGGCGGGAGCGTGCCCACCCGGGACATCGTGATCTTCACGCGGCAGTTCGCCACGATGATCAACAGCGGCCTGCCGCTGGTGCAGGCGCTGGACATCCTCGCGCAGCAGACCGACAACAAGGCGCTGGCCGAGGTGACGAAGCAGGTCGTGTATGACGTCGAGAGCGGCCACACGCTGGCGGACGCGCTGTCCAAGCACCCCAAGGCGTTCACGCCGCTCTACGTGAACATGGTGGCGGCCGGCGAGGCGGGCGGTATTCTCGACACCATCCTGCTCCGCCTCGCGGTGTTCCTCGAGAAGAACGACGCCATCGTCCGCAAGGTGAAGGGCGCGATGATCTACCCGGCCGTCATCTTCTCGGTGGCCATCATCGCGGTCGTGGTGCTGCTGGTGTTCGTGATCCCGACCTTCCAGTCGATGTTCGCGTCGGTCAACATGGAGCTGCCGCTCCCCACCAAGATCGTGATCTGGATGAGCGACTTCCTGCAGGGCTTCTGGTGGCTCCTCATCCTGGGCGGTGTCGCCATCGCCTTCCTGATCCGGCGCTACTACGCCACGGAGGGCGGGAAGCTCGTCATCGACAAGGCCCTCCTGAACGCGCCGGTGCTCGGCGACCTGCTCCGCAAGTCGGCGGTCTCCCGCTTCACCCGCACCCTCGGCACGCTGATCTCGTCCGGCGTCGCCATCCTCGACGGGCTCGAGATCACGGCGCGCACCGCCGGCAACCGCGTCATCCACGACGCCGTGATGGAGTCGCGCGGGTCGATCGCGGGCGGCGAGACCATCGCCCAGCCGCTGGCCAAGTCGGGCGTGTTCCCGCCCATGGTGACGTCGATGATCGCCGTCGGCGAAGCCACCGGCGGCCTCGACGAGATGCTCACCAAGATCGCCGACTTCTACGACGACGAAGTGGACGCGGCGGTCGGCGCGCTGCTCTCCCTCATGGAGCCCATCATGATCGTCGTGCTCGGCGTCATCGTGGGCGGCATGATCGTAGCCATGTATCTCCCGATCTTCGGGATGATCAACGCCGTGCAATGATACAGATGGGATAGACGGGATGGGCGGGATGGAGCGGGATGGGGCACCTGGTGCTCATCCCGCTCTATCCAGTCATCCCACCGCTTCGGCCAGCCACCCCCGCCACTCCTGCTCCGCGTCCCCGATCGTCAGCTTCGTTCCCCAGCGCACCAGCGGCATCCGCAGCAGCAGGGGTTCCTGCGCCAGCCGATCCAGCCAGCGCTCGTCGGAATACCGCGCCGCCCGCAGGCCAAGGTCGGCGAACCTGCGGCCGTCGCGGTCGAGCAGGGCCTCGATTCCGAACCGCTGCACGAACCGCTTGAGCTCCCCCGGCGAGGCCGCCCGCACCGTGAGATCCACGAAGTGCGTCGTGACCCGCCGCTCCGCAAAGAACCGCAGCGCCTTGCGCGTGTCCGCGCTCTTGCGGATGCCGAAGACCTGGACTTCCATGGCTTGGCTCATGTCCTCACGCGGGATAGAGCGGGATAGAGCGGGATGATGCGGGATGACTCCCCATCCCGCCATCCCGCCTCTCCCGCCATCCCGCTAAGATTAGCGCCACCATTTCCAGGATGCAGCCAATGACCGAGCCCAAGAACCCCACCGTGGCACTGCGAACCTCCCACGGCGAGGTCACGATCGAGCTGTACCAGAAGGAAGCCCCGATTTCCGTCGAGAACTTCCTCGCCTATGTCGACGCCAAGCACTTCGATGGGACCATCTTCCACCGCGTCATCCCGGGCTTCATGATCCAGGGCGGGGGGATGGACGCGGACTTGCGGCAGAAGTCCACCCGCAAGCCCATCAAGAACGAGGCGGACAACGGCCTGCGCAACCAGCGCGGAACGCTCGCCATGGCCCGCACCTCGGACATCCACAGCGCCACCGCCCAGTTCTTCATCAACCTCAAGGACAACGCGTTCCTCGATCACGGGGGACGCGACTTCGGGTACGCCGTGTTCGGCCGAGTGACCGGCGGGATGGACGTGGTGGACGCGATCGCGGCCGTGAAAACCGGACGGCGCGGCCATCACGACGACGCGCCCCTCGAGCCCGTGCTGATCCGGGAAGCCCGGCGGCAGTGAGGGGTCGGTGACCATGCCGGCGGTGGAGCGGCCATGAGCGGAGCCCGGCGTACGCATTCCTCGGGCGCCCCGTGGGAGCCGGTGGTTGGTTACTCCCGGGCCGTCCGGGTGGGCAACCACATCCATGTTTCCGGAACGGCCGCGGTCGGGAGCGAGGGCGAGGTGGTGGGCGTCGGGGACCCCGCCGCCCAGATGCGGCAGTGCCTGCGCACGGTGCTGGCAGCCCTGCGCGCGCTCGGGGCGGAGCCGCGCCACGTGGTCCGGACGCGCACGTACGTGGTGGACATCGCCCAGTGGGAGGCCATCGGACGGGTGCACGGCGAGGTGTTCGGCGACGTCCGGCCGGCCACAACCATGGTCCAGGTGGCGGCCCTGATCCGGCCGGACCTCCTGGTCGAGGTGGAGGCGGAGGCCATCGTCGACGACTGAGTCATTGCAATCTGCAAGACTCGGTTTGATACTTCGTCCATGAGGCAGCTCGGACCCGACGTGCGCGCCGGCGCCTCCCGCGCCGGACGGCCGGCTCCGGGGCCTCTGGGCATCCTCCAGTGGGTGTACCTCGGGCGCATCCTGGTCGCGCTCGCCGTCTTCCTTTCGGCTGCCTTCTACTTCGCGGCCGTCCCCCCTGGTCTGCTGCTGACGCTCGCGATCGCGGCGCTGGCATCGTTCGTGGCGAGCGCGGCGTCGGCGTTCTACACGCACGTCGCCGCCCGTCGCCCGGGCCCGACCTTCCTCTACCTCCAGGCGTCGTTCGACCTCGCCCTGGTCACGACGGTCGTGCACGTGACGGGCGGCGCCGAGAGCGAGTTCATCCCGCTCTACATCCTGGTGATCGCGGTGGCGGCGGTACTGCTGCCGCTGTGGTCGGCGCTGCTCGTGACCTTTCTCGCCAGCGCCCTGCTCGTGGGCGACGTCGTGGTGGCGTTCCCGGGGCTGATCGGCCTGACGCTCTGGCTCCAGGTGGCGGTGTTCCTCGCGGTCGCCCTCGCCACGGGCTGGATCGGGAGCCGGGTGCGGATCATGGGCCGGGAGCGCGAGGCCCTGGAGCAGGAGGTGCGCCGGCTCCGGCTCGAGGCGCAGGATATCCTGCGCAGCATCGGGAGCGGAGTCATCACGGTGGACGCGGAGGGAGCCCTCCTCTATGCCAACCCGGCGGCCGAACGGCTGCTGGGGCTCGAGGACAGGCCGCCGCTCGGCGAGCACGTCATGACCCTGGTGGCCCGGCGCTCGCCGGTGCTGGCCGAGGCGCTGACCGCCACGCTGCGGGAAGGCGTGCGCCGTCAGCGGCTCGAAGGCCAGGTGCAGCTGGACGGGCGGGTGCTCACGATCGGTCTCACCACCACCCGCCTGGACGCACCCGAGGGGGACGTTCCCTCGGCCACGGCCATCTTCACCGATATCTCCGACCAGAAACGCCTGGAGGACCTGAGGCTCCGGGCGGAACGCCTCGAGGCCGTGGCCGAGCTTGCCGCCTCGCTCGCCCACGAGATCAAGAACCCCCTCGCGTCGATCCGGTCGTCCGTGGAGCAGCTCACGCGACGGGCCGGGCAGAGCGACGACGAACAGACGCTGGGCCGCCTGGTCCTTCGGGAGAGCGACCGCCTGAGCCGCCTCCTCAGCGAGTTTCTCGAGTTCGCCCGCGTCCGGGTGGCCATGTCGCGTCCGGTGGACCTGCGTCACGTCGCCGAGGCCGCGGCCGAGCTCGTCCGTCACCATCCTTCGGCGCAAGCGGCCACCGAGATCGTCGTGACCGGCGCCTGCCGGCCGGTGCCGGGGGATGAGGACCTGCTGCACCGCCTGGCGGTGAACCTCATGCTGAACGCGGTGCAGGCGGCGGGCGGTGACGTCCGGGTGCAGGTCACCGTGGGCGAGGAAGCACGGGTGGATTTCCCGGAGCTGCGGGCTCCCGTACCGGCGGCGAGGCTCACCGTCGCGGACGACGGGCCGGGGTTGCCGGACGACGTGCGGGCGCGGCTGTTCCAGCCCTTCGTCTCCCGCCGTCCGGGTGGGGTGGGACTCGGTCTCGCGGTCGTCCACCGGACCGTCGAAGCGCATCACGGACTCGTCCACGTCGAGTCGACGCCGGGAGCCGGCACCACCTTCACCGTCCTGCTGCCCATCGAGGGCGCAGCCCAGGGAGGCGCATGAGCGCGGCACGTCCTTCGGTCCTCGTGGTGGACGACGAGAGCGGCATCCTCGACACGCTCCGGATCCTGCTCAAGAACTCGGGGTTCGACGTCCAGGTTGCACTCGGCGGCAAGGCGGCCCTCGAGGCCGTGCGCCGCTCCGATCCGGACATCGTGCTCACGGACATCCGGATGCCGCAGGTGTCGGGCATGGACCTGCTCGAGGCGGTGCGAAGCCAGGATCCTCAGAAGCCGGTGATCCTGATGACCGCCCAGGCCGAGCTGCGGACCGCCATCGAAGCGGTGAACCGCGGTGCGTTCTACTACGTTCTGAAGCCCTTCTCCAACGATGACCTGGTGGCGATCGTGCGGCGGGCTGCGGAAGCGCGCCTGCTGCGGAGCGAGAACCAGCAGCTCCGCCGGGAGATCCGCCGGCGGGAGCGCCGTAGTGCGGGCCGACCCCTGGGCCTTGCGCGGCCGTTCGTGGACGTGCTCCAACTGGCCGAGCAGGTGGCGCCCACCGACTCGACGGTGCTGGTGCTCGGCGAGAGCGGCACCGGCAAGGAGGTCGTGGCGCGGTACATCCATGAGCTGTCGGAGCGCAGCGAGGGGCCGTTCGTGTCCATCAACTGCGGCGCCCTGCCCGAGACCCTGCTCGAGTCCGAGCTGTTCGGGCACGTGAAGGGGTCGTTCACCGGGGCGGTCCGCGACAAGGAAGGCCTCTTCACCGTCGCGCGCGGCGGCACGTTCTTCCTGGACGAGATCGCCGAGACGGCGCCGTCCACGCAGGTGAAGCTGCTCCGCGTCCTGCAGGAGCGGGAGGTACTGCCGGTGGGCGGGACGGAGCCGATCCCGGTGGACGTCCGCGTGATCGCCGCCACCAACCGCGATCTGGACGAGGAGATGCGCAACGCGCGGTTCCGGTCGGACCTGTACTACCGCCTCAACGTGATCGCCCTGCACCTGCCGCCCCTGCGGGAGCGCCCCGACGACATCGCGCTCCTGGTGGAGGCGTGCCTGGAACGGCTGGCCGCCGAGCGCGGCCAGGAGCCCCGGCGCCTGTCGCAGGCCGCGCTCGAGGTGCTGCTCGCCTACGGCTGGCCGGGCAACGTGCGCGAGCTGGAAAACGTGCTCGAGCACGCGGCGCTCGTGAGCCAGGGCCCGGAAATCTCCGTGGATGCGCTGCCGGAGCGGGTGCGGTCGCCGCGGGCCAGCCCGTTCGTCTCGGAGCGCGCCCACGCGAGCCCCACGCTCGATGCGGTGGAACGGGCCTACATCCTGTGGGTCCTCCAATCCGAGGGCGGCAACAAGACGCGCGCGGCCGAGGTGCTGGGCATCGATCCCTCCACCCTCTATCGGAAGCTGTCACGGTATGAAGCCGATCCGGCGGAGTGAAGGCGCCGTGCTCCAGCAGGGTCTCGCGCCGCTGCCGGAGAACTGGAACGATCTGGTCATCTCCGCCGTCATGCCGGCCTACAACGAGGCCGCGACGATCGAACAGGCCGTCCGCCGCGTGCGGGAGGTGCCGTTGCGGGTGGAGCTGATCGTCGTCAATGACGGCTCACGGGACGACACGGCCATTGTGCTGGATCGGCTGCGCGCCGAGGGGCTGATCGACCAGGTCGTGCACCAGCCCGTGAACCGCGGCAAGGGAACGGCCGTACGGGAGGGCATCCGGCGGGCCACGGGGCACGTGATCGTGATCCAGGACGCCGACCTCGAGTACGACCCGCTCGAGTACCCGGACATGCTCGAGCCGATCCGGATGGGCAAGGCGGACGCGGTGTTCGGCTCCCGGTTCCAGGCCGGACCCCGCCGCGTCCTGTACTTCTGGCACTCCGTCGGCAACCGCGTGCTGACCCTGCTCTCCAACATGCTGACGGACCTGAACCTGACCGACATGGAGACGTGCTACAAGATGGTGCGGGCCGACCTCATGAAATCGATGCCGCTCCGGTCGGACCGGTTCGGGATCGAAGTCGAGCTGACCGCCCGCCTCGCGCAGTCCGGCGCCCGCATCTGGGAGGTGCCGATCACGTACAGCGGCCGCACGTACGCCGAGGGCAAGAAGATCGACTGGCGGGACGGTGTCGCGGCCATCTGGCACATCCTGCGGTTCAACCTCACCGCGCCCGACGCCCCGCGGTGACCGGGGGCGCGCCGGGGCCTCGCTGGCCGGCCGCCATCGTCCCCACCGTGGTCGTCATCCTCGCCGCGTGGTCGGTGGCCCCCCTGTCCGTCCCGCTCGTGGGGACGAACCCGGACGTTCTGACCGGGATGTGGCGGCTCTGGCTGTGGGGGGCCGTGATTGCCGGCGGGCTCACGGTGGTGGCCGAGGTACTGTCGCGTGGGGCGGCGGGGCGCGCTGTCTACTCGGTGTGGGACCGGGTCAGTGCCGTCTCCTCGGGCCGCTTCGTCGCGATCGTCGCGGCGCTCTTTGCCGCCGGCGCGCTCGCCTTCACGCTGTTCGTGTTCGCGGGGAA